>Ga0207029_10030_pt1 | contig 35373 bp, 27 predicted proteins | sample Alteio_BWMinCont_39_FD_153282 | JGI IMG/M metagenome (GOLD analysis project Ga0207029, IMG submission 153282) | Enriched cells from forest soil in Barre Woods Harvard Forest LTER site, Petersham, Massachusetts, United States -... | ecosystem: Environmental > Terrestrial > Soil > Temperate forest >...
GAATTTCCACAATCCGTGGCAAGTATCTGTAAATTGAAGTTACTGCCCACGTGGCAGGTCAAGCAGGGAACATTAGCGTGTCCCGCCGTGAGCGGAAAGTTGATCGGGGGAGCGGAATGATCGAACTTGGCCCCCAGCCAGCTGTCGAACGAGTGGCACTGCATGCAATTCGATGCCGCGAATTGCGGTCCGGACTGGCTGTGCACCGGATTGGTGGTCTTATTGTAATCCGACAGGTGGCAGGAAGTGCATTCCGTCGACAACCCCAGGAACTGGCCTACTGCCGCGCCCTTGTGGCAATCTTCGCACTGCACGGCCGCGTGAGCTCCCAACAGCGGGAAGCGATTCTGGTGATCTTTCACTTGCTGGACGGCGATGTTCCAGCCCTGAACGGTGTGGCACTGTGCGCAGTCCGCGCCCATTTTCCGCTGGTGGACGTCGGTGTGGCACTCCTGGCAATCCTTGGCGACGTTGGTGAAGACCGGCTTGACATGGCACTGCACACACGGCACTTTTTCGTGCATGCCACGAAGAGGGTACTTAGTCTTATTGTGATCGAATTCCACCACGGTACGGATAGGACGCCAGCCCTTGGCGGTGTGACAGTTTTCACAAGGAACGGCAAGCGGGCCGTGCGGACTCCGCGTGGTATCCCGCTGGGAGTCGGGCACAGGAGCACGGGCTGCCCCGGTGAAAAGGACAAGCCAGCACAGTAGCTGAATCCAACTAGACGTAACTGCCCCCCAAAACCTCAGTTACCCTCGCCCTTGGTCGGTCTTCGCAGACTGGGCGGAGAAATCAGCACGCTTTGTAAGCCGGGTGTAAATTCTGCCTCAAGACGCCGGCCAAAGGCAACTGTACTTTTGGCCAGTTTTTGGACAAGGCCTGGGTGTAACAGGACCCGGTACCAAATGGAATCTAGCATGGAAATTACAGACTCACCAGGAAAGCCATAAGGTGGCGTTCTAGAAACCCATCTGCCGGCTAGCTCCTAGCCCCCTGGGCGCTGTGGGGCTGATCTCCTCGCTTGCTAACATCCAAGTGCAAGTATCAACGGGTCTGACAACCAAGGAAAAAACGGGCTACAACGGTTTTACATCTGGGCCGTGGCAGTCCGTACATTTCGAGGGCGCCTGCTTGTAAATAATCACGGGCTTGTCTTCGACCAGTACCGTCTGCTTGTGACACTTGTCGCAAGCCACGTTGGCGTGCCCGCCCTGAAGCGGAAAATGTGTCCGCGTGTCATGATTGAAGATTGAGGGCACCCAGCGCTGCGAATCGTGGCAATCGGCGCAAGGAGTTTTACCGGCCTTTGCGAATTGAGCTTTGTGTGCGTCCTTGTGACAGTCCTCACAAATTTGCGAAGTGCCCTTGAACTGCACCTGTCGAGAACCGACAGGAGCCTTGTGGCAGGCGCCGCACTGCACCACGCGGTGCGCGCCGAGAAGCGGGAATTTCGTTTTCGCATGGTCGAAGCCGTTGATATCGGTCCAGGACCGCACGTTGTGGCAGGCTTCGCATCCCTCAGGTGTGCCGTCGGCGCGTCGCTTGGCCATGCGATCTTTAAATTCGCCGTGGTGGGGATCCGAGTGGCAGGCAGTGCAACTGCGATCTTCGAAGCGGAACGGCATGATTTTGTCGGTGCGGCCTGCCGCCCCCACCTTGTGACAATCGGCGCACGGAACGGCGGCGTGGGCTCCGGTCAATACGAAACGAGTGTCGCGATGCTGGGCGATGGTAAAGAGGGAGCGGTGAAAATCGCGCACGGTATGGCAATCTTCGCATTTGTTGGAGTGCGGAGCGGAGGCGAACTGGCCGTCATGCGCGTCCTTGTGACAATCCGTGCAAAGAGCGAATTTGACCTTGTAAATCGTATCTTTACCGGCGGCCAGATGGCACTTAGCGCACTCGACGGAAACGTGTTTGCCTTTCAGCGGATAGCCCGATGTGTCGTGCTCCTTCACTTTGAACAAGGAGGGTTTCCATCCATCCAAAGTATGGCATTCGGCGCACTCTCCCTTTTTAGGACGAGCTTCGAATTGGCCTTTGTGGGGATCGGGCTTATGGCAATCGTTGCAGTTCGCAAATGGCAGGGGCCTCTTGAAATCATCATTGATGTGACAGTCTGCGCAATTAACCTTAGTGTGCATTCCCAGCAACGGATATTTTGTCTTCGAATGATCGAACGCAAATGCCGGCAATAGCTTTTTCCATCCCGCAGTTGTGTGACAGTCCTCACAGCGTTGTTTGAATGCTCCTTTGTGCGGATCGATATGGCAGTCAAGGCAGGATTGGAACTTCATGTCCTTGTAACGCGCCGGTCCGTCGGGCACATTTGGCTTGTGGCACTTTTCGCAGGCCACTTGGATGTGCTGGCCGGTCAATGGGTAGCGAGTTTTAGAATGGTCAAACTGCTTCGCGGCTTTCCAATCCGTGAAGTTGTGGCAGCTCTGACATTCGTTTCCGAGCTGGCCCTTGTGCGGATCTTTGTGGCAAGTGACGCAGTTCTGTGACAATCCGAAGAAGGATTTCGAAAGGTCCTTCATCTTGATGAGCGCGCGCTCATCGGCAACCATGTTGCCGGGCATGTGGCATTTCTCACACGCAACGCCGGCGTGCTTGCCTTCCAACTTGTAGCCCGTCAGCCGATGATCGAACTGTTTTTGCGGTGGCTCCCAATGGATCAGACCGAAGTCTTCTCCGTTGTGGTCCAAGTGGCAGTGCACGCAGTCCTTGCCGTTCGGGCTTTTCATCTCCAGGCGCGCATGGTAGCCGTGGTTCGCAGCCAGCCGTCGCGCTATCTCTTTGTGGCAATCGAGGCACTTGAAGGTCGGCACGCTGGTGCCAAATTGATGGCAACTCGCGCATTGCGAGGTACCCGACAAGGATTGATGAGCTTTGGCAAGAGGCCCCGGCGAGATCTGCGCGTGGGCCGGTCCCGCAAGGAAGGCTAGGGTCAGCGCACACCAACGGAATGCACCGAGCAATAGAAGAAACCATCTCCGCATCGAGGTAAGCTGCTGCACAGCGAACTGACAGGGTGCCACCGAATTCTCCCCTAAACTCTTCAATGAGAAACCTGGTTGCTCGAACTTAACACAGGGCCGCAAGTTTCGGGCCACATAACGTCGCAGTGTGCTTATTCTGAAATGAGAACGCAATCGCCCTTTGGTCCAGGGACGAGGACAGGGTAAGACCGGGGAGCAGCGAAACTTGAAGTCAGCGAATGGCCTTACGATGCCGCTTTGAAGCGGGCCTTCAGCTTGGAAACAAGGGATGCTTCGAGAGTGCCGTTGGACTCCAGTTCCCAATGTTCCCGTTGCAGCGCAAACTTGTCTGCGGTTTCGCCATAGCCGCGGAACCTGGCGCGGACGATGGTGCGCGTGAAGCCGTCAGCCAACGCAGAACTGCTGATCTGCACGAAAGCGATACCGCTTCGCCACTCCACTTTATCGGAGCTGGAACCGGCTCTTGTGGCTCCGAGTAGATCGTCCTTGCTCATTGCCAGCGAAAACGTCCAGGAGTCCTCCGTCACGTGTTCTTCTACAATGGTCCAGTGCTGGTTTCGAAGATCGAACTGCAAGTACTCCTGAATGTCCAGCGCCGAGGAGGAAAGCTCGATGCAAGCAGGACTGTCTTGTAATTCTCTGGGAGCATTCTTTGGCGGCTTCTTTTTGGGCCTGGGGGCCGAGGAATTCCATGAACTCGCGCAGGGCCTGGCGGGGCCCGTTACCTGGGGGGCTTGGCCGGATGAAGCAGCCGGTGTCAGCAGCAAGATTGCGAGGAGAAAAAGCATACTCCAAAGTCTCATGTTACGGTCTCGTTCAGCGAGCGAGATTGCGAACTTTCCATTTCTGCATCGCCACGGCTGCCTTACGTTGCGAGATGAATACTCGCCGTCGGGCACCCCGGCGTTTTTCACCTGCACGGTGTGCTCGAGGAACCAGCCGCCTTCGTTGTTGAACACCTCCTTGAGATTGCCTAGGGAGAGAGTGTTCACCGCCACGGCACTGGCTTCCACAAGTTGTGGAACGGGCGGCGAGCAACAGCCGTCATCTTCGCCAAACCGAGCATCGTCGAGCAATCGTCGCCGCTCTTCGGCGCGATGGATGGGGACATCCACCGAAACGTGTCGCTTAGCAACTTCAGGCGTATGGCGAAATTTGAGAGTTTCGGCGAATACTTCAGCGTTCCGAAGTTCCGAGTGCCTTGGTTTGGAAACCTCTCCGGTCGCCGCCGGTGCTCTCTCCGAGATCTGCGAAACCACCGTCTTCTGCACCATGGCCGTACTTCTCCTCCCGCTTTAATTCCTCGCGAATGCTTACGCAGGAAAATCCTAGAGCGGAGGAAGACGAGCGCCCCTCTCTCTAGCCCTGGTTCAGCCATGCACTTCTCTAACACCATCTGACCGTCTGGCTGAATATTGCTGAAAGCGATTTCCATCCCCTCATTCGATCGCGCCTAGACTACCCTACCTAGAGCCTGAAAGTTCACGCTTCCGTGGGTCATCTTTCTACGGATCTTTGTCCCCGGCGTAAAGGGTTTAAGTGTATTCAATGGCATCCAACCAGACTCAGATCGCTGGTCCTCCCACCGATCTGAGTCTCCGACTGAACATCCGTCAGTTCGATATTGGCTCGGAGTAGACAACCGCGCGCGGTGGCGCGCAAGCTGCATTGCTTGCACCTCCCAGGAGGCCTTGCGGTGGTTCCCAATACGTACGTATGCGGATCCGAAAAGCCTACAGAGGCCCGGATTCGCTATGGCTACTACCGTATTTATGTGCTTCTCCCCCGTTGAGGATGGGTGGTGAATCACAGAAACTTCTATCACTTGTACCGGAAAGAAGATTTGAAGGCGACCAGAACGATATAACCAAGCTGACCCTGCTGAACCGCAGTGAGGACTTTCGCGGCCATCTGTTTGATGGAGGTGAAATCGACGCCGGAGAGAGCGAGTTTTTCCTGTGCGGCGAGATTCTTCGCGCGCGATAGCTTGATGCGGATCTGGCGGACCAGTTTGGTGAGAGCTGCATCATGAAACTCCAGTTTTTCCACATCGAAATTTGCAGAACGTAAATACTCAACGTAACTGGCGATAGGTTGGGCATCGGCCAAGCAGGCGATCAAGGGGAATAGGCAGTCCAATTTCTGTGAGAGCATCTCTCGGCGGGTGAAATCGCTGAGACCTAAGCGGCCTCCAGTCCAGAGAACGCGCGCGAGTTCGCGAGCGGTATTTGATTTATTTGGACATGCGCAGAAGGCACCCTCACAGATGACCGCGTCGAAGGACGCGTTCGGAAAAGGTAGCCGTTCGCCGTCGCCACAATTAAAGCGGACACGAGACGAGAGTCCGTTGGCCCCAGCGAGCTCGGTGGCCTCTGTGACATTTTGGCTGCTGCAGTCGAGACCGACAACCTGGCATCTGAAATGCTTCGCCAGAAAAATGGCGCTAGTTCCCTTTCCGCTGGCCACGTCGAGAACGCGGCTTTTGGAAGTGAGCTGCAATAGCGAGCCAAGGCGTTTGGTGAGCTTCAGACCTCCCGGATGGAAGGAAGCACCAAGCAGGGGTTTGGCGAGATCGCTCTCACAAAATTGCGCGCGATTTTTGACGTTTTCATCGGGGCCGAGAATGGGCTTTGCTTTCACGGATTGTCCGTTGCTTTCCTCGGCTAAGCAATCTGAGCGTTGAATATCGGTTCCGGACCACATTACTGGGGAACTCGAGAGTAAGAGGACGTGAACGAAGTCAAGGTCTTCCTTCCGGGGGCGAACGGGTTTAGAAACTTGCCGGCCACAGTCTCCAGTGAGCGCGTATCGTCCTCGCCTTCGCTGGCACAGACTAACCTGAAATTTTCACACCCTAACCGTTCCAGTCGATTCGCTATCCGTGTCCGAGGGCTGGGCAGCGGCATACAGACCTTATATGTAAACTGTTTGTAAATTCTACTCCTTGCGCGAGCTCAAAAACAAGCGCCCGTTTGTTCAGCTCTGGGCTAAGCCCGGGTACTATCCAACCTTGGTACCAGAGAGAACGAAGCTCCAAAAACCAGCGAAACAACGCCGTTCCAGGACCGCCAGGGGGGTTGGCCAAGCTGGCTGAACTTCGCCATGGGAGAAATTCGATCGGCCGCGACGGCGGCGGGCAAAAACAGAGACCTGCCTCAAATATCGGACAAATCCATGGTCGCCCGAGCGCGGTTAGTTTTCGACAGATCGCAGAAGACTTTGCGGGAAGAACCCCATTCAGGCATCCCGGCGCAAATGGCACACTTTGCAAGCATAGCGCCTAAGAAGATCCGAGCCTTCCAACACCTAGTTAGGATTGCGCATCAAATGTAGTGGACCAGCGGCTGATCCGGCCCCTTTCTTGGCCAGCGAGACCGAGCGGCAAGTCGCTTCGCGCGTTGAAGGTTCTATGTTCGATAAATACGAGCGAAGTTTACAGTTATCTTACATGTTTTTACTTTTCAGCTTCGGGGAAATGTCTTCTAATGAAGAGCGTGCAGAAAGAATGTGTGCCGAGAACGGGCCTGTGGAGCCCTCACCGGCAGGGTGATGCCATCCTTTGCGATTTCCCACACGCCGATGATGTCAGAGAAGGAGCAGAATAAAACGTAAATCTAGTCCGATCTCTGATGGGAATTTGGAAGTGAGTTGGAAGCGCCCAAGTAATAGAGGGAGGGAGAGAGAAAGTGATCCTCAACCGTACCGCGCAGTCCGACGAACGCAGCGTTGCACAGCTCGCGGAGGACGCCACCGGAATAAGACCGCAGCTGACCCGAGGAGCGGAAGCACTTGCCGAATTATATGAACTCCTTGAGGAATATGCTCCTAGTTGGTACAGGCCGCAGCATCACGAAAGAGCCGAGTCAGCTCTGCGACTGCTCAGAGAGCATTGAAGAGTCGCGTAGAAATGCGAGAACCTGCGAATGCCGATTCAGGCCTATTCATCCCCGAAACCTATAAGCAATGCCCGGCATAGTGATAATCAGCGAAGGGCGCTTGGGAGACTTCTCGAGTTTCCGGAGCAGACTGCGGAATAGTTGGGATCGGTTCGATAGCTCCTGGGAACAGGATATTCATAATTGGCACACAGATGTTCTTGGACTACTATAGATTCCGTTTTGACGCTTGGAAGAAGCCGTATGTCCAACCAATGGAGCAGTCTTGGCACGACTCCGGTGCGGCTATCCCTAATGCCGCTTTGCGTTTTCAATTTTCTATCTGCCCTGTCCGTGAGCTTCCGTTTTCGATTTGAGCACTCCGCCCGCGCGGCTCTCCCCGGTGCAGGTTTTCTCTTGGCAGGGGAGTGTTTTGCCCGGTTTCTTCTGGCGGCCGATGCCAGCCATTAAACTATCGGGCACCAATATTGGGATTTGTCAGTTTCGTGGCGCTCACGCTTGTGTTCGAGTTTCTAAGAGCACCTGGTCTGCGACTTCCTCCTGTTCCAGGCCTCGCAGTTCCGGTCTGCATGATTCTGTTGTGGACAGCACGCTTGGTTCTTGCCGCCTCCTGGCAAAGACCCCATGGGGGCGTGAGGAATGAACACGCGACTCCGACTATTACCAGCGGAAATAGAGTGGTCGCAAGCAGAGCTCGCAGCACACATGGGAGTATCGCGCGCTTGCATCAACTCCATCGAAACGGTCCGCTACGATCCCAGTCTCCCGCTCGTCTTTAAGCGCTGTGGGTCAGCACGCCGTCTGGCTTCTGATTTCGGGACTTCATTCGAATGAACACACGGTTGCTTTGCGTGCCCCTCCAAATCCTTTCATTTTTCTTTCTGCTTCCTTCTAGAACAGGTGCACAGGGGCTGATCGTCGAGCCGGCAGACCTCATCGTAATTCACGGCCGCATCTATACGGAGAATCCCGCGCAACCCTGGGCCCAGGCTCTCGCCACTCGGGGCGGTAAGATCGTGGCTATAGGCGATGACGCCGTCATCGAAAGAAGAAGAGGCATGGGCACCAAGGTGATCAACGCTGGAGGAAAACTCGTTCTGCCCGGCTTTGCCGATTGCCATGTTCATTTTCTGGAAGGCTCTTTGAGCCTCTCCGGCGTGAATCTCGAACGCGCGAAAAATCCCTCCGACATCCAGAACAGCTTGCGCGAGTACGCATCGGAACATCCGGGAGCCGAATGGATCCTAGGCCGCGGGTGGAATTACGCGATGTTCAGTCCCGAGACCCTCCCCCACAAGAAATACCTGGACGAATTGTTTCCCAACCGACCTATCTTGCTGCTGGATTATGCTGGCCACGCTGCTTGGGCTAATTCGAAGGCCCTCTCCATTGCGGGCATCATTCGCGAAACGCCGAATCCGCAGAATGGCATCATTGTCCGTGACCCTCAGACCGGCGAAGCCACCGGAGTCCTTAAGGAAGCAGCTCAGGATCTGGTTTCCAAAGTAGTTCCTGAAGCGACTCGTGCGGAAAAGCTTAAGGCTCTCGGCGCGGGCATGAAATGGGCGAACGAACACGGCATCACCCGCATTCACAGCGTCAGCGCTAACTTTGAAATTCTTAATCTATTCGATGAAATGCGCCATCGCGGAGACCTTAACGTGCGCGTGTATATGGCCTATTCCCTCAATCCCCCTCAGCTCCGGCCTAAGGATGTCGATGCCATCGAAGCGGCCCGGAAAAAATTCCGCAACGACTGGATTGATGCTGGCGCCGTCGAATTGATGATCGATAGCGTAGTGGAATCACACATGTCCGCCATTCTTAAATCCCCTAGCAATGATACCGCTGTGAAGGGCAATCCTTTTGGGGAGCCCGCGGACTACACCGTGGCGGTGACGGAGTTGGACAAGCGCGGGTTCCAGCTTTTCACGCATACCGTCGGAGACTATGGCGTACGAATGGCCTTAGACGCCTACGAGCATGCCGAACAGCACCATCACAAGCGCGACCGCCGCCCGCGCATCGAGCAGATCGAAGCAGTGGCTGCAGCCGACATCTCGCGGTTCGGAAAACTCGGCGTCATTGCCAGCGTGCAGCCGCTTCGCTCTTATCCGGATTCTGATGCCCGCGACGTTGCGGCGCACAGTGTCGGCCCTGAGCAGACTTCCCGCGGCTGGGCCTGGAAAAGTATCTTGGACACCGGAGGATCTCTCGCCTTTGGGAGCGACTGGCCGGTCGTGACTCTCAATCCTTGGGAAGGAATACAAACCGCAGTGACCGGACAAACTTCCGAGGGAATACCGGTGAGCGGGTTTATTACTGGAGAACGCCTAACCGTCGAACAGGCCGTTAACGCCTACACGCTGGGCGCAGCCTTCGCTGGCCGCCGCGAGAAAACCGAAGGCTCTCTCGAGGCCGGCAAGCTGGCCGACTTGATCATCGTCTCGCAGAATATTTTTGACATCAATCCGCATAAGATTGGAGCGACGAGAGTACTCACCGCGATCGTTGGGGGGCGACTGGTCTATCAGGCGGATCCTAAGTAGCCTGGCGCGCGATGAAACGTCGCCAATCATATTGAGTTTTTTTGCTCGCACCAGCATGCCCCGCTTGTCAGAGGCGTTCCCACAACGAATTTCAAGGGCCACTGATCGATGACCAGGTTAAAGCCCCGGGGCTACGTCTTCTCAAATCGCCGACTTATTCACAGATTGCTTCGACTTGCACTGACTTGATGGAATGGCTAGCCGCCACTGCGAAATAGCGGGCGGCCTGGGTTTGGGTTGGGGCGATTCCCGCATTGACTGCCCTCTCAATTGCGCCGGTTTCAGCGTTGACCAGCTGATGGATGCCTCCCCCAAGCCGGACTTCGAGCGTTCTGATCTCGGCAGCGGAAAACAACGCGTTTGGCTGGCCAAACACGACCTCGGACGAGGTTTTCGATAACCGCCCAAAACTTTGCGGATTCTCAGCGTGACCGTTTTCGAAAAAACCATTTTAGAAGGGTCTTCCAACTTCAGCGACAAGTTCTCGGACGCTGAGTCCTGTAATGGGGCAGCCCGGAGTTCCAATAAGTCATCATGATCGATCGTGACCGAAGAGATAGTCGGTAGGCAACACCTCGTTGATGAAACGGAAACGGGCTGAGCAAGTTAGGGTGCCACAGGTTGAAAGAAGGAGCCGAAAGGACCCGCATCGTGCGATGGCGGAGAGGTGTGCGCGAACCCGTGATCAGCCGGAAAAAACTCTTGCACGGGCCGGCGTCGTTAGAGATACGGCGTTTGCGGAATTCGACATGGTGTTTGACGGCAAAAATTGCCGACTGCCGCGCAACCGCTCGCATGTACTTTGAAATTGAACGGCAAGGTTCGAAGGACCAGCGTCCAGTATCGCTAGCGCGCACCAAGGGCGGAAAACTGAGGCCATGCCGTCCGTGGCTTTTCGCATTTCCTCCCTGGCGCCAAGGCAAGACCCACAAAAAAAACTACTTCTTGTCGTAGATATCTACGGGACGTGTATCGTTCTTTAAAGCGTCGAGATTGATCCAGTAGTAGGCGCCGAAGGTCTTTTTCTCGGGCCAGATTTCGTCGAGCGTATCAGCATCGTAGAGCGTGCCGGCTTTCATCACCATGGCGATATTCGCGGTGTTGTGAATGTCCTCGAGGGGATTGGCGTTGAGGACCATGAGGTCGGCTAGTTTCCCGGGTTCGAGTGAGCCGAGGTCCTTGTCGGCACCGAGGAAGTGGGCGCCATGGACGCTAGCAACTTCGAGGGCACCCATGTTTCCGAGCGCGCCGGCGAGCATCCAGACTTCCCAATGCGAGCCGATGCCGTGGGCCTGTCCGTGCGAGCCGATCGCTCCATAGCCGCCGTTGGCGATAATGTCCGCGAGCCCCTGCGATTGCACGCCGAAGTGGTAGTCCGTCAGCGGGCGCATCCAGCGGCGCCGCAGATGCGGCATGAGCTGACGCCAGGGAGTCCAGCGCTGGAGTTTGGCATCTTTCCAGACGTCGCTGATCTGGTCGAAATACTCCTCGTTCCAGGGTGCGGTGCCGCCAACGGTGAACGTTGGCGAGTAAACCGTGTGGGACTGGCCGAAAAATTTCGCAACGTCGCCATAGAGAGGCACATAGGGCGTGGGATGCTCAAAACCGGTTTGGCCGTCCATGAGCATGGAGATCTTGTGCAGGAGATCGCTGGAGCCTTCGCCGGTGACGCGCAGATGCTGTTTCCGCGCAATTTCGGTGATCCACTGGCGTTGCTCGCGGTCCGGCTGCAGATATTGTTTGAGAGCTGTGGCGCCGTACGATGCGATGCGATTGATCTCGTGTTCGGTGACCTCCAGGCTGGTGAGCTCATTCCAAGTGGGGCCGCTGCCATTCAGCAGAGGGGTGGCCGTGGAAAAAGTTCGCGGACCGATCGAGCGGCCCGCTTCGATCATCTCGGCCAGCGGGAAGACTTCCTCGGACCACGTCGAGGGATCGAGAGTCGTGGTGACACCATATGCGAGATAAACGGCCGACTCGAAGTTGCGCGAAGCGGTGATGCCGCCGGATTCGCGATGATGATGAGCGTGCATGTCCACGAATCCCGGAATGATGGTTTTGCCCTTGGCATCAATGACGCGATTCACGCTGGCGGTAGGGCAGTCGCCGACGCAGGTGACGCGTCCCGCCCTAATCACGATCGCGCCGGATTCAATGACCTGCTTGCTGGCGAGCGTTACGATGCGCGCATTTGTGAAGGCGATCGATCCTTGCGGGATTGCTCTCGGGACGCCGAGGTGAATTTCCGTTGTGTCCGTTTTTGCGGTATCCGTGTGATAGAGGAAATATTTGTTCGCGTTGCCGTACTCGACCGTGGTGGCATCGCGCCAGCGCGGGTACATGCCGCCGTCCACGCTAGCGGGTTTGATCGTGAAGGCCGGCGCTTTGCTGCGATCCAGGCGAATCGGCTCCTGGCCAGTGGCGTCGAGCGGTAGCGGCGCTAGGTAGACGTTGTCGCCCTCCTGATAGGCGACCTGCTGCCCGTTCGCGGAGACCTGAACGAGGGTGGCGTTCGGAAATGTTGCGTGCACTCGCCGGTCCGATCCATCTTTCTGAACGGACACCAGATCCGTAACGCTCTTTGCTCCAAATGGGCCTTCGCCTTTCTCAACGCGATGTTCGGTGAAGTAGATGCGGCCTCCGGGGCCAAACTGCGGGCGCGCTCCGGGCCCCTCTTGCGAACCGACGCGCGCGATCGCCTGGGGTGCCCCGGCGTCAGGAGATTGCACGACCATGTCGTACCACTCGTTGCGGGCCCAGGCCCGGCCGCGGAGAGTTACGCCGGAGCCTCGTGAATACGCCAGCGCCGCGCCATCCGGGCTCCACGATGGATTCAGATATTCTCCGGGCTCCTTCGTGAGTTGCCGCGGGGCGCCACCTGAGGACGAAACAGTCCAAAGCTGGCCATGCTTGTCGTCGTCCCAGCTCGCGAAGGCGATAGTCTTGCCATTCGGAGACCACGCCGGCGAAAACTCCCCCGGACCGAACGAGTCTAGAGTGAGGCGCTTGGGTTTGCCGTTGGGCAAATCCATGAGCCAAAGTTTGTCGATGGCTTGGAATACCAGCTGCTTGCCATCGGGTGAAGCGCTCTGCCAGCGGATAAATTTCGCTTCGAAAGGGTCGTCGCGAAGCGGCAGCGGTGACCAGGCCATCTCGGAGATCGTGCGGTGCACATGAACGGTGAATGGGATGGTTTCAACCTTTCCATTTTCCACCCACAGCCTGCGAATCTTTCCGCCTTGGGAGATCAGCATCGATTTCCCGTCAGCGCCCCAAACCATTCCGGGCAGTATCGGCATTTGCCGCGAGATCTCTTCCGATTCGTCCAATTCGATGGGGTCCATGAGCAGACGCTCTTCGCCGGTCTGCAAATCGCGCAACCAGAGCGAAGTTCGCGGGCCGAAGACGTGGCCCTTATAGGATTCCAGCCCATCGGGGATGCGCCGGCCGAACGCCACGAGCTTATTGTCGGGTGAAACTTCCGGCGCGATGCCTCCGCCGCTCGTCCCACGGTCCTGCTGTTCTGCCTGGCCACCCGTAATTTCCTCGATTTTCCGGGTCTGCAGGTTCATGCGGCGCAGTTGCGAACAGCCGAGCATCGGATCGGTGTGGCCGAAGGGAAGCGGCGGGCACACTTGCACATCGAAATAGAGAAATTTTCCATCTCGAGAGATGGAGTGCCAGCCCGGGGCTTTGTCCTTTGCGACAAGCTCGATCCCGGAGCCTCCGTCCTTGTGATACAAAACCAGCGTCCAGTTGAATTCGGGGCCACTTTCCACACGCGTACCCTGACGCTGCACCACGATGTAATTGCCGTCCGGAGTCCAGACGGGGCAGAGGGCGCGCTGCGTCTTGTCGGTAAAAACAGCGCGAGGGTTCCTGCCGTCTGCGTCCATGAGCCACAAATTGTTTTGCCCTTTGCGGTCGCTGATGAAGGCGATGGTTTTTCCATCGGGCGAGTACCGCGGTTGCATGTTGAGGGCGATGCCGGAGTCCTGCGTCAGGCTTTCTGCCTGGCCACCGCTTGTAGGCATCCGGTAGATGTGGCCCAGCAAATCGAAGACAATCCACTTGCCGTCGGGTGATTGATCGAGGGCCATCCAGGTCCCTTCGCTGGTATCGAAATCGATGTCGCGCGTTTGGCCGCGGGCTTTGGTGGTGTCCCACTCAGCGGGAGGTTTTTCCTGTGCGGAGACGGCGGCACCTCCGAAGCACATGAGTACTAGCAGGAAACCAGGGATGCGCAGACGTCCTGCATCGGCAACTCGCATCATGCATCTCCTCGCAAATTTTGGTTCGGTATCTCCACCACAGGCCAGGGTCCCGAGGCGCAACATCCGTTTCGGCACATTCGCACGCGTACTTATCACGGAGCAGACGTCCGGCGCAACAGGAAGTCGGGCCGCCGCAACAAATGTTTCTGTCAGCTGCCGTTCTCGCCGCTCCTCGACTCTCGACTTTGGAGGACGGAAGAGCGCCCTGGAGCGCTGGAAGCGCGGCGTTTTCGACGCCGAGGGGATACCAGTGCGTGAAGAGCACTGTGGTGGTAGCGCCGGTGTCAGGGACTAGCCGTTGAAGCCGGTGATCCACCGCTCCTCTTCTTCTTCTGAAAATGGATCGCACATCGTCAAAGCAAGGTCGTCCTGGAGCAGACGTTCACGGCATCAGCAAAGCGGACTCTATGCTTGGCGAAGTTCGTTTTAGCTTTGGCCAGGTCCCATTCGTAGCTCACAGTTCTTAACGTCCGTCGACTAGCCCTGTGACCGGCGTCCGATTGATTGGCCCGGACTCACTCTTTTGGAATTGCCGCAAAATCTGCACAAGTCCTCGAGCGGTGGCGAAACTCCGGACCGAGTCCTATAAGTCGAAACGGGTCATTCGGGCAAAACCGCCTCTCGGCTGGGGTCGGTAATGGGGGCCGCTTTATGTGTCACTAGCAGACCGAAAAGTTTCTCACTTCCGGCAGCCCTCGCATACTCCGCTTCTTTTTCCGTGATGCCCACGAACTCAGTAAACTGGAATTGGCCAGACGGAAGCTGCTGGACACCGTTGAATTCAGTTGCCGGTGTGAGCAGGACCCAAGTAAGCTGCGAATCCTTTCCGTCAATGGGACTCCTCAGCGGTATTCGATCCCAGATTTTCAACGGACCTCGCCCCGAGAATTTTCCCGCAGCCAGTAGAAGTTGGAATGCCACCATCCGTTGCAGCAGGAGAAGAGCCCAGCGTGATTGCGCCGGACTTTGGAAAACGAACTCACATCCAAGTCCTGACGGCGCGTTAGGCTCAGGCGAATCTGCTTCCCACGCATTCGAGAGGCCCGACGAGACATAAACCCAACTACGTCTTTTCTCCGTCGGCTCAAACTCAAGAACGCCGTGCGTGAGCCATCGGGGATCACAAGAATCTTGTCGGAAAACGTTCGTGAAGAGTTCCCCATCGAGCACGTAAATGCCCTGGCGTTTCGGACCGAAATGCTCGGTGTAGAGCTTTTCTTCGCGAAACTCCCATGCTTCTTCAAACTGTCTTTGCCAACTCTCGTCAACCACAACGGCTCCAATAAGTGATTTGCAGACAAAAGTTTTCCGGCAATCATAGCGGGTGATGACTCCGTTTCCTACCAGCAATAAAGCCAACTGGTCGCGGTAGGGACGACCATCGCTGATCGCCACTCACAGAACCGCACCGAGCGGCGTTACCGCACGTGCGGTTCGATTGAGCGGGGTGTGGAAACGGAAGCATGGCGGAGCCACTGAGGCAGCGGCAGACGAAGGGTCGGCAACCGATAGGCTCCACCTAAAACACCGCGCCACACCTCGACTCGACAATATACGATTGACTCTGACATCCTGCCGTTGGTGCACGCCTGTGTGAGCTGAACTTAGCGCCTTTCATCCCGACGCACCACGTGGAGAGGATGTCATGCTGCACTGCCGTAGATCCTAGAGCTGCCTCGGGGATATGCTGCCCACGTCGCATCCACGGTAAGCAGGTTCGGCGTGAGCGCTGATTCTAAGGAGGAGGTTCCATGTCGCCTCTTGACAAGCCCACTCGCAGAGAGTTTTTGGTAACCACTTCTTCCGCCGCTCTGGGCGCCGCAGTGCCTCTGGCCGGCAGCCCGGCGAATACACCAGTTGCAGATGGCCCCACGACGCCGGATCCGGAAGTGCTTCCTTATTCATTGGAAGAACTTTTCTTACGTGGGCCGCAACGCACTTTCACTGGCGACAAAGCCGCCCAAATCGCGATGCCATTGGGAGGAATCGGAGCCGGCTGCATCTGCCTGAATGGGTACGGCGGCTTGCAGGATTTTTCGATTGGGAATCATCCTTCCACGACAGCTTTACCCAACGGCTTTGCGCCCTCCAAAGCTGCGTTCGCCATCCTCCATATCAAAGGGGCTTCTCCCGTTACCAAACTGGTCGAGGGACCGTTCCCGGTTTTTAAGATTTACGACCAGGGGCTTCAGGGAGAGGGATACCGCCGCGGAGGATTCGAAGGATTCCCGCGCTTTGAAAAGTGTATCTTCAAGGGAGAATATCCTTTTGGGGAAGCTAAGATCAGCGATTCATCTATGGCTTTGCAGGTCACGCTGAACGCCTGGAACCCTTTTATCCCGCTCGACGACAAGGACTCCGGGATACCCTGCGCCATCCTGGAATACACGCTTCGCAATACTTCACCGCATCCCGTCGAGTATGAATTCTCCTACCATCTTTCCCATCTAGCTCCCGGATGCAGGGGAGAAGAATCGAATAGTCTCAATACCGTGATCCCTGGCCGCGGTGTGTTTCTGCACAATTTGGAAAAGCCCCATGCCGAAGGCTTTGGCAGCGCCTCACTGCTCGCTATAGGCGGTCAACCCCGCATCAAGGGCATGTGGCTGCGTAGCCCAGGCTGGGAATTTGACTCACTGTCGGCACTCTGGCGCGAAGTCTCCACAGGAAGATTCACCGCCAATGATGGCTCCAACAAGATCGATACGAGTGGGCGGAATGGGTGCTCGATTTTGCTTGAGGGCGCTCTAGCGCCGGGAGAATCGCAAACCCACACCATCGTGATCACCTGGCATTTCCCGAATTGTTACGAGCAAGAGGGTGGGCTTCCGGTTCCTGAGGCCCAAGGCTCAACAGGGTGCCGCGCTTTTCCCGAAGAAAAGCCTCCGCTTTGGCGTCCCTACTACGCCACGCTTTGGAGTGATGCCCGCGAAATAGCGCTTTACGTTGACAAGCATTACGCTTCATTACGAGCGCGGACGGTTGCGTTCAAAGAGGCTCTGTTTTCCTCCGCCCTGCCGACTTATGTGCTGGATGCTGTCTCCGCAAATTTGGCCATCCTCAAGTCTCCCACCGTCCTGCGTTTGGAAAACGGCGATCTTTGGGGCTGGGAAGGATGCTTCCCCGATGGTGGCTGTTGCCATGGTTCCTGCACGCACGTCTGGAATTATGCCCAAGCCTTTGCTCACCTCTACCCCCGCCTGGAGAGCACACTGCGCGAATCGGAATTGTGCCGCTCCATGGATGAAAACGGCCACGTTACGTTTCGCTCTGCGCTCCCAGAAGGCCAGGTGAAACATGACTTCCACGCCGCCTCGGACGGGCAGTTGGGCGGGATCATGAAAGTCTTCCGCGATTGGCAGATTTCCGGAGACCAGGATTGGCTTAAGAAAATGTATCCCTTGGCGAAACGCAGCCTGGACTACTGCATTCGCACTTGGGATCCGGATCACCGCGGGGGCCTCTTTGAGCCCCATCACAATACCTACGATATTGAATTTTGGGGACCGGACGGCATGTGCACCAGCATCTATCTGGGCGCCCTCTCAGCAATGTGGCAGTTGGCTGGTGCTCTCGGTCAAACGGAGGAAGCCTCGTTTTATGGCGATCTGGCCCGGCGCTGTGCACGCTTCATGGAAGAGCAACTCTTTAATGGCGAGTACTTCCAGCAGAAGGTGCAATACATGGAGCTGCGGAACACCTCCTTTGCCACCATGGTCGCCCAGGTGGACAACGCCAGCAGCGAAATGCAGAAACTCTTGAAACGCGAAGGCCCGAAATATCAGTATGGAAACGGATGCCTCTCGGACGGTGTCATTGGTGCCTGGATGGCCCGAATCTACGGAATCGATACTCCACTTAACCAGGAAATGGTTCGGAAAACCCTGCACGCCATCTTCAAGAACAATTTCAAGACCGACCTCAGACAGCATGCCAACGCACAACGTCCCGGCTATGCCATGGGACATGAGCCCGGGTTGCTGTTGTGCACTTGGCCCCGGGGCGGCAAGCCCACGTTGCCGTTCGTCTACTCAGACGAAGTCTGGACCGGCATCGAATACCAAGTGGCCTCGCATCTCATCGCGGAGGGCTTCGTCAAAGAAGGATTGACCATCGTTAAGGCCTTGCGCAGCCGCTACGACGGCCGGATTCGCAACCCCTGGAATGAATATGAGTGCGGCAATTATTACGCTCGCGCGATGGCCAGTTATTCATTGCTTGGCGCACTGGCAGGGTTCCGCTACTCGGCCGTCCAGCGCACTCTCTGGTTTGGTCCGCATCTCAGTATCCGGCCATTCACGACTTTTTTCTCTTCGGCATCCGGCTTTGGCACGATTGTGCTAGATGTTCGGAGCCTCACCATTCGAGTACTTGAAGGTGAGCTTGTGGTGGAAAAGCTGGTGCTGACCGATGGGTCCGAAACCAAGATCTTGGAGTGGGAATCCACTGCCCGCCCAGATACTCCCGCGATCAAAACCTTCTGACGGATCTTCTTTTTCAGTCCGAGCAGAGATTTGCGGTTAGGAAGTTGATTTGATTGCGGTTGATGTCGTTTGCGTAGCGCAAGCGTCTGTCTACATCTTCCCCGGCAGGGTCACGTCCAGTGCCGTTAGGATCTTTGTTTGGTTCGCTCTCGGCTGCGGTAGTTTCGTCACGGTTGTTTTTTCATCGACCTTGTAGTGCATCAGACACAGACTGCTGAGCGAGGCCAGCGCATCCCGTAAGGTGATGGCGTACGGGTTGCTGTCCGTGGTTCCGAAATGTTTTTGCAGCCGCCGTTCCATTTCACGACTCAGTTTTAATGCCAACATGCAGCAGAACACGTGGCCGCGCGTGCGACTCTCCTTGCGCAAGAACAACGGCCGTACTTCCAATAGCCCGGTCTTCATAGCGCGAAAATCTCGCTCCACCTTCTGCAAACTGATGTAGCTGTCGTGCACCTCTTGCGTGCTCATGCTCTGGGGTAACACATCGGTAGCCACCACGTAGCAGCCCGCTAATTCCAGAGACGTGGCGATCGCCGCTTCCTGGCGCTCAAGCACCAGCATGCGGCCCTCGAGCTTCAGTTCCACCAAGCCGTTCAGCTTGTGCTGAGCTGCCCAGGCCTCCAGCTTTCGTTTTCCGGCTTCCGGTTGGCAACGCTGTTTTTTCTTCGTCTCCTGGTTGCGTGCCGCGATCTTTTCTTCCAGCTTCGCCAGTTTATCCTCCAAGCGATGGCGCTCCCGCGCCGCTTCCGTTTCATTCTTGCGCAGCACATAGCGCACGCCATGGTCCTCGACTTCGCAAAGCTCTTCGCTGAATAACTCCAACTGCAAAATCTTTCTTTTGAGCAACCCGCGGATCTGGGGATCGGTCAGCGCCGTGATGTAGCGCAGTTTCGCCTGCTCCAGCGCTTGCTTCCCCTTGCTCTTGACCATGCCGCGATCGCCGACAAAAACCAGTTCTGCGACCTGAAACTGCTCTTTAACAATCTTAATCTGCTCGGCGACCGTCGTCGGATCGGAACGGTTGCCTTTAAATACTCGAACAGCCAGAGGTTCGCCGGCGGCGTCGGTCAGCAGGCCGATGACAATCTGCAGCTTGCCCTTTTTGCCATCGCGGTTATAGCCGAATGCGCCCAGTTCGTTGCACTCGCCTTCCAGATAGCTACTGGTGACGTCGTAGAGAAACAAACGCGGTGGTTGCGCCCCGCAGCGGCGTTGATACTGGTGATAGAGGGCCCGTTCGATCTTTTCCTGGCGTGCACAAAGATCGTCGAGTGCGGCGTAAAGATCGTCTTCGTCGAACGCGTCTAGGCCTAACACTTCGCTGACGGCATGATCTTGCGCCCAGCGCACGGCCGATAAACGAGAACCTTGATGCGCCAGACGAGCCAAGACCAGGAACAAAGCGAGCTTGCCGAAAACGCTGTTGCCCAGAGCGGCGGTGAGGCCCAGGGCATCGGCGATTTGTTTCAAGGTATACAGCACGCCAAAGATAGGACCGAGGGTAGGTTCGGCGAGCGCGGCATGATCAAACTCCCCGCGGAGGGCGCGACGGAGGGCTTCGATGCGCGCCGGATTCCAGTCGGAGAGATTGGCCAGCGTGCGATTCTTGACTTTGCCGTCTTCGCGGTAGGCCTGACGAAGGAGGATGGCCGGGGGAGACTTACGATTGGGGATGGTGGCGATGTACATGTCGACTAAATACAACATTTAATTTACCATGTCAAGACAAATATTAGTATTACATGACTACACAAGAGGGGGCGAAAAAGACTTAACCTGAACACCGAACGCAACTTATTCAAAGATTAGGGAGGAAGATCCGTCTGAGCTCCAGTGGCAAACTGCACTATTTCGTGGGTACAGGTACAGGCGCTGGTCCGGTTGACGATTCATCTTGGAAACGGTCTTCGCTTCGCATTCGAACCGCTATTGTACGACCCGATCGCAAGGGAGGTGCGCAAGCAATATCTTCATGGTCCCGGTATGGTCATGCCTCGTGTCGTTTGTTAAGTCTCTGGTTCATGAACACGCACGTCCAAGTCTCCGCGAAGGTGAGAAAATTCCTCTTTTGCATTTAGGAGAAGACCAGCGCCGACTCTTGATTTACCTGTATTCCGGCCTCAAGCTCGCTGTTGATTGCCGCGAGAGGCCTCAAGGTTTTTGATTCAGCGGCCGGGTAACGACCCTAATCATGGAAACTCTCTAAGTCTGGGTTTCGCAGAAGTCTGGAAATTTCACTTCTCCGAAACCGGCCACCCGCTTAGTCAAGACGTGCTGGGCTGAGATTGCGATTGGGTGACACAGATAAAGTATACTCCGCAAGATATCAGCGGCTTGTTCCTATGGTGCCACATAAAGGTATGCGCTATGGATGGGTTCGAGGAAACTAATCGGCGGCATATTGGCGCCGTCTTTCGCTTTGTAAGTCGTGGCCGGTAAAGCCGACGGCCCGGAAGTATTGTAGGTCAAGGAGTAGGGAGCCGTGACCACGCGTCCACACAAGGTTCACACGCAACTCGGCCGAGCCGCAGTCCAGATCTTTGCCGCCAATGATCGCATGAACCAGATTCTTATCGAACATCTTAACGCTACCGCCTGGAAAGCCAAACCGCCCGGCAAAGCCCGCACCATTGCGGCGATCTTCACGCACATGCACAATGTCCGCTCCAAGTGGGTCAGGCTTACAGCTCCGCACCTGAAGGTTCCACGACAGCTGAGCCGCGCACACTGCACGCCGCAGCAGGCTCGTGCGGGATTGGCCGAGAGCGCCGCTCGCTGCGCGGAGATGCTCGCTGAAGCGCTCGGCGATTGTGGGGGCCGCATCGAAAAGTTTCGCAGAGACGGCTGGGCTCGGCCTTGGCCGGTTGGCCTGGAAATGCTGTGCTACATGCTTTCTCACGAAGCCCACCATCGCGGGCAGGTGTGTATGCTCGCGCATCAGCTCGGATTCCCGTTGCCGAACGAGGTGACGTGCGGGATCTGGAATTGGGAAAAGCTGTGGAAGGAGTGCGGGTCGCCAGGCGGCCTCGGCTACGATTCTTAAGGAAGCTCAAGGGCCCAGGCCGCCCGGGGATGGGCCGCGATGGTGGAGACATCGAGCTCGTTGGCCCGAAGATGAAGTCTTGGTATCGGGGAGTCGTGCCGGGCGACAAAACAATATTCTCCGCATTGGGAAATAATCGGTCCGCGAGCGAGTGATGGTGCGCCCACTACCCGGACAACTGAGGCTTGCCGGACGAAGAGGATCAGGATTCGCCTCATACTTCGGTCCATAAGCACCGCTTCTTATCGCGCTTCTAGATCTCAGATACCGTTGGATTTGGTATCAGCCGGTCTAGCTGTTGCGCGGATTCCACATTGTTCCGGGCGTCCGTTCAGTGAGTAGAGCTGGACGCAGGCAGGGCGAAGGCGTACAGAATGTTTTGCACAGCGATAATGAGGTATTGTCGGCCGTCAAGTTCATAGGTCATTGGCGAAGCCTGCATGCGTCCTCCAGCGTTCAAGTGCCAGAGGGTTTTGCCGGTGGTCGGTTCGAGGGCCAGCAGGTTGCCAGAGTTATCGGCGCTGAAAAGAAGATGTCCGGCCGTCGTTAGAATCCCAGCCAGGCTTTCCCCGTCACCGAGTTCGTGGTTCCACACCACCTTGCCGGTGCGGTAGTCGAGCGCGCGCAACGTAGCATTGGCCCACAGGTTGCGGTCGCGCCCTCCCCAGCCTTCCGCCTTTCCCGTGACGGTGTTGTAAAAAACGCTAAAGAGGCGCCGGCAGTTGACATAAAACAGTCCCGTCTGCGGATCAAAGCTAGGCGCCATCCAATTGGTAGATCCGTCTGAACCAGGTTCGACGAGCGCTCCATCCGGGCTCGGAGCGGCTTCGGGCTTGGCGATGGGGCGCCCGCGAGAGTCAATGCCACTCGCCCAGGTTTGATCGATAAACGGCGCAGTGACCAGATGCTCGCCATCCGTGCGATCAAGTACGAAGAAAAATCCGTTGCGGCTGGCTTGGCCGAGAAGCTTGCGCCGCTGGCCTTTGAATTCGGCGTCGAACAGCACTGGCGTCTCAACGGCATCCCAGTCGTGCACGTCGTGGGGCGACGGCTGAAAATACCAAGCAAGCTTCCCGGTGTCGGGATTCAAAGCCACGATCGAACAGGTGTAAAGATTGTCGCCGGCGCGTCCCTCGCCCGCGAGCACGGGATTGGGATTTCCCGTGCCCCAATAGAGAAGATTCAGTTCGGCGTCGTAGGTGCCCGTCATCCACGTCATGCCACCTCCGTGCAGGATGGCATCGCTATCCTTGGGCCACGTTTCCGAACCCGGCTGGCCGGGATCTGGCTCGGTGTTCCAGCGCCATTGGATCTTGCCTGTCTCCGGATCGATGGATTCGAGAAAGCCGGGAACGTCTGTAACATCTCCCGAAACGCCGACGATCACGTGCTCGTGTACGACCAGTGGCGCCATCGTCGAGAAATACTCGAGCTTTGGATCGGCGAGCTCGACGATCCAACGCACACTCCCGTCTTTGGCATTTAGACAAACTAAGTGCGCGTCGGGAGTCGTAAAGTACAGCCAATTTTTGTACATCGCGAGCCCGCGATGGCCGATGTGGTCGCCCTCGGACTTTCGCTCGTAGTGCCAGATCATGCGGCCAAAACGAGCGTCGACGGCCCAAACGTTGTCAGGAACCGAAAAATAGAGAATGCCGTTCACTTCCAAAGGCGTGGATTTGATGGTCGTCCCCTGCGTCTGAAAAATCCAGGCCAGCGTGAGCGAATGAATGTTTCCCGCGTTGATCTGGTCGAGGGTGCTGAAACGCGCACCCGAGTAGTCCCCGTTATAGGTGGGCCAGGTATCGGTCGGAGGCTTGAGAAGCGCTGCCGGTTCGAGGTCTTGCCCCGCGGCGAACGATGGACGAAGCGCCAGAGTGAAAAGTGCGGCCAAGCTTGCAACCATTACTCGATGTAGCGCGCGCTGGAGGCTCGCGCACCTGCTCAAGCGATTCTTGCAGTCGCGCGCGCCCTTAATCGCCTCACGGAAGTGAAGAAGCATCCCGGCTCCTGTGTCTACTTGTGGCTTCTGTGTTTCCTACTTCAAAGTTTCCATATATGCGAAGAGATTGTGTACATCGGCCTGAGTGAGCTTAGCGAGCATCTCTCGGTGGGCCGCAAGAGGATCCTGAAGTTCCACCTTCACGCCATCGCGAGAGAAGGAGCGATACCAGCCCGATGCCTCGTGCAGCGAAACCACAAAGTCGTCCAGGTGCGCCACCGGACCCTTGATCTGCTCGCCAGAAGGCAGCGTCACTACCGCCGTGGTGTGCCGGCCATCGGGATAAAGCATACGAGCTTCAAGTTCGATGGGAGAGTACTTGGTTGCGACTTTCGCCAGATCACCGGTCGGAGAATGACATTTGTTGCAGCCCCCTGCACCATTAAAGAACGCCTTTCCATCGTCGGCATTGCCGGTGAGCAACTTCTCCACTGGATATACGCTAGGGAGCCCGCTCGAACGAAGCGCTTCAGCCGCCCGGGCATGCAGGAAGGCAGCTATATCGCTCACCTGAGCATCCGTAAGAGGCATCGGCGGCATGCCTTTATCCGGACGGCCATCATGAATTACTTCGCCGATCAGGTCACCCTTCACGTCGTGAGCCACAAGCGGTGACCGAACTAGATCAGGTCCACGAGCACCCGTCGCGTCCGGCCCATGACAAAATCCACAAGCCTGTCCGAACTGTTTGTGTCCCCGCTCGATCGCCGGGTCCGGGGTATCAGCCTGGGGCCGAGCTGGAGAAGTGAATATGGTGACGAGAAGAACGCTCAGCGCGCTGAGCGTTAAAGTCTTAGTCAGTCGTCTAACCGAAGCAACGCCGTATTCAGGTGTCATCACTCCAGGCTCCCCTGCGCGCCGAGTGGATTCTAGCATTGGGTGCCGAGAACTGCATCCGGGGAGCTCATCGCCCATCTCCCATATTGTCCATGTTGCTTAAAGCAACCGGTTTGCCAAGCGAATCGGTGGCCGCGACACCGGTGATGAGGCGCGCGCCGCGGCTGAACGTCAAATACTCAAAGCCCCATTGAACGAAGACCAGAACTCGGCTCTGAAATTCCACGATATAGATTAGGTGGATGAAAAGCCAGGTGAGCCACGCAAAGAGCCCCGCTAAATGGAGGCCGAGAATATTGGCAACGGCTGCGGCGCGACCGATGACGGCCATGTCTCCTTTATTGAAATAATGAAAAGGCTTTATCTCCTTCTTTCCTTTCAATCGGGCGCGAATGGTCTTTGCGGCGTAGCCGCCGCCTTGAATGGCCACCTGCGCGACAACCGGCAGCGCCCTCCCATCTCGGCCGAGAGAAAGTGCCAGATCGCCTGCGATAAAAATATCCGGGTAACCGGGAACGGTTAGGTCGGGATTGACTTTGATGCGGCCGCTGCGGTCCGTATCCGCCTTGGTGCGTTCGCCGAGTCTTCTACCGAATTCATTGGTTGTAACGCCGCCTGCCCAGAGCACCGTTCTGGCCGAGAGTCGTTTCGATTCGTCGCCGGATTTATAGGTGACGCCGTCGGCATCGATACACGAGACCAACACGCCCTTTTTCACTTCGACGCCGAGTTGCGAAACCAGCCTCTCCGCCTTCACCGACAGGTCCTCGGGAAACGCAGCGAGTACGCGCGGGCCACCTTCCATAAGAATGATGCGTGCTTCACGCGGGTTGATGTGGCGAAAATCATTCTTCAGCGTTTCATTGGCGATCTCCGCCAGCGCGCCGGCAAGCTCCAATCCGGTCGCACCAGCGCCGACGATCACAAAAGTGAGCCAGGAGCGCGCATCTTCCTCGTTCATCGAACGTTCGGCACACTCGAACGCGTACAAAATCTTGTGCCGGATGGCTGTGGCTTCTTCGACGGACTTGAGGCTGGGCGCCCACTCGCGCCATCCATCATTGCCATAGTAAGAGGTCTGGGAGCCAGTCGAGACAATCAGCGAATCGTAAGGAAAAGCAGCGCCGTCCCGCAGAATGACCTGCTTGGCATCCGGATCAATGTCAACGGCTTCGCCGAGCAGGACTTGCGTATTTTTTTGGCGGCTGAGAACTCCACGCAGCGGAGCGGCAATTTCGCCCGGTGATAAGGAGCCGGTGGCCACCTGGTAGAGCAGCGGCTGAAAAAGATGAAAGTTTCGGCGGTCGATCAGCGTAGCCTTCACCGGCGCCCGCTTGAGCTTTTGGGCGGCCTTTAAGCCTCCGAACCCGCCCCCCAGGATTATGACCCGGTGTTTCTGTTCCATACCGAGCACTCCCTCGAACGCAACCTCGTTCTCCCTAATATCATCTCATCTAGCGCGATTTTCTCAATTAAGATGTCCGAGGATCACGCGGAGGTACGGCATAGTTTTGGGCACGCATAATATGAAAACGAAACCTATTTCCAAGACACCAAACCGTGAGCAGATGGAGGGCAATGCCCTGCGCTTGCTCTGTTCTGTGCTCGTGAAGCCCGGCACCCGGCTGGAAATCTGCCGTCTCCTGCATTCGAATGATTTTCTGGATCCGCTCCGCAGAACTGTTTTTGAAGAGGTTCAAGCGGCGGGCGTAATCAGTTCAAAACAACTGCGTGCAGCGCTGCCGGCGCGCGTGACCGGCCGCGGATTCCCCGATTTCAATCTGGAGAAGCTACTAGCTCCAAAACTCGCGAGCGAGGCCGAAATCGAGCAGTTGTTCGAGAGTACGCTGCACCTGCTGAAGCTCGGCGGGTCAGACGACCCAACCCTCTTGGCATTCGGGGCCGATGCTCAAGACTAGTCATCGTGTGTTCACCGTTGTCGAGGCGCTGGCCTTGACGGGATACATCGCCTGGTACATTTGGCAACTTCAAAGCACGAAACCGTTTTCGTGGATCGTCTTCCCAATCTGGCTGATTGCAAGCATTGCCTTGCATCGCGACACTCCGAAATCATTGGGCTGGCGCGCTGACAATCTTTGGCTTGCAACTCGCCAAGGACTCCTGATCTTCGCAGCGTTTATTTTCTCCACGTGCCTGGCAGGTTTGTGGCTCGGGTCCTACCACCGCTTGCCCCTTCGTGTCTCCGAGCCTTGGCGTTTCTTCGCCTATTTCGCATTCTGTCTGTTGCAACAAGTTGCGCTGAATTCCTATCTCACGAATCGGCTTTCCTATGCGCTAGAAGAACCTCGAGCGGCCGCGCTCGTGGCTGGCCTCATTTTTGCCGCCCTACATTGGCCAAATCCGGTTCTCGTTCCGTTGACGTTCGTCGGTGGTACAGCAATGAGTTGGCTCTTCTCTCGTGAACGCAACATCCTCCCACTGACTGTTGGCCAGGCCATTCTGGGCACGCTCGTCTGGTGGGTTTTCCCGGTGTCGTGGCATCACGGAATGCGCGTGGGACCTGGCTTCTATTCGTTCCGCCCATGAGCAATGAGAGTTGGGGCTCCCGGTACCGAACCATCACGGCGGCGAGCGCAGTCCGCAGATGTCCCGCGACTCCGCCCGGCGCTACATCGTTGTTATAAATTCAGATGACCGTAATTCCCTGCCGTTTTTCGTGCCCCGCTGGCGCGCGGGAGCGGTTCGCCAGACTTCTCCCACACGCCGGGGATGACTGACGAACATTTCGGACAAGCACCCTGCACCAGCCGATTCTCGAGAACATCGTGCCAGGAACGTCTGATAATCAACTGGCTGCACTTGGGGCAACACGTATTCGCACCGGCGCTAAAAATATTTCCTTCGTACACGTAGTGAAGACCCGTTTCCAGAGCGATAGCCCGCGCCCGGTGAAGAGTTTCAGCGGGCGTGCGGGGCTTATCCTGCAGCTTGAAGTCGGGATGGAAGGCAGTGAAGTGCAACGGCACGTCTGGTCCCAGATGCGTCAAAATCCATTCAGAGAGTTTGCGCGTCTCCGCAGGGTCATCATTCAGGGTCGGAATCATCAGGTTCGTGATTTCAAACCACACTTTTGTTTCCTTCTTCAGCCATTCGAGTGTCTCGAGAACCGGCTGTAAATGCGTAAGGGTAGTCTTCCCGTAGAAACTCTCCGTGAAGGCTTTGAGATCGATGTTGGCAGCGTCGATATGGTCATAGATATCGTGAAACGCCTCGTAGGTAATGTAGCCGTTCGAAACCATTACCGTTTTCAGCCCGTATTCCTTGGCAGCCTCACAAATATCGATGACATACTCGCCCCAGATAGTCGGCTCGTTATAAGTGAACGCCAACGAATCGCAACCATGTTGGAGCGCCAATAAAGGAACATCTTCCGGCGCAACATGCTGGGACCTAACTTGATCCTGCCGCGACTTCGAAATGTCCCAATTCTGGCAAAAGAAGCACCCCATGTTGCATCCAGCCGTGCCCATACTGAACACACGTGTCCCCGGCAGGAAATGATTTAGGGGTTTCTTTTCTATGGGATCGACTTGCAGCGCCGCCGGAGCACCGTAGCCCAAACTGTAGAGTTTTCCGCCCTGATTGACGCGGATGAAACAAAATCCGGATTGTCCCGAATGAAGGTGGCAATGGCGTGGACAGAGGTAACAATGCACGCGGCCACCAGTTTCCGGCTCCCACCAGCGCCCTTCGTGCAACTCGTCGGTCTTCTGGAGGATCTTTAGCTGGCTCACGGACGGATCTTCCTTCCATTCAAATCATACGCCCACCAGCGCGCCGGAGCGTCGGATTGTGCTCCCGATGATTACCTGGCTAGAATAGAAGGATGAGAGTCAAGCGTGGTGACGAATTCGACGCTGGACACGCCGCCGTTCTGCAGCCCAGTCGACGAAATTCATCATATGGGACCGGTATTTCCAGGAAAGTCTCAAGAATTTTCGCGCGTCCAAATTACTCGCCTCCGCACCGAGAAAAGTCTCAAACCGCCAGCGCAAGTAAGGGCTCTTCCAGGGATTCAAGCGATACCCGCGTGCGACGTTCCAGTAGTACCGCAGTGTCTTAAGCATCGATCTCCCACGGGCAAGAAAGCCCACTCCCAAACTTTCTTCGTCTTAACTGCCACCCAGCGGCGCGGAAAGATGCTCATGCACCAGAAGCCACCCCGAGGAGCGCCGTTCCCAAATTCCTGTATACCGGATCTCTGTTTCTACATTCTTACCGTCTTTTGTTTTTTCAGATAAATGCATCGAAACCGTCGTCCATGCCACCGTCCCATGCCGCCGCACTTTCAGATCCTTCCCGGCACTCAGTGATCCGCTTTCCATGTTGTCCAAGAGTGCCGCCTTCACGCCTTCGTGGTATTCCTTCCAACTATGATAGGAAAACGGCGCGACGTCATAAAACACAAGTCCGTCCTCCTTCGCATAGAATCGCGCAGGATTATCCGCGTTCCCTGTGCTCCAGGCCGCGCAATAAGCGTCGATGAGCCTGCGAAACGTGGCATCATCTGTCGCCTTTTGCTGCGCACGGGCTCCCACGAACGTCAGCAATCCCCCCGCAAGCGCAACCGCAACATACAGCAGCCAGCGCCATCGTTCGTCACGTCTGGCGTTTGCAGTTTCTGTCCGCAAGTCCATCTCCGTCCGCCGCAAGATTTCTTCGGCGCTAGATTTGAGGAAAGCCACCCCGTCTTGCGCATACCCTATGGTGAATCGCTTGAATTTGCAAGAGGGGGTCTGAAAAGGGGTCTGAAACCCATCCCACCCCGGCCTCGCCCCGGTTTTTCACCCCGGCCATCCGCCCACTCGCCGGTAAATCCAGCCTCTTCGCCGAAAAACGAATGCACGCCTCGCGGGCACTGCGTAGTCTCGCCCCTGGGCAGACGACCTGCCCAATCTGGAGGCGAGCATGGCAACACCGCAACATGCTGGATACGAACAAAGGGGTTCTCTGGGCAGAATATCAATCATTCTAGGCTCCGTAGCCATGCTGTGCGACCTCGCCTTTCTGGCGCAACCCCTCGAACGAATGGCTGAAAGACTCCACGAAGGACTCTTCGCCGTGGTCCCTTCGCTCGGTCTGTCCTTCCTGAGTGCCGCGCGCGCCATCGCCTTCGATCAGCTCGACTACTTCTCACTCATCTCGCGTATCTTGGTACTATTCACGGCGATGGTGGCCGTCATCGTAGGGATCGTCTTGCTGCGGCCGCCATCCCCGCGCTCAAGGCACCAAGACCATTTGCGGGCATCCGCGTTCCAGGAACGGGAGACTGATAATGGATGATCGTGATATGCGTCCACAGCCGTCCGCAGGCCGGAAACATCAGTTGCTGGCCGGCATCATGATCCGCGGCCAGGGGCAGCCGGAAGCCTCCCGCGTCGGACTGGTCTGGGGCGCGCTGATCGTGGCGGCTGGCGTCGCGCTCCTTCTCGATCACATGGGTTTCATCGCCATCGGCTCGTTGTTTCGATTTTGGCCCATGATTTTGATTTTCTTCGGCGTCGGACACCTCTTCACTCCTTCGAACCGCACCTGGGGCGGAATTCTAATCGTCGTTGGAGCAGTCTTCCAACTGAACAGTCTTGGAATCACCCATTTGCGTTTTGCCGATATGTGGCCCCTGGCGATCATTGCGGTCGGCCTCATTCTCATGTGGGGCGCTCTAAAGCCGCCCGTCGTGGCGAAAGGAAGTGTCGACGCCGCCGACGTCCTCGAAGCCGTCGCAATCTTTGGAGGCACCGAACGGCGCATCAAGAGCCAGGCTTTTAAAGGGGGACGAGCCACCTCTATTTTCGGAGGCGTCGAGCTCGACTTTCGGGATGCCAATATCGACGGTGACGAAGCCACTCTGGACGTCAACTGCATCTTTGGCGGCGTGGAGATTCGCGTTCCTGACACCTGGAACGTGCATTCGCGGAGCATACCCGTGCTTGGCGGCTATTCAGACAAGACCGGCCCGGCGACGGCCCCCCAAGACTCGTCGGGCCCTAAGAGAAAGACTCTGATTGTCACCGGCACGGTCATTTTTGGAGGCGTGGAGATCGCCAACTAAGCGGTCTTTATGCACCCACTTCTCACACCGATCAACCGCTTCGGCCTGTACCTGCTCGCGTGGGTTCCCCTTGCCGGAATTCTGGTTTATCTAATGGCTGTACCCGGCAGCCTGGGCTGGCTTGATGCAACGGCCTTGATCCTGCCACTATGCCTGATCTATCAGTTTGTGTGCCTGTCGGCCTGGTATTCCTGCAAAGCGGCGCCAATTCAAAAAAGCACCGGCCAGCGCCTATGGCTGACCCATGTTTTGGCCGCTGCGATCCTCAGCTTTCTGTGGATCCTCCTCGCGAAATTGCTGGCCTACGGGCTTTCGCAGCTGCCCGCGTTTCCGGGACTAGACCGCCGCTTTGCTTCTCAATTATCGGTCTTATTTGGCGCCGGTTTCCTTCTCTATCTGCTTTCCGTGGCTTCTCACTACGTCATCCTGACCATCGAGGATTCGAACAAGGCCGAAGTTCGCGTTCAGGAAACCAGCATTCTGGCCCGGGATGCGGAACTGAAAGCACTAAAGGCCCAGGTAAACCCGCACTTTCTTTTCAATAGCCTGAACTCCATCAGCGCGCTCACCAGTGTGGATCCCGCACGCGCTCGCGAAATGTGCATTCTTCTTGCCGAGTTTCTTCGCACGACCCTGGGGCTCGGCGAAAAAGCGAGCGTCCCCCTCTCGGAGGAACTGTCGCTCCTCCATCGCTATCTAGCGATTGAAAGAGTACGTTTCGGCGCGCGCTTGCAGATGGAGGAAGACCTTCAGGAAGTTTCGAAATCGATCCAGCTGCCCCCGCTCCTCCTGCAACCGCTCGTTGAGAACGCCATCACCCATGGCATCGCAAATCTCACGGACGGCGGGACGGTGCGTCTTTCCGGGCAGAACTACAACGGGCGCGTTTTGCTTGCGATTGAGAATTCTTTCGATCCGGAGTCGGCCCCCATGCGCAAGGGCGGTCTGGGACTAAAAAATGTTCGCGAGAGGCTCGAAGCGCGCTTTGGCAAGGAAGCCAACATGCGCGTCAGCGCCGAAGCCGGGAGATTTCGAGTGGAACTGTCGTTTCCGGTGGATCCCGACGGGGTGAAGAGTTGACCAAGCAGGACGAAAAGAAGATCTCTGCGCTCATCGTTGACGATGAAGACCTCGCGCGCCTCGTCCTCCGCGAATTGATCGAAACGCATCCCGAGCTTGAAGTGGCTGCCGAGTGCGCAAATGGCTTCACGGCCGTAAAGGCCGTCGCCGAGCACAAGCCCGACCTGATTTTTCTCGATGTACAGATGCCCAAGCTCTCCGGATTCGATGTCCTCGAGCTGATCGGCACGGAAACCCCCGTCATCTTCGTCACCGCCTATGACCAATACGCAATGCGCGCCTTCGAAGTCCACGCTGTCGACTATCTCCTTAAGCCCGTCGGCCGCGAACGATTCGAAGCCGCTCTCGAACGAGCCAAATCACGTCTGGGAGAAAAAATGCCGCCACCTCCCGAACTGGCCGCCGCTGCACGCCCGTCAAAACAATTCCTCGAACGCATCGTAGTGCGCGATGGAACCCGCGTCACACTCATTCCGGTTGGAAAGCTCGACTACGCGGAAGCTCAAGACGACTACGTCGCTCTGGCCAGCGAAGGCAAAAAGCATCTGAAGCAGCAAACCATCGCAAGCCTGGAAGCCTGCCTCGATCCAGAGCGATTCGTCCGGGTGCATCGTTCCTACATAGTGAATTTCGAGCGGGTCGCGCGGATCGAGCCCTATGGAAGAGACAGCCGACTGGCAATCCTCGCGGATGGCACACGCCTGCCCGTCAGCAAAACCGGCTTCGCCCGCCTAAAAATTCTCCTCGATCAACGCATCTAATCTGCAATAGTCTAATCGCCCCGAATCCTTTGCAGGGGCGCGCTACGCTGTCAGCGTGCTGTGCCCCTTCGCGCCCAAGCACACCGACCCAAGGGTTACACCACTCAAGGCCCGCCTGGCAATGCTCACGGCTCACTATTGGCGACTCACTCTTCACCACTCACGCGCCCAACCGCCGCACCCAAATCCGCGAAGTAGCAGGCTTCCCCAAATGCATGGTGCGCCCGTCCGAGCGCAGCGTCATAGTCTCGTCATACTCGCGCTTCAGCACTTCGACTTTAGTCGAAGGGCGTAATCGCAACCCTTCCAAGAACTCCAGAAACTGGCCATCCTTCTCGTAAACACAAAGAATCTCCGCAGCCTCGTTCGCACGCAAATCCGAGAGCAATACCGCACCCTGACTCCTCAACTTCGCTACACCACCCCGCATAGGGACGCCGTGCGGACACGACTTCTTATCGCCAAAGCGCTTTTGCAGAAGCGCCTCGACTTCCGGCGAAATCCCGTGTTCAAGCCGCTCGGCTTCGTCATGCGCCTTCGCCCAGGAAAGTCCAATCACTTCCGTAAGAAGCATTTCCGCCAGCTGATGGCGCAAAGCTAAACGTTCGGCAACCATTCGTCCTTTCCGCGTCAGATCGATGCGCCCGGTTCGTTCCACGCGGACGTGTCCATCCCGCGCCATGCGCTTCAACGCCGCGGTCACTGCCGGAGGAGTCACTCTTAACTCTTCCGCAAGGCGCGCACTGATCGGCGTCTGGTCCTCCTCAAGCATCTCCCAAATAGCCTTGAGGTAATCCTCCTGCGAAACACTGGTTTTCTCGCGCCTCAACCGATCTTCTCCCGGATGCAAGTTATCGTTGGCCAGCACCCTTTTCGTGGGCTCTACGCGCCGTGAATTCACCGGTTACCGACTTTCTCACCCTGCCGATGAGCAGCACCACGCGACTCTCGATATCTTCGAAGACTCTCTGATAAGTCTCGGCGCTGGAGCCATAAGGATCTTCGACGTTCCAGTCTTCGACCTTCGCACAGTCCTGGAACAAAGCGAAATCATTACGACCAGTCATGTTGACGATGATATCCGCCGCTTCCAAATCATCGGCCTCAAGAGCCTTGGATTGCAATTCATCAGCCGGATAACCGTTCTTCGCGATAGTTAACTCAGTTAAGGATTGCACGCGACCGAGGGCGGCCAATCCAGCGCTGGAAACCTCCATCACGTCGGAACCGATGTGCGCCGCGATCGCCTCGGCCATCGGACTGCGGCACGAATTGCCCAGACAAACAAAAAGGACTCTCGTTCGACGGAAGCTTCTCACGCAGAATCCCTCCCGTATGACAGCCTAACTGGGAGGTGTGCCGGCTGCAACACGAACCAAGCTCTTTCAGCTTGCGTCCTTTTTGCTGCTCGTGTCGCCCTGGGGGCTATCCGCACGACCAGTCCTAAGTCGAATCCGCCTGCCCTTCCATTACTTTGGGACGCGGCTCCGAGGGCAATGAACTGTCGACCTGCCGCGCTTGAAAAGAAGCACTTTTATCGGCTAGACCGAGGAGACTGTAAAAGATAGGGCCCGCCGCATTCACAGACAAATCCCCCCCCCACGCTTGATGCGAATAAGCATTCGATTCTGCACAATTGTGGTGCAACTCTCTTTTAGCGTGAACAGCCTCGAAAGACCTAAGGTCACAATGCACCGGTGAACTGAAAACAAGGGGCTTAGCGTTGCGAGTGGCCCATTTTGCGCTGACCGCTTTCATCAAGTTTCGCGGGCCACAGGCCTTCAGGGACACTTATGAAAAGCCCGGGCGCTTGGCTAATCAGACTGTAGGTGACCCAGCCACTTTTGGCTGCCCTTCCATCGACTGCGGTGGGACCGCCATCCTGGCTGTGCGGTCATGCAAATAAACGGTCGCAGATTGCGAATCCCAGCTGGCTATTGGGCGACCAAAGCAGAGCGTCTCGAACTGGCCTGAACCAACTCCAAGAACCGCCTGTGCACCGCGCTATCTCGGGTCAACTCAGGATGAAATGTCGCCGCCATGACGTTGGCTTTTCGCACCAGCACGGGCTTGCCGCCATATTCCGCTAGAACTTCAATCCCCGGACCGACACTATCAATCACAGGAGCGCGAATGAAAACCATCTCCATGGGTAGGTTCGTCAACCTGCTCGGACCAAAAAAGACGTTGCTGGCGAGTTGCCGGCCATAGGCGTTGCGTAAAACGGTCATGTCCAGCAAACCCAAAGAGGCTTGCGCCGGATTCTTGACATTGGTCGCGAGCAGAATCGCGCCAGCACAAGTTCCAAAGATAGCCCCTCCAGCCGTGGCGAAACTGCGGATGGCATCAAACAATCCCTCTTCCTGCAAGAACTGCAGTTGTGTCGTGCTCTCCCCGCCAGGCAGGATAAGACCGTCACATCCGCCGAGATCAACGGGCGTGCGGACCTCGAGAGTTTCCGCCCCGAGAGTATCGAGCATTTCGGCATGCGCGGCGAAGTCACCCTGTACCGCCAAAATCCCTATCTTCACGTCATTAACTCCGTCGAGCTGCAGTTCGAAGGGCACGGCGTCGCCCTGCCCGTTCAAAAAAGGGACCAATCATCTATACCAATCTCTCACCATCCACGCGTCGAGAGCATGTCCTTCTCTTCAAGCTGGCGCACATCGATCCCGCGCATCGCCTCGCCAAGATCCTCACATGCCTCAAGCACCGCTTTCGGATCGTCAAAGTGCGTCGTAGCTTTCACCACGGCCTTAGCCCGTGCTTCCGGATCACTAGACTTGAATATCCCCGAGCCCACAAAAACGGCCTCCGCACCAAGCTGCCGGACAAGCGCCGCATCCGCGGGAGTTGCAATGCCGCCTGCGGAAAAATTTGGCACAGGCAGCTTCCCGGTCTTGGCAATCTGCCGAATCAGATCGAGCGGCGCGCCGAGTTCCTTCGCCTCGTGCATCAGCTCGTCTTCGCGCAGCATTGTTAGCTTTTTCATCTGGCTTACGATGGTACGCATGTGCCGCACAGCTTCCACCACGTTGCCGGAGCCAGCCTCGCCCTTCGTGCGAATCATCGCCGCGCCCTCGGCGATGCGGCGCAATGCTTCGCCGAGATTCCGCGCGCCGCAAACGAACGGCACGCGGAAGTCATGCTTCCAGACGTGGTTCTCTTCGTCGGCGGGCGTCAGCACTTCGCTCTCATCGATGAAGTCCACCTCGAGCGCCTGAAGCACTTCCGCTTCGGCAAAATGTCCAATGCGCACTTTGGCCATCACCGGTATGGTGACGGTCTGCATGATCTCGCGGATGATCTTGATCGAGGCCATCCGCGCCACGCCGCCTTCTTTACGAATGTCCGATGGCACAC
>Ga0207029_10032_pt1 | contig 35178 bp, 34 predicted proteins | sample Alteio_BWMinCont_39_FD_153282 | JGI IMG/M metagenome (GOLD analysis project Ga0207029, IMG submission 153282) | Enriched cells from forest soil in Barre Woods Harvard Forest LTER site, Petersham, Massachusetts, United States -... | ecosystem: Environmental > Terrestrial > Soil > Temperate forest >...
CTGGCCTGCGTGGCGAGATTGGATCCGCCCGCGAAAGGACAGGACTTATTGCTGGATGTTCTCGCCCATTCACGTTGGTGCGAACGCGCCATCGAAGTGAACTTTTATGGCACCGGACCGTACGCCGAAGGGCTCAAACAATTGGCTGATTTTTTAAGATTGAAATCGATTCGCTTTCACGGCCATGTGGACGACATTTCATCGATCTGGGCGGGCAACCATATTCTTGTGCTCCCATCTCGTTTTGAGGGGCTGCCCTTGGCACTGGTGGAGGCAATGTGGTGCGGGCGGCCGGCGATTGTCACCAACGTCGCGGGAAATGCCGAGTTGTGCGCTGACGGTGAGACCGGCTTTGTGGCGGCAGCCCCGGCGGTAGAACTTCTGGGGCAGACTTTGGAGGTCGCGTGGGATCATCGCCATAAATGGAGCCAAATGGGTGCGGCCGCCCGTGCCCGGGTCGAAACGCTCATTCCTAAAGATCCCGTCGGACTTTTTACGAACCAGCTACTTTCAAGTGTGGGCGTCAGATCGTCCCGATAAAAAACTCATCCTGATATCCATGCGGCGTCTTTAAATCGCCGTCGAAATCCCGTTAATATTTAATGATTAAGATATTACATATGAACTGCCTTTCCTTGATGCGGCGGTGTCTTGTTTGGAAAACTGGCGGTCATGGCGGGCGAATTGCTTCAGCATGGGTTTAACGTTTCAAATTAACACGGCTGAAAAATAAAATTTAGGCTCTTTATAATGGGCAGTTTTGTATAAATGTAGGTGAAACCGAATTACGCATTGCAATCAAAAGTTCAGATAACCGTCATCGTCTGCACGCATAACCCGCGCCCGGAGTACTTGCGCCGGGTATTGAACGCGCTGCAGGCACAGACGTTGCCCAAGGAGTACTGGGAACTGCTGCTGATTGACAATTGCTCCCGGGAGACGCTTGCGGAAAAGTGGGACATCACCTGGCACCCACTGGCCCGCCATATTCGTGAAGATGAACTCGGCCTTGTCTCCGCCCGGCTACGCGGGATTCAAGAGTCCAAAAGCGGACTTTTGGTTTTTGTCGATGATGACAACGTTTTGGCAGGAGATTATTTGAAACACATTCTTCAACTCAAGGCAGAAAAGCCCTGGGTTGGGATTTGGACGGCCGGCAGCATCGAAGCCGAATATGAAGAGCAACCGGCAGCATGGCTGCATCCCTTTCTGAAGTATCTGGCACTGCTCTCCAATCCGCGCGAGGTATGGTCAAATGACTACGACAGCGGACTGTTGCCGATCGGGGCAGGCATGAGCGTGCAAAAATCTGTCGCCCTGCACTACGCCGAGCAAATCAAGACCGATCGGTTTTATCGTTGTTTGGATCGGGTTGGGAACAATCTGTTCGCTGCTGGCGATACCAATCTGGGCCTGTGCTGTTGTGAAATTGGTTTGGCCTGTGGTCAAACTCCCTCCTTGCGGGTGACTCATTTGATTCCGCGTGGTCGCGTGAAACTGCATTATCTTGTCCGACTCGCACGGGATGTAACGCGTTCTTTTCAAATACTTTATTTGGGGAGTCGCCTGTCAAAACTAAATCGCGCTCAAGCAGCGTGGCGATTGATTCAAGTACTGCTTTTTTCGCCCTGGAATATGTTCCGGCTTGGACCCGGGACGACGTTGATTCGCCTGGTGGTGGCTTGGGCCGATTGGATGGCGCTCGCAGATTACGAACGTATCCGCAAGCGGGAGGGCGTTGCCAGACTGATTCCAGCGCTCGCAGAAAATTGCCCCAAACCACAAATTTTGGACAAAAAAGCCGGAACGTAAGCTGCCTCCAGATGTCGCCTGCGGTTGAAACAAATACGAAACCCGCGGCCGATGCGAAGATATCTTGCTTGAATTGGAATATTCCACCGACCTGCTAGATGAGGATCGCATTAATCAAATGGCGGATCATTTTCAAAGGCTTTTCGAGGGAGAGTTGACAATTCGGAACAATTACTGACGGAGTTACTCCTGTGACAGATTTTAAGCGCCAGCAGTTGATTCAGCAGTGCAATCAGATCGATCAAGCCTATCCGGTGGATCGCTGCGTGCATGAGTTGATTGAAGATCAGGCCAGGCGCACGCCTGAGGCGGTTGCGGTGGTTTTCCAGAATGATCAAATAACCTATCGTCAACTCAACGAGCGCGCCAATCAATTGGCTCATTATTTGCGCGAAATGGGTGTGAAACCCGATTCGCTCGTGGGAGTCTGCCTTGAGCGATCTCTGGAGATGGTGGTGGGTTTGCTGGGAGTTCTCAAAGCGGGCGGGGCTTATTTGCCCATGGACGCAAGTTATCCCAAAGATCGGCTCGCGTTCATGATCCAGGATGCATTGCCGAGGATAATACTCACGGAAGAAAAACTTGCGGGATTGGTTCCGGCATTGGACGCACAAGTAGTTGAGATCGATACCGGTTGGCCGACCATCAGCCGTCAGCCAACCACCAATATTCCAATTTTGGGAAAGCCAACCAATCTCATCTATGTGATTTATACGTCCGGATCTACTGGCAAGCCGAAGGGCGTGCAAATTCAACATCAGTCGGTTGTCAACTTCCTGCACTCCATGCGGCAGGAACCCGGATTGGATTCCAAGGATCGCTTATTGGCGATTACGACGTTGTCCTTCGACATTGCCGGGTTGGAATTATGGCTGCCTTTGGCCACAGGAGCGCGGATCATCCTCACCCAAAGCGAGACCGCAAGGGACGGTGTCGCGCTGGCCGAATTGATAGCGCGGCATAGTGTCACGGTGATGCAGGCCACTCCCAGCTCATGGCGATTGCTGCTGGCATCCGGGTGGAAAGGACGACAAGGCTTTAAAGCGTTGTGTGGCGGCGAATCCTGGTCCACCGACCTCGCCAGGCAATTGCTGGAAACAGGAGCTGATCTTTGGAACCTTTATGGTCCCACTGAAACAACCATCTGGTCGGCCGCGAAAAAGATTCTGCCCGACCAGAAAGTGTTGATTGGCCGTCCCATCGCGAACACTCAACTGTTCGTTTTGGATCCCCTCCTCCAACCGGTGCCGGTTGGGACCCCGGGTGAATTGTATATCGGCGGCGATGGCTTGGCGCGAGGCTATCTCAATCGCTCTGAGTTGACGGCGGAGAAATTCATTCCTGACCCGTTCCGCCCGGATGGATCGGGGCGTCTTTACAAGACCGGTGATATGGCGTGCTGCCTGCCCGACGGAAACTTCGAATGTTTGGGCCGCATTGATAATCAGGTCAAGCTTCGTGGTTTCCGGATCGAAGTGGCTGAAATCGAGACGTTCTTGACCCAGCATCCTTCTGTGCGTGAAGCCGCCGTGATCGCGTGCAAGGATCACCAGGGAGAAATGTTTTTGGCTGCCTATTTGATCACCAAAAATGGAGACCCGCTGGAAGCTTCCAAACTGCGGGGATTTCTTCAGTCCAAGCTGCCTGCTCACATGGTGCCCTCGGCGTTTGTCACGTTGGGACGCTTCCCGCTCACACCCAATGGCAAGTTGGATCGCAAGGCTTTTCCCGTGCCGGAATTCAAATCATCGATGATTGAATTTTCCCCTCCCAAGACTTCAACTGAAATCGCCCTGGCCAAAATCTGGTGCGACATTCTTGGGCTGGAGACAGTCGGTATTCGCGATAGTTTCTTCGAAATCGGCGGCCACTCGCTGCTGGTGATTCGGCTGGCGAGCCGCATCAAAAGTGATTTGAATTTCGATCTGCCCGTTCGCGCAATTTTTCAGCATCCCACCATTGAGCGGCTCGCTCCAATCATTTCCGGCCAGCTGATGCTTGACCGCAAACCGCAATTCATCCAATTGCAGGAAGGTGATTCCGGGCCGGATGTTATTTTCCTGGTTGACGACGGCAGTCTGGGCCTTTTTAAACTGGCTTACCTGTTGAACCATAACCTTCCCTTATATTTATCCGTATCGCCGTTGCAGGAATCGGCTCTGAAGGCTTCCGTTGAGAATCGGCTGAGTGCCCTGCCGGCGATGAAAGATTTAGCCGTCGAACATGTTACTCTCATCCAAGGTCGGCAAAATCGGCGACCGATCATTCTGGTCGGGCACTGTTTTGGTGGAGAATTGGCTTTCGAACTGGCTCACCAATTGCAAAAGGCTGGCGAAACAATCCATTCCGTTGTCATGCTGGATACTTGGATGACCCAGCCAACTCTTTGGTGGAAGCAGAAATCCTGGCTGCAGGCACACTTTAGAAAATTGATCCAGCTGGGGCCATCCTATTTTTGGCGAAAAAGTCGGCGAAGAATAAATCTGGAAAAAGACAATCTGGCGCGGAAACTCAAGTTAATAAACGATGGTGATTATGACGTACATGTCCCGTGGTCTGTCATTTCAAAGATTTATCATTCTGCGTCAAAGAATTGTCGACAGACAACACTGCCGTGTCGAGGTTTCCTTTTCCTTTCCAGAGATGACTGGGAATCTAACGCTTATCGACTGATTGATAACACTTTAGGGACAGCGAAATGGTTCGTTCATGGCGTAGAGGTGATCGATATTCCCGGTGATCACGTCAACGTTTTGGACGAAGCGAATCTGCAGGAATTGGCGCAGTCCTTTGACGCATTTTTAAAAAGAATGTACGAGATCAGTCCGAAACCATGAAATGCCGGTCTGGGGTGGATATTTGACAGGCAATCGTGCAAATGGAAACAGGATTCAATCGTGAGTAAAGATAGCTTTCGGTGCAACCATTATTAGCTACTGCGATTTTTATCATTGCTTCTGGAAATACAAGAACACGAAATGGCCTGAGTTCGAAAAAGTCATTTCTAACGGGAAATACAGTGCGTTTGGAAAAGAAAACAAATTAAGAGAATTAACCCTAAAAGCTCTCCCCCAGATTACTAGCCCCTTAACCGGGGCTTTATTTATTTGGTAGGTGTTACTTATGTAAGTTGTTTATTATAAACAATATGTCATTTGTTTTTGGTTATGGGTGATTTGAAGGCTCGGAGCCCGGAACCCTTGCGGCAGTAAAGGGCATGCGGCTAAATATCTGCAACAGAATGATTAAGCTGCTTAGTGTGCTTTTGTCATGTCTCAAATATGTCCCAATTCAGAACGAAGATGTCCCAATATGGGATAGATGGAAGGAGTGATCGGTGTTAATTTCTTTGCATGACGAAGAGCTATAATTTTATGAATAAACTTAATCAAGGGATTTTTGCCCTCGGCGCCATTGCGCTGGTCGGGGGGGTGGCTTCTCAAGCCAAGGCTGACATCAGCTATACGGTTTCAGACGCTTCACTGGAATACGTTTCTGTTCAATTCCAGGGCACTACGTACGGAAGCGTGCTGGCCGGCGGTATCGGCATCACTGCTTCAGGCTCCTCGAGCACATACGTGAGCGTTTGCACGGATTTTCTGGGATCGCTTTATCTTGGAAATACTTACACATATGCTGCGCCGATCCCCACCGCCAATGCCTTGTCTGCACCTGGGTACAACCCGGATCCTGCATGGGGACAGAATGCTCCTGCGGCCATTCAGAACGCCGCCACCTTGTTCGCAAACTATCACTCGGCTTTGACCTCGGGTAATTATGATGCCGCGGCGGGTTTGCAACTGGCAATTTGGACGGTCCTTTATGACTCCACGGGCGTTGGCACCTTTAACGCGGGCTCCAGCGCTGAATTCCAAGCCCTCGGCACTAGCGGTGCCATTGGTCAGGAAGACACTTTCCTGAGTGCCTTGGGCTCCCTTACCCCAAGTACTACTGTTGATATTTTGGTGCCCAGTCCGGATTCTCCGTCAAACGGAAATAATCCCGATCTCAATCCGCCCCAAGGCTTGCTGATTTACGCTCCGGTTCCCGAAGCGTCAACGGTTATCACTGCCACGCTCTTGCTTCTGTCCTTCGGGATGTGCAGTTTGAAGTCATTTGGCAAATTTCGCGCTTAAAACCCCTTAAGCCTCAACGAACGCGGCCAATTTTTGGCCGCGTTCTTTTTTTGTCCGCCCCGCTGCCATCTTTTCAATTCAATTATCTTTTGCTATTCTTGCCGGCCGAATATCATGAATTATGTCTCGACCAGATATTCTTTGGAGCGCTCCGCCCTCCCAGTGGCCCTTGAACGGTAACGAGATTCATGTTTGGGCGGCGACTTCAGACGTGTCTGCGCGAGAGCTCTCGGCTTTTGAGAATACGTTATCGCTTGATGAGGTTGAGCGTGCGGGTCAATTTAAATTTGAGCGGGATCGCAATCACTTCGTTGCCTGTCGGGGAGGACTGCGGGCAATCCTGGCAGCTTATCTCGAGACCGGGCCGCAAGAAGTAAATTTCGAATATGGCCCACGAGGCAAGCCATGGGTGGCTAATTTGCCCGAAACCTCCCGGCTGCATTTTAACCTGGCCCACTCCGAAAACCTGTTTTTGATTGCCGTCAGTCGGATTTGCCCGTTAGGGGTTGATGTGGAGCGTATTCACTACATTGAGAACACTGATGATCTCGTCAAACAGCTGCTGTGCACGACTGAGGAACTCGAATGGAGTACCGTGGCGGAAACCCAAAAGGTCAGCGCCTTTTTCAAGATTTGGACTTGCAAGGAAGCCTGTCTTAAAGCGACGGGTGATGGAATCGCTGAACACGTTCGCGAGGTTGCGGTCTCATTCTTGCCAGGCGAACCCGCCCGGTTGCTAAAGCCTCCCGGAATGCCAATTTCAAACGAAGACTGGACCCTGCGAGAGCTTAATCCGGCAGGGGATTTCGCCGCCGCGCTCGCTGCTCCAACCCGGGGCTTTGATCTGTCGTGTTGGCGATGGTCCAATTAATATTCCAAGGATTATCCCTCATGTATTGGATGCCAATCGCCCTCTCCCTCGGTTATCTGTGGTTCCGCCTGATCGACAATCTGTGGCCGGAGTGGATGACGGATCCCCAATATAGCTATGGGATGATCGTTCCATTACTTTGCCTCGGCCTGATTCTGCGCCGTCGCGCCGGTAATCAACCCCCGGAGAATCAAGGGCCCGGTGAACAGGTTGCTGGATTTATTATATTTTGTCTGATCGCCCTTTTTGCCTTTCTTTACCTGCCAATTCGCCTGGTCGAGGCTGCCACCCCGGAATGGCGGATCATCCAATGGGTGCTTGGAATCGTGACGATCGGATTAACCCTCAGCGTAATTCGCATGATTGGGGGGCATGGCTGGCTGCGTCAACTCGCTTTTCCCATCGTCTTCTTTTTGGTGGCGATCCCCTGGCCGACCATTGTCGAGGTTCCTGTGATACAAACCTTGACGCGAGCAAGTGCTGTCGTGGTGATGGAATTGCTTTATCTCTGCGGGGTGCCCGCTCTTTTGCATGGTAACCTGATTGAAGTCGGCACCGGTGTGGTTGGCATCGACGAAGCTTGCAGCGGGATCCGGTCTTTTCAAACCAGCCTGATGACCTGTCTTTTCTTCGGGGAATTTTATCGATTGCGGGTGGTTTGGCGCTGGGTGCTGATCCCCATCGGTTTCGGGCTGGCCATGGCATTCAACATCGGGCGGATGTTTTTTTTGACCATGATCGCCGCCAAAAAGGGGGTGGCCGCAATTTCCCAATACCACGATCCAGCCGGAGTTTCCACCGCGATATTTTGCACCTTGATCCTATGGTTCCTGGCCCTCTTATTTTATCGAAGGCAAAGACGGTTCCCTGATTCTTCGAGCCCACAGCCCACCGCCGCTTCATTCACGTCAGCGGGCAGATCCCGCTCCGCTCGCGTTGTCCGCCTGGGGATGGGTTTGTTGATCTGGCTGATTCTGGTGGAAGCCGGTGTAAAAACGTGGTATCGCATCCGCGAGGCAAACTTAAAGCCCGCTCCGGCTTGGACACTCAATTTCCCGGAAGATAATCCTTCGGTGAAAGTCCTGTCAATTGATGAAGCAACCCGAAATCTGCTTCGTTACGACGAGGGTAGGGAGGCCACCTGGAATGCGGCTGACGGGACGTTCTGGCAGGCTTTTTATTTCGATTGGCGTCCAGGGAGGGTGACCGGGTACCTCGCCAAGCGTCATACCCCGGAAATTTGTCTGCCCGCGATGGGGTTGAAGTTGGAGCAGGGGCCCGCATTAAACTTTGTGAACGTCCATGGCGTGGAATTAGCCATTCGCAGTTATGTGTTTGCCAACGACAATAATTCAGTTCAGGTTTTTCATTGCCGATGGGAGGCGGGTGCGGACCGCAGCGCGTACGTGCTGAATGAATCTGCCCGCTACAACCTGATCCGCGCCGTTTGGGCTGGCAGGGGCGACCGGGGGCAAAAGGTTTTTGAAGTTATCATCTCCGGCAGCAATGATCCTCAGCAGGCCTGGCAGGAATTAACCAACCAGCTTGACCACATGATCACCGTTCAACACGCCAAAAGCGAGATTCCTTAAATTGCCAGTCTGGACGGCCGCGCTACTGTTTTGCTTCTTTCGCCCGGGATTTATGGGTTCAAAATTGAAGCAACTATCACGGAAGGGGAACGGCTTGGTAAAAGCGGCGGCTGAATTTAGCAGCATTGGAGTCAACGAAATTAAACGGGGCAGGATTAGTCAGCACAGGCACCCAATTGACCAAATTGGTCGAGACCTCGACGACGTAGAACGCTCCCGGCGTGCCGGTCAAGTTGAAGCTGAATCCGGCGATGCCGTAACTGGAGACGCTGAGCGCTGGTGCCGTTGGCGGGGCAGGGCCCACTTGCGGGACGTACGCGCTCTGTAAAATGGCCTTATAAAAACGACGGCTGTATTTCGAGGCATTGCTGTCGGTAAAAACAAAAGGCGACGCGTTGGTCGCCACCGCCACCCAATAGGTCAAGTTGGTGGAGGCAACGACGACATAAGGCGAAGCCGCCGTGCCTTTTACGGAAAAGTTGAATCCGCTGGAGGTGCTCGCTGCCGAGCTCAAAGCTGCATTGGTCACGGGCGCAGCGGGGCTGGTCACGGGAACGGTGTAAGAGACTTCAGGAGAATATGAGCTTTCCCAACCGGCGGCGTCATGACTGGTCGCGGCAAAATAATAAGTGACCCCGGTTTGGATTACGGTAACCGAAGCATTGGTTACATTTCCCGTCACAATTGAGTTGGTGTACTGGTGGCTCACCGTGCCGTAGTAAACCTTGTAGCCTTGGACATTAGTGTCCGCGCTTTTATTCCACATCACGGTCAAACTGGTGATTCCTTCCGAGGGTGCTTCGATGAGGTTCCGGAAACTCGCGCAAATAACGAGGTACAACAAAAACCTTCTGGCAGGATACGACAATGCCAACTCGACTGACATAAATACTTCTAAGCAACCCTCAAGGGTTGACCGCCACCCATTTCTGGGAGTTCCAGTTGTAGAAATAGCGCGGGTTGCTGGAACCTACCTCGTAATAGAGCCACGTCTGCTGCGCATCGCTCCAGAGCCAGGGATAAACTCCCGAACCGGTCCAAAGAAAACCCATATCAGATGTCCAAAGCCAGATACTGGCCGGATCGTTGCCATAGACATACATCCACCCGTGCTGCTGGTGATAGATCCATGGATATTGGGTTACATTGAATATCCCAAACCAACTGCTCTGCTCCCAGCCATTCCCCAGGTTGGTTGCATCCGGCCACGGGGTGGTGGGAGGAGCTTGCGGAAAATACGCGCTCGCCAAAATGGCCTTATAAAAGCGACGGCTGTATTTCGAGGCATTGCTGTCGGTGAAGGCAAAAGGGGAGGTGTTGGTTGACACAACCACCCAATCGGTCAAGTTGGTGGAGGCAACGACGACATAAAGCGAAGCTGCCGTGCCGTTTACGGAAAAGTTGAATCCGCTGGAGGTGCTCGCAGCCGAGTTCAAAGCTGCGTTGGTCACCGGCCCAGCGGGGCCGATCAAGGGAACGGTGTAAGAGATTTCAGGAGAATATGAGCTTTCCCAACCGGCGGCGTTATAGCTGGTTGCGGCAAAATAATATGTGACCCCGGGCGTGACTCCCCCAACCAAAGCATTGGTGGCACTTCCTGCCACAATTGAATTTGCGTACTGCTGGCTCGTCGTGCCGTAGTAAAGCTTGTAGCCTAGGACATTGGTGTCCGCGCTTTTATTCCACATCACTGTCAAACTGGTGATTCCTTCCGAGGGTACTTCGATGAGGTTCCAGAAACCTGCGCAAATAACGAGGTACAACAAAAACCTTCTGACAGGATGCGACAATGCCAATTCAGCTGACATAAGTACGTCTACGCAACCCTTATGCCAAGTTGACCTTGGGGGCGGTAGTTCCGGTCAAATCCCAAAAAAACAAGCATTTCCGCGAATACATCTTGATAAGACTGTCTATAATTTAAGCAAAACTTCTTTGACTTGCCCAAAGAGAGAACAGCTTCGAATATTTTCCAGCAACTTGTGTTCCAAGCACGGATATTCTGCGGAAACATGTTTTCAAATATATTATTTTCCTTATCTTAATTGTTATCGTTTTGAGTCTTACAGATGAGGCTTGCGGGGGTCTTTCCTGCGCGGGTGCTTCAAGCCGGCGATCATAACCCCAACTTAAATTCCCTTTCCCGATTGGTTTGCGTCAAAAACAATTTGGTTTTCGCGATCTCAGCGCGCCGGGACCGGCCAAAGAGCGCAAAAAGTCTGCGCTTGCGGTCACCGCGCATGATTTGTTATTTTAACTGTCCGTCGCTGACTGATCCGCTGTTATTCGCCGGTTTGGTGCGAGCGAAACGATGGTTTTCGATGGTTTTGCCGGGAATAGGCGGATCATCAGAAAGTACGGTTCAGCCGGACTGATCGAGTGTCAACGACTGGTACAAGTGGCTGATAAGAGTTTGGCAGGATAGCTCAGTCGGTAGAGCAGAGGACTGAAAATCCTTGTGTCGCCGGTTCGATTCCGGCTCCTGCCACCACTCATCGACCGATCAAACAAGATCATTTTAAGGCCTTTTGTGATTTTTTTAAAACGTCACGAAAGGCTTTTTAAATTTGAAAACACTGCATAAATATCTCACCGGTCAGGTGCTGGCGGCCTTGTTGCTCACGGTGTCGGTATTTGCGTTTGTGGTTTTGTTGATGAACGTGCTGCACGACGTGCTGCCGCTCCTTTTTGGTGGCCGCATTACTGTGTGGTTAGCACTCAAAGCCATCGGACTTTTGATTCCATTTGCCTGCGTTTACGCATTGCCAATGGGATTCATCACGGCCACACTGCTGGTTTTTGGCCGATTTAGCGCGGATCAGGAACTCACCGCCGCCCGGGCTGGCGGTGTCAGCCTCGTGTCCCTCGTCTGGCCGGTCTTGCTCCTCAGTTTGCTGTGTTGCGGTTTGAGCGCCTGGTTCAACATGGATGTCGGCCCGCGGGCGCGTGCGGCCTTCGTCAATTTAAAGAGCGACTTGCTCGCCAACCTGGCGAATGCCGAGATTCCGGAAGACACTTTGATTCGCAATTTTCCCGGCTATCTTTTCTACACCGAAAAAAACAATGGCGGTGATTTGGAAAATGTTCTCATTTACAAACTGCGTGATGAAACTAACATCGATAGTATTACGCACGCTGATCACGGCCGCCTCAACCCGCAACGGGCTGGCAATCAATTGGTCCTTGATTTGTATGAAGCCCGAATTGTGAAACTCAATGACAAGGGCAATGTTTCAACATCGTTCAGTAAAGTAACTTTAAATCTAAGCCCGACGACGGTCACCAACCGGGTCACCAAACCCCGGATCACCGACATGACTTTTGTGCAGTTGCAACAGGAATTGCACGACCTTGAGAATTTGAACCTGCCAGCGATGGGAACCAATTCGAGCGCAGAATTAAGGGCGCAATTACAGATGATGCAGCAGGAGAAAAAAGATGCGATCGAGCCGGTGCTGGTGACCATGCATTTCCAATTTGCCTTTGCGTTTGCCTGCTTTTCATTTGCCCTAATCGGTATACCGCTTGGCATACGTGTCCACCGCCGGGAGACCAATGTCGGCATCCTGATGGCCTTGATCCTGGTGGTCGTCTATTACGCTTTCATTATGTTGGGCCGATCGCTAGAGGAGCACCCGCAATTCTATCCGCATCTGATTCTGTGGTTGCCCAATTTCATTTTCCAGGCCGTTGGCGTGGTGCTTCTCAGGCGGGCGAATCGCGGCATCTAAGGATCTTGAGCCCAAAATTAAAATGATTCTTGGCATCGGCACCGACCTTATCGAAGTGGCGCGCATCGCCGCCGCTTTTGAAAAATTTGGCCCCCGCTTCGCCAGCCGGATATTATTGCCGGACGAGATCGCATATTGCCAGTCGCACCGCAATCCCGCGCCATTTCTGGCTGCGCGTTTCGCGGCCAAGGAGGCAATTTCCAAGGCTTTCGGCACCGGGATCGGGATGCAGCTTGGCTGGCAGGATATGGAAATAAGGCGCCGCGAATCGGGCGAACCCTGGGTGCTTTTACACGCCAAAGGCAAACTCCTGTTCGAGGCGCGTGCCGCTCGTCAAATATTGATCAGTCTGAGCCACACCCAAAATTACGCCACCGCAGTGGCGGTTCTGGAAGGTTGATCTTGCCGGGTACAGCTGCGGGTTCAGCGTGCTGAAGACTAGAATTCAATGGGTTCGTTGAGCTTGCCGCATTGGGAGCATCGGGAACGGTCGACATCGGCGTCGTCGGTGTAAACGAACCCGCACTTTTCGCACCGAAACACCCGGTCTTCCGGATGCGCGGGACCAAACCGGCGGCGGCGTAATTCGGAATATATTCCCACAATACATATGGCGCCGAGGGTCAGCGCCACGTAAGTAACAATGAGTAGCGAATTGCTCACGGTTCGTGCCAAAGCCGCTGGCCACCGATAATCGCGTTGCTGTTTTCGCCCGGTTCAAATCCCGCAGGCCAGCGCTTGATCAGACGCGCATTGCCGCCGCCCAAAACCACATATTCTGCAATCAGGGCGTTTTTAAGCAATTTCGCTACTTTCATCACGTGTTCCCTCCACTTTTTCCCCCCCAACCGCAATAAACCTGCCTGGCCAAGATATTCCTCGTAAGTCCGGTTTTTCCGGTAGGGAAGATGGGCCAGTTCGAGCGGCAAAAGATCCTTGTCCACCACCAGCGTGGATCCCAGTCCGGTGCCGAGGCCGAGAAACAGCATCCGACCACCATGATGCCCGCCCAGGGCTTGCATGGCGGCGTCGTTGATGATTCTCACCGGGCGACCAAACGCCTCGTTGAAATCAAATCTAACCCAACCGCCGCCGAGATTGTGGGGCTCGCGCAGTGGCCGGTTTTTGACGACCGGTCCGGGAAAGCCGATGGAAACGACGTCAAAGTTCCAGCCTGCGGTGATTTTTAGCACGGCCGCGACCATTTGTCGCGCGGTCATGTTCGGGCCGGAGGGGATTTTGACCGTTTGGCCGCTGTGGGAAGCATGGATTTTGACGTGGGTGCCGCCAACATCAAGGACGAGAACCTTTTTGGGTTTTGATTTCATAAAAAAGTTTATAGCCCGGCTGGGGCATTGTTTGAATGCACCGGCAAGGTATGCCAACTAAAAAGGATTTCGCCAAGGTCCAACCGCCGGGCGGGATTAAACCGCAATTGTTTGGCGATGCCCAATGCGCGTTGATCAGCCGCATCACATCGTTGAATCGCCTCGGTGCTGTCGGTCGAGGGCAGCAAAATCGCGGATAGGATTCGTCCGGATTGATCCACCAGTACCTGGATCCGACTTGGCGGGATCACGTCGTCATACGGCAGGGAGGGCAGGGCGAGGGAGGTGGTCAAGCCGCGCCCCGCCAGGGATCCAAGAATGGCAAGTGATGAACCCGAGGGTAGCGAGGTGCCAATCGCGGCCGGCTGCATGGTCATCGGCGGTGGCGGCTTCACTTCGGAAGGCATTGACGGATGGGGTGGCTGTGGCAGGAACTGTTCAAAGGTCGCCGCTGGATTTTCTTTATCAAGCGAGAGCCATCGGGGTGGCTCGCTCCATCCAAAAAGGGGTGGTGCGACGGGCCAAATTCTCAGCCAGATAGCCGAAGCAAAATCTCTTGGGTTGGATAGCGCGAATAATGTCGGATCGTCGAGCTCGATCATCGGGTCGTGATCACCAGCGAGTTGCAGACGGGGAACCCGCGAGACGATGCGTGGAGCAATCTGGCTGCGCGTGCCGAAAGAAACAATCAGAGCCACGTGCGCCAGCACCGCAAGTAGAATTAAAAGCAGCATGGTTTTCCACCTCCACTGGCCGTGCGGGGTGGAATTCTGGAATTCTTGTGCCGGGGAATCAGCCGCGGAATTTTTCATGGGATGGCCTTGAGGGCGAGGGTGCGGGGCAACGTGGCCAGCAAGGCGTTGGTGATGCCCGCATCGCGCGCCAGTAAACTCAGCTGCAAAACCTCATCGTAGCTGACGGTTTTATCGGCTTGAATCACCAGGGTAAGCGGAGCGGATGCGCGGCTGACGGCATTGCTCAGGCTGGCTTTTAATTGCGCCGCGGCGATGAGTTGGTTCGCGAAATAAAGCCGGTTGCTGCAATCAATTGCCACCGAGATGGCGGGCTGGTTCACCCCGGATAAATTATCCGCCACGGGCAGGTTCACGAGCGAGAGGCCAACACCCGGCGTTGGCAGCAGCTCGGCAACCAGCATGAAAATCACGAGCAGAAAGAAAACCGCCGCATAGGGCGCTGCGTCAGATTGGCTGCCCAGGATTTTGGCCGTCCGGGGAAACTTCATGATGTCTTGCCATTCCCGTTCTCGTTCACCACATTGACAATCTCCGTGGCGGCGCGTTCCATGTCGAGAATGATTTTATTCACCCGGCTTACCAGATAATTATATCCCGCGTGCGCGGGAATGGCGACGCCGATGCCGGACGCGGCGCAAATCATGGCGTGCCGAATCCCTTCGATAAGCAGTCCGAAATTCGCATAGAGTCCCTGTTTCTCAATCTGGTGGAAGACCTCCATGAGACCGATGATGGTGCCGAAGAGACCCAGCAGCGGGGCAATCTGCGCAATTGTGGCGAGCAGGTTCAATTTCTCCTCCAATCGCGGGACTTCCATGAGGCCTGCCTCCTCCACGGCTTCCCGGACCCGTTCGCGGCCTTTATCCTGATTAAGAATTGCCGCTTTGACCAGGCGCGCAACCGGGCCGGGTGTCGCATCGCATATCGAAACCGCCTCCACCACGTTGTCCCGCTTGAGAACTGTCCGAATGCCGTTCAAAAATTCCGCAGAATTAATCTGTGACCGGTGGCAGAAAAGCGACCGTTCAACGAACACGACCGCGGCAGTGGCTGCGGCAATCAGAATCAACCAAATCACCGGCCCGCCATCGACGATAAACGTAGGCATCCAGTTTTTATAGGGGTTCGCATGCCAACTGCAAAGCCGAAAGTTAAGCCCCGGCTGCCGAGATTTCTGGCGTCGGCGTTTCATCTCCCTTAACTTCAGCGGCATTATGGCGATGACTGATGAACATGTTCTGGTTTTTCCACGTTCCCTCTTCGAGAAGTTGGGAATTTTTCAAGGATTTAATTCCGAGGTAAACCGCTATTTGCCGGCCATTCTCGAGCCCAGCAACAATCATTTCATGCCCCGAGCTCAGGCGGAAACGAACCCTGATTTCAAGCAGGTCATTCCCTACGTGGTGATTACCGATGGCCAAAGCGTATTGCATTATGTGCGGGGCAAAAAGGGAGGTGAACAGCGGCTGGTTGCGAAAGGATCGATTGGGATCGGCGGTCATGTGAACGACGAAGACCACACGCTGTTTTCCTTCGGTGCGCAGGCTTTCAAAGATGCCGTCCACCGCGAGGTTACTGAAGAGGTTTCCATTCAGGGCGGGTTCGAGGTCAAACCGATCGGACTGATCAACGACGATTCCACCGAAGTCGGCCGGGTGCATTTCGGGGTGGTGCACGTCTTATTATGTTCCCCGGACAAGGTCAAAAAGAACGAACAAGTGATCACGCAGATGGAATTCATCCCGATCGAGGAGTTGCGAAAAAAACGCGAGCAAATGGAAACTTGGTCCCAACTTTGCCTGGACCAACTTCCGGCATTACTCAAATAACCATTCCCAGGGGACGGTCCGGACTGTCGGCAATCCCAAAAACCCGTGAGCCTGAGGTCCAAAGCTAAAACATCCGGTTCAAAGATCCCGGTGCCCATCCGCTGGCGCGGTGAAGTGGAAAAGATCCTGATCTCCGATCAACAGATTGAGCGGCGCATCAAAGCCCTTGCGCGTGACATTGAACATGATTTTCGCGGCCGCGACATCGTTGTCATCGCCCTGCTGAACGGCACGGTGCTCTTTCTGGCGGACTTAATTCGGCATCTCAATCTGCCGCTGCGGCTGGATTTCATCGGTGTCTCGAGTTACGGCGCAGGCACCCGGTCTGGAGATCTGGTGTTCACCAAGGAATTGCGACTGGATGTTCGCGGCCGGGACGTCCTGCTGGTAGACGACATCCTGGACACCGGGAAGACTTTAAGCCGGGTCTTGCCCAAGCTTAAACTCCTCAAACCCCGTCGCATCCGGACCTGCGTTTTGCTCGACAAACCAGCGCGGCGCATCGAAAAACTTACCGCTGACTACATCGGTTTTTCCATTCCCGACTTGTTTGTCGTGGGGTACGGACTTGATTTCGCGGAGCGATACCGCAATCTACCGTTCGTTGGTGTGCTGCATCCGCATATTTACAAGGAAGCGAGTGGCAGTGCTCAATTAAAACATGGAACTTAAATTAATCAGTTTGCTGGGGTGGCTGGTGATGATCGGGTTTGCGTGGATGATATCCTTCAATCGGAAATGTTTTCCCTGGCGCACGGTTATCTGGGGCATTGGCCTCCAATTTTCCCTGGCGCTGCTGATTCTGAAAACTCCCTGGGGTGCGGCACTCTTCGAATTTGCCGGCAAAGTGGTGCAGAAATTGATTCAATTCGCCACGCAAGGCACCAAGTTTGTATTTGGACCGCTGGCAGACGGCGATTTGATGAGCCAGAAATTCGGGCCCGATCATGGCCTGGTTTTTGCCATCCTCGTCACTGGGACCGTGGTCATCGTCGCCTCGCTGTCCTCGTTGTTTTATCATTGGGGCATTTTGCAACGGGTCGTGCGCGCAATTGCGTTTGTGATGCGCAAGGCCATGGGCACCAGCGGTAGTGAAACTCTCTCCGCCGCCGCCAACATTTTCATGGGACAAACCGAAGCCCCGCTCGTCATTCGGCCTTATGTCCCCCGGATGACACGCAGTGAATTGATGACCATCATGGTTTGCGGCATGGCCCATATCGCAGGCGGGGTTGCGGCCGTTTACGCCGCGATGGGCATGGCCGCAGGCTACCCCAATACCGCCGGACATTTGCTCACCGCCTCGGTCCTGAACTGTCCGGCCGCGCTGCTGATTGCCAAAATCATGTTGCCGGAAACCGAAAAAAGCGAAACGGCGGGAACCTCACCCGCCACCGTTCCCCGCACGACCGTCAATTCCGTCGACGCCATCTGCCGCGGCGCCGGGGATGGCTTTCACCTTGCCCTGAACATCATTGCCATGCTGATTGCCTTTATCGCCATCATCGCCCTGGCGGATTACCTTGTTGGCTTCCCGCAAACCCATCTGGGTTTTCGAACGCTCAAGCCGGTCACCCTGGAGAATCTATTCGGCTGGATCAATGCCCCGGCGGCGTTTTTCATGGGAGTTCAATTGAAGGACTGTGTCGCGGTCGGCCAGATTTTGGGCGAACGGATTGTGCTCAACGAGTTTGTGGGGTATTTCGATCTGACCACGCACGCCCAAACCCTGGGGCTCAGCCCGCGCAGTTTTATGATTGCCACTTACGCATTGTGTGGTTTTGCCAATTTTTCCAGCATCGCCATTCAAGTCGGTGGCATTGGCTCACTGGCTCCGGAACGGCGCGGGGAAATGGCCGGACTGGGTTTCCGGGCCATGATCGGCGGGTTGCTGGCCGCGTACATGACCGCGTGCCTTGCAGGATTCCTGCTGTAACGGTTCGATCAAAAGCCTCACGAGCATGGGCAGGTGCATGATTTCAAGTGGCGCGACGCTTGGCGGGATTCGTTCATCCCGGCTGACTTAAAGCGCACTGCGTGGAGGTGATCCTTGATTGAGCGGTGCGGGTCAGCTAGACTCAAATTTCGTAATTTATGGCATTTCTCAACGACAATTATTTAAAACTGAAAGCGGGTTACCTTTTCCCGGAGATTGGCCGGCGCGTGAAAGCCTTCTGCGATGCCAATCCCGAAGCCGTCAAAAGGTTGATCCGATGCGGTATTGGCGATGTAACGGAACCGTTGCCCCCATCGGTCATCACCGCGATGCATCGCGCGGTTGACGAGATGGCAGCGCGTGAAACCTTCAAGGGCTACGGCCCGGAGCAAGGCTATGAATGGCTGCGCCACGCCATCGCCCAAAATGATTTTCGCGACCGGGGCCTGGAGATTGCCGACGATGAAATCTTTGTCAGCGACGGTTCAAAATGCGATTGTGGCGCCATTCTGGATATTCTTGGCAGCAAGAACAAAATCGCCATCAGCGATCCCGTTTATCCCGTTTATGTGGATACCAACGTCATGGCCGGCCACACCGGCGAGGCGAATGAAGCCGGTGCGTACGCAAAACTGGTTTACCTCCCTTGCAAGCCCAGCAACGGGTTTATTCCCGAGCCGCCTAAAAAGCATGTGGACGTCATTTATCTTTGCTCGCCCAACAACCCCACCGGCGCCGCGGCCACGCGGGCACAACTGGAGGCATGGGTGAAATATGCGCTGGAGCACAAATCCGTGATCCTGTTTGACGCAGCCTATGAGGCCTACATTACAGATCCGGCGATTCCTCACTCCATTTATGAAATCCCGGGGGCACGCGAATGTGCGATTGAATTCCGCAGCTTTTCGAAGAATGGCGGTTTCACCGGCACACGCTGCGCGTTTACCGTGGTCCCGAAATCGCTCAATGCGGCGACGCGTAGTGGCGAGATCAAACCGTTACATCCCCTCTGGAACCGCCGGTCGACCACCAAGTTCAACGGGGTTAGCTACATCGTCCAACGGGCGGCTGAGGCCCTCTATTCAGCCGAAGGAAAGCAACAGGTTGCCGGACTGATCCAACATTATCTGGGCAATGCGGCGGTGCTGCGTCAGGGGGCCAAAAAAGCGGGCTTGAAGGTTTTTGGCGGTGTTAATGCGCCCTATATCTGGGTGCGCACGCCCAAAGGTGTCACCAGTTGGCAGGCATTTGATAAGATTCTGGGCGAGGCCAACGTCGTCATCACCCCGGGCTCCGGTTTTGGCTCAAAGGGCGAAGGGTTTTTCCGCATCAGCGCCTTCAACAGCCGCGCCAACGCCGAGGAAGTCGCGCGTCGGCTTCAGGAATTGGTTTGGTGAACCGGTCCTTCAGTTATTATTGGCCAGTGCGGTTTTGATTTCGGAGCGCCACGCATCCAGCTCCCCTTCGACGCCCACTGCCTTGAGATAATCGTGGTCGAGTTCGGTCTGCTTGCCCGGGGTTTTGTCCGGCCAAAGTAATCCGGTAAAAACGTGCGCCACATGGACGGCGGTCAAAGGGCTGAAGGTGCGCGTATCGCTTTCCCCGGGTTGCAGGTGCAGCGCGACCGCCTCAACCATGGGGGCTGAGAGGCCCCAGAGACCAAAAAGATAGGCCGCCACGCTGGCATGACTCGCCCCGAATACCTTGCGCCCCGCTTCAGCCAGAGGAATTTTCTCCTGCGCCGCCATTAAATACATGGCCTCGAACTCTCCGGGAAGATTTTTGGCCAGCATCAATTTGCCTACGTTACGCAGCATGGCTGCCGTGCAGGCATCTTCCGTGGCAGCCTCGTCGGTTTTTTTGAAACGCATGATCAGGCGGGTGATCCGGGCGCAACGCAGCGCCTCGGTCCAGACCTGTAAGGCGGAAAAAGTTTTCAATTCCAATCGTTCAAATTCTCGGAAGACGTGGGCTGACAGCGCGATCGACCGGACGGCGTTCAAACCGAGAAATTGAACGGCGTCAAAAGGATTACGGACTTTGTCCGGGAGGCCAAACGCGGCGGAATTGGCGACCTGCAACATTTTTGCGGTGAGTGCGGGATCCTTCAAAGTAAGGTCGGCGATCGTTTCGATCGAAGGATCCGTGCTATTTAATTCCTTCGTGATCTGCAGATATATTGAGGGAAAGCTGGGCAGCGAACTGAGTCTCCCGGCGAGCGCCTTTAGTTTGTCATCCAGCAGGAGCGTATCCAGTTTCCCAATCCGGGAAATGGTGGCGACCAGTTCCTTTGCCTTGACCGGCTTGCTTAAAAACTGGTGCGTGGTTTCCAGGCTGCGGGCGATTTCCTCCTGGTCACCCAGTCCAGAGATGATGATGCGGGAAATTTCCGGATAAAGTCGACGGACCTCGTTCATGAGCTGAATTCCGGACATGTCGGGCATTCGCATGTCTGAAACGACCACATCAAATTTTTTGGCGGCCAGCTTTCCCAGCGCGATGGCACCGCCTTCGGCACAATCGATTTCCCAGCGATCAGCCACTTCGTCCAACATCAAGGGGTATACCTCCAGCAACAACGGATCATCATCAACAAACAATATGGTTTTCTTCATTCCGGGTTGCCAACGAGCGAAGCCTGATTTGTGACCCTGATGATTACGCCCGCGTGGGCAATCCTGCTGCCAAATTCTGCGGAAAGCAAACAATAGTTTCAGGCAGCCCGGCGGCTGGCGAAGGCGTCTTTTTTGCCCGGGCGCAAGGAAAGGCGGGGCAAGTTCTTCATTGCGGTTATTGGCCAATTTAATAACATTGCTTTTGTTCTTATAAAATTGTATTTACTCAACTATATGTCACAGCATCCCAGCCTGCGCGCCGCCTCAACTTTGGGTGGCAAACGCAACGTTCTCAAGCGGTTTGAACGCACCGAACTTCTCAAGAAGCGCGGCCAACGAAAAGACGGCGACCGCATCACCGGTCTGCGCAAAACCAAGCCGGACGCCTGATCTTCTCCCCTTGGCCACTGCCTTTTTCCCAACTTGCGATGATCGGTGGTCGCCGGGGAACATAGCTTTGTGCCATTGGTAATGCAAATTCGACTCCAGAAATATCTGGCGGACGCAGGGGTGGCCTCGCGTCGCGGCTCGGAGCAAATCATTCTGGAGGGCCGCGTCACCGTCAACGGGCAGGTGGTGCGGCTGCTGGGCACAAAAGTAGACGGTGCCCACGACAAAGTGGCGTTCGACGGACAGCCGGTTCGCGCGAAAAAAAAGATCTATCTCGCCTTAAACAAGCCGGTCAAATGTGTCTGCTCCCATAAAGATGAACTGGGGCGGCCGACCATTTATGAATTATTGCCGCGCGAATGGCAAGGAGTGAGCAGTGTCGGGCGGCTGGATTTCAACAGCGAGGGATTGATTTTTCTGACAAATGATGGAGAATTCGCGTTGCGCCTGACTCACCCGCGGTATGGTGTCCGAAAAAAGTATTTGACGACCGTGGAAGGCGAAGTGACGCAGGAGATGTTGAAACGGTTCACTCAGGGCGTTTTTAGCAACGGAGAGAAGTTAAAAGCCCTCTCCGCGCACGTGGTCTCGGGCGGCCGCTCCCGCAGCGTGGTTGAAATGGAATTGGGTGAAGGCAAAAACCGCGAAGTGCGGCGTTTGTTCGAATCGCAAAACCTGACCGTGAAAAAGCTGCAACGGATACAGATTGGTAAAATCAAGCTGGGTGAATTAAAGCCCGGTAAATGGCGGATGTTGTTGCCGGCGGAAATTAAAACTTTGATCTCGGATTTATGAAAATTAATTATTATCTGATGTTAGGCGTCATGGTGGCCGCAAGCGCGGTTGCCCAGAATAACAACAACCCGCAGCCGCCCGCCAGCCCTTTGCCGCCGGTTCCTGCGCCAGCGAGCCCGGCTCCCATCGTCGCGCCGGCGCCCGACGTTCCTGAAACCAATGCCCCGGTGAAAAAGCCCGCCGCGAAACATCATAAGAAATCTGCAAAAAAAGCCGGCGCCAAGAGCACCGCCAAGGCCGCCGCCGAAAAACCAGCTTTCACTGAGGCCCCGGCAACCCTCGTTCCGGGTACTGCTGAAGTCTTTGTCAGCGACTTGAATGTTCGCGGTCAAGCGGGTCTGAAAGGGGAAGTCGTTGCCCACCTGCAAAAAGGTGACACGGTGACTGTGCTGAGCCAGATCAATTTGGATACCCACAAGGCGGATGAGCCTGCTCAATGGGCCAAAATTGCCCTGCCGCACGGTTCCGATGTCTGGGTGCGTTCATCGTTCATCAATGAAAGCGACAAGACGGTGCAGGTCAAAAAGCTGAATTTGCGGGCTGGCCCGAGTGAGGAATACAGCGTGGTTGGCGTCATTGAGCGGGGGACGGTGGTCAATGAGTTGGGCACAAAAGGAGATTGGACCAAAATCGAAGGCCCAACGAATGCTTTTGGTTTTGTCGCGGCGATGTATCTGAAGCAGGAAGCGTCAGGTAATTTGCCGACGAATCCATCGCCTTCGACCGAAACCGGGCTCACGGCTGACACCAACGCCATGCCCGCCACGGCGACCACCGTGGCTGAACCGGCGCCGATCGTGAATCAAGCGGCTCCGCCCGAGCCATCCATGCCGGCAACTCCGGCCAACAATAATACGCTGTTGCCTCCGCCGGTCCCCTCGGAAAATACTGCCGCACCGCAACCTTCAATTGAGCCGCCAGCCGCGGCCCAGCCGGATAACAGCGTTCCTCCGCCACCCCGGATCGTGACGCACGAGGGTTATGTTCGGAGCTCCGTCAGCATCGTGGCTCCGACCTATTTTGAGTTGTATGATGTCTCCTCGCTAAAGGCGATTGATTACCTTCACACCACCAGCACCAATCTAAATCTCGCCCGCTACAACGGATTCGATATCATTGTCACCGGCGAAGAAGGTCTGGATGCACGATGGAAGGACACCCCGGTGCTCACCGTCCAGCGCATCTATGTTGTTTCCACAAATAAACCGGTTGTTCCCGTCCTGAAAAGTCCCCGTGCCCGCTCAATGCATTGATGGCCGCGCCATCGCGGCGCAGATCGTTGCCGAGCTGGCGCCTCGCGTTGGTGCGCTCCAGCAACGCGGCGTTGTTCCGGGGCTGGCTTTTGTTCGCGTTGGCGAGGATCCTGCGTCCAAGGTCTATGTCGGCCGCAAGGAGAAAGCCTGCGCCGAGCTGGGCATCTATTCCGAAACATTGGTGCTGCCGGAAAACACGACGGAAGCGGAACTGCTGTCGCGAATCGAGAACTTCAATGGCGACAACCGGCTTCACGGAATCCTTGTCCAGGCTCCGTTGCCCAGGCACATTTCGGAGTCAAGAATTTACTCCAGGGTATCGCCAACGAAGGATGTGGACGGTTTTAACCCCGAAAATGTCGGCAAACTGATGCTGGGCGATGCCACGGGTTTTCGCCCCTGCACGCCGGCCGGGGTGATGGAATTGCTGGTTCGCTCCGGGGTCAAGACCGATGGCGCCGAGGTCGTGGTGTTGGGTCGCGGTAACATCGTCGGAAAACCGATGGCGGCGATGCTCTGTCAAAAAGGCAAAGGTGCCAATGCCACTGTGACCATTTGCCATTCGGCGACCCGGGATGTTGCGGCGCATTGCCGGCGAGCCGATATTCTGGTTGCGGCCATGGGAATGCCATTGTTTGTCAAGGCGGACATGGTTAAACCCGGGGCAATTGTCATTGATGTGGGCGTGAATCGGATCCCGGACGCCAGTTCGCCCACCGGCACCAGGTTGGTGGGTGACGTGGATTTCAAGGCGGTGGCTGAAGTCGCCGCGAAAATCACTCCCAATCCGGGCGGGGTCGGCCCGATGACAATTGCCATGTTATTGCAAAACACGGTGCTGGCGGCCGAAAAGTCCATGGCCTGATCCAGACGCAATCGAAGCCCTGAAGTTTTCATAAATGTTTCAAGACTTTTCCTGAATTTATGGTTTTATATGGTCACCTTTTGATTAACACACTATGAATCCAACCCGTATTCTCCCCGATCTGCAATGCTCCCTCGTATGTGAGGAAGTCCGCCAGGAAGCCAATGGCAATCTATTCCTCATTGGCGTCTTGAATTTCATCCGCGTACCGCAATTGCCGGTCGGCATTGGCCGCCTTTGTATCTTGAATCGTTGGACGGCGGGAATCGGTCAATTTAACGACAGTGTCCGCCTCATTGCGCCCGACCAGACAACTGTCGTGAGCCAGTCGTCCTTGAAATTTGAATTGCGGGATCCTTCCCATGCGGCCACGGGTGTGATGCTGTTTGCCAATTTGAAAATTGAAACGGCCGGGACATACTACATTGAGGTGCTCGTGGATGATGTGATGAAGCTGCGATATCCGCTGCCGGTCATCGTCACACCGCCGCCAAATCAGCCCGGCACGCCGCCGGCAACGCAGGCGTAATCCTGCAGCTTGGCGGAAAGGTGTTCCTCGAGACTTCCGGAAAATGGCGCCTGATGAATCTTCCGGCGCTTCAATTTCTTACTGTCGCGGTTTCCACTGCCGAGGACGCTTAAGGTTTCTGACTTACCCGCCAAAAACGTGCTGAGTTTCCAGAGGGAGTTGTGGCATTATTCGGCCCGTGAGTGTGCTGACCGAATCAACCTCGGCTTGGGAACCGTTCACCCCGCGCGGGGTGGCCTCCTTTGCGCGCGCTTCTTACGAACGCCTTCTGGTGGTGCAATGCCTGATGGCGCTGATGGTGGCCCTCCTGTCAGTTTGGGTGCTGGCGCATGGATTTTTCCCCACGGTCTTCGCCGCCATCCAACAGCTACCGGATACCGGACAGATCATTCAGGGGGAACTCGAAATTCCCGACGGCTCGCCACGGTTACTGGCCGAGGGACATTTTCTGGCCATCGTTGTCGACCCGAAACACAGCGGCGAGATTCGTTCGCCCGCCCAGTTTCAATTTGAGTTCGGCGGGGATTCCCTCCTCATTTTCTCCCTCTTCGGCGTGGCGGAAGTTGATTATCCCGCGGATCAATCGTTCTATTTTAATCAGGCGGATTTACAGCCCAAATGGGAAGCCTGGGCGCCGGACATTCTGGGTCTGGCCGGCCTGGCGGTGTTTTTGAGCCTTTTCCTGAGCTGGAACGCACTGGCAGTCGTGTATTGCCTGCCGGCCTGGCTCGTTGCCTTTTTTGCGAATCGCGATCTTAATTTCCTCCAGAGCTGGCGTCTGGCCGGAGCGGCCCTGATGCCCGGGGCTCTGTTGATGGGGGTTTCCTTGTGGCTTTACGGAATCGGCGCGTTCGATCTGGTCAAGCTCTGCTTTGCGTTCGGCATGCATTTGGTGGTGGGGTTTATTTATGTTTTTGTGAGTCCCCTCTTCTTGAATCCCGCGGTTTCTGCATCCGGCAACAATCCTTTTTCCGATTCCTGATAATCCATGCCGCCGTCTGGGGAACAGCTCAAAATTGACACGCCCGCTTGGTGCCTTTAGCCTGTTGCCACATGTCGAAGCTTCCGTTTGAACTGCTGCTTGCCCTGCGTTACCTGCGCCCCAAACGGACTTTTGTCTCCATCATCACTTTGATTTCCATCATCGGCGTCGCTTTGGGGGTGGCGGTGCTGATCATCGTAATCAGTGTCATGAGCGGGTTTGACCACGATTTGCGCGAAAAAATCCTGGGGTTTAGTCCTCACCTCACCATCACCCAGGTTGACCCGGCAACGCAAGCGGGCACCACCATGGCTGATTATCCGGCGGTTGTCCGGCTGGTCAGCTCAAACCTAAATGTCCTTTCGGCGTCGCCATTCGTGGCTGGACCGGTATTGTTGGAGACGCAAGGCGATACCAATCGACCGGAGCTGCAGGACGCGCCGCTGCTGCGCGGGATTGATCCGGCCGATGCCGTCACGGCCCGCAGCTTGAAAAAGGATCTCATCGGCAGCCTGGATTTATCCGGTCATGGCATTCTGGTGGGCATTGACTTTGCAGATCATCTGGGCCTGCGCGTGGGGGATCATCTTTCCGTTTTCTCCGTCGTGGAAATCAAGAAAATATATGACGCGCTTACAAACAAGACGGATTTCGCTGCGCTGCCGGATGACTACGAAGTCCGGGGCATTTTTAATTTGGGCTATTATGATTATGACTCCCGGGTCGTGATTACCTCGATTGATAATGCCCAGGATTTATTTAACCTGGAGGATTCCGTCCACGGACTATTCGTCACATTGCGCGATCCCTATGCAGCCCCGGCGGTGGCGGGAGAATTGCAGAAAACGCTCGGGAACGGTTTTTCCATCGATACCTGGATGCGGGATAATTCTTCCATGCTAACGGCGGTGGCGGTTGAAAAAAACGTCATGTTTTACCTATTATTCTTTATTGTACTGGTGGCGGCGCTGTGCATCTTAAGCGCCCAAATCACCTTCGTGATTCAAAAAACCCGCGAAATTGGCATGCTCAAGGCACTGGGCGCTTCGCCCTGGCAAATCTCGGGTATCTTCCTTTTTCAAAGCTCCTTGATCGGGGTCATTGGGGTGACGTGTGGCTTCGGGTTGGGAATGCTGGCCGTGACATATCGCAACGGGTTTTTGCATTTCCTGCGCAATGCCACCGGTTTGGAAATTTTTCCGGCCTCGGTTTACGGCTTCGATGAATTGCCGGCGCTGATCGCGCCCAGCGACGTGGCGGCGATCTGTGTGACCTCCTTCGTCATCTGTATTTTCGGCGGATTGTTGCCCGCCTGGCGGGCGGGAGGCCTGAAACCGGTGGAAGCCTTGCGCTATGAGTGAGTCATTGTTGTCCGCCAGCGGTCTGGAAAAAACGTACGTCATGGGGAGCCGCAGCCTCCAGGTCTTGCGCGGCGTCGACCTGCAAATTGCCCGGGGCGATTTCGTCGCTTTGCGGGGTGCTTCCGGCACCGGCAAAAGCACGTTGTTGCATCTCATCGGCGGATTGGACACACCCAATGCCGGCGAAATCGTTTTCCGGGGTAAAAAGCTTTCCGGTTACTCGGGTCGGGAATTGACGGTTTTTCGCAACCGGAGCGTGGGTTTTGTGTTCCAGGCATATCATCTGCTTCCGGAACTTACCGCCTTGGAAAACGTGTGTTTATCCGCGCGAATTGCGCGGATTTCTTCGGGAATTGCCGAAGAAAAGGCACGTAAGCTGCTTGAAATCGTTGGCTTAAGCCGGCGGGAGGATCATCGTCCAGCCGAGCTTTCGGGTGGGGAACAGCAGCGCGTCGCCATTGCGCGCGCTTTGGTGAACGAACCGGAATTGTTGTTGGCCGATGAGCCCACCGGCAATCTTGATTCAAAAACCGGCACCGAAATCATTGAACTTTTGAAGTCGTTGCGTGTCGAAAGGCAGACGGCGTTGGTAATTGCCACGCATGACGAAAAAGTGGCCGCTCACGCTCAACGGGTTATCGAGCTGGTGGACGGCCGGATACTTGACCAATAAAATATGCTTGAAGATCGCGATTATATGCGGCAACCGGAATATCACACTTCCCGTGTGTCATTCACGGTATTGTTGTTGATTGTCAATGCCGCCGTGTTCATCGTCCAACTTTCGTCCGCCAATCTTCCCAACGGGCAGAATATCCAAAACGAGTACTTCGCCCTGAGCCTTTCTGGTTTAAAGCAAGGTTACGTCTGGCAGTTGCTGACCTTCCAATTCATGCATGCGGGTTGGATGCACCTCTTGTTTAATTCCCTGGCCATCTATTTCTTTGGTCGTACGGTGGAGACCGCCTTCGGCAGTCGGCGCTTCCTGTCAATTTACCTGATCAGCGGCATGGTTGGCGGACTGGTTCAAATGTTGTTCGCCTTGCTCATGCCTGCGTTTGACTCGCCGGTGGTTGGCGCCTCGGCCGGGGCCTCAGGGTTGGTGGCGGCGTTTGCGGTGCTAAACTGGACCGAGCCATTTACCCTCATCCTTTATTTCATCCCGGTCACCATGCGCGGCCGGACTTTGCTGTGGGTGAGTATTGGGATGGCGATTTTTGGGATTTTGAATGTGCGGAGTCATGTTGCCAATGCAGCCCATTTGGGCGGCATATTGGTGGGGTTCATTTATGCCCGACAGGTTTTGCACGGTCACTGGCCGCAATGGCATCTGTTTCCCCGGCGTGAACGTCCCCGCAAAGTCGCGGTGACGCGCACGCGTGAGAACAAGTTCTGGCATTCCGGGCCGGCTGAGGACGATGAGGGTTCGAGCGATAATTTCTTGCAGGACGAAGTGGATCCGATTCTTGAAAAAATCTCGGCGCATGGCATCCAAAGCCTGACCAGCCGCGAGCGTAGTATTCTTGAGGCTGCACGCAAGAAAATGAAGTGACCTGCCCTTGATCCGCACGTCCCGCATGTCGACCGGCCAGCTCAGGGCCAAGGCCATCCGCATCCTTCTGCTTTGCACGCTATTTTGGGGATTGAGTTTCCCCGTGATGAAAGCCTGCGGGCTGGCGCAGCACGACCTCGTGCCCGCGGCGGGAAACTGGTTCATCACGTTTCTGGGTGTTATGTACCGCTTCGGGGCGGCGGCCCTGATCCTGGCTGTTTTTTCGCTGTCCTCACTCCGCACAATTTCACGCCGCGAAATGGAGCAGGGGATCGTAATCGCCGTTTTCGGGGCCGGTGGAATTGTGTTTCAAATGGACGGTTTGGCTTATACCCAAGCTTCAACCTGTGCTTTTCTCACCCAAGGTTACTGTGTTTTTATTCCTCTGTGGGTGGCGCTGAATCACCGCCGCTTGCCGTCGCTGAAAATCGTTCTCAGCACGGTCCTCGTGGTTGCCGGGGTGTGGGTGCTCTCGCGGCTGAATGTCCATGATTTACGGCTGGGTCGCGGTGAGTGTGAGACCTTGATCGCCTCCGTGCTGTTGACTGGCCAGATTCTGTGCCTCGAATCCCCGCGCTACGCCGGAAATCGACCGGAAAACTTTTCCACGATAATGTTCGGCGTCATGGCATTGATGTGCCTGCCGATGGCAGTGGCGACGGCTCCGAACGCCGGGGCATTTCTTGGTGCCTATGCGTCTCCGGGCACCTGCAGTCTACTCGCGGTGCTGGTGTTGTTCTCCACCCTCATTTCCTATGTGATGATGAATTATTGGCAAAAACACGTTACCGCCACCGAGGCGGGTCTGATTTATTGCATCGAACCGTTGGTCGCCAGTTTCCTGTGCCTCTTTTTACCCGCAGTGCTCTCGTCCTGGGTTGCCATTCATTATGCGAATGAACAGTTAACCATCCGCCTCTTTATCGGGGGTGGCCTGATTTTAGGAGCAAATGTGCTGATCCAGTCCAAATGGCTGGAGCCAGAAGCGGCGCAGGAATGATTTATATTAGCCCCGATTGCTTCGAACGTCGCGCGCGAACCACCAGCCATGTCTTCCGGGCGATGAATAACGCGACCTGACTCAGCACCGCCCCCCAAAATCCAGACAGGCAATAGGCCCCGACCCATGCCGCAACGCCAATGACGGCGAAGTAGACACCCGAATACATCCAAAATCCTGAAAGCACGATGACCGGAACGAAGACGAACCGAACAGCGGAGGCGTATTGTTGAACTTCCGAAATTGGACCATAAATGTAACTGAGTATCGGAATGCCAACGATGACGTGAATCCAGCGAAGAATCGAACGTTTGGCGGCATTGGTCATGATGTGTTAATTTAATTTGCTTGCGATGTCCTGCAAGCGGTTATGTGCCATGTTTATGCCTTGCGCCATCCCTGTTTTTAGCACCTGGTCTCTGTGCGCAACCGATTCGTATATTACGTGCATTTTGAGTTTGCTGGTGTCGCCAGCAAGCTGTTCAAACTCATAGAACTCAAGCTGGACGCCAAAAGGCGTATGCTCCATTTCAAAAGTCCGCGTGATTTTCCGGTTCGGACTAAATTCATGGATTACCCCGTTGAACCGGTATTTGTTTCCTTGAGCATCGGTGGTTTCAAAATGGTAGCTGCCGTGCTTCTTGCTTTCGAGCTTCAGCACTTTCGTTCCCATCCATTGCTCGACAATGTCAGGCTCTATATACGCCTTAAAAAGCAATTTCAACGGCAAATCAAATTCCCTTGTTATCAGCAGTTCTTGCCTGCCGTCTTCGGCTGTGATTTTTGTCTTCCGTTCCATATTATTCCTTTGTTTTGTGTTTTTTCATCAAGGTTTCCAGTTTGTTAAACCGGTCATCCCACATTTTGAGGAAGGGTTCGATAAAGTCGGCCACTTCGTTCATTTGTTTTGCATTGATATGATAGTAAATTTCCCTGCCGTTTTGCTCTGGCTTAAGCAATTCGCACTCGGCAAGTATTTGAATGTGCTTTGAAATCGTTTGGCGCGATGATTTGAAATTGTCGGCAATGGCTCCCGGCGTCAATGCCTGCAGCGCAAGCAATGTGAGAATTGCCCGTCTGGTGGGATCGGCAATCGCTTGAAATACATCTCTTCTCGATTCCATTATGCAGTTATTTGACTGCAAATATATGCGCAGCCATGTGACTGCGCAAGTGTTTTTTGGGAAAAGTTTTGAGCAACGGAGTAACGGCGCAAAGAATGATTGGGAAGAGATGGGCATCTCGCAGAAACCCAATCTGTTTATCCTGTAAATCTTGTCGAAAAGTGGCTTCTCCTTCACACGGTCACGTCGATTCGGCTTTTTAATTCGTCCGGTTTCATTTTAAACTCAGGGATGATTAATCGTTACTCGCGTCCCGAAATGCGGGCCATTTGGACCGACGAAAACAAATTAAAAATCTGGTTGCGGATTGAACTGCTGGCGAGCGAGGCGCTCGTTGCCGAAGGGATTGTTCCTCCCCGTGATTTCGCCAAAATCAAAACCGGCTGCGACCGCTGGTTCAGCGACCTGCCGGGGCTGGTCGCCCGCCAGCGCGAGCTGGAAAAAACCCTGAACCATGATGTCATCGGGTTTACGACCGCCGTCGCGGAGAAAATCAATGACAACGCCAGCCGCTGGTTTCATTTCGGCCTGACCAGCAGTGACGTGGGCGACACCTGCTATGCCGTGCAGATGACCCAAAGCGACGATCTTTTGATTGCCGACACCAAGGCCTTGCTGGCGGTGATTGCCCGTCGCGCCCAGGAACACAAATTCACGCCCTGCATCGGACGAAGCCACGGTATCCACGCGGAGCCGACCACGTTTGGTCTGAAACTGGCTTTAATGCACGACGAGTTCGGACGCGCGTTGGAACGTCTGGAAAGGGTCCGCAAAGTCGTGGCGGTGGGCAAAGTGTCCGGTGCCGTGGGCACGAGTGCGCACCTGTCGCCGCGCGTGGAGGCGTTTGTCTGCAAAAAGCTTGGGTTGGAGCCGGCGCCGATCGCCACGCAAGTGGTCCAGCGTGACATTCATGCCGAATTTCAAACCGTGATGGCCCTGGTGGGCGCCAGCATGGAACGTTGGGCCGTGGAGTTCCGCCACCTGCAGCGGACGGAAGTTCTGGAAGCCGAGGAACCCTTTACGAAGGGCCAGAAAGGCTCCAGCGCAATGCCCCACAAGCGCAATCCCATCACCTTTGAGCGTCTGACTGGCCTGGCCCGGGTGTTGCGCGGCAATGCCATGGCCGCGTTGGAAAACGTGGCATTGTGGCACGAGCGCGATATTTCCCATTCATCGGTCGAACGGATCATCTTCCCGGATTCCTGCACCTTGCTGGATTACATGTTCGGCCTGCTTACCCGCATGATGGACGGCCTGGTTGTTTATCCCGCCAACATGAAACGCAACCTTGGGTTGTCCCTCGGGATGTGGAATTCACAAACCATCCTTCTGGCACTGATCAAAAAAGGGCTGACGCGCGAGGATGCCTACGCCCTGGTTCAGCGCGGCGCGATGAAAACCTGGGAGGTCAAGCACGCCGGCCGCGACGACGCGGATTTCCTCGAGGTCTTAAAGGCCGATCCCGAGGTCGCCAAACATTTCAAACCGGGCGAACTGGAAAAACTGTGTTCGCTCGATTTCCATTTTAAAGAGGTCAACCGGCGCTTTAAAAAGTTGGGGCTTTAAAATGTTTGATTAAATCGTGTCGCCTCGAGGAGCGTGGCGTCTGGTACCAGATCCAGGCGCAGGTTGGGAACGGCGAACACTACAGTATTTTTTTACTTTGCGGGCCATCTTCTGCAGGCGGGCGGGTCAGCCTTTCAATTTCTGCGAAGTAGGTTTTTGAACAATCCGGGCAGATGCCATGCGAGAAAGTTGCGTGACTATTCTGCATGACGTAAAGTTCGACTTGATTCCAATAACCTTTATCGTCGCGAATCTTTTTGCAGTTGGTGCAAATCGGCAGCATGCCGCTTAGCGTTTTTACCTCTGCCAGCGCCTGCTGTAATTCGGCAATGAGGTTTTCGCGTTCCTCTTCACGCTGCTTGCGTTCCGTGATATTCTCGATCTGTGAAACGAAGTAGAGAGGTTCGCCAGCCCGGTTGCGGACAAGGGAAACGCTGATCATCACCGATACCTGCGTGCCGTTCTTGTGGAAATAGCGCTTCTCCATTTGATAGGAGGGGATTTCTTCTGCGAGCACCTGGCGGACGAATCCCAAATCCTTTTGGAGATCATCGGGATGGGTAACGTGTTGAAAATCGATCTGTAACAATTCAGGTTCCGGGTAGCCAACCATCTCGCACAGGACGCGGTTGACCTTGAGCCAGCGGCCTTCCGGGCTGACCAGGGCCATGCCGATGGGTGCATCGTCAAACGCGCGGCGAAAGCGTTCCTCGCTCTTCTCCAGCGCCTCTTCCGCCTGCTTGCGTTCCGTGATGTCACGCAAAGCCGTCATCCGCAAAGTCCGGTTTTCCATCCGGATGGTTTTGGCTTGAGCTTCCGCATAAAAAACAGAGCCATCCTTGCGCACCAACGCGTGGCCATACATCGATTCACGGCCGGAACGAATCGCCGCCGTCACCGTTGCCCGCCACTCGGGCGCCACCATGTCGGCGATGGGTTTTCCCACCATTTCTTCCCGTGCGTATCCAAACATGCCAAGGCCCTGATCATTGATGTCGCAAATGATTCCGTTCTCGCTGATGCAAATGCATTCAAAGGCTGCTTGCGTGAGATTACGGAATCGTTCTTCGCTTTCCTTGAGGTCCTTCACCTTTAAGTCGCGTTCAGCGACAGCCACGGTCGGAATCAGCACAATGATGGCCGATATCGTGAGGAAACTTCGCATCGGGATTAAGTAAGCTCCCGAAGCAACCTCCGCCGCCGTCAACCCGGTCAGGAAGTGGGTGGTAAAAAATGCCATCAGCAGGGCGAAGAAAAAGTTCGCCGCCGTCGCACCACATAAACCAAAACGCAATCCGGCCCACAAAAGCAATGGCAGCAGGAGCGGCTTATAGGGCCCATTGATGCCCCGGTCCATTACCAGCATATACCACGAGAATCCGATCAGCGCTCCGGTTAAGAGAGCAACTTCGAGAATCCTGCCGCGCGTCGCGAAATGCCGCTCCTTGGCGCCTGATTTTGCAAACCAAACCAGCATGAGAGGCGTCACCAATAAAATGGCCATCGCATTATTGGACCACCAGGTGATCCACGCACCCCAAAAGGATTGGCTGATGCCGGAAATGGTCAAAGTGGCAGCGCCAATCGAGGCCCCTACCATGGGGCTCAATACCGCCCCATAACCCACCAGGCCAAAAAACTCCTTAAGCGTGGCGAGTGCGGGCCGGGCCGCAACCAAGCGCCTCACCAGCCATGCCCCGGCCAATGCTTCAAGGGTGTCCGCGCTGCCAAAACCCAGGTTGGTTCCGAACGGCGTTCCGCTCAGCATATCGAACAGGAAATTTGCGGTAATCGCCGCGAGCACGAACCAGGGCCAGTCCCGGGTTTCATTCACCAGCAGCACCCCCAGGTATAAACCCGCGGGCAGCCAGAAGCTCACGTACGTGGATTGCGACACGGAAAGCAAAGTCCCCAGCTTGGCGCTCAATATGGTCGCAACAACGAACAACAGTGCTGCCAGGAAGAGCCGCCTTGGGTTTGGGCTGCGGTTACTCATTCAATTAACTATGATTATGCCGCCGTGAAAATCGGTAGCAAGAATGAATGCGATACCGCTGAAGCCGTCTGCTTTTTTAAAAAATCACACCTTTGGCTTGTGCTTGTCCTTGTAATCTTTCCAGAGAATGCCCAGGATCAACCAGCCGCTTCCGCCCAGTGCAACCAAAAAGCAAATCATGGCTATTCCGGGGTAGCCAAAAATCTGGAATGCGGAATTGATCCGCATCATGAGCGCCGCCCCGATGATCAGTGCGGCAAGAATGATGCCGGTGGTCACACGATTCGCGATTTTTTCAAAGCCATTGAGTAAATGTCGCGCGTCGGGGGTCTTGACATTCACTTCCAATTCCGAATTGCCAACCACGTCGAGAATCTTGTTCACGCGTCCCGGCAGGCCGCCGACAAAATCTTTCATCTCCAGAAACGATCCAAACAAATGTCCGGGCGAAACCGATTTACGCATCCGGGTCGTCATGATCTCCGCAACATTCCGACGCACGGAAGCGCTGGGATTGAAAGCCGGACATAAGAGTTTTCCAACCCCCTCCAATTGCAGCAGTGTTTTGGCGAGCAGCGTCAACTCGGTCGGAACATACAGCCCGGTTTGCGCCGCGGTCCGGGAGACTTTCATCAAGGCTTTGCCCAGGTCCTGATGATTCAAAGTCTGGTCGCGCTGTTCGGAAACAAATTCTGACGCCTTTTTGGAGAACTCCGTCTCGTCGAAATTATCGGCGGTTTCGCTGATGAGTAAAATGGTTTTCACTGCTTGATCGCCGTTGCCTTCGCTGATCGCGATCAATAATTGCAACAAATGTTCCTGCATGCTCGAACTCAACCGCCCGGTCATACCCAAATCCAGCAACGCGACCCGTCCGTCGTCGGTCAGAAAAATATTGCCGGGATGCGGATCAGCGTGGAAAAAACCGTCAACCAACACCTGCTTCAGATACGCCTTGAAAAACTCCTCGGCCAGCGCGGCGCCGTTGATGTCCAGTCGCGCGATGGGGCTCAGCGTGGTGATTTTTGTGCCCCTGACATAGTCCATCGTCAGCACGCTGCGCGAACTGTAATCCAACACGGGCAGCGGAACGACAATTTGCGGGAACTCCTTCAAATTATTGGCCAGCGTCGTCAGGTTGGACGCTTCGCGCTCATAAT
>Ga0207029_10034_pt1 | contig 34882 bp, 29 predicted proteins | sample Alteio_BWMinCont_39_FD_153282 | JGI IMG/M metagenome (GOLD analysis project Ga0207029, IMG submission 153282) | Enriched cells from forest soil in Barre Woods Harvard Forest LTER site, Petersham, Massachusetts, United States -... | ecosystem: Environmental > Terrestrial > Soil > Temperate forest >...
GATGTTGAAATTAAATTTTAGAGCCATGAAAAAGAGAAATTTTGTATTTGCATTAATAATAGCCGCTTTTGTGTCAGTTACTTCAGGATGTTATGTTGGATATGGTTATCATCACCATCATGACCATTATTATAGGGGGTATTAATTGGAAGCGGAGTAACCGGACAATCGTCCTGATAATTTTATAATAAAAGGCCATTTGCACTAGCGGATGGCTTTTCTACAGTCTTCCTGTACTATCACACTTTGATCTCTCAACTTCAACGCCAAAGGGAAGAATTCAATTTCGCTAATACTTTATTGGGCTGAACCGACGACCAAATAAAAATAAAATTCTATCTTCGGCTAACCAATTACCTGTATAATGAAAAAAATTGTTCACTTGCTTATCCCTGTTGCTGTTCTTTTTGGCTGCGGGCAAAATAAACCTGCGCCAAGCAGCGTATCAGGCGATGCAGCCTTCCAAAAACTCTCAGACGACTATCTTACCGGTTACTTAGCGTGGAGGCCTGCAAACGGCGTAGCGCTTGGCTATCACCAATACGATGGCAAGGTAATGGATATGAGCAAAGAATCGTTGGGCAAAGAGTTGGGCCGCTTGAAAGATTTCGATCAAAAACTTGCGGCAACCGATACCGCCTCCCTTAGCCCTAAAATGTTTTATGATTACAGGATTTTGCGGTCGGCCATAAAGAACGAGATATTGAGTTTTGAGGATATGGGCGCCTACAACCGTAACCCCATGACCTATGCCGGCGCTGTAGATGTGAGCATTTATATCAAGCGGAACTTCGCTCCAATTGAGGACAGGATAAAATCTATCATTGCTATTGAAAACAACGCCCCTAAAGTATTCGCGGCAGCAAAACTAAATTTAAAAGATACACTGGCGAAGCCCTACGTTGAAACAGCGATAGACATAGCCAAAGGCACAACAGATTTTTTAGGCGGCGACCTGAAAGTAGCCCTAAAAGGTGTTAAAAACGACACCCTTATGGCAGCTTTCAACGCTGCCAATAAAACCGCCATAGATGCCATTAATGGCTTTGCAGCATGGCTTACCAAAGAAAAGCTACCAAAAGCCAATAACAAATATGCCATTGGCGAAACCAGCTACAAAAAGATGTTGCTTTATAGCGAGGGGATCACTTTATCACCTGAAAAAATATTGGAAATCGGCCTTAAAGAGTTAAAGAAACAACAGGACGTATTTAACGCTGCTGCAAAAACCATTAACCCGAATAAAAAACCGGTGGATGTTTACCATGACCTGCAAAAAGACCACCCAACTGCCGAAAACCTTGTGCCGGATGTGCGTAAAAATGTGGAGGCCATACGTAAGTTCCTTACCGATAAAAACATTGTATCCATGCCGGCAACGGTTAATTTAAAAGTTCAGGAAACGCCTCAATATGCACGCGCCACCAGTACAGCTTCAAACGATGACCCCGGACCATTTGAAACTAAAGCTACAGAGGCCTACTACTACATTACCCCGGTAGATCCGAAATGGACCGCGCAGCAAAAGGAGGATTGGTTAAGGCAGTTTGACTATTACACTACCGATAACGTGACCATCCACGAAGCCTATCCGGGCCATTACACACAGTTTTTACATTTAAATGCTTCCGAGGCTACCCGGATAGAGAAAATATTCGGCAGCTACGCTTATATCGAGGGCTGGGCGCATTACTGCGAGCAAATGATGGCCGATGAAGGCTATGGCCACAATGGCGATACCGTACTTGCCGCTAAATACCGCCTGGCACAAACAGGTGATGCCCTGTTACGCCTATGCCGTTTATGTGTTTCCATAAAAACCCATTGCCAGGGTATGAATTTAAAGGATGCTACCAAATTTTTTATGGACAACTGGTACCAGGGTGAAAAACCATCGTACCAGGAAGCTTTGCGCGGAACGTTTGATCCGGGTTACCTGTTTTATACCATAGGCAAACTTGAGATCATGAAACTGCGTGTCGATTATAAAAACCAGGAAGGCGCTAATTTCTCACTAAAAAAATTCCATGATGAAGTGTTGGCGCACGGTATGCCGCAAATAAGGCTGCTAAGGGAAGTAATGCTAAAGGATAGCAGTACCTGGAAAGAGGTTTTGTAAAATAATTTCACCGATTTTTGCAAAATAATTTCACCGATTAGTGTAGGATTGCGCGAATAAATCGGTGTAATCGAATGATAATCGGTGAAATCAAAATTACTTACCGGCCTGGTGGCGGCGGCGGGGCCAAATGGTGCGGCGGCGCACAGCCCATGCTCAATACAGCAAACATTGCTGCAAGTACAATTATTGATGTTATCTTTTTCATAGCGGTAGCGTTTTGAATAGTAACAGTATATAGCAGTAACTTGTTTTTGTAAAACATCTCTTAATGCTTATAATGAGCATTTTAAATCAAGTTAGTCCTATTGAAAAGGTAAAATTAGGAAATCAATTACCCAATGATCATTTTAATTATTGTAAATTTGATTATAATCAAAACACAATGAATAATAGGGTAATTAATATCGATAAGGAAATCATGGGCGGCACCCCCGTTTTTTTTGGTACCCGGGTGCCGATCAAAAATTTATTTGACTACCTTGAAACGGGCGACTCAATAGAAACGTTTTTAGAAGATTTTGAAAGTGTGAAACGAGAACAGGTGATAAGAATACTTGAGATGTCAAAAAAACTTATAGAAACATCAACTAACATTCTCAATGAAAATTTTGCTTGATGAATGTGTCACTAAAAAACTAAAAATCCATTTAAAAGATTTTGAAGTTTACACAGTAAATGAATTGAGATGGAGCGGAGTTAAAAACGGTAAACTTATGACATTATGTGTTGAAAATGGCTTTGAAATTTTATTGACAATTGATAAAAACCTTGTGTATCAGCAAAATCTAAATAAATATAAAATTTCCATCGTGGTATTTAATACCCTAACAAGTAAGATTGAGGAGTTAAAATTGTTTATTCCACCGTTTAAAGAGCAACTTCCAAGATTCGAATTTCACAATGTCTATTTCATTGAGAAACCACAATAAAACAAGCTACTTATTTGTAACCTCAAGGTACTAAGTAAAAGCCATTGGCTATAAACTTACCTGATACGCGCCGTATCCGACAACGCCTGCGGCGAGCGTTTCGATGGCGGCAACGCCTGGTATTTTTTATAACAATCGTTAATATAAACCGCCATAGATGGACCGTTGTTGCTCATTACAAAGGCGTAAGTTGGGCGGTACAAGGTCATAAAGTTTTCAAGTTCCGCTCCTTTTAAAGGCACTATGCTGCCTACATAAGCGCGGGTAAATACCGCATCTATATGGCGTTCTTCAGCTTCGCGTTTAAAATAATGCTTAAGCCGGCGGGCATCTTTACCTTCCTTACTAAACCAGGTGGTGGGTGACATTACGTAAACCTTGCTTTTAGTGTAAACATCGGGGTACTCTTTTTGTGGATCAAAACTGTCGCGTTTCGAGTTTATATTAACCTCCCGCAGCGCGATGGTCTGGGTGGTTAAAACAATTTTCTTTGCGACCATATCAACAACATACAATGTATCCGACACGTAACCCGGAGAATTAAAGATGAGTACATGGCCCGCTTCGGTTCTTATCTGGAAATTCCCCTGCTTATCGGTTAGTGTGTATTGCTTACTTGTATTATCCCTTACAAAAACATCAGGCATGCGGTTATTGGTACCGCTTTCGAAAACAGTGCCTTTTAAAAAGCCCTGCGCGTTTACAATGCCGGTAATTAAACATAAGAGAAAGAATAAAAAGTACTTTTTTTGCATAACAGGTGAATTATACTGTGAATAACCTTTTTTAGTACTTATGGTTTTAGTTTTAACATTTTATGTTAGTGAGTAGTGAGTAGTCAATATACCTACTCACTACTCACTACTCACTACTCACCACTCACTACTCACCACTCACTACTCACCACTCACTTCTTAACCCAAACATTATTATCCGGGTTGTAATCCGGTAATACTTTATCAGGATCGTAGGTTACTGATTGTATTTCTTCGGTTGATGGATATTTGAATGTCCATGAACTGTTACGTTCCCAAATTTCAACCGGAAGTTTTACACGATCTGTTTTACCGCTTACGGTTTTAATTTCAAGTATTACAGGCATAGCCATTTTTTCCAGGTTGTCAATAGTGATTAACGCGCCTTTTGTAGGGTCATCGTTCAAATATTTTACATCACGTACGGCAACATCAAGGCGCCAATCGTTTTGGAACCAGCCGCGCCAAAACCATTGCAGGTTTTCGCCGGCAGCGTTTTCCATGGTGCGGAAAAAGTCATCCGGTGCCGGATGTTTATAGGCCCATTTTTCAATATAAGTCCTGAAAGCAAAATCAAAGCGCTCAGGGCCTAATATTTGTTCACGCAACAGTACAAGACCTGCGCTTGGTTTTGAATATAAAAGGGTGCCATTATTTCTTTCTTTGAGATTTGCCGGCTGGCTCAATATCGGCTCTAAGCCGGGGCGCGTAAAGCCTAAGGCGCCACGGTGCATATCAAGGGCGCCGGGCCTGGTATTTTTATATTCCCCGTTATTAAAATCAGCTGTAGATAAAGTATTGATGAATGTATTAAAACCTTCATCCATCCAGCCATATAAACGTTCGTTCGAACCCACGATCATTGGGAACCAGGTGTGGCCGAACTCGTGGTCGTTAACGCCCCACAGGCCCCTGCCTTTTGATTTGTACCCGCAAAATACGATACCAGGATATTCCATACCGCCCACAATACCAGCTACGGCTGTTGCCTGTGGATATGGAAATTCGAACCATTTTTTTGAGTTATACTCGATTGATTTTTTTACATATTCGGTCGATCTTCCCCACGCATCATTGCCATCGCTTTCAACAGGGTAGGCCGAAACCGCCATTGATCTTTTGCCGCTCGGCAAGTCCATCTTCGCAGCATCAACAATAAAGGCCGATGACGCACCCCATGATGCATCGCGGGCATTTCTAATAATAAAGTGCCAGGTCAGTTCCTTTTTGCCAGCAGGACGTGAAGCAGGATCAGTAACTTCGGCAGCCGAACGTATGATCACTGTTTTCTCGCTGTTTGCAGCTTGTGCCCAGCGCCTTTGCTGTTCGGGCGTATATACTTCCTGCGGGTTCATCAATTGCCCGGAAGCTATTACGATATCTTTGGCGGGAGCAGTAATTTTCAGGTCGAAATCACCATATTCAAGGTAAAACTCGCCAGGGCCGGTGTATGGTATAGTATTCCAGCCGGAAAGGTCATCATAAACACACATACGGGGATACCATTGTGCTACCTGGAATATCTTCCCGTTTTTGGTGTCTTGTATGCCCATACGGTCTGATCCGTAGTTAGGGGAGATAAACGAATATTCAATTTTCAATTTTACAATACCGCCATTTGCAGCTACAGCTTTTGGCAGATAAAGCTGCATACGGGTATCCGTTACTAAAAACTTCACTTCAGTTTCAGCACCCTTTAGCCCGAGCATTTTTATCGATTTGATTTTATAACCTGCATCAAAATCCTGGCCGCGGCCCCAGTTGCGGCTGGTTGGCACTGGCGGATTGCCGACTAAAGGTACTATTGCGGTTCCCCTGGAATCGAGTTTAAAAAGGTTTTGCTCAAGGTTCATCCACAAATAGCCAAGGTTTTGCGGACTATTATTGGTATAGGTCAATATTTCGGACCCTTTAATTTCATTTGTTTCATCATTCAGCGTAGCCGCCAATTGGTAATCAGCCCTGTTCGACCAATATTTTGGACCAGGTTCGCCATCTGCTGCACGGTATTCGTTACCATTTTTTGTATAAAACAGCGGCCCGAAAGTTTCGTGATAATCATAATTAGTGGCTGGCGCTGTCATTGTAACAGCAGCTGTTTGAGGGGGGGTAGCAGTAGTAGTTGCGGCAGGTGGCGTCTGCTGTGCCTGGCTAAAACTTGTTACTGCCATAAAAGCCAGCGTACAACCGGCTATCAGGTTTAATTTCATTTCGATATAATTTTTTGAGTTACTTAAGGCAAGTATAGGATAAAATACACTACGGTGCTTTAGCGTAAAACATTTGTTACGTGGGGGTTGGTTAATAGTTGATTAGGTTGGATTGGGTTGATTGAGTTAAGGGTTACTGTCTCAACTTAATCAACTCAATCAACTACTCACTTAATCAACCCGCCATAGGCAGTTTCATCAAACCCAAAAAACAAAAACCCATCCTTTTCAATAACGGGGCGTTTTATCATGCTGGTTTTTTGCTGTAGCAGCTTTAAGGCATCTGCGCTGGTTTTTATACTCTCTTTTACCTCGGGGTCAAGCTGTTTCCAGGTTAGGCCCTGTTTGTTCATAAACTTCTCGTACCCGGCTTTTTTATCCCACTCATCCAGTTTTTCGGGGCTGATGCCCAGTTTTTTAAAATCGTGAAATTCATAAGCTACATGGTTAGCTTTTAACCAGTCGAGCGCTTTTTTAACTGTATTGCAATTGGTTATTCCGTAAACTTTCATAACGTAAAGATACAAGAAGAAAGAGTCAAGAAGCAAGAACCAGGAATCAAGAGAGGCAGAAGGGAAAAGAAGCAAGCGCCCATTTTATTTTGGCTCTTGATTCTTGCTTCCTGGCTCTTCAGACCTACCCTCCCGAGTTTCCGCCTGATTTACCGCCGCCTTTGGTGTCATCGTTATTAATACCGTGCTGTTCTTTCTTTATCTCGCTGTTAAGCTTGCCAATCCTATAGCTAAACCTTACGGCAAAGGTTTGATATGGGTTTAGGTTATACGACGACTGGTAGAATTGCGGCGTAGTTGTAGTTGAGATGTTATTATGAAACTTACTTTCGGGGCAGTTGGCCACAAGGGAAATAGTAGCCTTTTTATCTAAAAACGTTTTGGTAACCACCAATGCATTGTATATAAAAGCATTGGTTTTGCCTTGCAGGTTTACATTGCCGCTAAAAAAGCCTGCATCAATGCCTACCCGGTAACTTTCATTAAACTTATAGCCCAAATTGCCGAATGCATTGCCTGTTAAACCTGAGTTTTGATAAAACTGGCCATCAAAAGTACCCCGCAGCCAGATGTACGATAACTGGCCATTTAAATTTAATGTAAGGGCTTTTGTTATAGAAACATTGGTGTTTATATTAAGGCCCAGGGTGCGGTTACTCCCGAGGTTTTGATAAGTAGTTGATGTAACCGTATCTATTTGTTTGTTAGCTAAAGTGTCCTGCTTTATGCTGGTTACGTTTTGGATAGAGTTATTTGAAAACGCATAGCTAAGTCCGGCGTTAAAGGAGTTTTTTGCGAAGTTGCTATACGTAAACTCAAAAGTATTATTCAACTCGGGGCGCAATTTGGGGTTGCCTGTGCTGATAAACAAAGGGTTGGAGGTATCAATAAATGGATTGATCTGCGAAATACCTGGGCGTTGTATGCGTTGGGTAAAGCCAAAATTAAGGCTGCTTGTTTTAAATGAGCGCTGTATCGACACAGATGGGATGAGGTTATTATAGCTTTGGTTAACCATGGTATTTACCGATGAAAAATCGGCATTTATTGAAGTATGCTCAAGGCGTAAACCTGCTTTGGCTGTCCATTTGTCGAGCTTTACCTGGTACGAATTGTACAGGCTGTACACATCCTGTTGATAATTGAAATTATCGGTGTAAAGCGGGTTTAAATTATACTGGCTTGTAGCTGAGTCAAGGTCCGACCGTTGAAAATTGCTGAAGTTGTTTCTCAGAATCGCTTTACCGCCTGCCTCTAAAGTAACAGCTTTAAAAGGCTCGGCGTAATCTACCTGGATGGTATGCTCCTTCCCTCCTGCTTTGTTGTACTGGTTAAAATCCGGCTGAAACGATTGAAAATAATTCAACCGTTGCGAGTAAATATTATTTTGTTCCTGGGTATTTGGCGAGTAGCTGTATTTGTAAGATAAGGTAAGTAATTGGTCTTTCTTTTTCTTAAACCCAAGCTGGTAATTAATTGAGGCATCAACCCCCAGGGAGTTATTATAGCCCGTTTCATCCTGCTCATATTGCTGCGCTATCAAGCCATCATTATTATAAGTGTTTGAAAACAGGTTATTGTCCTGGCCATTATTGCCGTAAAATGAACCTAAGGAGGCTGTTAATAAATTTAAACTATCTATTTCATAGCTAAATTCAGCAAAGCCATACCTATGGTCCCCTGTATTAAAATTGACACCTTTTTGCGATATCGTTTGGCCGCCGAAAAAGGTTTGTGAATTTCCAAAGTCAGAATTGAACTCATTTTGATGATTGATACCGGTAAACATCGAAACACCAAACTTACCCTGCTTTATATTTGCTGTGAGGTTTAGGGCTGGCCCGAATACACTGTTATAACGGCCGCTGATATTTGCATTATACCCCTGGTCGGCATTTTTTTTGGTTATGATGTTTATGATACCGGCCAGGCCTTCCGCATCATATTTTGCTGGCGGGGTAGTAATTACTTCTATCTTTTCGATATTAGTTGCCGGCATGGATTTTAAAACATCCGAAGGGTTTTTGGCAACCAGCGCCGATTCTTTTCCGTTGATGAGTATTTTATAATTACCGCTGCCTTTAAGCGTAATATTATCATTGCCATCAACAGCTAACAGCGGCACTTTCCTCATCATATCCAAAGCGGTCAATGCTACGCTTTCCGGGTCGGCCTGTACATCGTAACTAATCCGGTCAACCTCCTGTTTCATAATAGGGCGCACTGCCGTTACCGAAACTTCCTTTAGTTGGTTGCTTGATGCTGTAAGCAAAACTTTGCCAATGTTTACATCAGCTTCAGTACCATTTATGTCCACTACTTTGTTTTTATAGCCCATGGTTACAACGGTGAGCTGGTATGGTTTGCCCACCACGGTTTTTAGTTCAAAACTGCCGTCGTCTTTTGTTAAGCCGCCCTTTACTGATTGTTTCGTTTTAGCGTCCAATAATACGACAGTGGCATAGCCAAGCGGCTTATCAGTTGCCGAATCAATAGCAATTCCCTTAACTGTTAACGTTTGCGGCGCTGTTTGGGCCATTAAACTGGTTGACAAATAGCAGCAAAATGCCAGCATTAAAATTTTTTTTATGATGATGGGAATAACAGGAGTGAAAATTTGGCTTAAAGACATAGAAAGGTAGCGATCCGTTACATAAATTGAAAGGATTTAACATTATTTAACTAAATAGTTAGTTTTTATTGAGATGGGTTACGAACTGCTATCAATCATAGCATAAACCCTTTCAAATATGGCTTACCTACCCACCCCGGGTTTGCAGATGCATCCCGGAGAATTTTCCAAAGGCCTTTTCACCAGTTGATTTGTTGATAGTTAATTTAAAACAAAAATTGCCTCACAAAATCTGCGGCTATTGGCCCCTGGTCCTTCAACGCCGTTTGGAGGGTTGTCCTGAAGCTTTTATCGTCACTCTTTTTACCCTTTTTAGGCGGAACGATGGTGTTTTCAGGCAAGGTAGTATCAGTTACTTTGATGGCAAACCAGGTAAGGTTTTCATGGGGCAATGCAACGCCCAGGATCATGCCCGGCAAGCCGTTGAACGACTCGGGGCCGCCCGGAACCGGTATTCGCGTGGTATAGAAGGCCACTACGTATATGGAATCGAGCATAATGCCGTTTGCCCTGCGACAACGGTAGCCTGCAATATCGCGGGTTTCATCAGTGATCTTCCATTTTATTTTGCGGGTGCTATCATTTACCATGAAGGCATCGGTAAAAATTTTCTTTTGAGCGATGGTCAATCCGGCAGTCAGGTCGGAATATATAGTGTTGTTCTGCGTCATCAGTGGCGAGAACGAAAACAAATTATTGGCCGGTGGGTCTGCTTCGATGGGCGTAAACAGCGTTTTATTGCTGCTGAATGAGAGCGTACTCTTTAATACCCTGAATTGCGGGCTCGTTTTTTTGTAGTTATCCAATGCGGGTACCAGGAAAGCTTCATTGTCTTTATTTATCTCCCTTTTAATCATGGCCCATACATTGGTTTTACGCTCAAACTCAATTGTGCCCGATGTGGTGAAATGTACACGCTGTGCCCGGAGACCTGCAGCCATGCCAAATAAACCGGCAAATAGTATGATCTTCTTTTTCATAATGTTATTGTTTAGACACCCCCGCAGCCATTTTGGTAAAATCATAATTGATGGTAAGCATAAAATATCGCTTTAGCGTATTATTGGTAGTTTGCGTAATGAGGTTAGCCTGGGCAATACGCGAAAAGCCGGAATTTTGATTAAACACATCGTTAACCCATAGTTCGACCGATAAATTATCATTCTTGAGGAATGTTTTAATAATAAAAGGGTTGAAAATAAACTGGCTAAAGTTCTGGTGAAACGACTCGGTAGCTGCATTGTACTGGTAATTACTGTACGTGCCCACCTGGAATTTCCCCGGCAGGTAAACTGTGCCGTTAATATTGGCCAGGGCGCCCCAACCGTTGTTGTTTACGTTTGGTTGCAGGGATGACTCGCTGATGGTATAGGTAGGTCCGACCTGCAGACCAAGCTCGACCTTTTTCATTTTAAACATCCCAAGATTAATTGACGGGTTAAATACATAATTTTTCGACATGTTAAGCGAATCGTTAGTATAATTATAAGAGGTATTGCCGTTAACGTTAAAGCCGATACCCGCGTTGATGCCGCCCAGGCCCGCGATTTTTCTTCCGAAATTAAACCCGCCGTTGAAATTAGTAGTTGTGTGGCCCGGCAGGTTAAAATACTGGCTAACGCTTTGACCCACTGTGTTGTAATTGATATGATTTACAATAGGGTTGTCTACAAATGAATAATTGCCGTAGACGCCAAAAAACTGATCGGTAAGTACTTTATACGAGCGGTAGTTGATATTAAACGTGTTGGTAAAAGACGGGGTTAGCGCCGGATTACCGACTATTACGTTGAGCGGGTCGCTGTTAGAGGCCACCGGCTGTAATTGCTCCAATGTAGGTTGCGTTGTTGTACCGTTATATTCGAAAGTGAAACTTTTTAGCGGCGAAAAGCGGTACTGGAACCGGGCTTGCGGCGCCCAGTCGATAAAAGTGCGGTCATTTAAATGACCTGTAAAATCATCCAGCTGGTGAAACTGGTCGTCGGTTACGCGGGTACCGAAATTGAAGGTAAGTTTTCCTTTCTTATAGCTCAGAATTGCGCCTGCGTGGTTCAAAAATTGGTTAAACGTATAATTGCTGCTTAAACTATCAATCGTCTGGCCAAAAGTACCGCCTGGCGCGAGATTGGACGTAACCCTGTCGGCGCTGGCGTGATTTACGCCGATGCCATAATTAAGCACTAGCGTCCATTCCGTACTGAACGGTTCGGAATAGGTAAGATTGGTGTTAAACAAATTGCTTTGCAGGTTATTGGTTTTGGATTCATTGATATTTTGTGTGCTGTCAACCTGCTGCTGCGTGTTATAAAAATTAATATTTGATTTCAGGAATCCGTTTGCCTGGCTCTGGCTATACGACTCACTAAGCAGGAATGATAGCGTACGCCCGGGTTTGTGAAATTTATGGGTATAAAAAGCGCTGCCGTTAAATGCCCGCTGATCAACCGTATTGTTCATCTGGCGCGTGCCGCTGTTTACTAATGAATTGTTCAACGAATCGGTCGAAGTGTAGTTATTGTCGGTGATGATATGTTTTAGCGTCCCGTCTATCGATATCTTAAGGTTTGAGCTGGTATCCAGTTTTGTCTCGTACACAACGCTCAGCTTTTGCCTGAACATGGTGTTATGGTAATTTTGGTTTGACCGGCTATTAAAAATACTGTCGGGGAGGTTGTTTTGGGTAAGCACATTGGTTGAGCCGTCAATACTAATAAAGCCTACCTTATAATTGGCGTTTACCGACTGCTTATCATCATTCCATTTGGTGCCATAGTGTACACCTGCGGTTTGCGCCAGCGGAAAACCCTGCCCGCTGTAAATTCCGCCGAAAACATCCAGGTCATCGCTGCTTTGGGTGTTAATGTTGATGCCATTGTCGGTAAAATCCAGCTGATCGCCTGTGCCGTATTTCTGTTCATCCTCAAAGCCCAGGCCCACCTTGCCGTTGTTGCCGATGGTGCCGAAAACAGAAAATTTTTCCTTGCCTTTAAACGCGTTAAATAATGCTTCCCCCTGGTAAATACCTTGCGGCCCGCTGCCGGCCTGGAACTTGCCGAAAATGCCGGTGTTTTTGTCCGCCTTCAACTTCACGTTAATGGTTTTCGTAGTTTTACCATCATCCACGCCGGTAAAGGCCGCCTGATCGCTTTTTTTATCATACAACTGAATTTTATCCACCATGTCGGCCCTTATGTTCCGGGTCACCAGCGTTGGGTCATCACCAAAAAACTCTTCGCCGTCAAGCAAAACTTTGGTTACGGTTTGGCCCTCGGCAGTAATTTTACCATCCTTGTCCACTGTTATGCCCGGCAACTGTTTCAGTAAGTCCTCAACATTGGCATTTGGCTGAATAACAAAAGCCTTTGCGTTAAATTCGGTGGTATCACCTTTAATTTTCATCTGCGAGGCAGTCCCTTTAATAATTACTTCCTGTAGCAGGCGCGATTTCGGCGACATGCCGACATTACCAAAATCATGCGCTGTATTGGCTGAATCAAGGCTGAATTGTTCTGCATAATCGGCATAATCCGGGTAAGCCACCAGCAGGATATATTTGCCTTTGCGCAGGCCATCAAGCCCAAAAGTGCCATCGGCTTTGGCATAGCCGAATTTTACCAGTATCGAATCCTTTGCTTGTAATATAATGACGGCGGATGTGCCCAGCTTTACCTTTTCAACACTGTCCGCTACCGTGCCCTTTACGGAATATCCGTTTTGGGCCGAGGCGACGAGCGCGAAAAAAACTAAGCATAAAGAAAGTAAAATTGTGTGTCTCATGGTTATGGGTTGGTGGGTGACTAACGCAACTTTGTGGATTTTATTGTGGTGAAAAACAATCGTTGCCCGTTTCGTTAACCAGCTGTACATTAGACAGGTTTACGAAGCATTTCGTTGCAGGGCTTTGTATTTTTTTTCAAAGCTGTGTAAATAATTTTAAAAGCTGATTTATCTCATGGGCTGTCTGGCCCTTCAGTAATGCCCAATCCCCTTGCGCCGCTTTGTGCATTAAAGTGCAAACCAAAATTAGGATCGTCGGCGATGCCGGATTTCATCGAATAGTTTGGTTGCTCCAGGTATTTGGCTTTTAATTTCTCATGGAGCCCCTCGGGTTGTTTTTTGCCGTTCACCATCAACGCCGAGTTGGTAAGGTTGAATTTAATTAAGTCGCTTTTATCGCTGATGACATTTGCGTTAACCAGGTCGGCAATAACGCTGGCGATAACAGGTTGCAGGTCAATACCGGCTTTAGTTATCCACCTGCGTTGTAATCCTTCAAGCTGTTTTTGCTGATCAGCTAATAAAAGACGTTGTTTTGAGATGATTTGCTCGCGCTGACTGGCTTGATCGGCTGAGAAAATCTGCTGTTGCTGAATCAGTTTTTGCCGTTTCGCGGCTTGATCGGCTGCAAAAAGTTGTTGTTGACGTATGAGCTGCTGATTCTCCCACGCTATCGAATCTGCTGTGTATCTTGGCTTGATTGCGCCTTTGTAATTAGGCCCGTGTGGGGCTTTAGGCTGCCGCGGCAAACGCGGCATTCTTTCGTTAGCTGCCGTCGCATCAATAAATATCCCCTTCCCATGCATCTGTACCGGACCATAGTAAAGGCCGTTTCCGTCATAAATACCATATTTGGCCTTATACCGTTGCTGCATCTCATCAGATTGCTTTTGCCCGTTCACAATAAGCTCGGTATTGCTCAAACCGAACCATTTTACTGAAGCTGCGCGAGGCACCACCTTTTCCTTCACAAGGTCAGCAATTACGTTATAAGCTCTTTGTTGCTGTTCCGTATAACTGATGCTATCTTCCTCCATGCGCTTCCGCATCGCCTGCACTTTCATGGCCATGGCTTCCGGTTCGCTGGCAATATACCTTTGATCATCATTTTGTTTTGATGTTATTGCACCGGCTTTCTGATCATCTATGAATTTTTGTTTGGCGAATTTGTCAGCGCTTCCGTCTTTAAACTTAGCGGCAGGGGATTTTGCTTTATATCCTGCGTTGTCTGCATCGCGTACACGCCGTTTTTCCATCAGCTCACTTACAATCAATTGCAGCGTGTATTCATAGTCTGGCAGCTTGCTTTCCGCTATCTTTGCACCGTTTAACTCCATCGAAGCTATCTTGCCGTCGACCACGATAAAATGGTAAATATTCCCCTTGTCATCCTTTGCACTGATATCATTATTGACCCAGTCAGCATCACCGTGTTTAAAAAGCACGCTGGTAAAGCGGATGGCGGTATCAGTTACAATAATAGTATCTTTTGCACGGCTGTTCGGTTTGCTGTCATTCACACGCTGGCCTTCGGGCAAAAGGTGCATTGAAACAGTCATAGATTTGCTGATGGCCTTGCCAGATTTGTTGGTGTATTTGACTGTAAAATGCTTAATAACCGGGTTATCCTTCGATATTGTGGTGAAAGCAGATAGCAAAACCAATCCCACCGCCAGCACCGATTTTTCAGCCACGCTCAGCCTTTTGTTCTCCTGGCTGATCATTCGTTTCAACCTGTCGCGCAGTTGATTGCCAGAGCCGATGCTCATGGCGTACCGGGCCTGGCTAAACTCGCCGTAACCAAAGGAAAGTAATGCCTCCAGGTAATTGGCTTTGCGGTTCATGCGGCTTAATACCATATCATCACAACAGGCCTCCCGCTCGGTGCGAATAAGCGACGATAGCCAAAGCAAACCCGGGTTAAAAAAGAACACGGTTTCAACCAGCCCCTGCAAAATATTTACTAAATAATCGCGGCGGCGGATATGCGCCAGTTCGTGCCATAAAATGCCGTCCAATTGCTCAGGTGTAAGCTGAAATGCTATGCCCACCGGTAATAATATCATCGGCTTAAGCCAACCGACGGCAACCGGTACTTTAACGAGTTCAGACTGCACCAGGCGGACTACCCGCCTGACGCCGATCTGATTACTAAACAGCTCAATCTTATGTTTAAGTTCTTCGGTAACATCACTGATTTTATAATGCCTGATACGCTGGATGTACAGCAGGCCGCTAACCATTTTAAGGCTTTTCAATACAAAAAACAGCAACCAAACCAGCACGATGACGTTCGCATTCTGGTTAAGAAACGCCTGTACATTATCAAAGAAAGTTTGATTTTGAGGGATGACCAGCGGGTTGGCAACAACATTAGCCGGGGCTTTTACAAATATGTTTTGTGCATACCCCACCACATTGTATGCTGGCGCCGTCCTTGCCTCAAGGTAATATGTAACGCCTATCGCACACACAAACAATAGCAGCAAACCACATAATAAGCGGTAACGCAACGCTGCTGCCGACTTACGCGTAGCTGCAATAACGATACCGCACAGCAGTGCGATGATGAGCCCGATCCAAAGCGAGTGGATCAGCGTCCAGCAGATGGCTTTGGCCTCATCGCCGGAAAACCATTGGTTTAATATTGAGGTTTTCATATTGTCGGGTATTTTGGTTCTTTATATTTACGTTTTTTACATAATCTTTTATAAGGCATCCAAATCGATATTAAAGGTGCCCAGCGCCACCCCGTGTGTTTTGGCGTTATACCACAATCCATAATTCGGATCTTTCGAAAGCCTGGCGTTTCCCGGATAGTATTTAGCAGCGAACTTTTTTTGGATCTCATCCGGCTGTTTCATCCCGTTCACAATCAATTCCGAATAAGTGAGCTTAATTGTTAGCAGGCTGCTTTTATCTTTTATAATATGTTCCTTAATGAGATCGTTAGTTACATCCGCTATCATTTTATCAAGTGATGGCGGTGTTGGCGGCGCCTGTGGCGGTTGTGGTTTTTGCGGCTCTTGCGGTTGCGGTTTATTCCTTTGCTTTTGAATAAATTCAATCGAAGTTTTATGTATAGCCCTGTTTAAGGTGTCCGTTTTGTCACCAGGGGCGGCTGGCCGCGCCGGTTGTTGCGGTTGCTGCGCCGGTGGTGGCGGAGGGGGCGGCGGAACATGCTTGAGCAAGTATGCATACTTATATAGGTTGCGCTTTTGAACATCATTGCCATTGACGGTTAGGGCAACCAGTTTAAACTTAGTTACGGTGAAACGGTATTTCGTGCCTGCTGCGTCTTTCGCGGATACATAGTAGGTGATACCGGGCACAGACTGGTTCCACTCATATTGCCTGTCAAAAAGATGTGCCGATGTATCAGCCTTTTTATTGTCTGCACCAGTAGCCGGCTTCGCCATATTTGAATGTTGAGGCAAGGACACAACGCCAGCAGCCGGACTCATTTTATTCCTGGCAGGAGCAGCTTTTTCAATCGCAGCATTGGTTAAATGCCGGACGAATTTTTTGTTCGCTTTCGTAAGCCCGGCAAAAGCTGAAAATACGACTATACCGATTACCAGAACGACTTTTTCAACCACCCCCAGCCGCTTGTTTTCCCGGTTGATCATCCGTTTTAACCGCTCACGCAACTGGTTGCCCGAGCCGAGGCTCATAGCAAAACTGGCTTGCTTAAATTCGCCATAGCCGAAGGAAAGCAGCGCCTCCAGGTAATTGGCCTTGCGGTTCATGCGGCTTAAAACCATGTCGTCGCAGCAGGCTTCACGTTCGGCGCGTATAAGGGATGAAAGCCAAAGTAAGCCTGGGTTAAAGAAGAACACCGTTTCAACTATACCCTGCAAAATGTTCACCAGGTAATCGCGACGGCGGATATGTGCTAATTCATGCCATAAAATACCGTCGAGTTGTTCGGGGGTAAGCTGGAATGCGATACCCACGGGCAGTAAGATCATTGGTTTAAGCCAGCCCACAGCAACAGGCACCTTTACCAGTTCAGACTGCACCAGGCGGACTACCCGCCTGATGCCGATCTGGCTGGCAAAAAGCTCAATCCTATGTTTAAGTTCTTCGGAAACAGTTTGTGTTTTATAATTACGGATACGTTGTATGTGCAGCAGGCCGCTTATCATTTTCAGGCTTTTGAAAGTGAAGAACAGCAACCAGACCATGAAGATAATATTTGCATTTTGGTTGAGAAAACCCCTTGTGTAGTCCACAATGCTTCGATTTAATACCAAGCCGACTTGTTGAGTGACCGAAGCATTGGCGCCGATCATGACAACTACCGGAGGAGGAGATGGCATCGATGGTAGTTTGTTTAAGCGGGCCTCGATGGCGTAGGTAAAGCTTATTGAAAAGACAAACAAAACCAGCAGGCTGCACAACAGCCGGTAACGCAGCGCCGCCGCCGACTTGCGCGTAGCGGCAATAACTATACCGCAAAACAGTGCGATGATGAGACCTATCCACAACGAGTGGATCAGCGTCCAGTAGATGGCCTTTATGGTGGCATCGCTTACAAAGGGCGACCAAAATGAATTTTGCATAGCCTTACTATTTGTCAAGTTTCTTAATCAGTTCCTTAAATTCTTCCATTTCCTCGTAGGAAAGTTTCTTATCGCCAAGCAGTTGCATCATCAGGCTGCTTGCCGAGCCTTTAAACAGGTTATCAACCACACGGTCCAGCAGCAGGCCTTTCGTTTTGTTTTCTTCAACAGCAGCCTCGTAAATATGCGTCATCTGGCTGCCGTCTTTTTTCAACAGGCCCTTCTCCACCATTATCTGCATCAGCTTAAGGGTGGACATATAGATCACCTGGCGTTTTTCGCGGTTCAGGTTATCATTTACAAAACGGGCTGTCGAGGGGCCAAACTCCCACAACACCTGCAATATCTCCAATTCTGATTTGGTAGGCTCGGAAGGGATGTTGTTTTTACTTTTTGACTTTTCCATAATCAAACATAAGAATAGTTTCTTATATTCCAAATAAATTTGCTATGCTTTATTATAACAAATTAATAATCAACCAAATAAAATAAGAAAAATTTCTTATCTATAGATAAAAAATAAAAAAAGTTCAAAAAAATTTTGAACAACCAAATGGTTGTATTTACATTTGGCAACCATATGGTTGTATTATGATAGAAAGAAGAGATGTTTTTCAAGCGATAGCAGACCCAACAAGAAGGATGATCATCCAAAAGCTGTCGCGGGGCCCGCAAAACCTCGCTGGTATTATAGAAGATTTTGGCATTAGCAGGCAGGCGATTGCCAAGCACATTAAAGTACTTAATGAATGTGGTATGGTCTCTGTTACCCCGAAGGGACGTGAGCAGGTTTGCGAAGTTCAGCTTGCCGCATTAGATGAGGTTAATGACTGGGTAGCGGAATCGCGAAAATTGTGGAACCAGCGGTTTCAGAAATTGGAGCAATTCCTCGAGGATACTTCTTCGAAGTAAAAACGAACTAAAATGAATAAATAAAAAAAATAATAAAATGGAAAATCGCATCAATCATAAGGAAGTGTTTATAGAACAAATCTTCAACGCAAGTGTTGAAAAGGTTTTTAATGCGTGGGCTGATCCCGAAAAATTAGTAAAATGGTATGCTCCGGATGGCTGCACCGTTCACTTCAAAAAAATCACTGTTGAAACAGGCGGACAATTCCACTCATGTATTTCTAATCCTCAATTTGGAGACTGTTGGGCCACAGGAGAATATAAGGAGGTTAGGCCTTACACAAAAATTGTTTTTACCATGACGAACGCCGATGAAAACGGCAATCCAATAAACCCGGTTGAAATTGGGATGGATCCCGATTGGCCAGGGAGTACGTTGGTTACCGTAACATTTGCCGAAGAAAACGGAAAAACAAAGATGCAATTACGACAAACGGTTTCCGAAGAATTAGCTATAAAAACAGGTGCATATCCCAGCTGGCTGCAAATGTTCAACAATATGCAAACAATGCTCGATAAAAACTAACCAACTGATACAATGAAAAGGGCAATCATATATGCTGTTTTAGCACTATTGCTATTATCATCGTTTAAAAACGTAAACCTATCGGTAAAAGACTGTACTCAAATTAAAACGGATACAGGTAATACTTTGATCTCTGAAAAAGGCTATTCGGAAGTGAATGGAATTAAAATGTATTATGAAATTCATGGACAAGGCAAGCCATTGGTTTTGATACACGGCGGAGGGTCTACTATTGAAACCACATTTGGAAGAGTAATTCCAATACTTGCTCAAAAGTATAAAGTTATTGCCATGGACTTACAGGCACACGGGCGCACGGGTGACAGAGATGCGCCCGAATCTTTTGAACAAGATGCAGATGATGTTGCTGCCCTTCTTAAAAATCTAAACATTTCCAAAGCAGCTTTCTTTGGTTTTAGTAATGGGGGAACAACAACTGTGCAGATCGCCATTCGTCACCCTGCAATTGTTGATAAGATCGTCCTCGGTTCTGCACTTTGCAAACGTAATGGCGTTCCTGAACAATTTTGGGACTTTATGAAACATGCAACATTGGCAAATATGCCTGGACAACTAAAAGAAGCTTACCTAAAAGTTTCACCCAATCCTAAAGGGCTACAAACAATGCAGGACAAGGACGCTGCAAGAATGGTGAATTTTAAGGACATACCAGACGAACAAATTAAGTCTATTAACGCACCGGCGTTGATCATCATTGGCGACCAGGACGTTATAAAACCCGAGCACGCTATCGAAATGCACAGGCAGATCGCAAATTCCGAATTAGCGGTGATCCCGGGGGTACATGGTGAGTATATAGAGGAAATAACAACGCTGAAATCTAATGCAAATGAGGCGAGGTTTGTTATTCCAATGATTGAAAACTTCCTTGATAAAACAGCTACGAATTAATGATATTCTGAGCTCAAATAAACCGGGACCCATTATTTATTAAACCGCGTCATAGTCAATTCCGTACCAATAGTAACAAAGCTCTTCACCATCTCAATAGAGCGCTCAATTAGCGCAGGCAATTCAGCAAGTTCATCTTTATCAAAGCCATCCAGTACATAATCAACCTGGCGACCTTTGGGAAAATTATCGCTAACGCCAAAACGCAGCCGTGCATATTCATTATGGCCAAGTGTGGCCTCGATATGTTTTAAACCGTTATGCCCTGCTGCGCCGCCCTTAGGCTTTAAGCGCAAGGTACCGAAAGGGAGTGCAATGTCATCCACCAGTACCAGTACATTCTCAGCAGGTATCTTTAAAGTTGACATCCAATGGCTAACAGCTTTGCCACTCAGGTTCATGTAAGTTGTTGGTTTGATAAGGTACAGGGTGCGGGCTTTGTAATTTACTTCGGTATAATAGGCAAGGCGTTCGTTATAAAATTTAACTCCCTCCTGCTTCGCAAACTCATTTAAAATCATAAAACCGATATTATGCCGGGTATCAGCATATTCGGGCCCAATGTTTCCTAAACCAACGATGAGATATTTCATTTCAAGTCCATAGTCCATAGTCCATAGTCCATAGCCACTTTAATGACCGGATCATTGAACTTTGGATATATTAAAATGCGAAGATATTATTTAAAAACAAAAACAGCGATAAGTTTAAACTCATCGCTGTTAATCTGTGAAATCCTGATTAAATCAGTGAAATCGTGTTATTTTTTACCGCCTGCAGCAGCTTCCTGCTCAGCCTGGCGTAATGCACGTGAAGTTGTTACTGATACAATAGTATCTTCTTTTGCATTTGTAATAATAAGTTTGTCAACTTTAAGGTCGCCTACTTTTACTGATTTACCAACTTCTAAAGTGTCAATAGGCACTTCAATAGCATCCAAATGATCTTTTGGTAATGCTTTGATGCGTAATTTCCTTAGTTTTTGAACCAGTTTACCACCAGTTTTAACACCAGGAGAAGTTCCGGTTAATTTAACAGGGATCTCGATGGTAATAGGTTTTTTATCATCTAACAATAAAAAGTCAACATGGATGATCTGTTCAGTTAACGGGTGGAACTGAAGGTCTTTAATGATAGCCTTTGATTTTGTACCTGCAATGTCTAAGTCGATGAAATGAACAACCGGCGTATAAACTACGGCTTTCAAATCACTTGCGGACACTGAAAAGTGGGTTTGGGTTGGCCCACCGTAAAGTACTGCCGGCACTAATGCCTGGTAACGCAGTTCTTTAGCGTCTCTTTTCCCTACGTTCTCTCTTGGAGAACCGCTAATAGCAATTGATTTCATTTGTTTGTTTTTTTATTAGTTCATAGTTCATGGCTCATAGTTCATAGTTGAACTTCAAAACCACTTTTATTTTTATTTTCCTATTCGTAGCTGAGGTTTTTAGCACATGGTAAAATCTGCCATGAACTATCAGCCATCAGCTATGAACTATTCCACTTTAAACAACTGGCTTATCGAGCCGTGTTCGTTTACGTTCATTATTGCTTTCGCAAACAGATCGGCTGTACTTAGTACCCTTATTTTGCTGCTTTGGTATTTAAGCGGTATGGTATCGGTAACTATAAGCTCTGTTAGAACCGAGTTTTCAAGCGTTTCGTAAGCTTTGCCTGATAATACCGGGTGCGTACAAACCGCGCGTACACTACGTGCACCACGTTCCATAATTAGCCCGGCTGCTTTTGCCAATGTACCGGCTGTATCGCATATGTCATCTATCAGCACAATATCCTGGTCGGTAACATCTCCTATTAGCGTCATCGACTCGATTTCGTTGGCACGTTTGCGGCGTTTATCGCAGATCACCACCTCGGCATTAAAATATTTGGCAAAAGAACGGGCCCTGTACGAACCGCCCATATCCGGCGAAGCAATGGTTAAATTACCAAGGCCAAGGCTCTTAATATATGGAACAAAAATTATGGAAGCATCAAGGTGATCAACAGGGATATCAAAAAATCCTTGTATTTGCGCTGCATGCAAATCCATTGTCATAATACGGTTAATGCCGGCCGCAACCAAAATATTGGCCACCAGTTTTGCGCCGATGGCGACACGTGGTTTATCTTTCCTGTCTTGCCGTGCTAAACCAAAATAAGGAATAACCGCGGTTACATAATGTGCAGATGCACGGCGGGCGGCATCAGTCATCATCAGCAATTCCATCAGGTTATCAGTAGGCGGATTGGTGCTTTGAATCAAAAAAACATCGCAGCCACGAACAGAATCGTTAAAATGCGGCTGAAATTCACCATCGCTGAACTTCGAAAGCACAACATCGCCCAGTTCCTGCCCATAGTGTGCAGCAATATTTGCCGCCAGTACCGTAGTGCCGGAGCCTGCAAATAATTTAATCGGGTTGAATTGTAAAGGCATTTTTTATTTACGATTTACGAATTACGATTTCAGATTGAGTATGGTCTAAAATTATATCATCCGTGACCTGCTTAAAAAAATATTCGGATCCAGATAACAATTTTAAATAAAATCTAAAATCGTAAATCGTAAATCCGAAATTAATTTGTTGCCCGACCAGGATTCGAACCTAGACAAACGGTACCAAAAACCGTCGTACTACCATTATACTATCAGGCAATCTCCTCAGGATTGTTAGCCTCTCCGAAAAGGAATGCAAATATAGGACGTTTTTTTTGAACTTAAAAGGTTTTTTTAAAAAGTATAAAAACAATATGCAGCTGGCCGTTGTATACGCCTGCTTATTCATTTTTTAACAAAAATTTAATCAACCAGGTAAAAACCATTAATCATTCATATTGTTTTCTTATTAATTAACCATTTTAATTAACATTTAATTTAAAGTTATGAGTACCCAGGTTGAAACAATGAATGCGCAGGAAGTTGCAAACAGGCTTGTACTGTTATGCCGCGAAGGGAAAAATGTGGAAGCTATTAACGAATTGTATGATGATGACGTAGTGAGCCGTGAACCCAAAGGTTCGCCTATGAATGAAAAAGTTGGTAAACAGGCCGTTTTAGATGCTACGAACCATTGGATCAATTCAGTTGAGGAACTGCATAACGCTTTTATTTCGGACCCTATTGTTGGCGACGATTTTTTTGCCTGCACCATGAAAGTGGACGCAACCTATAAAGAACATGGCAGGAATGTGATGAATGAGCTGTGTGTATATGAGGTAAAGGACGGAAAAATTGTGAGCGATCAATTTTTTTACCATACCGGCAATTAAAAGTTCACAAAAAAGCATATAACTAAAAAAGCGGCCCATGCCGCTTTTTTAGTTATATAAGTTTGTTTTAATCCTCAATCACCACACCCATTGCGCAGAATTTATTGATCCTTTCAGTAACCAATTCATCAACATTGCGCTCTTTTAATACTTTGATATCTTTTAGCAATTGCTTTTTTAGCGTGGCAGCCATAGCTACGGGATCCTGGTGGGCGCCGCCGAGGGGCTCTTTTATAACGCCATCTATCAGCTTATTTTTTAGCATATCTGCCGAGGTAAGTTTTAGCATTTCTGCTGCTCTTTCCTTAAATTCCCAGGTTTTAAAAAGTATGGTTGAACAATTTTCGGGAGATATTACAGAATACCACGAATGCTCCAGCATCATTACCTTGTCACCAATAGCAATTCCCAATGCACCGCCCGATGCACCTTCACCTATAATAACGCAAATTACCGGCACTTTAAGCACCGACATTTCGAGCAAATTCCGCGCGATTGCTTCGCCTTGTCCACGCTCTTCGGCTTCAAGGCCGGGGAATGCCCCTGGTGTATCTATCAGGGTGATGACAGGTTTATTGAACTTTTCGGCCAGTTTCATCAGCCGTAGCGCCTTGCGGTAGCCTTCGGGGTTGGGCATTCCGAAATTACGATATTGCCGCTCTTTCGTGTTTTTCCCTTTTTGATGGCCAATAAACATGGCAGTTTGGCCGTTTATAGTGCCGAAGCCACCCACTATCGCCTTATCATCGCCTACGGTGCGGTCGCCATGAAACTCGATAAAATCATCGCACATCAACTCAATATATTGCAGGGTATACGGGCGCTCGGGATGCCGGGCTATCTGTACTTTTTGCCAGCCGGTAAGATTACCATATATTTCGTGCTTGGCAGCCTCTAATTTATTTTCAAGCTCTGTAACCGTTGCCGACATATCGAGCTTGTTCTTATCTTCAACCTGTTTTACCTTATCGATCTGCAGCTGCAACTCGGCCAGGGGTTTTTCAAAGTCAAAAGTTATCTTCATAAACCTTCCTTGTTAGGGGGCGCTAAATTAACTATTTCAAATGGCATTTCCCTAATTACCTTTTTGTAAAGCCTCAAACTTATTGACTTGTTGCTGGGATAGCAAATATTTGGTAGCCAAACAAGCCTGTAAAATAGCATTCCTGAGCTCGCCCTGGTATAGCCCGTAACGGTTAGCAAAAAATATCAGCGTCCCGTTATCAAGTCTGTTGGTGCGAAAAAGGCTGTCTATTGTTTTTTCGTTATTGATAATGATCAATCCCATCTCTAATTTTTTGCGCTGAAGCTCTTTAGCTAAGGCGCTGATCTTTGTAACCTGTATGGGGCTTAAATTTACTTCTCTTTTTAATTTTATTACTTTATCAGGCAGCGGATAATGGTTTAATTCGGCAGCCAAGGACATGCCATCAATATCCTTTCCGGATATTAGTGCATCATACTGTTGATCGTTTAAAGTTTTTAGGGGTGAGTGTTTTATAGTGCTGTCGCCTTGCGTTTGTGCATTGGCATTGGCCCAGCTGCATAATAGTATAAGTATAAATACTGGTAGTAGTTTTTTCATAAAGTTGATGTGTAGAAGGTGACAATAATAAGAAATGTTAATTAAAAGAAAATTAAATTTGCTCAAATCCTAACAACCAAAACCTCCATATGTTCAGGTCACAACTTAAAAAATATCTTTTTCCTGTACAAAAAGTAGCACATCAGCCATTCCAATCCAAAAACGCAAGCTGAGGCAACAAAAACCTTCAACAAATCGCCTGCGTTAAACCAGCTTAAAACGCCGTTTGAAATAAAGGTGATATAGCCGGTAAACCACCTGTCTCCAACTATTTCAAAAAATAAGTATATAAAAAGAGAATTCATGCCAACAATGGTAAAAAATTGCAAGCGTTTCCGATGATTTTTCGCATCGATCCACCAATAAGAAACTGACAAAAACACCAGGCACCAACCGAGGGAAACAATAGTAAATGATGTAGTGGCTATTCTTTTAATAATGGGGGTTATGCCAAACCTGTCCATTTCATAACCAACCACCAGGCATATCAGCGCCCAAATCAGCAAATACTTCAACTTGCCCTTATCGCTCAGCAATAGCTTGCCCACCAAAGCCCCGGCAATGGTATGTACCGCCGTCGGGATGCAATTTATGGCCACCCAACCGCCCTTGTTAATTTTGTTCATCAATATAGTATCGATATAGTTGCCGAAATTATGCTGGTCGGTAAATGGCAGGTTAAAGCCGGGCACATTGGTAAAACGGTATAATATTTCTGTCAATAACAGCAGGCCTATACATACCCCAATCTGCGCAGCATTACTCCACCTGAAAATAAGAAACGCTACTAATGTGGTAAATGATAATTGCGTAAGTACATCCCAAAGCTCAAACGATAAGCCTTTAGGCCGCACGGCATAATCCAGCACGCCCCAAAAGAATAGCCAGCCGCAGCGTTTTAAGGTTTTTTTAAATGATTGTCCCCAGGTTACGCCATTGGCCCATTGCTTATTTAATGAAAATGCCATTGCAACGCCGGCCATAAACATAAACGCCGGCTGTACCAGGTCCCAAAAATGAAGCCCATGCCATGGGTGGTGTGTAAACTGGTTGGTAAAATGATGAATTGGTTGGCCCTGGGTATGTTCGTTTAAATAATCATACAACCCGGTTGATTCAATGGCCAGCAATACCATAATAAACCCACGAAGGAAATCGAGGGATAGTAAACGCCCGGCTATGGGGGTTGTGGTTTGGGTTGTGGCCATGGGATGATCAGGTTGATAAATTAAACTCAAGGTAGAAATTATAATTTGTTTATATTTGTAATAACATCAAAATAAACATGAATAACTACATTGAAACAGACGGTGTAACTACGGTGGAGGCCTCTGTAGAAGTACAGTTAATAAAAGATAGCGATTATATTGTTTCCTATTGCCCTGCATTAGAGTTATCCTCTTTTGGCAAAGATGAAGAAGATGCAAAAGAAGGTTTTGAAGAAGCTTTAAGTATCTTCATTGACGAATTGCATAAACGCAGCACCCTCGAAAAGGTGTTACTAAATTTAGGGTGGGGATTGCGTAAATTACCAATTGCATCATTTGTTCCTTGCGGCGAAAGATAGTACACCTTTTACCTTTCAACTTTCACCTTTTACCTTTCACCTTTTACCTTTCACCCCTCTCCCTAATTCCCTATCCTTTTCAAAGTAAAGTAAAACCTGCTCCCCTCGCCCATTTCGCTTTCAACGCCTATTTTGCCGGCCTGGGCCTCAATAAAATCTTTTGCTATAGCAAGGCCCAAGCCTGTACCGGTTTGTTCGCCTGTAGAGCCAGGCACTTTAAAATACCTGTCAAATATCCTGGATAAATACCTTTGGTCAATCCCACGACCATGGTCTTGTACAGAAAATTCTATCTCATCAGCTTTATATACCTTAACAACCAGGTCTACTGTAGATTTTTCGCGGCTATACTTAACAGCGTTGGATAAAAGATTGATGAGCACCCAGGTAGTTTTATCAAGATCGGCATGTACATCAGGAAGGGTTTCATCGCATTGTACTTTTATGGTCACCTGTTTTTGTTCGGCAGTTGTTTTTAACGCTTTTACAGCGTAATCAACAATATTTTTTGGATGTGTGCTACCAAAATTAAGCTGTAGCTTTCCTGTTTCCACCTGCGCCATATCCAATAACTCGCCTGTTATTTGCAACAACCTGGCGGCATCTTCATCAATGTTTTTAAGTAATTGCTGCTGCTCAGTATTCATCGCGCCAATACGCTTATCTTCCAACAATTTAAGGCTCATTTTTATTGATGATATGGGCGTTTTTAACTCATGCGATATAGTTGCTATAAAATTGGTTTTCGCTTCATCCAGCTGCTGAAATTCGGTGATATTCTTAAGGATAATTACCTTGCCAATAATCTTATCCTTACTGGTTACAGCTAACACCTCTTTGGTATAATAACTTTCGCGATTATCTGCATATATTTTCATTTTATGCTGATCATTCACCAACAAGTTTCGTAACAAGTCATTTTCAAGGGCAATATCCGGGGCGTATTTACCAGTCAGGCTTTGCTCAGGCAGGCCGATCAGGGTACTTGCAACTTCGTTAGCAAAAATGATGAACGATTTCTCATCCAGCCCGATAATGGCATCGTGCATGGAGTTAATGATGGTTTCAATACGCTTTTTTTCAAATAATATGCTCGCCAGGTTGCTATGTTCATATTCATCAAGCTTTTTAGTCATCGTATTAAATGCCTGCCCAAGCTCTCCAAACTCATCATTTGATTTAAAATTAAGCTGCTGCTGGTAGTTGCGTTTTGATACTTCTTTTATGCGTTCCGTTAACTCCTTAATTGGGTTTGCTATGTAGCCCGGGAAATTAACAACAAAGCTAAACGCTACCAGGAACAAGAATGAACCAACAAAGGCCATAATCAAAGTAGCGCTATTTGCCGCATTTGTTGCCGACGCGTATTTGCGTTCAATTGCTGTCATGTTCAATTGCATAATACCGTATGACAGTTTCCTTATTGCCAGGTGTAATTCGACGATGTCCGGGTTGTTGCCCCCTATCCTTTTAAGCGTTTCAAATTTCGATCTTAACGAGTCGGCAAGCTGCCCTTCCCCTGGCTCAGTGACGTCATGCTCTTCCGCTGTAATGTTTTCATCTACTACCTTAATTTGCTGACTGTTAAGCGCCCCCCGATTGGCATCAATAGCCACACAAATGTTTTTTGAATATTGTACCGACTCGTAATTATCCTTTAAGATATTTTTCTCATCCGCAGAAAGCCGATTCACATAATAAATAGATAAACCGCAGCAAATAATTGCCAGCAAGAATAAAAAACCGATTCCAACACGAAGTTTCTTTTTAATAGTCATTATGATAGTATTACAAGGTCAATATGTGTTTGTGACATTTTGTTAAGCAACTGGGTAAATACAGCAGTTTTCATCACTAACTGGTAAAATTTAAAATGGGGTTTGCCGAGGCAGATAGTAGTGATGTCGTATTTCTCTGCCGTTTCCCAAATGGTTTTGGCAATATTATTACTTTTCACTTTCAAAACTTCGGCGCCCAGTTGGGTGGCCAATTTCATATTATTTATGAGGTGCCTTTGCGATGCCAGGTTTATTTTATCACTGCTTTCGTTAGAGGTTTGTACGTACAGCATAAACCATTTTGACCGGTAGTAGGATGCCAGCCTGGCCGTTTTCCGGATAATTATCTTTGCCGATTCTTCGTTGGTACTTATGCATGCTAAAAACAATTCGGGCCGCAGTTTAATAGTTTTGGGTACCTCGATATCTATTTTACGCTCCAGCTGGTGTGCAACTTCCCGCAGTGCCAACTCCCGTAATTGCAATATCCTTTCTATCTGGAAGAAGTTATTCAGCGCCTGTTGTATCTTTTTTTCATCGTAAATTTTCCCGGCTTTTAAACGTTCAACCAGTTCGTCGGCAGTTAGGTCAATGTTCACCACTTCATCGGCCATCTGTAAAACCTTATCCGGTATGCGTTCATTAATTGCTGCTCCCGTAATTTTTTCAACTTCTTCGTTAAGGCTTTCTATATGCTGGATATTAATAGCGCTGATCACATTTATGCCGGCGTTCAAAATATCCATTACATCCTGCCAGCGTTTCTCGTTCTTGCTACCCTCAATATTTGTATGGGCAAGTTCATCAACCACCACTACTTCGGGCCGAAGGTTGATGATAGCGTTAAGGTCCATCTCTTCCAGCTCTTTGCCTTTGTAAAACAGTTTACGGCGCGGAATGATAGGCAAACCCTCTACCAAAGCCTCTGTTTCTTTACGTTGATGGGTTTCAACGTAACCAATTTTTATGTCGATGCCGTTACGCAACAGGGTACGCGCTTCCTTTAGCATACGGTAAGTTTTACCCACACCGGCACTCATGCCGATGTATATCTTAAACTTACCCCGCCTCGACCTCTTTATCAGGTCGAGGAAGTGCTCAACGGATTGTTCTTTATTTTCCTCGTTCATTTTTTTAGTTTAAGGTTGAATCACGATAGCTATCGGGAAATTGGAATTAGTTGACTAAGTTACGATTTGGCTATCTTTTTACCCGCTCATTAATCCAACTTAACCCAATCTATTCATGTAATAAAAGGGGGCGTTAGCCCCCATTTATCCACGCGAATCTCAATCAAACCAAATTATAATTAACAAACAATAATTAATTATAAAAAAACAATCCGCGCTTATCTTAAATATTTTGCCATTACTTACTTATTAAAATATTCATTTTGGCTATTTCGTCCCAATAAAAGCCGGGCGGCAAAACCCGGCTTCCCGATTAAACCTCTCTACCCAAACAATGAAGGGCGAGTTAGCGGCGCAATTAATTTTAACTTTTTATCATTAAATAACTGCCGACACTCCGTTTGCCCTTATGCTATTCACATGCCAAAGCAGCCACATCTGATAAAATCCCTTAAATCAGCTTAATTTTAATAGTTTTACTTTTCCGAACAACAGTATATTTTGCAATTTTCACTCAATTTGATAGGGTATTTATCAAAATGATAATCTTACATCGTATATTTTCACGGGAAAATGCCCATGTTTAAGTAGGATACCCCAATTTGGTTGATAGCTTTTACAAATGCGGCGGTACGCAAGGTATCGATAGATTCATTCTGCAAATATATTCGCCGAATATCGTGGAAGGCGTCTACCATCGTATCTTCAAGTGCAGAATTAACTAACTCTAATTCAGACGCGCCTTTAATAATAGCAGCCCGCTGATAGGGCGTTAATGACACACCTGTAATTCCTTCTACCGTATTCACTAAATTTAAGCTCGAATTTTCTTCAAAACGACGGCTCATGCGACCAAAGGTTACATGCGACAAGTTTTTAAGCCACTCAAAATATGATACGGTAACACCACCGGCATTGGCATAAATGTCCGGAATGATTATACCGCCCCTTTCATAAAACATGGCTTCGGCGTCGGGTGTGGTTGGACCATTAGCACCTTCAGCAATTATTTTAGCCTGCATATTAAAAACATTATTAATTGTCAGTTGGTTTTCTAAAGCAGCAGGTACCAGTATATCGCAGGGCTGCTCCAACCCTTCGGCCGAATCTTTAAAGTCCTCTTTCGAACCTGGATAGCCGAGAATAGAACCGGTTTCTTTACGGTGCCGCAGCACAGCCTCAACATCCAGGCCATTTCTGTTATAAATAGCGCCTTCCTGTTCGCATAAACCAACTATAACGGCTCCAAATTCGGCTAAAAATTTTGCCGAATAGTACCCAACGTTACCGAGGCCCTGTACTATTACTGTTTTACCGGTTATGCCGGGCATTAAACCAATTTTCTGCATATCTTCACGTATGCTCACACATTCGCGCACAGCAATGGCTACCCCCCTGCCGGTTGCTTCCCTGCGGCCTGCAATGCCCTGCAGGGCAAGCGGTTTACCGGTAACACAGGCCATGGCATCTAATTGCCCGGGGTTCATAGTCGCGTAAGTATCGGCAATCCAGCTCATTTCGCGTTCGCCCGAGCCATAATCCGGGGCAGGCACGTCAATACTTGGCCCGATAAAATTCTTTTTTACAAGCTCTACTGTATAACGGCGCGTTATTTTTTCAAGTTGCTGCGGCGTGTAATTTCCAGGATTAATTTTAATGCCGCCTTTGGCCCCTCCGAAAGGCACATTCACGATTGCGCACTTATAGGTCATCAAGGCTGCTAATGCCATCACCTCGTCCTCGTTTACCATATCGCTATAGCGGATGCCGCCTTTAGTTGGTGACTGGTGATGCGAATGTTCAACGCGCCAGGCGTCAATCACTTCCACATCATTTTCACCCTTTACCGGGAAACTAAACCGGTAAACGCTATTACACTGGCGGATTTGCCGCAACAGACCCGGGCTGAAGTTGGTAAATTGTGCTGCTTTTTCAAAGTGACGGCAAACTTCGTCAAAAAACTTAGTCTCTGCACCTGCAGCGATATAATCAATCATAAAAGATAGGATATATAAAAGTATAATAATCAGGTAGTTTATAAATCGCTTACCAGGCATTCTAATAAACCGTAAGGGGCTTAACGCCCCCTACAGTTAAAATTTATTAATCGTTATTATGTTGTTTACAAAAGCAAGTGTTATTTTAATTAACTACTTAATTACAACCTATTAAAAACGAACCAATAATGCCGCGATAAACCTGGTTTCAGAATTAACTAAATCTGGTTTCCAGTTTGGATATGCAGTACCTGGTCCATATGGGGTATCAGAATAACCATCGGGTGAGGTAACGCCACCCGGACCTGCAAAATAAGGCACACTTGCATGACGGTGAACAACTTCTAACCTAAAAGTCAGGTAATCATTTGGCATTATATCAAAGGTCGTTGAATAATCATATCCATGAAACTGAAGGCCAGGGCCCTCCGGAAAAGGATCAGACCCTATCCCTGTTGTAGGTGTTGTAATATTGTTAACAGCAGGTATCGGGCTCGCAGCACCGGTTGGGGCAAGTACCAGGTAGCGTCCGGGATTGTTGATCACGCCACCACCAAAGGTCCAGCCTAAATGGCCTTTGTCAAACACTACCCTGTTATAAGCCATGCCGCTGGCAAAATACTGGGCAGGCCCATAAATTGGAGATGCAGTAAAACCATTAACGCCATCGCCCTTTTCAAAACCAATGTCGCCGGTTACTGAAAATGCCATGCTGTTAATAAAGGCGTTTTTATCTTTGCTTTTGTAATATCTTACCTCTACACTGTTATCAGAGTGAAACCTTTTTCTTCCAGGGTCATCCTGAGTATCAGCTCCATAGTAAGTATTCGTTAAAGCCTCCAGCCATTCATAAGGGCGCCATAAGATTTGCCCGCCAATGCCCGGCTGACTGTTGAACATTCCATATGACTGCCAGCCATTGATCAGCCAAGGCTCGATCTTTAATTTATCGGATACGAAGATCTGTATACGTAACCCAGTAAAAAACCAAGGTGTGTTATCTGAGGTAAAAGATGGCTGGTATGCCCAGTTCTCAGCATTATAATAAGAAAACAAACCAATATAGGACATAAATATACCAGCATCAACGTTAATACCATTCAATACATCAAAATGATAACCTGCATTGGCTTCGCTCAAATAACGATAGGCAGTCGTCAGGTCATATTGTCCCCGCAAAACACTTAAATCGTTACGGGGTACTACCGTTGCGCGGGTGCCAAATTGTGTAAGTATGGTCGCCCGTATGTTATCATAGTGAAAATCGCCGCCAAAAGCTGCGGTTGAAATTTCAAATTCATGGTCACGGGCCAATGCTGTTGAACCTACTACAGTATGGTCAATTGGATTGTTGTTAGAAGCATCGTAATTAATATCGAGCAAAACACGGCCGGTAAAATACTTTGAATCAAGCAAATCACTGTGCCTGCGGTCGTTACCATTAAGCCAGGTAAAATCACCGAAAGCAAATGGCTCTTTTTTAACGGCGACCGTGTCCTTTTTGGCTGACGTATCGCTCTTTAATACTGGCAGGGATTTAACCTGCGAATTTCCCGTCGATGCGAGAGTAGAATGGTCCTGAGACCAGGCGTAACTAAGTGATAAACTTAAAATAGCTACTAAGGAAAATTTTTTCATTTCGAAAAATTATTAAATTGTTTGTTATATACGGGGAATAAGCAGTGCTTAGCTTTATTCCACCAGTGTCTTGCACGATTGATCCTGACACAGTTAATCTGTGCCGGTAATGGCAATCGTTATTCTATCTGTCGAAATTATTTTACATACTATTGTGTATGTCGTCTATTTATCTTTAAGCTCGTCCAAAGCAACGTTCAATTTTAAAACGTTAACTTTTGGCGGGCCAAACAAGCCGAATAGGGGGCCTTCGGTATTATCGTTAATTATTTTTTCAATCTGCGCTGCAGGTATGTTTCTGATTTTGGCAATACGGGCAACCTGTATCTTAGCCCCGTCGGGAGAAAGATTGGGGTCCAAACCGCTTCCTGATGAAGTCACCAACTCAGCAGGGATGTCCGACCGTTTTACATCCGGGTTATGTTTTAAAAATGTATCGATACGTGCTTTAACATCTTTCAGGAAATCAGGATTGGATGGGCCTTTGTTTGAGCCTGCGCTGGCGTCTGCCTGGTAATTGGCAGCGGACGGGCGCGACCAGAAATACTGGTCTTTTGTAAACTTCTGGCCTATATTGGCATAACCAACCACACGCCCTTTATAGCTAACAGTTTCGCCATCGCCATGCCCTGGTGTAAATTTGCCAACACCTGCAATCACAAGCGGGTACAAGCCCGATAACAGCACTAACAGTATGACAGTTAGTTTTACGGCAGGTAAGAAATAAGTTTTCATATTCTTTTAAGATTTGAGATATTTATTTAAGATTTGAGACGTGAGATACGAGATGTGAGATTTCTTTTGAGTTTTTTTATTTTGTCTCAAATCTCGCATCTCAATACTCACATCTATATTAAAATGCCAACCACAAGGTCGATTAATTTGATACCGATGAACGGAACGAGTATACCACCCAAACCATAAATAAACAGGTTACGGCGCAATAAAGCGCTTGCCCCTATCGGTTTATATGCCACGCCGCGCAATGCCAGCGGAATAAGCATCGGTATAATTATGGCGTTAAATATTACCGCTGATAATATAGCCGATTGCGGGCTGTGCAGGTCCATGATGTTTAAAGCCCTTAATGCAGGTATCGAAACCATAAACAAAGCCGGAACGATAGCGAAATATTTTGCCACGTCGTTAGCAATAGAAAAAGTGGTCAGGGTACCGCGGGTCATCAGCAACTGTTTGCCAATCTCCACAATCTCAATCAGTTTGGTAGGGTCATTATCCAGGTCAACCATGTTGCCTGCTTCTTTGGCCGCCTGTGTGCCGCTATTCATTGCTACGCCAACATCAGCCTGTGCAAGCGCCGGTGCATCATTTGTACCGTCGCCCATCATGGCTACCAGTTTTCCGCTTTGTTGCTCTCTTTTTATGTAGTTCATTTTATCCTCAGGCTTAGCCTCAGCAATAAAATCATCAACACCGGCCTTCTCTGCAATAAATTTGGCGGTTAATGGGTTATCCCCGGTAACCATTACAGTTTTAACACCCATTTTACGCAGACGTTCAAAACGTTCGGAAATACCTGTTTTTATAATATCCTGCAACTCAATTACGCCCAGTATCACTTCGTTTTGTGATACCACCAAAGGTGTACCGCCATTTGATGAAATGATTTTTACATTTTCTTCCACATCAGCCGGAAATTTGTTCCCTGCCTTAAGCGCTATATTCCTTATCGAATCAAAAGCGCCTTTACGGATGCGTAAGCCATTAGGGGTGTCCAGACCGCTTGACCGTGTTTCAGCAGTGAATTTGATAAATTCAGAACCCTCAGGAACCTTAACCGATACTTTTGCCTTACCCTGTTCGCCCAGTTCCACAATTGATTTGCCTTCAGGGGTTTCATCGGCAAGTGAGCTTAAAACACATGCTGTAACAAAATCTACCTCACTTATTCCTTCTGTGGGATAAAAGTTGGTTGCCTTACGATTGCCTATAGTGATGGTACCTGTTTTATCGAGCAGTAAAGTATCAAGGTCGCCGGCTGTTTCAACCGCCTTGCCCGATTTGGTGATCACATTGGCACGTAAAGCCCTGTCCATACCCG
>Ga0207029_10028_pt2 | contig 34646 bp, 43 predicted proteins | sample Alteio_BWMinCont_39_FD_153282 | JGI IMG/M metagenome (GOLD analysis project Ga0207029, IMG submission 153282) | Enriched cells from forest soil in Barre Woods Harvard Forest LTER site, Petersham, Massachusetts, United States -... | ecosystem: Environmental > Terrestrial > Soil > Temperate forest >...
GAAAGAGACCGCGGAACAGTGGCCGTTATATTTCCACGGCCACTGTTCCGCGGTCTCTTTCTGAGATTGAGGCGCCTGGGCCATGCCAAGCGATGAAAAAGCAAGCGCAGCCATGATAGCCAGCATTGCGCGCGTGCAGCGAATACCCATTTTTCGAAATCCTCCAAGTATCAAACCGATGGAGCCTACGCCTTATCTGCGATCGCACGCAATCTTATCCATTTGCGGCATCGCTTTCATGATTTTCTTCGTCTTGGACGGATTACATGGGAAGAGAGTTACCAATGACGAGGCTTGAAACTCCTGGCGCCTTGCCGGATGGAGTTTCGTGGGGCATTCGGGGGCGCTTAGGCAGCTTGCCCCAGAGCCCGAAGATGACGACCAGGGCTAACAGCAGCACGGCGATTATCACCCACGGAACTGATTTCCTTTCAGTGTCTGCGCTGCGTTGTGGGCTGCCTTCAGTGGCAATCCACCTGGGAGCGACTTGAGGGGCCGGAGCGATGATGCGTCGAGGCTGAGCCATGTTTTTCCCCACTTATTCGTTTGATGGGGAAAAGGCTCGAGTCGAGCCTTAGAAAATCGGTATTCGGGATTTATGACTGGCTTACAGCTGCGGCAGCAGCGCGCTTCTGCATCTCTTCGAAAGAGACGTCCTCTTTGTGGGTGGCAATTGTCCACTGATGACCGAAAGGATCACTCAACGTCCCGGTCCGGTCCCCATAAAATTGATCTTTGACCGGTCGCATCAATTTTGCGCCGGCGGCCAGCGCCCGAGTTGTGACGGCATCCACATCATCGACATAAAGCAAGATGCTCACAGGCGTGCCGCCCAGTGACAGGGGGCTGCGCGCACCCATCTCCGGGAATTCATCCGCCAGCATGATCCGCGAATCGCCCATCTGCAGTTCGGCATGACCTATGCGTCCGTCGGGATGTGGTATGCGCATCACTTCCTTGGCGCCGAAAGCGTGTTTGTAGAATTCGATTGCACTCGCCGCGCCCGTAACGACGAGATATGGCGTTACGCTGTGATATCCCTCGGGAATCGGTCTGGGAGCCATGACTACCTCTCGTGAGTGACTTCAGTATTTCTCCGATCCGAGTGGTCTGCTTAAGACTTCCCGCGGTCGGTGCACCTCACTCCATTCTAGTGATGATGGACGCCAGGCGAAAGGGCCGGGAAAATGCAGCTGCGTATACGAACCCTCTCGCGGTCGGAAAGACGGAGGACTCAGCGTCCGCCAAAGGTATATCCGACAGAGCCGCTGTACTGCGGCACGAGGTTGCGGCCGAATTGGTCCGTGAAGTTAAATACGTAATGGAGATCGAACTGCGGCTTAACGAATAGGTTCCCTTTCACGTAAAACTTCAGGCCGGCTCCAAAATGCAACTGAGCGTGATTGGGTCTGGACCCCGCCGGGAAACTAGATATGTTCGTAATGCCTGTAATTGGAGTTGTGGACGTAGAACGCAGGCCTAGTCTGGCGCCGCCGGCACCGCCCTCCAAAAGCGGAGCAATGCGCTTGCCCGCGACCCGCATCCACATCACATTCACATCATAGAATGCGGGACGCATATTCAAGCTGTCCAAGGGAAGAAACGGCACCTGCTTAAAGTGGAACGCGTATTCGGCGTTAATACCAAGGTGCCGTTTGAACCTGACGTCAACGCCAAAGGTGCCGAATAGACCCCCGATCGTGGGCCCGGGCTCGCAGATTAATCCATCGAAAAGCTGCCCCGTGGGACAAGTGTTTGTGCCGGTGCTTGTGGTTCCCGCTCTGTCTTTTGCGCCGCCTAAACCAAAATATGCGCTGACGCGCTGGGCGTGAGCGCCATACGCGCTTACCAGGACGAGCGCACATAGAAGCGGAACTGTTCGCAAGATAAGCCTGGACAAGAATCGTTCCTTTGTCAAAGTGTCCTGTCTATGCGTCTTGTGTGAAATATGCAAGACGTTCCGGCGAAATTCGCCCTTTGCGTTCGAGTCCGGGCAGAGTGCAAATGGCCGAACGAGGCGCTCTCGCCGCTGAAGTGTGGCGCGTTTAACGTTCTCCGAAGGTATAGCCGACCGCGACGGTATATTGCGGGACCCAGTCCCGGCCGAATTGATCGGTGAGGTGAGTCACATAATGGATATCAAATTGTGGCTTGATGAAGATATTGCCCTTCACATAGAGCTTCACGCCGACGGCGCCATGCACCTGGAAGTGATTCGCGTTCAGACCGGCCGGGATGCTAAACGTGCTGGTAATACCCGTCAGAGAAACCGTTTGGGTCTGATAGAGGGCAATTCGCGCCCCGCCGATACCGCCTTCCACGAGCGGAACAATGCGCTTGCCGGAGAGAGGCTGGTATATAACGTTGAAATCGTAAAAGCCAGGCCGATAGTTCAATCCTGCCGCCGGCAAATAGGGCGCTTGAGCGAAGCGGAAAGCGTATTCACCGTTGAAGCCCAGATGTGCCTTTAACATGAAGTCCACGCCAAAGACGCCGAAGACGCCGCCAATGGTAGGTCCAGGTTCGCAGAAACCCGTGATGTCATCGAAAAGGTTCTTTGACGGACACCCCGCGCTTGTTCCCGCAGAATCTGTTGCCGAGCCTAGCCCAAAATAGGGGCTGACTCCTTGCGCGCGGACAGAACTAACAGTTCCCATCAGCAGAGTAGACAGCAGCAGAATCGTTCCAATCGTGATTTTGGACAAGAAACTCTCCTTTTGAGCACCGCTTTTAATCTCGCATCTACCTCTGGCAGTTAGAGCTAGAACCCGATTCACGGGTTGCACGAATCCGCGCACTCAACCACCTGTTTCTGACCGGGATGTGACCGTCGCAACGCATCCCGCGGCATCGTGGCGGACACTAGAATAACGAATTACCACGTCTCTGCCAATCCAGCACCTCTGCATAAGGCGTCTCTGCTGGCGCAGACGATTGGGACGCTTCGCCCATCACGCCCTTCCCCAGAAGGCAAACGCCACCGCCCCCAGGATGCAAAGGAAGGCCCCGCCGTACCTCCAGGTGATCTCCTCGCCGAGGTAGATCCAGGCGAAAACTGTGAAGACGCACAGGGTAATGACCTCCTGAATGATCTTCAGCTGAAATCCGGTGAATTGCCCATATCCAATTCGATTGGCAGGCACCTGAAAACAATATTCCAGGAAGGCAATCAGCCAACTCACTACGATCACGGTCAGCAGCGGAGCTCGGCGGTATTTCAGGTGGCCGTACCACGCAATGGTCATAAATATATTCGAGCAAAGCAGAAGCAGCACGGTTTTCATAGAGGGTCAAAATCCTATCACGAGCGAACGGCAAAATTAGCCTTTCGTCTGATGGCGAAAGGCATGTAAGATGGCCGCGCAAGCTTCATCTGGAAGAAACACTTCGGCCCATCCCCGCGGCTGACCGTCATACGCACGACGAAATCTAATTGTACGAGTTCTAGAATTCGGGCGGTTCGAAGCGTGGGGCTATGGGACCTTTACATTCAACGAGACCTCTCTCGCGGTCTTGCTTTTCTATCAGTCTGATCATGTTCATCGCTGGAGTTCTAGCGGCGTTTGCACCTTTCGCCGCGCGCGCACACGAAAATTTGAATCCGAGCACCGACGATCCCGCCACTACCGGCGGCATCGCGGATGGACGCCTCACTGCTTCCGGGAATGCCGCCCTTGAGCAGCAGTTGCGCTCCCTGGATCACACCCTGATTCAGGCCATCGCCACGAACGACGGGCTGGCGCCGGCACGCCTGCTCGATGCCGAATTCACCTGGATCGATCGCGATGGCCGGAGCAGAAGTAAATCGGATCTCGTGAGTCGAATAGGGCTGCTCTCCGCGGGCGCGGACACAAATCTTACTCTGCAGATTTATGGGCGGGTGGCCTTGGTCACAGGCACGCACCGGCTTACACCCGATAACGCGGCAGCGTTTTTCGCGCGAGTTTGGATACGCCAGGCCTCCGGTTGGCGACTTCTGCTCTATCAGGAAACCACGGCGGCGGAGTCTTCGGTAAAGGACGCGCGTTACGCAGTCGGCCACGCCGACTCGGCGGTGCGCTGCGAAAACCCCTGCCGCTCGCTACCGTATAAACCGCTGACCTCGGAAGCGCAGGAAATCGTTGCATCGTTCATGGCAGGGCAAAAAGCTGTATTCGATAGCGACCCCGAGACCGCCAGCCGGATCCTAGGCGACGATGTTTTGTTCGTTACGCCGGACCGCGAGCAGCCTATGGACAAAACAGAGCGCATCGCCCTCATGCACAGCTTCAGACATACGGGCGCCGTGCCGCCGCCCGCGGTTGGTTCCATGGCTCTATGGGTATTCGGAAATGCCGCAGTTATGTCCGCGGATCAGGAATCGCAGTCAGGAGAAATGCAGCGGACCATGCGCATCTGGGCCAAGCGCGGTGCGCAGTGGCAACTCACCTTCAGCCAGCAGACCCTCGTGCAATAGCCGCCTGGCATTCTTGATGCCGTCCCAGAGTTTATGCCGCTGCGCACTTTTCCCTCGTTTATCTCGGCTTACGAATGTGCGGGCCAGTGAGCCACGCTCACTATAAAAATTGGCTCGAACGCATATGATTGGGCGTATGCTCCTGCTCGTCGGGATGCGAACGGACCGGATCCTAAAGGAGGCAAAAATGCGCAAACAAGATCTTATGCGGCTGGTTACGTACGCCGTGCTGGCTGCTATGCCCATGATCTTTCCCGCGATTACGCTCGGGCAAGCGCAAACACCTTCTCCTGCCGCCGCGCCAGCGCCGCCTGCGCCTCAAATGCCCCCTTCGCTTGTACCTGTGAAAGTGGTCGACCTGATGACAGCAGAAGGATCAGCGATATTTGGCGCGCAGTGGAAGACCATGGAGGCAAAGATCGTCGAAGGAGCGGCCATAGCCAATGCCATGCCCGGGTACAAGACGTCGTACGACATCCAGCCTCACGCGGGCGAGCCGGGTTTCGATGATTCGTCCTGGCCGATCATCGGTGCGAAGGGTCTGGCCGACCGGCGCGGCGGCGGCAAAGTGTCCTTTATCTGGTATCGCGCGAGTCTCACGATACCGGCAAAAATCGGGGACTTCGACACTTCAGGCGCCACGGTGGTGTTAACGGCGTACGTCGACGACTACGCGGAAGTCTGGGTAAATGGGCAGATGCCGCGCCGCGCAGGCTACCCCAGCCCGGCCGCGATCCAAGGTTTCAACATGCCCAATCGGGTGGTGCTCGCCGACGCTGCGAAGCCCGGCGAGAAGTTCCAGATCGCCGTCTTCGGGATCAACGGGCCAATTTCGGTCGCACCGATGAATTTCGTCTGGTTCCGCGAGGCGAAGATTGAATTTTTCCGCTAAGCGATTTTATGCTTAGCCTAACGCCCACCAGCTTTCTGTTGTTCCCCTAAAAGCGCTAGGAACATTGCCTCTTCGATGTCTACTTCGTTCCTGCATCCGGCGCGGTCGATAAACGGGTTCGGCGCGCCCTTCTGAAGCTTCGAGTATTTTTCTTGCATGTTGTACTGCGCAGGATGATCGCCGAGGGGCACGTCGCATGGGAGGGAACGCACAACCGGGAAAGTATGGTTGAACTCGGCGATTACTTCCGGCGTCAGCGTAGCGGGCGGACGCAAGCTGCAGCCGATGACTACGTCGTACATCTTTCCGCCCTCCTGCGCCTTCATGGTCCAGGTTGTGCAGCCGTGGGTGTGACCCGCAGTCAGGTGCGCGGTCAGCGTCGTACCGCCGAGCGTCACCGTTTCTCCATCGTGCAACGTCTTGTCAATCGGGTGCTCTTTGCCGCCCGGCTTCATGGCCTGGAGCGCCGTCACATCCTCGGCCATGGCCATAGTCTGTGCCCGCGTCATCTGTTTGACCAAGGCATCGCCTTCCTGATGATCGTTGTGTGCGTGGGTTCCAAGGAGGATCTTTATGTCGGCAAATTTGAATCCCAATTGTTCGACGGACTTCTGGATGGTCGGCACGTTTCGCTCGTACGTGCTGTTGATGAGAATGTTGCCTTGCGGTGTAACAATCAGGAACGAGCTCAGCGTGCGGGTTCCCACGTAATAGAGATTGCCGATGATTTTGTGCGGAGGGAACTGCACCGTTTGGTCCTCCGGCGTGCCCATGTTGCGCTCAAGGATGGATCGCGGCGTATATTTACGCCCATGAACGGTGACCTCAGGATGATCGGCGGGTGCCGGCGCCGTCTGCGCCCGGGCCGAATTCATGCTTGCGCCTAAAATAGCCGCCGCCCCAATAAAGCTTGCAGGACCGATAACCATTGCAGTGATCGCCCAGCGTATCCTGTCGTTCATTATGGCCTCCCGAAGGGTGAACCAGGACGTGCATTGTACTCCAGGCTTTCGTGATACTTTCGGGGTTACCGGTCCGAGCGAAGCGGCGACTCCAAGCCGGAGGCGAATGTTGAAACTGCGAAATCCGTTGACGTGCTCGCTCGGCGGCTTGGCTGCAGTCCTGACTTTTTGTTCCGTTGCAATGGAGCAGGCTCAGCAGGCAACTCACAAACCTCCCGTGTGGAAATATGACGGCGGCAACAGAGCGGTCGGCTCGGGCGGACCCGCTCCTCTTCACGATCTCAGCGGAAGTTGGGCCGGCCCACGTTCTGGGGCGGGAGTTGCGGATTCCAAACCGGGAGATCTGCCGCCTCTGGCGCCGTCGTGGGAAAAGCTGCTCAGCGGCCGAAAGAGCCTGCAGAAATACGACCCCGCAGGAACAAACGATCCTGTGGTGAGGACCTGCGATCCCTTGGGATTTCCGCGCGTGGACCGGTACTCCATTATGGCGATGGCGTTCGCCACCATGTCTGACCGAATCGTTGTGCTGTACCCGTTCCAGCAGCAATGGCGCGAAATCTGGATGGATGGCCGAAAGCTTCCGAAAAACGTAGGCGCGTCAGGAAATGACGCTCCCGACCCGCGATATTACGGCTATTCGGTGGGCCACTGGGAAGGCGACAACACGCTTATTGTTGACACCATAGGTCTCGATGAGAACACATGGCTCACGGACGCCGGCTATCCGCACAGCATCGATGCGCACGTCCAGGAGCGCTTCACTCGCACGGATCACAATGATTTGGAGCTGACGGTGACGGTGGACGATTCAAAGTTTTATACGAAGCCTTTTTCTCTCGGCACGGAATATTTCAGATGGGTCCCCGACCAGATTCTTGACGAGAGGCTTTGCATTCCTTCGAACGTGATCGAATATTTGAAAGCAGTTGGCGATCCCGCGGGTAAGCAGCCCTGACCAGCCCTGACGCGAGGCCTTGTTCCACCGGCATATTAAATGAAAGTTTTCCCCGCACGCATGTGCTGGTGTAGCATCGCTCCTAACGACTTTCGATAAACAGGAGGCTTAACAGGAAGGGAACATGAAAAAGTTAAAGGTTGGCGTCATTCTCATCCTGGTTATCCTGGCCGCAACACTCCTCACGCTGCGCTCCACCGGTCTCGAACCCGAATATCTCGATTTAAATCAGCTCCGCGCCCACCACATGATCGCGCGGCCCGGCTTATGGTTGAAAGGCGAAGTCGTTACAGCGCCCGTCACGGATTGGTCGTTCGTGAACGAAGTGCCGCACCCAGGGCGCAGCATCAACACAGTCCTGGTGGAGACGCGAACGCCCTATTTCATTCCGCATTCGGTGCGCACCATGCCTTTCGTCCGCAACGGCGTGCTCTATATACGTTCGCATCAAGATCGAATGGACCTGGCGTTTCCACATGACAAGTCCTGGACAGACAACGTCGCTCGCGATCCCCGCGTTCGTATAAAGATCGGCGACAAATTGTACGAAGCCACCATGGTGTTGGTCGCTGATCGCGCCCAGGCGATCGCCCTGTTAGGCAGAAATCCTGAAGTCCGGGAGACGGGGCCCGACGGGCAAGAACATGTTGTCGGGTATGACCACGTCTTTCGCGTGTTCCAACGCAACATCCCCGAGCACGGTGGCGATCAGCCATCGCCGAGCGTGGCAGGGCTTGTTCCTGAGAATAAGTCTTAACCCGTCAGGCGCTCCCGCTGGCGATCGTTAGAGTGAAGTGAGCGCCGGAGACTTCAGATGACCACGCGCGGCCTCAACGTACACACTGAGTTTCTCGAATTCTCGCGAGAGAAGCTGCTCGAGCAATACTGGCCACGATTGCGCTGTTGCGTCGAAGGATTGAGCGACGCACAAGTGTGGTGGCGGCCGAACGATGCCAGTAATAGCATCGGCAATTTGATCCTGCACCTGAACGGTAACGTCCGGCAATGGCTGGTTGCATCCTTCAAAAGATTGGACGACCACCGGGACCGCCCTGCCGAATTTCGAGAACGGCGATTGGTCCCTGCATCGGTACTCCTTGAAAAACTCGGGACCACGATGAAGGATGCTTCCGAAGTTCTTGCTTCGTTGAGCGAAGCCGATTTGCTCACGACATTCGAAATCCAGGGCTATACGGTCACCGGACTACACGCGGTTTACCAGGTAGTGGAACACTTTGGATTGCATTATGGCCAGATTCTTTACATCGCCAAGCTATCGCGTGGCGAAGACTTGGGTTTCTACCGCGAACTCGATGCGACCGGACGCGCTCCGGCACGCTAACTCAGGAGGGTTGTCCGCCCAAATACGAATGGTGCGGCTCGATAGACCATCACTCCGTCTTTGGCTGCTTGGATGTGGCGAACCTGTGACCGCTGTAGCGGAGTATCGATATCGCCGCGGCGAGCGCGACGACCGTCGCAGCCAGGAGCCCGAGTTCCACCAGCATGTTGTGGAATCCTTCGGATTGCGCCTCGACTTGCGTTGATGTTGCTGTAATCACCAGCATTCGCCGGATTCCAGCAATTACCCCGATAATCAGGAAAGGCTCGGCGTCCAGCGTGTGCGATTTGAGCGAGATCGTGACGGTGTAGACGATCTCGATGGTCATCATGACCAGGAGCACCGTGTTCAGGATACCGATCGCCTTGCCCTCGATTTCGCCAGGTCCGCGACGCACCGCTTCGTTGAGGTCGTGCATGCTCGAGTAGAGAAGAAGTACGGCGACCGCCACAAGCGCCACGCCAATCAGGACCAGCAAGACGCTTTCTAGCGTGCTGAAAAGCGACGCTGCGTGAGATGGCCAGGCCTTCTGGCGACCTCCCGCGCCTCGTTCGTCATCGCTCATTGTCGGTCGGGAATCGCGGTTCTACTGAAAAGGCTTAAGGTTTGGGCGAAAAAGGCCGCGGCATCCCGGGCTTCCAGTCGGGAATTGCGGCGCCGTCGGCATTTGGCATTTTGACTTTCGGAAGACTCTGCTGATCGAGGACGTCATCCTCGCCCCCGATCACTCCGTTTTTGTAGAGGATGAACGCAGTCAGAGCGTAGACCTCATCTGGTTTCAGTGAGCCTTCCTGTTTGAAGGGCATGCCGCGGTTGATGAAGTCCCAGATTACCGTGGCGTAGGGCGCATGCATTGCCATTACGTTTCCGTCTCGGATGCAGGGCGCGAGGCAAGGGCCGGGATTAGCGGGAGGATTTTGGCGCTTGATCACCATGGGAGCCGGCCCTTCCGATCCTGTTGCGCCGTGGCATATCGAACATTTCTGCGTATAGACCTGCGCACCTTCCTTAGCCGTCCCGTGACCCGGAGGAAGTTCCTTTCCCGTAGGACTGATCGAAATGTCCCAGGCACGGATCTCGTCTTCAGTGGGAGTTTTTCCCAAACCGTAGGTTGGTGACTGCGCCCACGCAACGTGGCAAACCGCCAGCGCCACCAGAGGCAGGAAAAGCTTAAACGAGCGCATTGTGGACGCTCCCATCGCTCGCCACCCGCCACGGTTGGATCATGTTGTCGGTACCTTGCACGCCGTGTGACTTGTAATAGTCGGGAGGCTCGTGAAAGTGTTGTGCGAGTTGCGAGCGCATCGGTTGCAACTGGCCCAATTCATCGGTGCAGCGCGACATCAGCGTGCACTCTTGTCCGTCCCACTTCCAGTTCAGGCCAAATCGCGTGTGGGCCTTGGAATGCACCTCGCCGCGAATCTCGGCTTCTTTCCAGGTTTGGCCGCCGTCGGTGGATATTTCCACCTTGCGCACCTTGCCGCCGCCGGACCATGCCAGGCCGGTAATCTGGTATACGCCGGGTCCGGGCAGTTGCTGTCCGCCGGAAGGAAAAGTGATGACCGATTTCGGTCCCCACTGGACCGTCATGGCGGCGATTTCTTCCTCTTTCTGGATGTGGCCGTAATCGTTATAAGTCATGTAGTAGCGGTCCACCACCTTGACCCGCCGCAGCCACTTTGTGTTGTACACCCCTTCGAAACCAGGAACGATCAGCCGGAGGGGGAACCCTTGTTGAGGACGCAGCGGCTCTCCATTCTGGCCATAAGCCACCATCATGTCGTCCATGGCTTTAGCCAGCCTGATGCTGCCTCCTCCTTTAACCTCCTCTAATCCTTCCGAAACGATCCAAGCCGCGCCCTTCTGCACGCCGCATTCCTTGAGCAGCAGAGACATGGGCACGCCGGTCCATTCGCTGCAACTGGTCAAGCCGTGAGTCTCCTGGACCGTCTTGTATTCGGGCTTTGAGTGGTTCCCGAGGCACTCGATGAAATGAATGCGAGATACGGAAGGAAAGCGTTTCAACTCGTCCACGGTGAACTCCAAAGGGCGGTCTACCATGCCGTGGATCATGAATTTATGCTCTTTCGGATCGAGGTCCGGAACAATTGCGCCACGGTGAGTGCCAACAAAATGGAGCGAGGATGGCGTGATATCCCCTATCTGCTCTTGAAGCGGGGTCAATATGTGAAAGATCAACCCGAATTGATCGGGCGAAGGCCGGTCAACCACCGGTATGCGGACGGAGGTGACGAAACGGGAGCGCTCGCCATAGGCGACGAGCTCCTTGAGACTCTTTTGCGGCTGCGCCTGCGGTAGTGCGGCTTGCGCACCCGCAGTTTGCATCGCGCTGACAGCGGCCGCAGCGGCACCGGCTTTCAGGAATTTCCTTCGACTCGCTTTTTTCGAAGCCATTGTGTCTCCTTCGCAGCTTTCCTTGCGCTTTACCGAATACGCCCCGTTTTGAAATATCCGATTTCTGCTCTTCTTCCCGAGCCCGTGCGGCCAGCACCTTGGCGCAATGTACGCTAGTCTGCCCAATCAAATCAAGCTAAGCCTGATATTCACCGCATGGCAGGGCGGTGTTAACCCGGACTTCGGAGAGAAGTCGGCTGAACGCGCCAGACGAATCGTCTGAGCTAGCCCAAATCAGGCAGCCTTGCCGGCATTGACCGCGACGTTCTTCCCGGCCACCTTTACGTCCTGGCCTTCCAGCTCCAGCTTGGCTGAAAGGAAATGCAGCAGATCCTGAGGTGAAACGAACGCGACCACGCGGCCGTTATCCACAACAATCAGACCCCTGTCTCCTTCATGGCTCATGATCGACAATACGTTGGCGGCATTGGTATCCGGCGTAACCGTATTCTTGGGGGAGCAGGGTTGCGTAATCTCCCGCAGGCTGTGCCGGTTCCACTCGTTCCGCGGCATTTGCTTCACCTGCTCCGTGCTGACGCATCCCACGAGTTGTTGAGAATCGGTGACCACAGGGAACATTTTGTGGTGGTATTTGTAAATATAGTTGTCGACCAGATCTTGTACCGTAAGATCGGGCTTAACTGTGACGGCGTTCGGATTCATAAAACGGCGTACGGGCTCGCCCTCCAATACCGATTGCATGAGCACGCGTTGATAAGAGGCCGCGGAGACCGACCGCAGAAACATCCCGAGCAAGAACCACCAAACCGCGCCTACAAAATTTCCGTAGAATAATTGAAGGAGTCCTCCCGCCATCAGCAAGGCGCCGAAAATCGATCCCGCAAAGGCAGCGGTTCGCGTGGCGCGGACTAAATTGCCCGAGCGTTGCCACAGCAAGGCACGCAACACCCGCCCGCCATCCAAGGGAAAAGCCGGAATCATATTGAATATGGCGAGGAGCCAATTGATCTCAGCTAAGTAGTTGAGTACAACAACGACTTCCAGCGGCAAACTCGTCGCAGCGGCAGCGCCAATGACGTAGAAGACAGCTCCGATGGCGAGACTGGCAAGCGGACCGGCAACCGCCATCAGGAATTCGGTTTTCGCATCAGGCGGCTCCGATTCCATTTCGGCCACGCCTCCAAATACGAAAAGCGTGATCCCCTTCATCGCGAGGCCATTGCGCTTGGCGACGATGGAATGGGAGAACTCGTGAACCACGATCGAGGCAAAGAGCCCCAACGCGCCGAATATTCCCATCCACCAGTATGTAGCCGCCGGTAAACCTGGCAGCCGGTACGGAAAAACCCCAACCGCGAGCGACCAAACGATCAAGACCGCGATGATCAGCCAGCTCGCATCCACCTTGACTTCAAACCCCAGCATTTTGAAAAGAGTGATCCTTCGCCCAAACATTTGAACCCCCTGACGGGTGATTGTCTGTCTTAGCTCTAATTAGATGACTGCCAAAACCTGGTTGAGCGTCGGGGTTTCTGATTCATCTACTCCCGAGTAACGGAATTACTCGAGAGCGGGCTGGACGAGCAGAAGATTCCGATATGCGCTGTCGTGAGTTGGTCCTGGAATCAGGCTAGCGGCGCACCGCTTTTTTCTTCAACTTCCGGCGGGTCTATTTTAGCGAAGAGTGCATTCTATGGATGCTGGCACTAAATAGTGCGGAGACAACGACCTCCATATTTCACGCGCGATTATTTTGCCTGAACAATTTGCACGGGCTTATCGAGCTTGAAGGTCAGCACCGTCTCCGCAGGCACTCGGATGGCGGCGCCTTTGGTCAGGACCTGAGTCAAAGCCCCGCCCCCGGCGCCGGCCCCGGCACCGATAGCAGCACCTTTTCCCCCGCCCGCGATGGCGCCGATAATGGCGCCGAGGGCAGCGGCGCCGCCAGTATACTCGGCGGTTCGAGTGTTCGCGCCAAGTCCCGCCTTGCCGCTTTGTCGTAGGTCGGTGGTGCTGATCAAGTATTGCTGGCCCTCAACGGTAATCGATTGTAAGTCGAGTACGAGATCGGAAGTGCCGCGGAAGCGGCCTCCCTTCGAAGCCGAGCGGATGATGATCTGAGCGTTCGACCCGTGGGGAATCACGACGTCGCCGTTGGCGTCGAGAACGTCGTCCGTAATTTCAGCAGCATACGTCTGACCTTCGGCCGCCGTAGCTGAGTCGATCGTCTCTTCGCTTCGCACCGAAACCTGAGTGCCAGCCGCGAGCTCATACGTCTTGGTATGAATTTCCGACCGCGTCGGATGGTAGTGATGCTCGTGATAGGAATCTGACGCCGTCCGGGCCGCTGAGGCCGGCTGTGCCGGTGTGGACCCGCCTTGCGTGGCCGGAGTTTGTGCGGGCGCTGCGTCGTCATATCCGATCGATTTCACCTGCGCCATAGGGACCGCATGTGTTGTATTGTCGTCGGCCGCAAGAGTGATTTCCGCTGGCGACGTTGCCGTAACTATGCCGGTCAGCGTGGAGCCATCACGCATCAGAACCGTCGCATGCGGCCCTGAAGCTTGCTTGCTCCCGCACGACGCCAGAAGCAACAGAGCGCCAACCAGTGAGGCCAGAGAAACGGATCGCCGTATGAAGTAGAGCGTGCGTGTCAGCCCGCCATTAGGCCTTAATGCTGCGTGACTCATCGTAACCTCCAACCAAGCCATAGTTTTCCTCGGAGCTGGGCCGACCCGGATCGTGAATTCTATAGCAAGCGCGGTTATCATGCCTACCCTATGGCTCAAACAATTGCATTGGTAACCGGTGCGAATAAAGGAATCGGACGGGAAATCTCTCGCCAACTCGCTGCTAAAGGCGTTCACGTGTTAATGGGCGCCCGCGACCGCGAACGCGGAGAGAAGGCTGTGGCAGATCTGCAGGCACAGGAACTTCCCGTCGAGCTCATTCAAATGGATGTGACTTCGCAGCAAAGCGTGGACCGTGCTGCAGCCGAAGTGGAGCGGCGTCACGGCCGGCTAGATATCCTTGTGAACAATGCGGGCCTCGCGCTCGATTGGTTGCCGCCTTCGCAATTGACCGTCGACGCGCTTCAGAAGACGTTCGAAACGAATGTTTTTGGCGTCTTTCGGGTGACGAAAGCCCTGCTCCCGCTGCTCAAGAAATCCAAGCACGCTCGAATCGTCAACATTTCGAGCGGACTTGGCTCACTGACGCGGAACGCGGACTCCAACACCACGCTGACGGCCCGAAATATGTTGCTGGCTTACTGTGCGTCGAAAGCAGCGCTGAATATGATCACAGTTCAGCTCGGCAATGAGCTGAAGAGCGCGGGAATCAAGGTGAATTCGGCTAATCCAGGCTTCACCGCGACGGATATGAATCAGCATCGCGGAACGAGGACGGTTGAGCAGGGCGCCGCAACGCCGGTCCGCCTGGCTCTGCTTCCCGACGACGGTCCCACGGCGGGAGTTTTCAGCGACGATGGCCCCGAACCCTGGTAGGGGCAGGGAAATAGGCACACTTCGGATTGTCCCGATTTCCGTAGAGGGGACTTATCGGAACTCGACCTGTCAGGAGCGGCTGCTTAGACCAAAACGGGCTCTTTGGCCATTCTCACGTGGCCGTGAGTGTAGTTCTTTCCGCAGGAATCACAGAAAAGCGCCCGGTAGGTAGCGCCATCTTTCGAGTTGGCGTTCGGCACAGTGTTCCAGCCCTTTTCCTTCGTGAGCTTGCCCCTATTCGTCAACGCCTGAAACAGATGCTCGCAGATGTACTCCATCCCATCCGCCTCTGCTTTTTTCGTGTCCGCGAGCTTGTGAATCCAGATCGTTTGCGCCATGTGGCTCCCTCCGTATTCGGGTTCCACTGTCGCATGCGGCTAGAGGAGCAAACACCTGCCCTGAGGTACAGATGTGCGCCGTCGGCAATCAGGCGCAAACTATTGTTTAGGCGGCAGTTAGCGTCGAGAAATGAAGAGGATCTTTCGGGTTATTGAGCTTGCGAGCGCTGCATCGCCTTGCGCCGTCATCTCGCACCCGAAGCCCGTGCTACTGGTTGATGTACCAATATCCAACTTTGTTATTCACCGAACTCGCGTACCACATGCGCCCCTGCGAATCCATGAAGAATTCCCGCATGGAGATTTCGGAGTGCGGGTATGGATATTCGATCACGTCGCCCGTCTTGGGATCGAAGCGGCCGATCGTGTCCTGCTCGTGTGAGGCATACCAGATCATCTTGTTGCGATCCATGCCGATGGCGTAAGGGCTGGCGGCAGGTCCGGGCAGGTCGTACTCCTTGAACGCCTCGGACTTAGGATCGAAGCGGCCGAGCTTGTTTCCGCCTCGCTCGCTGAACCACACGATGTTGTTTTCGTCCACCAGCAAGCGCTGCGGCTTACCTTTTGTCGGCGGGTAGAACTTCGAAAGTTTGCCGTCCTTTGTCACTCTGCCGATGGGACCGGGGAAGACAAACGAGGTGAACCACTGGTCGCCATTGTGTCCGACGACGTTGGCATAAGTGTTGCCCAGGTCGAAATGAGAGAACTGCTTGGTGACAGGGTCGAACATCGTGATGGCGGGACCGCCGCTCGTCCACACACGCCCTTGCTCATCGACTCGAATAGTGTGTGTCCCGGTTGGCTTGCCGTCGGGCAGCGGCGTGTTTTGATATTCCACGATCGCTTTCGTAGCGGGATTCAAATGCCCGAACTTCCCCAGCGCTGCTTCCGTAAACCAAACCGTGCCGTCCGGAGCGGGAACCGCCGAATGAATGCCCGCTGTTTTTGAGAATGGCAGGGGAAAGTGCGTGAGTTCGGCCGTCTTCGAGTTTAGCCGCACTACTTCGTTGCCTCGCCCGTAGTAGGGAATCCAGAACATCCCGTCCTTGTCTTCGACCGCGCTCCACGGTCCCTGTCCTTTGATCGGCGGGAAATCGTATTCCACATACGCGATGTTCATAGCCTCAGGACTGAACGTACGCTTCAGCTTCTTGTATTCCGGCAGATCGGCGGGAGAGGCGGGCTTCTTCGAATCAGGACCGAACATGGCCGCGAGGAATTCGGCAAAATCGTCGGCTTTTTCATCCGTCATCCGGCCGCCGCCCTCGCCGCCCATAATCGTGTTGCTCATGTACTGGATGAGAACCTTCCAGCCATCCTTATCGTGGCTGAGCGGCGCCACGCGATGCTGGAGCGAATGGCACGACGTCATGCAAGTGTTGAAGTAGGGTTCGTCATATCTTCTCGAAAGATCGTGCTTGTCGGTCTTGGGCAGCAGTTGCGTTATCTGATAGGTGGTCAGGTCGGTCCAGCGCACCGCCGCCGTTTGCAAGGCAAAATCGCAGGAAAGTTTTTGGTCGGCGGTCAGCTGCACGTGGTCGTGCGGATCGCTCTTGTAACCAACGGCCGAGACTTGCACGGAATATGTCGCGGCCGGCAGGTTGTTGATGTGATAGTTGCCCTGCGCGTCGGAAAGGACGGTCACCGTCATCTTGTTTTGCGAATTCTCGGCGACCACAAAGATGCCCATTTGCGGTTTGCCGTCAGGCCCTTTGACGTTGCCCGTGATCGAAGCCGCAAAGCCCGGCAGCCCCGCGAGCAGCAGCAAAGCGGCGCTCCATCCGCAATAAGTCCCAAATTTCTTCATAACGCCTCCTGGTCGCCCTACCGGTTTAATTGCGTGATGACGTCTGAGGCTTGCCCGCCCTGACCCAGCCTTCTTGTGCCTCGATGCACTCCATGCTGATCATCATGTAGCGGATGTACGTGCCTCGATCGACGAAGGGGCTCGGATCGCCTGGTTTACGCGCAGCGTTCTTAGTCATTCTGTCATTCTTGCCATCGACGAAGGTCAGATCTCGGTACGGATGATTGGCAATGTAGCCGTCCGCTCCTGCATCTTCGCCCAACTTGAGAAAGCGTTCGAACGATTGCTTGTACGCCAGAATACCTGAATCCATGCGGCCCACCTGCCCGCTCGGTCCCAGCGCCCTCGGAATGGCACTGCCTCCCCAGAACGAAAGCAAATGCGTCTGTCCGTGGTCCGTTACAGGAACAAGCATCGAGACCGTCCCAGGCGTGTGCCCGGGCGTGATGTAAAAGGTCAGCGTCGTATTGCCCAAGGTCAGTTTCTGCCCATCGGTAATGTCCATGTCACGCGCGGGCGGCGGGCCGAACTTCCCTCCGGGCTCCGTCGGAGGCAGCTTCGCGACCATGTCCCAATCCACGGCAGACATCAGAATGTGCGGGTGATACGTATCTTGCAGGTACTTGGCGCCGCCGAAATGATCGTTATGGCCGTGTGTGAGGATCAGATATTTCATCTGCGTCGGATCGAGGCCCAGTTTTTTGTAGCCTCCAATGATGATGCGTTCCGCTTCTTCGGGATTATCCAGGCTGTCGATCTGGATAATGCCCGCGCTGGTCACGATGGCCCAGGAGGCGACGCTGTTCATGCCGAGATAATAGAGTTGATCGAATACTTTCGTGGGCGGAGCGTCGATCACTTTGCCCACGCTTGCTGCCGCGTTTACGGGCGGTATGCTGCAGTCCACCAGGCTGGGCACAAGGTCATCTGCGGCGAGAAGCTTGGCATTCGTCGCGTGATCGAGGAACGCCATGGGATCCGGCCCATTCGCCGGCGCGGATTCCTGCGCCGCCGCGCGGGGCGCGAGTGCCCCCGCCGCCAGGCTGATTGCCACCGCGAACAACATCATCCGACTCTTAAACATGGATCCCACTTTCTCCCGAATGAGCTTACGAAAATAAGGAGTATTTCGGGCAGTACATTAGCACAACTGTTTCGTAGTTTCCGAGGAGACGGCTTATCAGCCTTGGCGCGCCAGGTGGGTAAGCGACGTTATTGGAGACTCAGAGAAATTTCCTGGACGCGCTCACTTCTTGCCATCCGTCTTATTTCCGACCGCCTTGTCCTCATCCGCGGGTTCGCCAATCAGCTTCATATACTCGATTGCTTCGGAGGCGACGCAGAGATTCTCGGCTGCGAACGGAATTTGCGCAGCGCTGGGGTCGTCCTGCCCGCGAACCCACCGGAGTTCGCCCTTCGCGATCAGAAAAGGTGTCGTGTAGTAGGCAGGATCCTCTACCGTTTCCGTAAACGTCAAGTGGTTGTGATCGGTTCGCGTGTAGCGCTCGATCACGTGCGCATCGGTGCTGTGTGGATAGCCCCGGCGGTCGACCCATGTCTTCTCATACATGCCGATGGTATCGACAACCAGCGTGTTGTCTCCTTCCCAGTGGCCCTTCGAATATCCGAAGTATGTGGTGGAAGGCCCGCCCTCGTGGCCGATGTTCTTGGGAAGCTGCCGCCCGTCCATCCAGACTTCACGCCACGTTCTGAAACCTTCCAGAAGGATGATCCGCCCGGGCATCTGCGAGAACCCAATTTGCCCGATTTGGTTATTCGCGGAGCGTGGCATTCCGAATGGATCACAAATCTTCCAGGGATCGTTCGAGCTCGCGCTGAATGGATCCGGAATGTTGAGCTTCAACTGCGCTTGCCCCGCGGGCGTCAGAGCAGGAACGCGGTTGCTCAGCAGCGCCTCGCCCGGTCCTCGCCACATGCCACTGAGATCGTGTACAGGCGCGGGCCCTCCGCTGTCATCCGCTGCTTTGCCGGAAGCATTCCGCGCCGATCCGGTATTGCGATTCTGATTCGCGGGCTGAGCGTCTTCGTCTTGGGCGAATACGAAAGACGAAAAGGCCAGCGCTGCTGCCAGGCCAAGCAATGAATATTGGAACCCATTTCGCATCTCGACACTCCTCCTTAGCCCAAGGACTCAGCCCCGACAGCGCAATGCGTGCCGGTCTACTCCTTGTTGCTCGTCTTTCGCCCGTCCGGACGGCAGGCCGCCGACTCATTTCCGCCGTTGCCGAAATCCTGATCGCACACGGAGGGCCGGTCGCCAATCAGCTCGCCGTCACCGAATTCCTTGCCGCTGGCGAGGATGACCTTGCCCACGCGCCCGAGAGGTTGGCCGTTTCTGGCTGCATATAAGACGACCGTGATTGTGTCGCCGGGTTGAATTGCAGTCCTGGTCCAGCCCGAGGAACTGATCGCGGACGCCGCGTTCGCTTCCGCGACCCAATGTTTGACGTTGCCCTCGTCGTCCTTGGCGTCAAACAGAAGCAAGGTGTGAGGATTGCCCCAATTGACCTTGGTCACTGTGACGTTCTTCAACGTTACAGGCTTGCTGTTGTCGTATGCCGCGCTCCCGTGATGGGCGAATAATGGACTGCCGATCGTCAGAAGCCCCGCAATCAGGCCCAAAGACGCTGCCAGCTTTATTTTCACGTGACCCTCCCTAAGCTAGACCAACTAACTCACATGACCGCGCTATGGCGGTATGCTCGGTCCCACGGGGACAATATTCCCCTTTGTCTAAAGATCCTGTCTGTTATTGCAGCCCTATTATTGCAGCAAAGATATGACGCATCGCGTCACGGGATGGTTCCGATAAACGCATGATCGCAACCGCTCTCGCGTTTGCTGCCCCATCTTTATCTGGGGTTACAAAGGATACAATTGCGGGCCGCACCGTTGGGAATTGTTTGCCGACCCAATTGTGTGCTAAATACTGAGTGGTTGGGGAGGCCATTACATGAATCTCAAGATCCGGCTATTTTTAGCTTCGATTGTAATCGTTTCGACTTCGTGTCTGCCGCTGCTCGCACATCACGGAACGGGTGTGGCATATGAAACGGAAAAAACCGTGACGGTGAAGGGAGTCGTGACGGAATGGATTTGGGCTAATCCCCATTGCGGTCTTTTGTTTGACGCGACGGACGAAAAGGGCACCGTAGTTCACTGGGGCGCCGAGTTGGGGAATCCGCACCAGGAATCCGGCGCAGGATTCACTAAGGACGTATTTAAGCCGGGAGATAAGATCACAGTCACCGGGCATCCGGCCAAGTCTGGCGCGCCACGCGTCTCAGGTGCTCACTTTGTCCTTGAAGATGGCCGAGCGCTGCCCGAAAAGCGTACCAAAGGAAACGGCGAGGCCGCTCCCGAATCCGAATATTAGGGCCGCTGCGTTTTATAAGCGGCAACTATCTCACGATCTAGTACACTCTGGATCGTTCAGTTCTTAAATTGTTTATGGAATAGCTCAGCCCATTGCGATCGGGGTGTGCCTGAACGCGCTCAGCATAGGCCAGCTTCCGATGCGCGTAATCACGATCTTTCCATCCACTATCTGCACAGCGCGTCGGACCAGGCGACATGCCCTTACGCCATTCAGACCGCTGCGTACTTTAGAGGCCTCTTGAGCCGGGTCTCCTGCGGGCTCTAGGATGATGCTCTCTCCCTCCTTAAGCTTTGCGACTCGCTCGCCAAGACTTTTCCATTTCGATGTGCCTTTCGCGATTACATCCCCGTGCTGGTTTTCCATCCGTGGTCCCCATGATCCCCGAGTTGTCAACTGCGCGCATAGCTCTTCAAAGAAAAGCAATCCCTCAGCCAACCGCCGCAACGAGACACGTGTTTCGTGATGCGGTGTGTTCTGTTGGTGATAGGCAGAACTGAAGAAAACGCAACTCTTGGTTCACAACCCAGTGCGAGGGCTCGCGCTCTATGCGGCTGTGGAAAAAGCCATGGTCCATTTTGTCCGCGAAGAGTGCAAAAACTGGCGGCAGACTGAAGGATTTACCGAATACGATTCGCGGTAATTGTTCTTACAACTGTTCCCCCAAGCCCAGTGAGTGGATTGATTTGAAGATTCAACGTTGTCCGGTGGCAACGTAAGAGGTCAATTCGGCGAGATGGTTGTCGAAACGGAAGAAGCGGGGCTACTCGAGGTGGCAAGGGCGGGACTGGAAGTAACTCGCCCTGGAAAATTACGCACGAACGACACCATGCCGGGATGCCAAAAGCCATTGAATCCGAAGTAATACATCTCCCGTATCGCTTGCTCAGGGGTCCATTTCTGAATAGCAATCCGGTAAGTAGCAACGAAAACGCCGGCACGATCTTCGCCGTAGTGACAATGAACGAAGACTTTGGAGTGGCCATCAAAGAGCGAAAGGAACTGCGCTATCTCGTCATTCGTGGGATCGGCCCAGCCCCCAATGGGAATACTGACGAAGCGAATACCTAACTTGCCGGCTTCCTTCCTTTCCAGATCGCGCATTCCCGCATCTTCGGCGCGAAGATCGACTATCGTGGTGATGCCAATCTTTTTCAGTTGAGTAAGGCTCTGAAGATGTGGTTGAGCACCCCGGTAAAGTTGATCGTCGACTCTGCCGGCATTAGGAACACCCGCGATATGGATTTTTTCGGCGAGGACCGGGCGGATTTCCGAGCTACCGGGTTCAGGAGCCTGCGCACAAGCCGCGCTTGCTCCGGCAATGAGACAAAGACCGAGAAAACTCAGGGCCAATCGACGCATGTTAGTTAAACAGTCCGAAGTTTACCACGCTTAGCTCGATGGATGCCGTGTCAAAGCGACGGCGGAGGCTGCGACTCCTGCGGGAGGTCTCCACGTTAGCCCCAGCGGCCAATCTGTTTCCAACTTGTTCTCAGTTGGACCAAAAAGCGAACGAATCCCGTTTCTGCGAGCGCGATGCGCTGGTTTGACGCTCCCATGTGATTCCGTTAAAATGATTTCGCGGGGTGGAGCAGTCTGGTAGCTCGTCGGGCTCATAACCCGAAGGTCGCACGTTCAAATCGTGCCCCCGCAACCAGCTATCATTCTGAAATTCAAAGGGCTTGCTCAATTCGAGCAGGCCCTTTGCGTTTGATTCTGCTAACAATTGGCTAACAAATGGAAATGAGTCCACGCATACATGGCTAAGCGACAACCCGATCCTCCTCCATTGGAGCCGCGAGAATTCCGATCACCGGAAGAAATCGAGGCCGGCATCGCCAAACTTCGCCGCCGAGTGGAGGAATTAGAGCGCCTGAAGGTGGACGAAGCATACGTGGACAAAACGGGCGCAGATGATGTGGCCGAAAGCAACGTACGCGAAACCATACGCGAGATATTTGGCTCAAATTCCCCAGAATTCAAAGAGCACCAGCATATCCGCCTGGATGACGGTATGGCCGTATATGGCGGCATGCCCGATCACGAGTACGTTGCCGGGCTGGATGCTGGTCGCCTCAAGATGATCGGGATCGTTAAAGGCCTAATTGGACGCCTCGAAGAGAAACGAACGGACCTAGGCGCCGGAATCGCTCCAGCCCCATCCACCTATTTCGACCGCCTCAATCTGCACCCGCGAATCCGCGACGTGTCACGCGATCTATTTGTTGATGGACACTCGTGGGAGGCGGTGTTCGCTGCTTCCAAGGCGTTAATAAATTACGTCAAAGAGCGCTCGGATCGTCATGACCTAGACGGCACTCCGTTGGTCCAAACGGTGTTCTCAAAAAAGAACCCAATCCTAACCTTCAACGAGTTTGTTAGCCAAGTTGACTCCGATGAGCAGGAAGGAATGATGCACCTGTTCGAGGGTGCCGTACTGGCCATGCGAAATCCAGGCGGCCACGATTTTCCTAAAGGCTCAGACCAGCGAGCGGCCGAGTACATCTCCTTTTTGAGCCTGCTCGCCTACAGGCTACAGGACGCGAAGCGCCGGAAGTAAACTCCTTTTCCTTTTACGAAAGTGAGCCCGAGTGAGTGTTCCAAAGCAGACGAATGATGGAACTCGTGAAGCGCTAGAGGAAAGCCTCCTCCCACGTGTTGAGATCGATGCAATTGCACACGAGACCGACATCGAGAAAGTTAATGAGGTTGCGTTTGAACTTTACAAAGAAGCGTTGAGCGTTGTGAATCTCGCAGCGCACCTTCTAGATGAGGCGGCAAACGTCAAAGGTGGTTGGCCCAGGAACCAAGCGATCTGTGCAGGTCTGATGATTAGGATCGCTAAATTTATGGTGGTTGTTACACAGCTCAGCGCTACGCGCGATCGCGCCGAAGTTGTTCATGCGCTCAATCGCTCGATCATGGAGTCTGCCGTCAACCTCGAATTTCTGCTTAGAACAACCGAAGACAAGTTCTTCGACCAATTCGTTAGCTTCAGCTTGGGGCCGGAAGGAGAGCTGTACGATCTCATCAAGGCCAATGTTGCGGCACGCGGCGGAGAGGTGTGGCCCATAGAGCAAAGGATGCTCGCATCGATCAATGATCTCTGCCAGATATCAGGCGTAAAGATCGAGGAAGTAAATCGAAAGTATCGAGATTGGGGAGGTGGCTTTCGGGAGCGCCTTAAAACCCTTGGGAAAGAGGAACAGTACGTATCGATGCAGAGAATCCCTTCACACGCTGTTCACGGATCCTGGGTTGATTTGTATAAGAATCATCTGGAGTACGATCCCAAAAACAATACTTTCAGCCCCAAGCCTCGGTTTAAGTTCGTTGACGCTAGGGGTCTCAGTCCGATAGCTGTTTTCGTTTTATATGCGACCCAGCCTTATCTGGAGCGATTTTTCTGGAGAATCCCGGAGGCAGGGCTGCTGTTCCTCAGAATTGATGACTTGCGCGACCGCCTCCTTAAGGTTGATCGTCTCCACGAAAAACTCATGGCCAACAAGAATAAACCGTGACTATTGGATCGCTTCCTGTTGCCCCCCTGCCTGCGAGCCTTCGACTAACACTCCGCTCACGAACGGAAAAGCGGCTTCGACTTTCTCCGCGTACTTGCGGCCTTCATCGGTGACGGTGTGGGTGTAAATGTTGAGAGTCGTGAGTGGCGAAGCGTGGCCCATCTTCATCTGCGCATGCTTTACCGATGCTCCGGATTCTTGGAGCAGCGAGCAGTAGAGATGCCGGAGCGCGTGCAGTCCGAAGCTGCGCACCCCTGCCGCGTCTTGCGCCAGGTGCAAGACATCGTAGAGCCCATCCGGATCAAGCGGTCGCCCGAGCGCATCCTGAAACACGAAGCAGCCGCCATTATTCTGCTTGCGCTGGAGTTCTCGAAACAGCAGCGCGAGTTTCGGCGGGATCTCCACCGCGCGCCGGGATTTTCTGGATTTCGGACTCACGAGGGCCAAGCCCGTGGTGCCGATCCGCTCCACGTCATCGAAGGCAGCGGCGTCGAGAAGAGACTTCTTGACGCGCTGCAGTGTACGGCAGACCTGGAGCGTGCCGCCTTTGAAGTCTACATCCTCCCATCGTAGCCCCAAGAGTTCGGCGCGCCGCATCCCCGTGATGGCGCCGGCCGCGAGCAGAACCTGATAGGTGGAATCGAGTTGTGCGAACGTCTTCACCACCTCAGCCGGTTGCAGCACGACATACTCCGCCTGGCCCTCTGCCTTCTGGAGTGTGATTCCATCGGCGGGATTATTCGCAGTGAGTTCGCGGTAGAGCGCGTCCTTGAAAATCTTGTGCATCAACACGTGAACGTTCTTCACGAACTTCCGGCTGAGTTTTTGCGCCTGCAGCTCATCGAAGAATCCGATCACCGATCTGCGGGTGATGTCGCTAACGTACCAGTCGCCAAACTTCGGAATGAGCCACTTGTCCACGGCTGAGCGGTAGGAACTCCACGTCGAGGGTTTGATATTTGTCTTTTGAGTCTCGAGCCACTCGGCGCACCACTGCTTGAACACCTTGTCCTGTGGATCATCGAGAAACTTTTTGTGCTTGATCAGGCCCATCACATCGTTGAGCCGCTCCTGAGCCTTGCCTTTGGTTGGGAAGCCGGACTCCCACTTCTGAGCGCCATCCGGTTTGCGGTAGACGATCGCGTAGCCTGCACCACGTTTGTAGATACTCCCGCGTTGCCAACTCTTGCGCCGACGTCTGGGCTCTCCGGTGGGAATGACCGCTTCCATTTTCTGACTGCTTTCCAGAGAATCACATCTAGCCATCTCACACCTCCGCGTGTGACTTGGTTAGGGGCGTGTCGCTGTTTGCGCAGCGATGCGTCCCGCTTCACTTACAGATTTTCTGCTTCCGCTGCTTCCGCTGCTTCGCCTGCCGCCTTAATTTCCTCTAGAGTCTTTTTCCACTCGCGTCCAATGCGATAGTACGGGGTATCTCTAATGCCAACCCCTCCCGGAAAATCGCTGTAATGCGAAAAATAGGACTATAATTGTGAGCGGGAGCCGCCCCACACGGCGACCCCCGCAGCATTTTAAGTGGGGTACGTACCCGCTTAACGGGCCGTTTGGCGCATGACCTTGCCAGGGGAAACGCCAAACGGCCCTTCGCTTTCGGTTAAGGCTCCCGTAGTTCGAGCGCCAGCGGGACAAGCATCGAGCGCCCCGGAGCTATAGTTTTAACTTCATCTCAGTAGGCAGCAATTCCCATTTTTTAGAGGCTCCACGCCGCCTGATTTCTTCTTGTTTAGCAAGAAGTTCAATATCGTCCTGCACCAACTCCTTGCTTATCGGTGCCCGCATCCACGATCCGCACCTTCTTAGCTCTTCGATAATCTGACTGGTTTGTAGTCCGGCAGGGAAATTGGCAAGTAGGTGTCGAATTGCATCACGCCGATGTGCTGCCAATTCATGCTTCCCGAAGATCGTTGGGGGACCCCACAAAAAGCCATCGGAAATTACACCTGCACTTTCGGGCTTTTCGAGCGTCCAGCCGTCATCAGTCCTTCTGAGCAGAGTACCGTGAAGCCTGCTTCCAATATTTGCGATTGTGCCACTGTTTACTTCTGGGAGAATCGCTTGGACTGCGGAAACAATGTCTCTGGCGCGAATAGGCTCTTTAGCTTTACGAAGAAGAGCCAAGGCTATACTTGTCGGCGTTGCATTCTTTACATGAATACAGATCCAATCCGCAGTAGCCTCTATGGGTCGGGAGGGGTTCTCCGGGGCTGGTATGAATCGGAGCAGGGCCGAATTACCACTCGCCCCATTCACACCAAGCATGCGCTTTAGCGGCTCAGGCAGCGACATGTGAGCACGCTCATACAGCCTCTGGGTCTTCTTGGCCTGCTCAAGAAGCTCCATTAGGCTGCTAATTGCCTCGTGCTCGGCGTCTAGTTGATTGGTCATAGGACCACCCCGATAGTATCACGACTCCACCCCTTTGCAAGCTATTTATTGGGATAATTGATGAGCGGCGAAAAGACGGCGTAAGACTTGTCGCGGGTTAACTCGCTGACCACGCGAAAGGCTATCTGATTTCGTCACGAGAGAGCCAACCGCGAGCAGTCGTGCGACGAGCTTGACGTGCTCCCAGCCGAGTTGGACTCGCTTGCCGTCGCCGGTAATCACGGTCGCGATGCCTTTTCTTGGATCGAACTTCAGCACAATCAGGCTCGTGCTCGGCTTGGTGTCCTTTAGCATGGCGTTCACTCCAGCTTTAGAAGTCGTTCGAGATCTGCCACGGACTCAACATCGTATTTTTTGTGGGAGGTCATCCCGCGCAGAATTGCAACCTGGCGCCGCAATCCCTCGAACTCGACTGCCAACGCGTGAACTTCCTCGCGGAGTTGGAGAAGCTGATCCTCGGGACTCTCGAAGACTCTCAACGCATCGGCCGCGGTGATCAACTTTTCGTCGACAGCTCGTTGAATGCAGCTTGGATTTGCCGGGAGATTTACCGTCGAAATTTCCAAAAGCTCTTGCCCGACAAATTCCACGCCTCCATCCCACTCGCCCTTTTCGTTTAGCAACCTGCCCGGCTCCGCGGTCGGCACGAATCCCACACTTACGCCGTTCATGTACCTGCCCGCGTACAAATCCGCGAGCTGCTTCGCGAGTGGGTGTTCCGCGAACTCTATTACCGCCACGAGTGCTGGCACGGGAGACGTCTCGCGTGCAAGCGAGATAGTCTTGCCCACGGCCATTTCGCTGGCTCGATGCGAAAACAACACGACCGGATTCGCTTCGTAGTTTTTGGTATCCCAGTGCGCTTGCCGGATGACATCGCCGTAGCGATCGCGAGTCTCATCGGACGCCACCACAGTGATGGTGCGCTTCTCGCGATCGACTGAACGTACCCGGTCGGTCGAGGTGAAGTACCGCTTCTCGCCGACAAGCGCTCGCAGCATCGCGACATCATTCTCGCGAGGCGAGGCGATCAGGTTACGGAGTACATCTTCTAGTTTCGCCATTTTCAATCTCCTGGTGTTAGTTCACGCCCAACAAGGCGACGATTCCCGCGGCCCGGTAGCCAAAATCCCGTCGCGCGCCAATCCGGATCGCGATTTCCGCGGCGTCAAAATTAAAATCCGTGCTCAGCATCAACTGCAGTCCCGAATCCTGCGCCAGATGAATCGAGAGCTTGGGGTTGGTGAGAATAATCGCGGTTTGGCCGCTCCCGGAACCGAGCGTCATGTTGTTCGCGACGTTGGTCGTGAGATAAACCGGATAACCCATGAGGCTGAAGTGCGAACCCGCAACCGGATTCGGCGCTGCATTGGGAAGCAACAAGGGGCGAGATTGCGCGTCAGCTAAAGCAAGAACGCGAGTGAGTCCGTGCGGGCTCATGTACCAGCAGTAGGGCGGTTTGATTTTTGCTACCGCGGCTTTTTCGAGACACGCGAGTATATCGCTATAGTTTAGATTGGAACCGTTCAACGATCCGCCGCAATTGAGCGTCAAGAGTCCAGGTGCGGACAAGAGATTGAGCGGCGCGTTCGTGATCTGCGTGGTACTGAAACAAGCTAAATCTTCCGCGTCTGCGAGCGCTAGGCCCATCCACATTTCGAGCATGGCCTCGCTCTCATAGGCTGGCACGGCGGCTTTGAACAACTGGACCGGCAGCGATTGAAAACTCCAGAGTTCTTTTAAGTTGAACGCCATCTGCCCGAGTGACGCGTCGCTACTGGTCTGCTTTTGGCCCGACGGCATCCATTGGAACGTCGGCGAAAGTACCGCTATCGGGACATTCTCGGATTGCACCTTAGAGCCGAGGTTCCATATCGTGGCACCTGACAAGCGCGTTGCAGATCCTAAGAGAAGTTGCGAGATGATGGTCGGGGCCTGCACGGTAGGTACTAAATAGGAAGAGGGGGTAGAGCCAATTGTTAACGTCCTAGTAATGTAGTCCCGGTCAGCCTCGGCGGTTTCGGGCAGGATAGGCGCGCCGGTCTTTCTGCTAGCCGCCATCCCGCGAACTGCGCGCACAAGAGAAAACACCGGACGTCGGCCGTCGGCGCGTTCTGATCTTAACTTCTCGATCTCATCCCATACCTTTTCGGCTTCATCGGAAATCAGACTTGTGGTGATCTGCTGGTGAGGGTACCGGCGCTCGAGCCTGGTCCTGGCCAACTCCTCGACAAGATTGACGTTCAGAGTGTCGGAACTTGCGGTTGCCATATTATGAGTCTCCTCTCGTGGTGAGTTTTGCTGCGCCGCTTAGCTGAAGCCATTTGGGGCTCTCGGCAGCACGGTACGCAGCGTCGCTGCTCCAAACTTCGGGGCGGTCCAATTTAATGGGCACTGAGCGGCCAAAGCGACGCCCAGCCTTCGGCCAAAAACCGCGCCCGCCTTGATGTTGGCCAAAGATCGAGAAGTGCGGCGACGGCGGAAAGGAAACGCGATCCCAGTCGCGCTTTGTCGGCCACCGGCGCCGCGTATTCACGCCGACACTCTTGAAGAGTCGGGCGCGCGAAAAACAACGCGCCCGAATCGCCCCCTGCCGCATTGCGCACAAGGAGTTCCACCTGCTCGTGCGCGGGGCGCGCCAGGCAAGGGGCGTGCGCGCCCAATTCGTGAAGAAGACCCGGCGTGGACCGGGGCGGACGCGGCTTACGAGGCCAGTCGTCGGCCTGTGAGCGCCACGCCGGTATTGCGCCTTTTGCTCACACTTATAAACACTCATCGCGGCCGCCAGTGAGGTCCGAAGCTTGGACCATTCCGCAGCGGGCCGCGCGGAGCGAACCCGACAGAGTTAAAAGGATCGAGGGCGTTTGCGGGATCCGTGCTCGTGTACTCGCCAGCCGGCCTGAAAATGTTGATAATCTCTGGGAGGCGCGGCACTGGCTTCGCCGCGGAGTTCTTGAGTTTGTTCGCCAAAATCGCCAACACCGTAACGTAATCGTCATGCTGGCCGTGTGGGGCGCCGATTTTGTATGCACCGCCACTGGTGCGCATCGATTCCAACGCTCGCAACTGGCGCGCCATCTCCGGATGATTGGGAAGTTCGAGTCCGCCGGCCGCGAGCAAGTTTTTCAAATCGAAGTGAACCTCAGGCTTCGTGCGTGCGCTGAAGTTGAGTTGGGCTAGGCCGATCTTTCGCAGTCGCATCAACTCAGCGAGAAAAGTGAAACTGTATTGGTCGCAGAGAATATTTGTGACCTTGTAGTCCCGGCATAACTGTGCGATCTCGTCCAGCACCGCACCAGCCGGGCCCTTGCGCCAGCCGCGCAACAACTTCACCCTGTTACCGCCCACGACGCCAAAAACGAACGTGTCGCCACCGGAAAGTCCGCTCGCATCCAAAGCCGCGATGCAAAACTCCCCCGGCTCAGGTGGCAACTCGCGCCAAGACTTGATCGCGGCGCGGATATCCACTTCGGGAAGGAATTGCTCAAGGTCCGACGTCGGAATAGCCTCGTACTCTCGCATGTGGAAAATCGCATCGGCCGCTTGCTCTTTCGCCAACTCCTCGCGCGAAATTCTCGGCGACATGTAACTTGTGCTGCCCTGCCAAACCAAAATGTCCGGCAACTCCGCGCGCCGTTGCAACTCGCGAACCACGAGCGAGTCAGCCGTCCACGGCGTCGAGAGTTTGAGCAATCTGCGCTCCGGGCCAAATTGGATCATCGAGGGTTTCACGGAGCGGACAAGTTCGACGTCAGACGCGCCTTCGATAGAGACGAAGGCCAATTCGTCGAGCAAACAACCGGGAACGCTCATGCTTCGCGTGCTGGCCTTCGATGCGGGAATGCAGGTGAACGCGATTCCGTTAGTGAGGATGATCTCGGTCGCGAGAACTTCGGCCACTTCTTGCGCCAGAACAGGCGAGCCAAGCAAAAACGATTCGAGCGTGCGCTGGATGTCACGAGCGACCCGCATGTCCTGAGCGATCAGCGGAACGCGTAGTAATGTGCTGTGACGGCGGATGCGCGCGAACCACGACTTTCGGAGTTGTTGGGCCCACGGCGAGAACAGCGACTTCCAAAGCAAATATTTCAGCCCGGTCGAAGTCTTTTCCGATCTCCTGCCGCAAACGCCCATGCATTCCGTGTACACGCGCGGCTCATAGCGATCACGGCCAGTGCAGGCGCGGAAAATCTCGATACCTTCATCATCGAGCGGTAGGCCGTCCATTGCCGCGTAGAACACGAGCCACGGCTGACTGATTGGCTCGCCAATGAGCTGCGGGTCGGCGCAGAAGGTTTGAAAGTCAGTTCGTTCCATCGCCATCGTCTCCTGAAGGGGTAGTAACAGCGGCTTCCTGTGCCGCCTTGCTCACGAGATAGCGCTGCAGTGCACCACCAGGCGGTTGGTCGGTTGTGTCGCTCTGTGGCTTCGGCGTGACGCCTAACAGCCTCAAGGTGCGGTTCAACTCGCTGCGCACGGTCGATAACCTTTCCATCTGCTCAGCACCGGCACGACACCGCAGATATCGCGCTGTAGTCTCGGTAATTTCCACGAATGCCGAAGCTGCCGACGCGACCAGCGCATCCCGCACCGCTGAACTAGGACCAGGCAGTTCAGCGTCTAACCTGGTGCGGAAATCAGCCTCTAAGAGCGCGCGTCGCTCACGGGTTGCTGCGTTGTTCCGGGACACGCGGCGCAACCGATCGGGGCTTGGCGTTGGCTCGCTGCGGAGTCGCGATTGATCAGCCACGAATCACCCCATTTGCGCCTGCGACTGCGGCTGAAACTTGGCTTTTAGTTGTTAGCTCGTTGTTGATTGCAGTTTTAATCGCCATGTTGTCAGCGCTTTGCAAACCGCCTTCGGGTTCACAACCCGACGAGTTACTGTGCCAGCGCTCCCACCAGGCCGTCACTTCAGCGAGATCGAACCGCAATAGACGACCATTTCCAGGCCGAAAACACGGAATCGGCTCTAACGGCTTGCGCTCACGTTTCTGCCGCTGTTTACCGACTGGTTTCCGGCCACGACCTTGGCCGGCGGCTTTTCCGTTGGCTGTTCTGGAATAAATCCAACTTTTCTTCACATTCCACATCGTCGCCAACTCATCGATCGTTAAAGGCGTCGTCATTTCGCCTCCGAATTCTTTTCACGCGACCGTGCGCGTGGGCCCAGGTTTTTCCGATACGATTCAGACATTGGTGCTGTTCTGTTTTGGCGGTCTTGAATACTTCTCTCCCAGAACGAGGTAAATGGCGGTCTTGAAGTAAGAGAGAGAGATTCTCTTTTTTTTCTTATACTTATATTGTTCAACACCGCCAAGTCCGCCAACACCGCCAAGGCCGCCACTTTTTGTGTGTTGGGATAGATGGCGGACTTCATGGCTTCACCCATTTCCACAGGCCGCCCGGTCTAATGGCGTCGACTTTCAGATTTTTCTTTGCGCGTTCAATCGTCCGCCATGCGAGTTTCGCTTTCTTGGCTGCGATCGCGATGTCGGTTACGGGAACTTCGCCGTTTCCGAGTAGGTTAGCTAACCAGACTTCGGCTTCATCTTGGCGGGTGCGGCGGTGCTGTTTTTCTTTTGGATCCGAGCACAAAACCTCATCGGCGTTGAAGTCCACGGCGGTGCGCCAGACGATTCTCGCGACGCCGTCTTGCACCTCCACGCGATAGCTGAGTGCACTGCCCAAAGGTCCGATGTTGTTTTTCATCGGGACCATGACTCGGACATTTTCGTCAAAAGGATCGTCGCCGAATCCCCACACGACTCTTGCCGCGGCGACGAAGCCAATGCTGCCGCTGACGCGCAGCAGTGCGGCAGATTCCGCTTTTTTCAAATGCATGACGCCGATAGTTGCGATATGGAGCCGTGCAGAGAGGTCCGCAAGCGGACTTAAAACGCGGCGCACGTCGCCGTCGCGGTGAGTATCGACTCTGCCCATGTAAGCGTTTACGGGATCAATGACGAGCAGGCGAGTGCGGGGAACCTTAGCAATTGATTCCTCGAGTTTTTCGAGATCGCGTTCGAGGCTGAAACTAGATTCGGCCGGTTGTCCATCGGCAAGCGTTACCTTCACCGATTTCACGCGATGGATGCGCGCCATGTCGGCGCCAGCGGCGATGAGCCGGGGAGCTTGCGTATCGTTCGCGTCGTCTTCACAGCTCAGAAAAATGACATCGCCGATTTCGCACGGCGCACCATCCGGGAACGCGGTGCTACGGGAAACGTGCGCAGCGATGTCGATCGTTGCCAGACTCTTTCCTTTGCCTGGCTCGCCGCAAAACAGCCCGAACTTTCCGCTTGGGATGCGGTTCGCCCAAAGCCAATGCACCTGCTCAGGGACGATTCCCGCAAAACATTCCAGCTCGACTGCGGCGCTAGTCTCAAGCGGCCGGCTGCCAGGGAATCCTGCGGGCTTTGCCCCGACATAATCAGCAAGCTTTTGGATCTCCGACTCTTCAAGCGGCGGCACGCATTGACGCGCGTTCACGATTCGCAATTGAGCTAAAACCATCTCTCGGGACAAGTGCCGCGCACGCAGCGCACCCGCGATTGACAGCATCGTTTGGTGCCGATGGCCTTTGGGAATTGCATCCGAAACGTGGGCGTGACCGTTCGCGCCATTCTTCGACTCGTAGTTTTGGGGGTCGAGAAAAAAAGACGGAATATCTACCCACGGAACATCCTGGATGATTCGATAAGGCTTTCCTGTTTCGTGATGGACCGAAGGCGGTGCAATTGTGTAGCCGCCGTCGCCTCGCGTGTCGAGTTGGGGGGCGATCACGCTCGCGCTGCAGCGGGTCTTGATTCCATCCGGTTGCTGGAACCAAAACTGAAAGTGACATGGCGAAGTCTCGACCGTGAACGTCTCTGGGGCATTCACTTTTGCGAATGCTGACGCTCCGTCCGGTCCATCGACATCGATTACGAAAAGGCGATTCACTTTTCCGGTTGGTAGAGCAATCTGCGCATCCGGCCAGCGTTGCCACCATTCTCGAACATGTGTCGGATTTTTGGACGCCGCCTTAAATCCACTGGCGATCAGTGGATGCTTTTTCTCGCACGGAAAAACCGCGAGGTTGCGCGAGGCGTAAGAGAGAGCTGCATCGATCATCATCGCTGCACTCCCGAAAGTGACCTCACGATTTCTATCGCGGCTTTTCGCGGCCCCTCTGGTAAGGCTGTGATTCCATCGCTCGCGTTGATCGACAGCCAGTCGATGCCAAGCTCGCCGAGCGACAGGGCGGCTACCAAGGCCGCCTGTTTGGACCTGAAGTTCCGGAAGATCGCCATTCCCGTTGGCGCGTGCGTAAGCGTGAAATAAGAGCGGACTCGGAGATAGCCCAGCGTCGGGCTCCAGGTTCTATGAACGACCAATCCGGCCGTAGCGGTCGCGAATGCTTTAATCCGCGGTTCGCCCTCGTGCGTTTTGATTGCTACGACGCTCACGCGCGGCGCTCCTCTCGTTCCGCGAGCTGCTCTGCCAGCCGCGCCAGCGATCGCAATGAACGAGGATCGAGTGGTAGGCCTCTGGCCGCACGGTTCATCAAAAGCCAACATTGGCCGACAAAAATCTCACGTTCCTGGCGTTCGGTCGGCGTTTGTCGGCGGCTCACGCGCGCGCCTCCGTTACCTCATCCCGGTTTTCGGCGGCTTTGCGGCCGGGCGCCCGGCAAACGGGACGGCGGAAGATCCTGAATCTCTCGATGGCCCTGAAAATTTCCCCAGCCGTTGACGGAATTTGTTCGCTGAGTTCGTTCGCCAAAGCCACGGACGCCCGCATGATTTCATCGGGAGAGAGTTGGCATTCGCCACGCTCCCACTGGCTCAAGCGCCCTTCGGAGATGTGTGTACGCTTGGAGAGTTGCGAAAGGGTCAGGCCTGCTCTGGTCCGAAGTCGCTTCCGTTCAGATGTGAACATGCCCCGTTTCTAAGCGAAGAACTCAGGTGTTGAAAAACGCATTCGCGTTCGGTAACGAAAAAACTGCCGTAATAGCCAGAAAAGAGAATGGATGGCTGGACTAGTTGGCGGGCTTATTTGTAAGGTGGTAATGCCGTGCTGCGGAAATGTACTTCGCGACGCGATTGTGCAGGGCTTTATTGTTGAGTGCCTGTGCGAGCGATGTGGGGGAATTCTTAATCTTCAGCCACGTCCTAGGACATTCGGCCCTGAACTTAATGAATTTACCGGCTAGGATCTGATCGGTCCGTGCCCCTATTTCCAGCAGCGGCGCGTCGGGAGTTTCGCGCCAAGCGAGCTGGATGGTGGACTTCAGGAGACGGCCAGATCGATTCCTCTTCTTTTTCTCCTCACGTTCCTTTTCCGCCTGTCGGCGCTCATTTTCTGCGTCAACTCTTTCCTGGTGGTTCGGCCATCGCTGCATGCGGCGCTCATTTTGTTCATCGACTTCTTGCTGCGTGGTTGGTTCCGCCTCGCGCAGAACTGCATTTGCCCCGATTTCACCCACCGTTCTTGTCGGCATACCAGCCGCGCCGCGCTGCTTGCCCAGGTCATCGATTTCCTTCTGCGCCTTGCAAAGTTCAGCGTCCGACAACTTTTCGGGATGCTCTAAGTTTTCGTTGAGAATCTGCTCGCGGCGAAGCCAGTCGGCGCGATGGCTTTTAATGACAGCATCTCGGGTAAATTTACCGTCCATCCTCGGCCTGACTTTTTGCAACAAATTGC
>Ga0207029_10029_pt1 | contig 34490 bp, 45 predicted proteins | sample Alteio_BWMinCont_39_FD_153282 | JGI IMG/M metagenome (GOLD analysis project Ga0207029, IMG submission 153282) | Enriched cells from forest soil in Barre Woods Harvard Forest LTER site, Petersham, Massachusetts, United States -... | ecosystem: Environmental > Terrestrial > Soil > Temperate forest >...
GGCAACGATGATCTATTTTGTGTTTAGGTTTCTATTCATTAAAAGGCATGTCAAATTCATCATTATTGCAAGCCTGCTTTTTTGCTACGCGATAGAATTTAGCCAGCTTTACCAGGCGCCATGGATCAATAACATCCGCCATACCGTTATTGGCGGTTTAATTTTAGGCGAAGTGTTTTTATGGGGCGATATGCTGAGTTATACCATTGGGGTTGGTGTCGGGATTTTGATTGAAAAATTTATTGTTAGAACAAGGCAATAACCATTCACTTAATCAACCAAATCCAACCACTTATCAAAACAAATTCACCTGCCTCCCACCTTTCGGCACAAATAACGAATAATCAAATGGCGGCATCTCTCTATCAGATAAAAACCTGTTACAGGCCATTTTAAATAGTTGATGGATGGATTCGGCTACCTGGCCATCGCCGCTCATGCGGCGGCCAAAATCACTGTCATTCAGCTTCCCATCGTGACAAGCCATTATAGCGTTTAAAACCTTTTCGGCCCTTTCGGGGAAAGCTTTTTCTATCCAGTCGGTAAAAATTTCGGCAACGCTGCCATTTAAACGCACTATGGTAAAGCCTGCGGATAATGCACCCCTGTCGGCGGCAGCCTTAATAATGTTGGGTATCTCATTGCTGTTTAATCCTGGGATAATGGGCGCTGCCATCACCCTTACGGGTACGCCCGCCTGCGATAGTTTTTGAATAACTGCCAGCCTGCCGGTTGCGGTAACCGTACGTGGCTCCAGCTTTTGTCGCAACTGCTCATTCAGCGAAGTCAAAGATACGTTAACATGCACCAGGTTCATCGTTGCCAGTTCGGTAATGATGTCAATATCGCGTAGTATCACATTGTTTTTTGTGATGATGCTAACGGGGTTCCGGTACTTCAGGAAGACCTGTAAGAGCGAACGGGTTATTTTTAATTTTCGTTCTACCGGCTGGTAGCAATCTGTATTTCCCGAAAGCAGGATACAAACCGGCTGATAATTTTTTTTGTTGAAATATTGCTCCAGTAACTCCGGGGCGTTGGGCTTGGTAATTATTTTTCGCTCAAAATCAAGCCCGGCGCTAAAGCCATAATATTCGTGCGTATTGCGTGCGTAACAATAAATGCAGCCATGTTCGCATCCCTGGTAAGGGTTGATGGAATACATATGGCTCAGATCAGGACTGTTTGATTCGCTTACTATTCTCTTCGGGTTTTCAATAAACAGCTGGGTAGCCGTATTTTCCAGCATAGGCTCATCAAGCCCCTCGATGTGCTCCAGTATATATTTGTTTTTTAAAAATTTGTTATGGGTATTTACCTGCGACCCGCGCCCCTTAAAATATTCGGGATTCTCCTCATGTGCCATAAAACAAATTTGCTAAATATTTTAGCAAATCACAAATCTATCAGCTTATTTTTTATGGCAAATAATACAAGACCTATGCGACTCCTTACGTTAAGTTTTTCGAATAAAGTATCACGGTAACCATCAACCGTACGTACGCTCACTTTCATATGGTCGGCTATTTCTTTATAGGTAAGCTCGGTGCTGGCTAACCTTAAAAATTCAACTTCACGTACATTTAGTACGTTACTGCTAACCGGGTGGCTAATGGAATCAACCAAAAGGCGGGTAACAAAATCGGGGTAGTACACTTCGCCTTCCGATACTTTTTGCAGGGCCAGTTCAAATTCATCCGGTTCGGCGTCTTTAAGCAGGTACCCTTTTACGCCAAGTTTCAGCATCTCAAGTACTTTTTCGGCATCGTCAAGCATTGATAAAACTATAACACAAATCTCTGGGTAGGTTTTTTTAAGCCATTTAGCGGTCACTGCACCGTTCATAATAGGCATATTAATATCAAGTAAAATGATATCAGGCTTAAATTTGGGCGAAATTTTGTTCATCAGCTCTTCGCCATTAGCTGCTTCAAAAAGCACGTTGTATTTACTGAAATTGTTGATCAACGATGCTATACCACTTCTAAAAAGGCGGTGATCATCAACCAAAGCGATCTGGATGGTATCCATTAGGTTTTAATAGTTGTTCTAAAGGGTTTAGCGTAACCTTTATACAGCAACCTTTACCCGGGGAGCTGTTAATTGTTGCCGCTGCTCCGATAAGGGCCGCTCTGTTTTCCATGTTTCTCAAACCCGACCCATTACTGTTACTTAGTGAGTTAGCCGAAAAACCACTGCCGTCATCTTCGAGGGTTAAATTAAACATTTCATCATGATATTGCAAGCCGATTTTAAAATGTTGGGCTGACGCATGTTTCAACGCATTATTAAGCGCTTCCTGGAAAATGCGGAACAGTACAAGCTCGCGTTGTTCACCTAATGGATAAACATCCCCTTCAATTGTAAGGACCATGTTTATGATGCCGCTTTTGTTTACTCTTTTGGTTTCAATTTCAATGGTTTTTAAAAGTCCGAAATTGGTAATATGTTCAAAGCTAAGGCTTTTTGAGAGGTCGCGAAGGTCGCTGATGGCTTGCGAAACCAATTCCCTGCTTTCGGTGATCTTTGCCTGTTTAGTGTCTTCGGTGCTATTGCCGGCTAAACCAAGGCTAAGCTTTACAAATGACAATACCTGTGTAATATTATCATGTATTTCGCGGCTTACATGCAAAAGCGTTTGTTCCTGCATCTCTATCTGTGCTTTAAGCAGTTCCTGTTGAAATGCAGTTTGTTGTTTTTCCTGTTCCCGCTTATTTTTTAATTGTTTATTACGGTATAACACAACAAAATAAATAATAAAGCCGGAAATACAAGCAAAGAATGCCGTTGAAGCGAATACTAATAAACGTATACTTTCGTCATCCATTATTGGTGGAAGTTTGTTTGTTATCTATAAATATAGAGATTCCTATTAATAGATAAAATATCATGTTGATGCCAGCAATGAAATCAAATATAACCTGGTCATTAAGGTGATGTTTTATATAGTAATTTATAAGGCCAAAATTAAAGAACATTGTTGTCGAATAAAATAATATTGACGTATTAAACCAAAAAACACTTTGTTTTATAATATTTACCGGCAACGGATATAAAAGCATCTGCTTAAAAAGCATTAATGAAAATATAGCATAAATTATTTCTTCGAGAGTATACATATTTGACGGAAAAGCACTGTGGTAAGGTTGAATAAATATAGCATTAACAAAAAATAATATTATAAATATTAACATTATGATTTTAATTGAAGTTCTTATGGCCTTATTTTTAAAAATAAAATAATATGTTAATGACAAAAATATATATTCACTAAGTACGGTAAAATGTGATACAGGGAGATTGTTTTTATATTTTTTAGCACAAATTTCTGATGTAATCTCTAACAGCAGTGTAAGAATTATTAATACACTAAGTATTTTAAACGGAGTGGTAAGCTTTTTATAGCGTACCACCCCGATAACCGAAACGATTAAAAGTAATATAAAGTAAGATATTATATAGTTTGACATTTAAAACTTGTTAAACTACCCCAGATCGGTACAATTCGGTGGGCAAGGGAGTATATTATCAAAAATAGGACCGGTACACACATAAGACGATGTTGTCCCTGCTGCTGTGTTCGTGTTTGGCTCGGCCCCGGCAAAAGCTAATGTAAAAACATTGTCTTGTTTTCCTGCGAAATCAGGATGCTTGGCAAAATGTAAGCTTATACCTGCCACATTTGGATTACTAAGCAATGTCTCTAAACTTTGCCGGTCAATAAAATAACCATTTATAGGCTGTTTAGTCGGGGTTAACAGGCCAGGACCGCCTGCCGCCGCGTTTTGTTGCTGATACTCCTTTATTAAGCTCTTAGCCAATACAGGATCAATGATTGAAGCCATAGTTTATTTGATTAGGGTTTAAATTAATAATTATCCAATTATACGATATTAAGAACATAAGTTATACCGTGTTTTAACGGTATTTATACCGTTAAAACACCAACACAAATAGCGTTTGCTTATGTTTACTGCATATGCGTCAATTTCTCCAAAGGCTACTGAACAAGCCTGTTGTAAAGCTGGCAGATAAACTTTCATCAAGGCCGGATAGAAAAAGAGTAGATAAGGCATTAAACGGCCTTTATCTTCAAATTACAACTAACCCGGGTAAAAAGGGATTGGTTTTGCCTTTTGACGCACATAAGGATAAGTTTATTATACTGTCCGATCAGCATAAAGGTGCAAGGGACGGTGCAGATGTTTTTGCCCTTGCTGAGAAAAATTATATAGCAGCGCTGGACTATTACTACAAAAACAGGTTTTTTTATATCAACCTGGGCGATAGCGAAGAACTTTGGGAAAACCTGCTGATCACGGTAAAGCGCCACAATAAAGCCACTTTTGAGATAGAGGAAAAGTTTTTAAAACGTAAAGCCTTCATTAAAATATTTGGTAACCACGATCTTTATTGGGATAATGATCCGCTGGCAGCTTTTAATCTGCAAAAAATTTACGGTCAAAAAGTATCCATTTATGAGGGCGTTGTACTTAAAACCACGGTAAATAAAAAACCACTGGAAATTTACATGACGCATGGCCACCAGGGCGACCTGCAAAGCGATGGCAATTGGTTCAGTAAATGGTTTGTGTCGGATATTTGGGGGCCGTTCCAGGCTTATCTGCGCATAAACCCTAATACGCCCGCTAACAACGACCAGTTAAAAACTGCGCATAACCGCATGATGTATGAGTGGAGCTCGAAGCGTAAAAATATGCTGCTTATTACCGGGCATACCCATCAACCGGTTTTTAAATCTGTAACACATCTCGAAAAATTATACGAAGAACTTGAAGGCGCTAAAAAAGCGAACGAGAAGCCGCAGGTTGAAGAATTGCAAAAGCAAATAAAAGGCCGCGAAAATAAAGGCGACAGAATGCCAGACTTTAATGGCTACCTGGACACCTATTTCAACAGCGGCTGCTGCTGTTTTGATGATGGAGATATTACAGGGATTGAATTGGCCAATGGCTGTATCAGGCTGATAAAATGGCAATATAACGCAAATAAAGAATGCGAAAGGTTGGTGCTTGAGGAAAGTAAATTGGGCGATCTCAAATTGTAGAGACGCAATATTTTGCGCCTCCTGCTATTAAAGCAACCCGAATGATTTGCAAGAGTAATTTGCAGGTCAGAGACGCAAAATATTGCGTCTCTACATTTAACCTTCTAACAAAAATACAAACAACTCCTTAGGCCCGTGAGCGCCCAAAACAAGCGTTTTTTCAATATCCGCAGTACGGCTCGGCCCGGTAACGTTGCTGATCATTGAGGGCAGATTGCTGCCGTATTTGTTTTTTATCAGTTTAAAACCATCTTTAAGGTCGATGACCATTTGCGAGGTATAAGCTAATACGATATGTACAGGCGGATAAATGCTTAAGCGACGACCTGCCATATTACCGTTTGACAATAAAATACTACCATTACGTGCAATTAATGCTTCGCAAAGGGTGAAGCCCACGTCGGCTTGCTCAAAATCCTTGTCGGTTTCAAAATATGGGTATTCAAAACGGGTTAATATCTCCTGTAGGGGTGGTTCCCAGCAATATATTTTGCGCCATTTACGCTCTTCGGCAAGCTCAAGCAGGTTTTCGATAAATTGTACCTCATCTTCACAAAAAACAAACTGGCCTGATATGCCGGTAAATTGTTCAGCAAAAAGCACTTCAGGTACCTCATCACTTGGGGCATAGTGTGGTAAATCTTCAAGGTTAGGATAGGGGTTATCCCTTTTTTCGAGGAGTGCCTTGCGGATCTTTTTAAGCAGTTTTTCCTTTGATGTGGTGATGTCCCTCATAGTTATAGCTGAAAGCCAAAAGCTAAAAGCAAAAAGCAAAAAGCAAAAAGTCCAAAGGAGCTTAAGAGCTTTTTGCTTTGGTCTTTTAGCTTTCTGCTTAAATCAGCTTTAAGCTAAAATTATTATTTCTTCGCGCCTTTAATGTCCTTTTCTTCAGGATTTCTTTCAAAAGTACCTGAATGATCGGCTACACCTTCGGGTATCAGCGCTTTTGCAACTGGTTCCTGATCGGCTTCGGGGCCGTTCACAAACTCATCATAAGTTGTACGGTTTTCAAACGGACGCTTACCTAATATCTCTTCAAGGTCTGATTGAAACAGGATCTCTTTTTCCAAAAGCTTATCGGCCAGTTTTATCAGGCCTTCGCGTTTATCGATAAGCAATTTCTTGGTCATTTCATAAACTTCGGCTATCTGGTTACGAACTTCCATATCTATCAGTTCCGATGTTTTTTCAGAATATGGTTTGTTAAACTGGTATTCGCCCTGGGTATCATTAAAGGATACGTTACCAACTTTTGCATTCATGCCATATATAGTAACCATAGCATAAGCAAGTTTGGTAATTCGTTCCAGGTCATTTTGCGCACCGGTTGATATTTTGCCGAAGGTTATGTCTTCAGCAACACGACCGCCCAATGTCATACACATACCATCTATTAATTGTTCGGTGGTGTACAAAAATTGTTCTTTTGGCAGGTATTGTGCATAACCCAACGCAGCAACGCCACGGGGAACGATGGATACTTTAACCAACGGGTCAGCATGTTCCAAAAACCAGCCTGCAATAGCATGGCCTGCTTCGTGGTAAGCAACAATACGTTTTTCTTCGGGCGATATGATCTTGTTCTTTTTCTCCAACCCGCCAATTACACGGTCAATTGCATCCTGAAAATCCTGCATATCAACAGCTTCCTTGTTTTTACGGGCTGCTATTAAGGCGGCTTCGTTACAAACATTGGCAATTTCGGCGCCTGCAAAGCCAGGGGTTTGTGCTGACAGTTTTTTAGCATCAACGCCTTCAGCAAGTTTCACGGGTTTTAAATGCACTTTAAATATTTGCTCGCGGCCAATCAAATCTGGTTTATCAATAGATACCTGCCTGTCAAAACGGCCGGGACGAAGTAGTGCCGAGTCCAGCACATCAGGGCGGTTAGTTGCAGCAAGGATGATGATACCCGAATCGGTACCAAAACCATCCATTTCAACCAGTAACTGGTTCAGGGTGTTTTCGCGCTCATCATTACCACCTACAATATTGTTTTTACCACGGGCACGGCCAATGGCGTCAATTTCATCTATAAATATAATACATGGAGCTTTGTCTTTCGCCTGGCGGAAAAGGTCACGAACGCGTGATGCACCTACCCCAACAAACATTTCAACAAAGTCCGATCCTGATAAAGAGAAAAAGGGCACCTGTGCTTCGCCAGCTACGGCTTTAGCAAGCAAGGTTTTACCGGTACCAGGGGCACCGATAAGCAATGCCCCTTTTGGTATTTTACCACCCAGGTTAGTATATTTTTTAGGATTTTTAAGAAAATCTACAATTTCCATCACCTCCTGTTTGGCCTCTTCAAGGCCGGCCACATCATTAAACGTTACGGATACCTGCGCTTCTTTATCAAATAATGTGGCTTTTGACTTGCCGATATTAAATATCTGGCCGCCGGGGCCACCGCCAGCGCCACCACTCATGCGGCGCATAATAAATAGCCATACGGCTACCAGTAAAACAGCCATTATAATACACTGTACAAACCAGTTCGACAACAGGCTTTCGTGCCCCGCCTCGATAGAAACCGGTACTTTGTCTGCATCGGCAACACCTGCCTGGGCATCATTTATTGCTTTGGTTAAACCATCATAAGTAGCAGCAGTAAAAGCATATTGAGGGCCCGTTTCATCATTGCTCAGGTTCAAAGGGCTGTGCTCTTTTTTTGCATCATGATACTGCGGCTTAGTCAAACTTTCAGGCTTTATGTAAACATCGGCAACAATAAGGTCTCCGCTGCGGTAAGCAACAACCTTTTGTACATCATGCTGTTTAAGCATTTCTTCCTCAAACCGCTGAAAAGTTATCTGGCTGGTAGTGGGGGTATTCATTAATGTCGCAACGCCAAGCAGCACTACAACAATAATGGCGTAAAACCACATAATATTTGGTTTTGGCGGTTTTGGCGTAATTTTTTTATTCGGTATTTTCCGGAGCGGTTTTGGTTTTTCCAAGTTATTATCTTTCATTACTATTTTTTATTTGTTCCCGGTAATGAAGCTATCGCAAGCTGTTATTTGTTTTTTAACAGCGTATGATGGTTTCATTCTTTAAGAACTCAAACTTACAATCTTTTAATTAACATTTAAATGGTTTCGACATTGACGCCTGCCCCGGCACATTTGTTACCGATTATTTTAAGCGCTTTTATATAATTTAATTTCTGCGTCGCCCCAAAGGTCTTCCATTCCATAAAACTCACGTTTATCAGTTCTGAAAACGTGTACAACCACATCTACATAATCCAACAGTATCCATTCACCGTATTGCAGGCCCTCTTTTCGCCAGGGTTCCTGTTGTGTTGCTTTAAAAATTTCTTCTTCAATACTATTGGCAATGGCTTTTACCTGGGTGGTTGATTCGGCATGACAGACTACAAAATAATCGGCCACCGAACTAAATATATTACGAAGGTCTAACCTGATAATATCATTTCCTTTTTTTTCCTGGATGCCGTGAATGGCTAACTCAGAAATATAAGCGGATTCACTTAACGCTTTGTTTTTTACCATCAAAAAGAATTAGTTTTGAACGATTCTTGATCTATAATTATTATACTTTGCAAAATAACATATTTTCGGGGTTATTTGTTGGACAAAATTTTCTAACATTAAAAGAAGTAGATTCTACCAACAATTTCCTAAAGGAATTACTGTCAAATTCCAAGCCATTGCCCGAAGGTACGGTCATTATGGCAGAAAACCAATACGCGGGCCGCGGGCAGCAGCAAAATGGCTGGCATACCGAACCCGGTAAAAATTTGACATTCAGCATCCTGCTAAAGCCTCATTTTTTATCAATAACCAATCAATTCGACTTAATAAGGGCCGTTAGCCTCGGTGTTTTTGATGCCCTTGAGCCCTTATTGGGCGAGAAATTAAAAATAAAATGGCCGAATGACATCTATTGTGAAAATTATAAACTTGGCGGAATGCTCATTGAGAACATCGTACAGGGTAGCCAGATAAAAAATTCAGTTATTGGTATCGGGCTTAATATTAACCAGGAAAGTTTTCCGGTGACTTTGCCAAATGCGAGGTCATTAAAGCAAATCTTACATGCAGATTATGATCTTATTACATTATTATCCGAGATTTGCCGCAATATTGAAGCCTGGTATTTGAATTTGAAAGCCGGGAACGTTGCTTTTGTAAGGAAAACCTATTTATCCCGACTATATTGGTTAAATGAAAGTAAAAGCTTTAAAACCGGAAATATTACCTTTGACGGTACAATTAGAGGTGTGAGGGATAACGGCTTACTGGTAGTGCAAAATAATAATAATGAAGAATTGGAGTTTAGCCTGAAAGAAATTGAGTTTGTTCATTAGGGGACGGTTGTTAAATATAGTTAAAAACAACCGTGTCGGCCGCATATGAGCGGCGGTTCAGAATGTTAACAGAAACTGCCGCTACTTTTGAGAGGCTATTATAAATAAAAAGGGATATTGGGTTAATTGAAATAAAAGACAAATAAAAAGACATATGAAGAAAATAATTTTAGTAGCGGCCGTATTATTACTAAGCTATGGCGCATTTGCACAAATTGAAGCCCCCGTAAAATGGTCGTACGCGGCCAAACGGATCAGCAGCACCGAGGCTGTTGTGTTTTTGCGTGCGACAATACAGGATGGCTGGCATATATACTCGCTTAACGTAAAGGATGGCGGCCCTATAAAAACCTCGTTTACTTTTGCGCCCTCAAAAGAATACGGTTTGGATGGTAAAACTACAGAGCCAACTCCTTTAACAAAATTTGAAAAATCGTTTAGCATGGATGTTAGCTATTTTGAAAAAACGGTTACTTTTCAACAAAAAATAAAAATAAAATCTCCCAATGCTGCGGTTGTTAAAGGCTCACTTGAATACATGACCTGCAACGATAAAAAATGTCTGCCACCGGATGATGTTGAATTTTCAATTCCATTAGGTAAATAACCGGCTGCTGAAAATGAAATATTTCAAAAAGCGCAACGCTGTTACAATATCGTTATACCTGTTACTATCGGTTGTTGTACTGTTAACAGGTGTAAGCACGGCTAAAGCCTATCAACAGAAAGCTGCAGACACCGTTTCGAGCAGCGGGGTTGCATTTACGACCATCCCTACTGCTGCCGACAGTCTGGCAGCAAGGAAGAAGCACCTTGATAGCGTTAAAAAAGCAAAATCTGCTGTTTTAAAAACTGCCAAGTTATCAAAGGAAAAGCCAAAGAGCCTTTGGGAAATTTTTATCGCCGGCCTTTTAGGCGGTTTAACAGCTGTAATTTTGCCCTGTATTTATCCTTTGCTGCCATTAACGGTCAGCTTTTTTACCAAAAAGAGCGGGTCAAGGGGTAAAGCAGTAATGCAATCGGCTATATATGGCTTATCCATCATCGTAATTTATGTAGCGCTTGGGATGCTGATCTCTATCATTTTTGGTTCCGATGCATTAAATGCGTTGGCTACAAATGGCATATTCAACATGTTTTTCTTTTTGTTGCTGGTTGTTTTTGGCATATCATTCTTGGGTGCTTTTGAAATTACACTGCCAAGTTCCCTCGCCAATAAACTGGATGCTAACGCTGATAAGGGCGGCCTGACGGGGATATTTTTTATGGCGTCAACGCTTGTAGTGGTATCTTTTTCGTGTACCGGGCCAATAATAGGAACCTTATTGGTTGACGCCGCCTCAAAGGGCGACCGCCTCGGGCCTGCTGTAGGTATGCTCGGGTTCTCGCTGGCATTGGCGCTGCCATTTACGGCCTTCGCTTTTTTCCCTTCAGCATTAAAAAGTTTGCCGAAATCAGGCGGCTGGCTTAATAGTGTAAAAGTTGTACTTGGTTTCCTTGAACTTGCTTTTGCCCTTAAGTTTTTATCAAATGTAGACCTGGCTTACCATTGGAACTGGTTCGACCGCGAGATATTTTTATCGTTATGGATAGCTATCGGCTTATTGATAGGCTTGTACCTTATCGGCAAGATAAAATTTTCGCACGACAGCGATGTGCCTTACTTGTCTATACCGCGTACCTTTTTGTCGATCATTGTTTTTGCATTTGTTATTTATATGATACCCGGTTTGTGGGGTGCACCACTAAAATCCATCAGCGCCTTTTTGCCGCCAATGGCGACCCAGGATTTTGACCTATCGGCTACACCCGGCGGCGGAGCGGCTTTGCCGGCGGTACAACAATCATCCATAAAAGTTAAAAAATACGATGGGATTTATGACCGTATAAAAACCCGAGGACTTGACCCATGGTATGATTATGACCAGGCGCTACAGGTATCGAAAGAATTACACAAACCGATATTTATTGATTTTACAGGCTTCAACTGTGTAAACTGCCGTGAGATGGAAGCCAATGTATGGACTGACCCGAGGGTTTTTGCACATTTGCGGAATGATTTTGTAATGCTGCAAATGGTTGTCGATGATAAAACAAATATAGACCCTAAAGAGCAATTTATATCTGAATATAGTACAAAAAAGATAACCACATTGGGCGGTAAATGGAGCGACCTGGAGGCCTCACGGTTTAACTCGAACTCGCAGCCGTTTTATGTTTTGCTCGATAGCGATGGCAATTTGCTAACCGATAAAAATGGAAAAGAAATAGAGCCTTCGCCAGCTGATTATAATGTTGAGAGCTATTTAAAATTTTTAGAAAGCGGGATAGCGGCGTATAAAAAGCAGTAGTTGTTCCATAATCTACGTTTCATAGCGATGGGTTTTAAACCCATCGCTATGAATTGAAATGATCATAAACCTGATTTTTGTCTATTAATCGCAAATTCAAATCTCTCAATATAGCGATTGGTTTTAAACCCATCGCTATGATACCCATCGCTATGAAACGGTTTAATCATTATCATTATCTTACGGAATGATTTTTCTCCCGAAAAAACCATAAATTCGCGCAAAATTACAATACCCTAATTAATACCTGTTACCTTTGCAACAGGGTTTATAAAGACAAATTATTACTTTAAACGCGAAACAGCGCCTTTTCTGAAAAAATGACGCAAATTAAAAATATAGGACTTTTTACATCTGGCGGTGATTCGCCGGGAATGAATGCAGCCATAAGGGCAGTAGTGCGTTCGGCAATTTATTATAACCTGGAGGCTACCGGGATACGGCGCGGGTTTGACGGTATGATAAAAGGGGATTTGTTCCCGATGGACCGGCGGTCTGTTTCAAATATTATCCAGCGTGGCGGCACAATTTTAAAAACTGCCCGCAGCGAACAATTTAAAACCGTTGAAGGCCGTAAGCTGGCTTACGAGCAGCTAAAAGCGCACAATGTTGATGCACTTGTTGCTATTGGTGGCGATGGTACTTTTACCGGCGCGAAAGTTTTCGGGCAGGAATTTGATATCCCGGTAATTGGTATGCCCGGTACTATCGATAACGACCTTTGCGGTACTGATTTTACGATAGGTTATGATACCGCCATTAATACCGTAATACAGGCGGTTGATAAGATAAGGGATACAGCCGAATCGCACGACAGGCTGTTTATTATTGAAGTAATGGGCCGCGATTCGGGGCTGATCGCTTTACGCACAGGAATTGCCGCCGGGGCTGAAGCTATACTGATACCCGAAAGTAAAACAGACCTGCAATCGGTTTTTGATCGGTTAGAACGGGGCCGGAAAGACAAAAAATCAAAAATTATTATGCTTGCCGAAAACGGCGAAGCAGGTGACGCTTTTGAAGTAGGTCGCCAGATAAAAGAGAAATTCCCTAATTATGATACCCGCGTATCTATATTAGGCCATATTCAGCGAGGCGGAAGCCCTACCTGTATGGACCGTGTGCTTGCAAGCCGACTGGGTGTAGCTGCGATTGAAGGATTAATAGCCGGGCATCGTAACGAGATGGTAGGGCTTATCCATAACGAAATAGCTTTTACCCCGTTTGAACATGCAATTAAACACAATACTGACATTAATCCGGATTTTTTGAAGATAGTGGAGATACTGGCGATATAGGCCGGAATGTTTGTGGCGCAGTTTCAGCCGGGTTTAATAACTGGGTTATAATCAAATTGCCGTTTATTTTGGTAATAAGCTTGTTAGCATTATTTGAGCATGTGTTTTCGTATTATGTCTTTTCACAGCAGTGACGCCTGTTGCCTGTGTTTAGTAATCCAACCTTTTTACAGCTATTAGTAACGCCCAAAATATCCTGTCGGTACCGGGCCTGAATCATATCGTCTGCCGGATATAGGCAAAAATAACCATGTTCATTTAAAAAAAGAGGTTCCTCCGTTACGCATTAGCGGCACCAATCAATACCACTATGGGCAAGCGGCTTAGAAGCACCCGGGACGTATTTATGTAATCTTGTCATAAAAGCAATGGCTAAATTTTTGGACGGGTAAGAACAGTTTAATATCAATAATGGAACTTAATGGTATTTTATCTGTAGCATATTAAAGACCGTTAATGCGCTAACTATGACCGAAACCGTCAAAATACAGTACCTGGCTGCTGTCAGCTTACTGTCAGTTTTTATCATCAATATCCTTACACCCCCCGAATTTGTAATTGATATTTTGTATTTATGCAGTATAGTACTTGTATTTAGACAGAATATCCGTACAATTTTGTACTTTAGTTTAACAGCTTGTGTACTGATCATCATCAATGCACTATTTTTTGACGGTGAAATTAAAGGCAGCACATCCTTGTGGATCAATCGCGGGATTTCCTTAGTGGCTATTTTCATCACTTCCTATATCGCCATACACTACCGCAGGCAAACCCAGGCATCTACGCTTAAAGAGCAGCGATATTTAAAGGCACTGGAAGCCATGTTATTTATGACATCGCACGAGGTTAGAAAACCAGTGGCCAATATTTTAGGGCTTATTGAAACAATGGGTCCGAATAAAACTGATTTAGAAATAATTGATGTACAAGAACTATTCATCCATCTTCAGTCTTCCGCTCATGAACTGGACGATTTTGTTAAGGCGCTAAACACCTTTATTGAGCAAACTGAAAAAGAACACAACCAGGGGTAGTTGCCATAGTACGTCCGTGCCCCAGCCATAGTCAGCTTTAAGCCAAGCTATAATTTATTTATTAAAAAATTCTATCAATGCGGGCGCCAATACTTTCATAGATATATTGTGCGTTTGCCCTTTAAACATTTTTAGTTCGCTGCGGGGTATAGTACCTGCCAGTTGCTTTACTGAATTTTGCATAGAGGCCGGGCTTTTTTCGCCGCCGCCTACAAGCGTGGGTGCCTTAACCGAGGCTGCTTCTTGTACAGGCAGCACAAAACCATTCATAATAGCAGCATCATAGGGCAATGTATGCGCTACTGCCTTAAGCTTTGAAAATATGGGCATTATCCGCATTATAAAAACTATGAATGGCGGCACGCCCACCATATCCTTCATAAAAAATTTAACAGCATCGCCCCTGCGGTCAGCAGCTATTAATGCTTTTAGCTGTGCTTCGGCATCCGGCGGCGGTTGGTGCCCGGTTTTATCAACCATATAAGGGGCCTCATATAAGGCAAGCTTTTTTATGTTAAGCCCTGCCGCTGCCGCCTTAAGTGAAAGCGCCGCACCAGAGGATACGCCGGCTAAAAAAACCGGCTTGCCCACGGCCTGTATCAATGTTTCAATATCTTCTATTTCCCGCTCGGGCGAATAGGGTTGTGTGTCGCCGCTTTCGTTACGGCCGCGGCGGTCGTAATTAATAACGCTGAAATGCGGCGCCAATAATTTTGCAAGTTCAGGCATTGGGCCAAATGCGCGGCTGCATAATGCGCCATCAACCAGTATCACCGGCTCGCCGCTGCCCGATTGTTCATAGGCTATCAGGGTGCCGTCTTTGGATGTTACTGTTTTCATATATCGTTTGGTTTGATGGTTATCCGATATTTATCAAATTTTGTAAATTTTCAGCAAAACGGTCGATGCTCTGGTTCCAGCCAACGTTCATTCCGTCCAATGACTGGCATGCTTCTGGCGTTGAGCTCACCACGATTGCTGTAAATGTCATTTTTGTTTTTCCGTTTTCTTCAGTAAAAATAACTGTGTTCAACACCTCTAGCTGGGCGTTGCCATCATCATCTTCCTTAATGTTTGAAAAAACAATGCGTTCGGGTTCAACTATTTCGTTAAAAACGCCCCTGGTGGGATATTTTGTACCGTCGGGCCCTTGCATAACGATGCGCATAATACCCCCAACCCGCGTATCCAGTTGGCAAACCGGGTTTGTGAAATCTTTTGGCCCCCACCATTTTTCCACCAGTTCGGGGTCTGTCCACATTTTAAATACGAGTTCGCGTGGTGCATCAAAGATGCGTGTGATGTTAACCTGTTGCCTAACAGGATTATCAGTCAGCTCATTTTTTGTTGCCATGATCTTTATTTTTTGCTTGTAATTCTTTTAGTGCAATTTCCATCGCGTCAAACTTACCCTCCCAGAATTTTTTGTACTGGTTTAGCCAGCCCCATATTTCGCCCAGTTTATCGAGCTTTGCTTCGCAATACCGTTCCCTTCCTTTTTTGTTGATCACCACCAGGCCGCACTCTGTCAATATTTTCATGTGCTGTGATACCGCCGAGCGCGTAATATCAAAATGATCAGCTACCTGGTTAACATTCAGCTTGCTATCGCATAACATACTCAAAATAATACGCCTGTTAGGGTCGGCTATGGCCTGGAAAACATCTCTTCTCATCAAAATCTTTAACAATATGTAAGTAAACGCTTACAAATATATATGTAAGCAATTACTTACGCAAATTTATTTTTTGTTTTTTTAACCCAACGAAGTGTAACTTGCTATCGAAGTATGAGGAGACACTTGTACCGCTAATCCTCAAACTTTGAAAAAAACCGGAATTATCATAATAATAGCAAGCTGCATGCTCTCATGCCGCAAAGAACATAAGACCATACTGGTACAAAGCACCCCAGATGGGCCGTCTGTTACTGTAACGATAAATGAAACCCAACCCGGACATGCTATTCCGGCGACGTTTGAGGGTTTGAGTTTTGAGACAGAGATATTAACCGCCAACCCTAATTTTTTAAATGCAAATAACGCGGTGCTTATCCAGATGATAAAAAATCTTGGGCCCGGCATTTTGCGTATTGGGGGCGGCACAAGTGATGAAGTGTATTGGTCGGAAGATGGGCACAGCGCTACAGATTCGCTGACAAAGCCCGACATTGACCGCTTAACCTCATTTTCAACTGTGATAGGATGGCCGGTTTTGTTTGGTTTAAACCTGGGTATTAATGATGGGGCGGTGGCGGCAAACGAAGCGGTTTATGTGCGTAACAGTCTTGGTGGCAACTTATATGCATTCCAGTCGGGCAATGAACCCGATGTGTACAATTATGGTATGCGCCCGCCCAACTATTTATATACCGATTATCAGCAGGATTGGGAAAGTTATTTAGCAAGCGTAAGGAACAAGGTGCCACAGGCGCCATTCGCCGGCCCTGATGTTGCTTATAACAGCAATTGGATAACATTATTTGCCGAAAACGAGAACGCCAACATAAAACTGTTAGACGGGCACTACTACCTTACCGGCCCCGCAACAGACCCATCCATTACCTGGCAAACTATTTTAACCTTTAATGCCAAACTGGCGGGTTACCTGCAGCCTATAAAAGCTGAAGCCGCTAAATTTAACCTGCCATACCGTATTACCGAAAGCAACAATGTTTACGGCGGCGGTAAAGTCGGGGTGAGCGATGTATTTGCGGCGTCGCTTTGGGCGCTTGATGCTATGTGGACAGTTGCCGAAAATAACGGGTCGGGGATCAATTTCCATGATGGTGTTGGCCTGGTGTATTCGCCCATTGTCATCCAGAATGATGCGGCAAGCGCCGGGCCGGAATATTATGCCATGCTCGCCTTTAAGTATGCTGCGGCAGATGGCACAGTTATACCGGCAAATGTTGACGACCCTCAATTTTGCAGTGCTTACGCATGCGTAAAAGCTGACGGCACTTATGTTTTTACATTTATAAATAAAGACCCGGTAAACCGATACAGCTTTAAGGTACAATTAAACAAATCCGTTTCATTAATGCAGGTTGCGCGACTTACAGCGCCCTCAGTTACTGCCAAAACTGGTATAGTGTTTGCAAACGCCACAGTAAATGCTGATGGCACATTTGAACCAAACGCCAATGAGCAATATTCGGTTAGTGGAGAAAATTTTGCAGTTAATGTATCGGCAGGCAGTGCGGCGGTTGTTACGGTAAAGTGAATGATAGCTTATCGATATATAAGGGAGATACTATCGTGCTTTCATAATCCCATTTGCTTTCAATGTTCAATCGCTGATAACAACAACATATTACAACTGTTCTATTTCTTCAACAGACAGCTTAGTGACCTTTGCTATAAATTCAACAGAGGAACCTTCTTTTATAAGTTCACGGGCAATATCTAACGCTTTTTTATGCTCACCTTTTTCTTCAGCTTCCTCTCTTGCAAAAGCTATCGAATTTTCATAATCCCATTTGGCTTTTAAATTTGAATCGTACATTGCTTTTTCCTCCCTGGTTAAATTACTTACTTCAGCAATTTTAAATATTTTTTGAAATACCCTTTTATTTAAAACAGATGGCACTTTGTCGAGGTGGCTCATGTGCTTCAACAGGTAGAACCATCTGTCGAGATCGGTTTCCAGTTCTGCCTCAGTTTTCACAAATTTACATAATTCTAAAAACTTATAACCCAATTTATTGTAAAATATTTCCCCGGTATCTGTGTTTGTAAGGCTAACGTTATGCAGGTACCTGTCTGAGGTATTTTGCTTGAAATTAAATTCCAATATGGCTATTAGGTAAACTTCTTTAAGTTCAATGTTCCAATGGCTTTTACCTTTAGGCAATGTTCGTTTATAAGGCAGGATTATAAAACACTGCCCTATCGCCAAAATTACGCTGTTCAGCCCTTTGCATTTCTATTATGAATTGTTCGCCGTTTTTCCCAGTACAAAGCAGGTCAAAAAATATTTTTTTGAATTCTTCAGTATCGCCGGCGTGTTCGGTGGAGTTATAGGTAAGATCAGCAATTTCTTTCTGATCTTTAAATAGCTGGTTCAAAAAGTCAATCAGGATATCTTTATTTGGCTAATTTCCAAACAAATGTTTAAAGCCAAAATCGCTAAGAGGGTCAATAAAACGGCCAGGTTTTGGTTGCATAGGTTTTAAAGTGATTTCGAAAATATGAAATTTAGATGGATTATTCCCCGCCTTTCTTACCTATTTTCTTCAGTCTATAGTTAGCGAATTCATATATCAGCCATCAATGATACGTGATGTATCCACGTTCATTACCTTTGCTGCATGGAAGATTTAAACGTTTTCACCATCACCGCTGCTATTGCCGATCCCGTAAGATTATCAACAATGCTATACCTTATGCCGGGGCCGGCTTCGGTAACCGAGATTATGAACCACCTCGAAGTTTCGCAAAGTAATTTATCCAACCACCTGGCGGTGCTTAAAAATGCCGGCCTCACCAAAAGCCGGTCAGCGGGCCGGCAAAAAATATATGAACTTGCAAACCACGACGTTGCCCAATTGGTGGAATTGTTATTCAATATGCAACACACTAACATTGCAAAAAAGGAAAGGATGGTAAAACCCATACAAAACGCCAGGACATGTTATGATCACCTGGCCGGGAGGTTTGGCGTGGCGCTTTTTAAAAAATTAGTCGAGAAGAATGCTATTCAATTTCCCGATGAGCTGGCAGCTAACGAGCGCCAATTCTTTTCGGACGAACTCACCCTTGGCGCCAATGCCGAACAGGTTTTTAGTAAACTCGGCGTTGACCTTGCCACCCTCAAAAATCCGCGAAGAAAATTTGCCTACGGCTGCCTTGACTGGACGGAAAGAACGCCGCACTTAGCCGGGGCTTTAGGCGCTTCGCTCTGTCATTCGTTTTTAGAAAAGAAATGGATAGTAAGAAAAAGCGGCACAAGGGCTATTGCAGTTACTTCAAACGGAAGATCGGCGCTGAGGGAGTTAATTGGCTTGAATGTTGACTGATCACACCTATTAAACAATAATAATGAGCAACATGAAATTTAAAACGATTGAACCGAAGATACTTTATTTTGGCACGCCGGTGGCTTTAATTACCACGCTTGATGCGGACGGAAATGCCAATATCGGTCCAATGTCATCGGTATGGGCCCTGGGGAGGACATTGATGCTGGGTTTGGAGACAGAATCGAAAACCTACCAGAATTTGATGGACCAAAAGGAATGTGTGATCAATTTCCCTGATTCGTCGTTGTTTCGGCATGTTGAAAAGATAGCAAACCTCACCGGCGCCAACCCAATCCCCGAATACAAAAAAGGACGATATGAATATGATGCCGACAAATTTACATCGGGCGGATTTACTGCCATTAAATCGGAGATAGTAAAACCGCCGCGTATTGCGGAATGCCAATTGCAATTTGAGGCCGTATTTAAAAATGTTTTGAAAATTAATGACGACCCCGTAGAGGCCTCGGGCATAGCAGCAGTTGAGGTAAGGGTAATAAAAATTCACGCCGATGAAGCGTTAATTATTGAAGGCAAACACATTGACCCTAAAAAGTGGGATCCGCTGATATATAATTTCCGTCATTATTATGGCTTAGGCGATGAGCTTGGTAAAACTTTTAAGGCGGAGGTATAGAAAGTCATTGGTCATTATGTCATTTAGTTATTGGTGGTAGTTTTTCGCCTCCCTCTACTGTCTATCATAAATCATTACAATTTTTCTGTTTCCTTGAGGGGAAACAGAGGATTGGGATATTGACAGTTCTTCCCCGTGATTTTGAAGCCACCAGATTTCGGTTGTCTTCATCTGTGCGGTTTGCCCCCCGCGGTTGAAGATTATAGTTGTTGTTGTATTCAGTGTATCCAGGTTTGTCGACAGCCCGGCAATAGTTCCCCGCGGAGTCCCATAAGATTCCGATTTGGTTTCTCCGCCGCTCAGCATCATTTTATCATCAATTACGCGGTCATCGCGCCATTCTTCAATAAAGTACCGTTGTATGTCAACCTCGTTTTCATCTTGTTTTATCTTCAATTTGTGTGGCAAATTGCCTGAGCCCTGGGCCCCTAAATTGCTTTTATCTTCATTTAATACCCATTCGCCGGAAAAATCAACGGGGTTAGTCATTGATAGTTTTGGCTGGCCGGTTTTCTCACGGAAAGGATTGATCGCATTAATATAGGCTGCATCATTTAAACCAAGCACACGCGGGTCATTCACCAGCGCTTCAAATTGTTTTTTAGGCGTATTGTGCGTCATGCCCGCCCAAATGATCCAGTAACTCCATTTAGGCTGTTTTTCGAGTATTTCAGGGGTTGGCGGTGTTCCTACTTCGCCGAGCGTAATTGGTTTCCCTTGTGATAAGGCGAGCAGCTGGTCGTAATATTCCTGTTTAAAATCCGATCCGTAAACATCCAGTGCCAAAATATCCAGGTAATTATTGCCGGGATAAAAATTTGAAAACTCCATGCCCGCCCTGGTTGGCCTGTCTACACTCCAAACCCAAATAAGGTTGTTAAGTTTGTGATAATTAACCAGCCGGTTGAAAATTTGACGGTACAAAGCTTGGGTACTATACTGGCCGGTGCGGTTGCCCCACCAAAACCAGTTGCCGTTCATTTCGTGGTAAGGCCGCCAGAGGATTGCGATATGTGCTTTTTGCAACTGTTTTAAATAAAAGGCAATGGTATCCACCTGTGCCATCCATTTTTTGTTAAGCGCAGTGCCCGGTGTTAATATATCCTGAAATTGCTGGTCGGTTAAGCGGCCCTGCACGCTTGCCAGCGCGTTTGGGTCGGCGCCTGCGAGAGGCTGAAAAGTAATAGGTTCGTTGGCGGTAGGCGGTACGGCATGCCAGCACAATGTTACTATCGCCCCCTTTTTATTTTGCCGCTTCGCTTCTTCAACCATAGCCCAACGTTTAAGGTATGAGTCTTTGTCCCCCTCTTTAGCAAAGCCGAAATCAGTACTCCAGATCACCGGTGTTTTGCCAATATAGGTTGCCGCAAACTTTGAGTTATTATCTTTTGCCGCCGGAAAATTATGCTGCCCCGTGAGGGTGTATTTGCCCGACAGGCTATAAATAAACTCCAAGAGCGCTTTGGCTTCGGGCGAGGCATTGGGGGTTGCAGGTTCAACTTGTGCAAAGACAAGTGAGTGCATCAGCAACGACACTGATAATAGAAAAGCATTTTTTTTAAGCATCTTTCAAACCATCTAAATCCGGCAAAAATTTAAAGATATATTATGACCCTCACGGCGCCTGGTAGTCAAGTTTCGTGGGGCCGCCGACAAACGTTTTATCAATTATTAAGCGTATTACTTCATCAATTTCGTTGCCCACGGTTAACATATGCTCAATTACCTCTTTGTTGTCGGGGTTGAAGAAATTGCCCCTATCCATAATATTGATCAGCCCAAGCATGCTTGCTACGGGACGCCGCAACTCGTGTGAAGATAAAGATGCAATATGCCGCAATCGTTCATTTTGATCAACTATGGCTTTCTCCGTTGCCAACAGCTCGGTTATATTATGCGAAAAGCACCCAACGCCGGTAATGTCGCCTTTTACTTTATAAATAGGGTTAAAGCTTATTTCGAAACTCAGCACCTCATTTGTTACCAGATCGGTACTTTCGCTTACAATAGTGTATCGTTCGCCCGCCAGTGCACGATGATAATATTCGTCCCACTTTTCAATTTCCCTTTCCGTATACCCTTTGTGCAGGTATGAATACTCGCCCTCCCTGGGCTCAACCCCGGTTATGCGGGCAATCAGGTTGCGGTAAGCCTTGTTCATATACACATACCGGGTTTCCTTATCAATGGACCATATCAGGTCGTCGGTATTATTTATAAGGGCCTCAAGGCTGTTTTGTGTGCGAATAGCCTCCTCACGGGCGCGTTTTTCAGGCGTAATATCTTTCATAAATACCGTAAGCCCCAGTTCCGACGGGTACACCGACGTATCCAGCCACATATCTGTAGCTTCGATACATTCAATAAACTGAACATTTATTTTTTTGACTGCGGCATCACGGCACGTTACCTCGAACTCGGTACCCAACATAATCGGGAAGGCATCCCATATTACAGAACCAATAAGCTCATTTCGGGTTTTGCGCGTTACTTTTTCAAATGCAGCGTTTACACGTACAAATTTCCATTCGTTATCAACAATAAAAAAATAATCGTTAATGCTCTCGATAAAAGCGTCGAGCTTTTCGGCGGTATGCTTTATTTCATTTTCAATAAGGTGCTTCTGCGTTACATCATGGCCTATGCCCTGTATTTCTTTAACCTCGCCTTCATCATTGGCGACAGAAATAAACTCCCATTCAGTATCATAAATATCCCCGTTTTTTGCAAGCTTTTTGTGTGCAAGGTGAATGATCTTCCCGGGGTGGGCAACACAATTTGCAAATGTCTTTTCCAGCCGTGCCTTTTCTTCAGCTAAAGTTACGACGGCGTAATGCCTCCCAAGTATTTCCGCCTTTTTATAGCCGAGTATTTTTAAAAACTGCTTGTTGGCAAATGTAAAGTTGCCGTTGATATCAAACCGGATCAAAAAATTAGTTTGTGAGTCGATAACCGAGTTGAGGAATTTCTCGCGCAATTTTGCTTCGTCCTGCAAGCGGAGTTTCTCGGGCAGGTGGTCCCGGATGACACTTAGTAAAATTTTATGCCCCGAATTTTCATCGGCAATAAGGCTTTTTCTTTCGTAAACCCCCTTAACTGCGCCGCCAGGTGTAATAAATTTATAATATAGTTCAATAGTAGCGCCTGTGGCCAGTTTACCGGTTTGGGTTTTTACGCTGTCCTGGTAATGCCGGTCAATATTTTCAAATAAAAGGTTTGTATTTCGATAAAAATCTGCCGCCGGATAGCCCAATACCTTTATCACATCGTTGCTGATAAACATGAACCGGTGCTCGTCCAGGTCAAAGGCTAAGGTGCATTCATTTAATTCGGAAGGAAAAGCCTCATGCATAATTCAAATTAAACACTTTTTTTGGAGATTAGAACTAATTTTTCTGTTTTGCCTAACCACTGACTGTTAACTTCTTATCCTTTGCAAAAAATCATTTTCAAATCAAAATAATTTACTACCTTTGCATCCCCGCAGAAAGGACTCCGGGGACATGTTGAATACATAAAATAAAGAAATGGCAACTAAAATCAGACTGCAAAGACACGGTAAAAAAGGAAAACCTTTTTACTACATCGTGGTAGCGGATGCACGCGCACCAAGGGACGGACGTTTTATTGAGCGTTTAGGTTCATACAACCCTAACACCAACCCTGCAACTATCGACATTAATTTCGACAAAACCCTTGATTGGGTAAATGATGGCGCACAGCCAACAGATACCTGCCGTGCGATATTATCGTACAAAGGCGTTTTATATAAAAAACACTTACAGGGCGGCCTTAAAAAAGGCGCTTTGACCGAAGAACAGGTTGAAACAAAATTCCAGGAATGGCTTGACCACAAAGACGGCAAGATCACCGGTAAAAAAACAGGCCTTGTTTCGGCAAAAGACGAAGCACGCAAAGCTGCCTTAGCTGCTGAAGCTAAGAAAAAAGAAGCTAAAGCTGCTTCTATTGTTGCTAAAAACACACCTCCGGTTGAGGAAGTTGAAGCTCCTGCCGAAGATGCAGCTACTGAAACAGAAGCTGAAAGCGCTGAATAATTAGAATCAAAATTTAAGAGTCAGGAACCAAGAGTTTTTCTACTCTCAAAACAAATATTAATGGCGAAGATCCTAACAGGATTTTCGCCATTGTTATTTTCACCGGGTTATAGCAATGGGTTTGAAACCCATCGCTATGCAAAAAAAAATTAAAATATAGTATGGTAACCGAAGATCATTTCCGCATAGGCACTATATTAAAGCCAAAAGGCTTAAAAGGCGAGTTACACCTTTATACAGACTTTGAAGGCCTGGAAAATATGAAGTTTAATACCATTTTTATCGAGATCAGCGGTAAGTTGGTGCCCTACTTTGTAAGCTCAATAAAGTACCTGCAAAAAAGCGCCGCCTATTTGATTTTGGAAGATGTGGATACCATTGAAAAAGCCTCGCTACTGGCAAAAAAACATATTTATCTTCCCAATAAATTAAAACCCAAAAAGAAAAAGAGCGAATTTACCCTGTTTGACCTTGTTGGCTTTACCGCTGTTGACCAGGATGAAGGCGAGCTCGGCGAAATCACCGAAGTAAACGAATACCCCCAGCAAATTTTAGCAACCGTTAACTACAAAAGTTGCGAAGTGCTTTTCCCGCTGAATGAAGAGATCATTAAAAGCATTGATGTGGTTAAAGGGATAGTGCTTGTTGATTTGCCGGAGGGGTTGCTGGATGTTTATTTGGAGTAATGCTTTGGCCGCAATATTCCAATTTGCAATATATACCAACGCGTCGTTGCGAACGAAGCAATCTCTACACAGGCAGGGTGAAGATGCAGGTCTAATACTTTTCTATTCGCCCTGTGCAGTTTGCGATTGCTTCGTGCCTCGCAATGATCAGTGGTGAACGCTGAAACCTAATCCAAATTTTATTTGGCATTTTGTAAAGTTTGTTTTACATTTGGTAAATCAAACTTTACAAATATGAAATCAAAATTTTTGTTCCCTTACTGGTGCCGCTATTTGGGCTGGGCGCTGGTTATTGCACATGTACCGATGTCGATTATCGGCAGAGCTAACGGAATGATAAATCCTTTAGACAACCCACTGGCTAACCAGGCTCTTTTTACCGGGGAACATTTGTTTTTTATATGCACAACCCTGGTTATGGCAGTTGGATTGTTTATTGTTGCTTTCTCGCGCGAAAAGGTGGAAGATGAACAGATATGGCAAGTGCGCCTGGATTCCCTGCGTTGGGCAATTTTTGTCAACTACCTTATTTTACTCGCCAGCCTTATTTTTATATATGATATCGCTCACATCCTCGAAATAAACCTTTGGGTGCCGCTCTTCTTTTTTATCATCCGTTTCAGGTGGGTGATGTTCAGGCTTAACCATTCATTAAGTAAGGAGGGATAGCCATGAAAAATAATATCCGCGTAGAGCGCGCCATAAAAAACATTACTCAGGGCGAACTGGCCGAACAGGTAAACGTATCCCGCCAAACAATCAATACCATCGAAAGCAATAAATATGTACCTTCAACCGTACTTGCATTAAAAATTGCCAGGGTTTTCGGCAAACCGCTCGAAGAGGTATTTATACTGGAAGAAGGGGATTAGCTGATAACTGAACTGTTAAATTACGTGAGTTCGATATACGGACCGTAGTCGCCTCACCCCAACCCCTCTCCAAAAGGAGAGGGGCTTAAAAAGGATATCTTTACCAGGGGCGAAGTTAAAATCCTCTCCTTTGGAGAGGATTTAGGTGAGGCGAAATGCAATGTCGGAGCTATAAACTATATCGAAGTCATATTAAAAAAAATTAAAGAACACTGCCCCAAATGTTATATTAACAATATCATATAGCGGCAGGCATTTATAACAAAGCGAATGAACCATAAAGCAAAATCGATCCGGCCCTTTATCGGGGCAGAAAACTTTGAACTTTCACGAAGTTTTTATCGCGACCTGGGTTTCCGGGAAGTCGTTTTATCTCATAACATGTCCCTTTTCCAAACGGATGGATTAGGGTTTTATTTACAGGCTGCTTACGTGAAAGACTGGATTGATAATACGATGGTATTTTTAGAAGTGGACGACGTTGGCCGGTATTGGAACGAACTTTCGGCTTTAAACCTTCCTGCTAAATACAAAGGCGTAAAACTAACGCCCATCCGGAATCTTGACTGGGGCAGGGAATGTTTTCTGCACGATCCATCAGGAATACTCTGGCATTTTGGGGAGTTTTTTAATAAGTAAATGCAGTTGAGGAAGGAACCAGGCTTTCAGATAATACAAAAAAGATCAAAAATGAATAATAAACCACGATTCTCCCCGCAGCTGGTCATCAGCTCCGGGGTTACCGACATCAGCTTTTATATGAAAGCTTTCGACGCGAAGGAACTGCGCCGTTTTAGTAATGACGATGGGACCATTCACGTTTCGGAGCTGGAAATTAACGGTGCGGTATTTCACCTGCATGAGGAAGGGCATGACAACCTGAGTCCATTAAAAACCGGGGGCTCAACAGTTTCCATAGGCTTGTGGCTGGACGATGTGCACGCCGTTGTGGCCGCCGCCGAAGCTGCAGGCGCCACTATAACCGCGCCGGTGCAAGACTATGACTATGGCTACCGGCAAGGCGGTTTTACCGATCCTTTCGGCCACCACTGGCTGATTGAAAAAGACATCCGCGATAAGAAACCCGCAACCAATAACGGCAACTGAAATGGGAAGCGATGTTAAAGCTGTCTTTTTACCGACACTGTCTGTAAGAAATGGCGCAGCAGCCGTTGAATTTTATAAAAAGGCATTCGACGCTGATGTATTGTTTTGCCTCACTGACCCGGATGGTGGTGTAGTGGCTGAACTTTCAATCGGCGGTGTGCATTTCCTTGTGGCTGATGAATCACCGGAACATGAAAACTTTAGTCCGGAGACATTAGGCGGCAACACCATACGAATGGGGCTGGTAGTACCCGATCCCGACGCAGTGGCAAAGCAGGCAATAGCGGCAGGCGCCGAAGAAATTTACCCCGTTGCCGACCAGGATTACAGCTATCGGCTTGGCCGGATAAAAGACCCCTTTGGCCATCACTGGGAAATTTGCAGGAAACTGTAAAAGGCGTTGGGGGCGACCACGAGGGATCGCCCCTACCCATAATAATCATTTGTTTTCCAGAACACCCCGATTGTCATCAAAAATAACCCGTAGGGGCGATCCCTCGTGGTCGCCCCTGACAGTTAGCAAGGTATTCCATGTCAATTCAGGCATGAAGCTGAGAGATAAAAAACAAGCTGGATTTCCCCTTTCACCTCAAACAAAACCCTATCTTTGCGCTATGCGCTTCGATATCGTCACCGTTTTGCCCGGCTTGCTGGAAAGCCCCTTTGCCCATTCCATTTTACAACGTGCGCAAAAAAAGGGGATTGCGGAAATACACGTCCATAACCTGCGCGACTACTCCACCCAAAAACAAAAAAGTGTGGACGATTACCCTTACGGCGGCGGCAGCGGTATGGTGATGACAATTGACCCGTTTGCCCGCATTATTGAAAAGCTTAAGGGCGAGCGCGATTATGATGAGGTGATCTTTATGTCGCCGGATGGGGAAACGCTGAACCAGCAGATAGCCAACCAGCTTTCCATAAAAACAAACATCATTATTTTATGCGGCCATTATAAAGGCATTGATCAGCGCATCCGCGATATTTTTGTAACCCGCGAGATCTCCATCGGCGATTATGTGCTGTCCGGCGGCGAATTGCCTGCGGCAGTTTTGGTTGATGCCGTAGTTAGATTGATCCCCGGCGTATTGTCAGACGAAACCTCCGCATTGTCTGATTCTTTCCAGGATGGTTTGCTTGACGCCCCGGTTTACACCCGCCCGGCAGACTGGAACGGGCATAAGGTGCCAGATATTCTGTTAAGCGGCAATACGCCGGAGGTAGAGAAATGGCGCTTTGAGCAAGCCGTAGAACGCACAAGGAAACGCAGGCCTGATTTGTTGGATGAATAGTTGATTGGGTTGACTAAGTGAGTGGTTGATTAGGTTAACCCTGTCTAAAGCAAACCATTCACCTAATCAACTTAATCCAACCCAATCAACTTATATTGCAACCAAAATGCTATTACTGCATTACAGTTGTAATAAATGAGTCCTGAACAGCAATCCCAGCTTATTGAGCAATGCCGCACCGATCCCGCCGCTTTCGGCGAGGTGTTCGATCATTGGTATAAACCTGTTTTCGGATACGTTATGCGGCGCACCGCCGATTATGATCTTTCAAAAGATATTGCTGCCGAAACATTTTTAAAAGCATTTTTGAAAATAGGTAACTTTAAATGGCGTGGAATCAGTCTTTCGGCATGGCTGTTCCGCATTGCTACCAACGAGTTGAACCAATATTATCGCAACAGCAAATACAAACCGCAATCGTTACAGCAATTACTGGAGGACCCGCAAATGGAAAAACTGCTGCGCCACCAGGCCGATGACGAAAAGGAAATTATGGAAAATGAACTTCGTGCCTATAACGATTACGATTTGATCAGGAAAAACCTGCTGAAGCTTGATGTAAAATACCAGGAAGTGATTGCCCTTCGGTATTTTGAACAAAAAACAAACGGCGAGATCAGCCAGATACTGGATAAAAACGAAGGCACGGTAAAGTCGCTGCTTTCGCGAGGGCTTGAAAAATTAAGAAATATGCTTTAACCCTGCAACCGGAAACGGCTTTTGCATTATAATGGCAACGAACATGAAAGACAAGGACGAATTTTTAAAGCAAATGGAAAACTTACAGGTACCGGATATCGATCCGCCAAAACATCCCGAAATGGTAAAAATGGCCATTATGAATGCCGAACGCTCTGCCGCGCTTGGTGTATGGCTTATTGTTGTGCCCTGCTATTTTTTGTTTTGCGTGTTTATGTATTATTTCTCGCATTTGCGTATTGGCACAAGCTGGTTTGCGGCCATGTTTAAACTGATGGAAGGCCTTGAAAAAACACCCGGCATTAGTTTTTTAGGCCCGATTGTTTTAGTTGTGTTGCCTATTGTATGCATCATTATTAATGCCCTGGCTATAACACACGTACGTGTGCAAAAATCAGGAGTAGATCAAAGTAAAGCAAGGGAATTCAGTATTACTTTAAAACTAAAGCTATGGAATATACTACTGATACTTATTAGCCTGGCAATTGTGTTTATATTTATTGCTTATGTGGTGGCTGAGAATATATCGGTAAGGAGCTAAAAGCTGAAAGCGAAAAGAATAAAGCTGTTTGATGTAATATTTATCGTAAAACATTTTTAAAAATTAAATTTTATGAAACTAAACTGGTTTACACGGAAAGGTATCTTTTATCGCCCGGCGTCGATTGCCGGCTGGCTGATATTGGCGATAGCGCTGGCTTACGCGGTATATACATTTGTCGATATCGACAGTCGCGCGCATTCGGTGAGCGATACGCTTATTAATTTTGTATTCAACCTGCTGCTCATCGGGTTGATATATACGGTGATCGCTTATTTTACGGAGTCGCGGAAGGTTGAAGGAAAAGTTGATTAGGCTGGTAATTTAATTTTGGCTTGATTTTTTAATATTAAACTCAATCAACTACTCACCCAATCAACCACTGACCAACAAAATATAATTTTCAAATCAACTTTTTTATATTAAAAAAAATCCCTATAATTGCAATCCGATTTTTACGGGCTAAAAATCGCTTTAAGAGCTAAAAATCATGGATTTAGTAAAATTTGTTGAAGAACAATCATTAGAAAAAAGAGTACTTCCGTCATTCAAAGCGGGTGATACCATAAGTGTTCATTATAAAATACGCGAAGGAAATAAAGAACGTATACAAGTTTACCAGGGTGTTGTTATACAACGTAACAGCGTTGGCAATAACGAAACCTTCACTGTTCGTAAAGTTTCAAACGGCATTGGTGTTGAGCGTATTTTCCCAATCAACTCGCCAAACATCGATAAAATTGAAGTGAACAGCCACGGTAAAGTACGCCGCGCTAAACTATACTACCTGCGCGAACTTACCGGCAAAGCCGCTCGTATCAAATCAAAAAGAGTTTAATTCCTTTCCCCTAAAGGATATATTGATATTAAAAAGCCTTTTCGGATTTTTTCCGGGAAGGTTTTTTTGTGGATTTAGCCGGGATACATTGTGCTTCGCTTTTTTACTCCACCTTTATTGGTGTTCGAAAGAATAAAAAAGGGGTGTCATGCTGAGGCATTCGAAGCATGCGCATTGGGCATAGCGACCTGTGTGTTAGCGTTTATGCATGGTGTAAAGGCCTTTGCCCGGATGCTTCGAGTGCCTCAGCATGACACCCTACCCTATATTTGAGGGAGAAAAGTAATCTTCCGAACAGCTGTTGCAATAACACTAACAATGACGAGACAACGTAAACAATGGCAGGAGTTTTAATTGCGCCTTAATCCTACCACCCCTCAATCCAGCAAATCTTAGTCTTAGACTTTCTTCTTAATCGTATTTTTTACCGGCCTTGCTGCGGCAACAGTTTCAAAAGCATCGTCGGCATCTTGTTTTTGGGCTGCTTTCGCGGGCACTGGTGTTGGTGCAACTTTCTTTGGTAGCTCGGCCAGGATGGTTTTACCGCCTTTTACTACCTGCTGCAAACCGACTTTAATTTCGGACCCCAGCGGTAAAAAAACGTCAACCCTCGAACCAAATTTTATAAAGCCGAATTGCTGGCCCTGGCCAACTATATCGCCTTCTTTTACATACCAAACTATACGGCGGGCAAGCGCCCCCGCAATTTGACGGAACAATACAGGCACGCCTTCGCTATTTTCGATAACAATGGTGGTACGCTCGTTTTCGGTGGACGATTTTGGATGCCAGGCAACAAGGTATTTACCCGGGTTATATTTAAAATATTTAACAACGCCCGATATGGGGTTACGGTTAATATGCACATTAACAGGCGACATAAATACCGAAATCTGTATGCGTTTATCTTTTAAATATTCAGTTTCTGTAGTTTCTTCAATCACCACTACTTTTCCATCGGCGGGGCAAAGCACTTGCGTTTCGTCCTCGTTTATAGTAAGGGATGGGCTGCGGAAAAACTGTAAAATTATGACAAACAAGAAAAACGACAGTATATAGATAATCCATTTTACAACAAAAGCCTGTGGGAAATAAAACTGTATTACCGCGTTTAATACAAATATAAACAGGATGCAAAGTGCAATGGATGTATAGCCTTCTTTATGAATGGTCATTTTTAATGTGTTTTTGCAAAGTTAGTAATTTGGAATGAGTTAGGCTGACAGATAATTTTTTAACACAGAGGGCGCTAAGGGTTTCACAAAGTGCACAAAGCTTTCGTTTAATACCGCCAATTGGTTATCAAATACAGGTAAGTATAAACGACAGGTGCTGCCAAAAACAACCCATCAAACCTATCGAGAAGGCCGCCGTGACCGGGTAAAATACCACCGGAGTCTTTAACATTTATGCTGCGTTTAAACATTGATTCTATCAGGTCGCCGGTGGTGCCAAAAAATGATATCAACACCGCTATAATAACCCATTGACTCCACATCAATTCAGCATAAAAATGGGCTATAATTAAAGCAACGCCCGCACTTATAAGCACACCGCCTATAAAGCCTTCCCATGTTTTTTTGGGCGAATGGCGTTCAAACAGTTTGGTGCGGCCAAACTTTACGCCCACCAGGTAAGCCCCTGTATCATTGGCCCAAAGCAATAATAAAAATGCCAATGGGAAATGAATATTAATGGCAACATAACGGTTAACATAGGCCATGGCATGAAAAAAGCAAAAAGGCACCACTATAAATATGCTGCCAAAAATGGTATAGGCTATGTTTGTGATTGGGGCTTTCGACTTTTTAAAAAGTTCCTGCACAAATATAGCTGTGACGCTAAACACCAGGATTAAAAGCGAGTAATAAAACCCCGGATCATTATCCGACCAGCTTATTGCCGCTGTGGTAACGTAAAGTAATATACCATTTAAAATACCAGTTGTTTTGTTAGGGCTTATGCCACTTTGTTTTATCAACGAATAGAACTCGTACAGGCAAAATATCGCCAGTACTAAATAAAATATATCAAATACATAATGCCCTAACAGCACTGATGCCAGCATCACAACAATAAAAAAGAACCCGGTAATGGCGCGTGTTTTCATAAATTAATCTGGTTGAGGATAAGCGTCTCAATGGCGTCGCTAAAATCTTGCTGGTGGATATATAGCTCAATATTGCCAAAGGTACGGTGCGATGAGTCCTGTTTATTTAGCACAACAGTTTCTATATGCTGCGCTATCAGTGCTTGCTTTATCATTTCCGATTTATAAAAATCAGTAGAAGTAAAAATTTTAACCCAGTTCTTCTCCATTAATATCCGCTGGCAGGTTGATTTTTTTTGATGCTATTTTTCTGTATAACAAAAGCAAGTTAAACATAAGCGCAAAACTAATTAAATAACTCAGCGTATTAAACAGGTGCTGGTCATCGGGATTGGCTTTTATATGTTTATGCTGATAAAGATAGGTAGCAATTACGGCAGTGGCATTGTTTAAAAAATGCGCCCAAACCGCAGGCCATATGCTGCCGCTCCAGGCTACAAAATAACCAAAAAGCGCACCTAATAAAAGCCTTGGCAAAAACCCGAAAAACTCCATATGAAAAGCGCTAAATAGAATAGCGGTTATCCAAATGGCAACATGGGTGTTTTTCGTCCAGCGCACAAATATGGTTTGTAAAACGCCCCTGAACATAAATTCCTCAATAATGGCAGGCACCAGGCCAATTAACAGCACATCAAATATCAACCCGGGAATGGTTTTCATTTGCAGCATCACCTCCATCAGCTTCTCCGCGCTGTCCTCACTGTCGCGCATCCATTTTAGCCAGGGCGGCAACACCATTTTTTGGTTTAGGTTTGATAAAAATTCAATTGCCGGGTTCGAAAAAAACATCACCGCTAAAACCACTAACAGCAGCGTCCACTTAAATTTGAAATTAGGTTTTATGTAGCCAGCCGGTTCTCTTACAATTAAAACAGCAAAAATAACCGGTGCGGTAATAATAGGAAAAGTAGTGCCTGTAGTTTGTAATATCCACAATACCGCGGCGGCATGTGGCGATGTAAGGTTTAATTCCAAAGCATCTGTAACGGCGTTTACACCATACAGGGCTGCAGCTATAGCAGCGCCTATTAAATTACCCACAATTAGAACTAATAGAAAGAGGGCTGAAAAAATCAAAAATTGCAATCCCGGATGTATCTGGTTATAAGGCTTGTTGTAGGGACTGTCTATCATATTCTTAAAATATTCGTATTTTTGCAACGAAGATAAGTCATGCCGGTACAAATTGGAAATATTGATTTAGGGGAATTCCCGCTATTACTTGCCCCGATGGAGGATGTAAGCGATCCGCCGTTCCGTTATGTGTGCAAGCAAAACGGGGCGGATATGATGTACACGGAGTTTATCTCATCTGAAGGGTTGATACGCGATGCTGCCAAAAGCCGACAGAAACTTGATATTTTTGAATACGAGCGCCCGATAGGCATACAAATATTCGGCAGCGACATTGATCATATGCGCGAAGCAACAGAAATTGCTTCGCTTGCCAACCCCGACCTTATAGATATTAATTACGGCTGCCCTGTAAAACAGGTGGCCTGTCGTGGTGCAGGCGCAAGCTTATTGCAGGATATCGATAAAATGGTGGCCATGACCAAAGCTGTGGTTAACGCCACGCACTTGCCGGTAACAGTAAAAACAAGGCTTGGGTGGGATGACAATACCAAAAATGTGTACGAAGTTGCCGAACGTTTGCAGGATGTGGGTATAAAAGCCCTCACTATTCACGGGCGTACGCGTTCGCAAATGTATAAGGGTGTTGCCGACTGGACACTCATTCGCGAAATAAAGAAAAACCCGGGGATACAAATTCCCATTTTTGGGAATGGTGATATCGATTCTCCACAAAAAGCCGCAGCCTGGCGAATGGAATTTGGTGTGGATGGCATGATGATCGGCAGGGCGGCCATCGGCTACCCATGGATTTTTCGGGAAATAAAGCATTATTTTAATACCGGCGAACACCTGGATAAGCCTACTATCGCCGAAAGGATAAACGCATGTACCACCCACCTGCAAAAATCAATAGAGTGGAAGGGCCCTAAAACAGGTATTTTTGAGATGCGCAGGCACTATTCCAACTATTTTAAGGGGATAGAGAATTTTAAGGAATATCGCATGAAACTGGTGACAGCCAGCAACTTAAATGAAGTAATGGATATTTTAAATGAGGTGGAGCATAACCCCAGGTATGCAAGTTTTGAACAGGATATTTTAAGTCTATAGTCGAAAGTCGTAAGTCATGAGTCGAAAGCCAAAAGGAAAGACTTAAGACTTTTAACCCGAGACTTTCGCCTTAATTAACCCCCATGAAAATATATTATTCAAATGGCTTGATTTTTGACTTGATAATATATATAATTGAACAATTGAAATGCTAAACATGGTTACTACAATTACGGATGGTGTTAAGGTTTCGGTAGAAACTATTTATCAGCCCGAGTATTCGAATCCGGCTAATGACCATTTTATGTTTGCTTACAAAGTAAACATCGAAAATATGGGTAATTATGCTGTTCGTTTATTAGCGAGGCATTGGTATATTTTTGATTCAAACGGTGCAAAAAGAGAAG
>Ga0207029_10036_pt1 | contig 34379 bp, 39 predicted proteins | sample Alteio_BWMinCont_39_FD_153282 | JGI IMG/M metagenome (GOLD analysis project Ga0207029, IMG submission 153282) | Enriched cells from forest soil in Barre Woods Harvard Forest LTER site, Petersham, Massachusetts, United States -... | ecosystem: Environmental > Terrestrial > Soil > Temperate forest >...
AGCTATATTGGACGGTCGAATGAAAGAAATCATAATTGAAAAAGCAACGTTTTTACTTGAAATCACCAAAGAATTGGAATTGTAATTAATCTATTATTCGTCTTTTACCCTTCACCTTTACCCTTTCACCTTTCACCGCTAATTACTACCTTTGCCAACCGTTTCAAAATTAAAAAATGAGCAAAGCAATAATAAAAACTGAAAAAGGCGACATGACTGTCGAATTTTACGATAAAGATGCCCCAAATACCGTGGCAAATTTTAAAAAACTGGCATCGTCAGGGTTTTATAACAACGTGATATTTCACCGTGTTATCCCTAACTTTATGATACAGGGTGGTGACCCTACAGGTACAGGTGCCGGCGGTCCCGGTTATAAAATTGACTGTGAACTAACCGGCGAAAACCAATACCATGATCGCGGCGTACTTTCAATGGCACATGCCGGCCGTAATACTGGCGGTTCACAATTTTTTATCTGCCATAGCCGTGCCAACACTGCACATTTGGACAGAAACCACACCGTTTTTGGTAAAGTAATTGAAAATGTTGACGTGGTTGACGCCATAAAACAAGGCGATAAAATTTTAGGGATAGAGGTAATAGAGGATTGAGTTAGCAGTTATTAGTTGGCGGTTTGCAGTAATGGGTAAGAAGTTACTTATCCACTATTAATTATTAGCTATTCAACACTCACAAACATAAAAGAATGAATTTACTGGGAATTGTTGCTGTATCGGGAAAGCCGGGATTATGGAAAGCATTGGCGCAAAATAAAACAGGCTATATATTAGAGAGCCTTGATGCGCATAAAACTAAATTGGTTGCCAATTTATCAACAGCCAAAATAGCTGCACTGCACGAGATCACCCTTTTTGGGGTTGATGACGATATTAAGCTGATAGACGTTTTTGAAAGGATGAAAAACACCGCAGTGCCTGATGCTAAAGCTGACGGTAAAAAACTGCGTGAATTTTTCAGGGAAGTTGCGCCTGATCATGACGAAGAAAAAGTTTATGCTTCGGATATGAAAAAGGTGATCAGCTGGTATCTTTTGTTAAAAGACCTTCCGTTATTTGATGAGGCTGAACCGGGATCTGAAGTTGCTGAAGAAACTCCGGCAGTAGAAGAGACTGTAAAACCGGTAGAAGAACCTGTAAAAGCCGTAAAGGCTGAGGCCGCGCCTGCAAAACCAAAGACAAAGAAAGCTGCGGCTAAGAAGTAATAAAGAAAAATAATAAACTTTGTCATTGCGAGGAGGAACGACGAAGCAATCTCGTAGCTATGCAATAGCCGCTATGCCCGGCGACGAGGTTGCCACGCTCCGCTTACAGCAATGACAAAGTGGTTAATAGAGCCCCTGCTATTAGGCCTTCCGCGTCTTCTCAGCACCCGTGATCCTTACAGGCCTCATCCGAAAACTCCGGTTCAAAAGTACTGTGACTGATATCCAAATGCTCCAGTCGGTGGCGGAGGTCCAATTTAATTTCATCAAATGCCAAAAGGTGCGCCGGATCTATAACTATATGGGCTGTGAGGGCGTTATCTGTGGTGCTTAGGGCCCAAACATGCATGTGGTGTACGCCAATCACACCTTCGCCTTTTAGCAACTCGGCTTTAATTTTTTGAAGGTCCATTTTCTTGGGTACGCCATCCATCTCAAGCCTTAAACTATCTTTCAGCAAGCTCCATGTGCCCCTTAATATTACAACGGCGATAATTATACTGACGGCGCTGTCTATCCAGTATATCCGGGTGAAATAAATGATCACACCTGATATCACCACACCAAACGAAACAATGGCATCAATGGCCATGTGCATGTACGCGCCTTTAACGTTAAGGTCTTTGTCTTTATCTTTTACAAAAAGCCATGCCGTCACAGCATTAATGGCAATGCCAATAAATGCAACCCAGGCCATGGTGCCGCCGTTAACTTGCTCGGGGGTAATAAAGCGCATTATAGCTTCATAAATAATAAAGCCAACAGCCACAAATAAAATAAGCGCATTAAAAAACGATACAATAATGGTCGACCGCTTATAACCGTAGGTATAATTACTGGTCGAATTAACCTTGGTTAGCTTAAATGCAAGCAACGCAAGCGCTAACCCGGCAACATCGCTCAGGTTATGGCCGGCATCGGTTAACAACGATAGTGAATGTGTGGCCAAACCCGCTATCACTTCGATTACAACAAACGCTGAATTTAAAATGATGCCTATAATAAAGGCGGTATTAAGGTGATCAAGCTTAGGGGCATGATCATGATGGTGGTGATGCGAATGATCGTGACCTGCTGACATTCCGCAAATTTAATTATTTAAAGCTAAATAACGTTAAGCCACCGTCAAAAGAAGATAAGGTACAATATCAGCAGCATCAATGCATATTTTACAGCGTAATATAAATTGCGGTTATATGCCTTGATACGTTTGCCAAGCAGGCGTATGGAATACACATATTTAAACGCTTTATTGATGTTGCCTGTTTTATCTTCGCCCATATTTGGCGATACGGCTGCGGCCATAATAAACCAGCCGAAAAACTTGTTCCATGCTTTGCCGAATACGGTTTTTACAGGTCTTTCAACATCGCAAAACAATATGATGCGGTCAATATCTGTCTTATTTTCAGCATAGTGTACATAAGTTTCATCAAAAAGCACGTCATCGCCGTCTTTCCACGCATAGCTTTGGCCATCGACAACGATATGGCATTTTTCGGAGTTAGGGGTGATGAGTCCCAGGTGATAACGCAGTGAACCGGCATAAGGGTCGCGGTGCTGCAACAGCTCGCTACCGGCAGGCAATACGGCAAACATTGCTGCTTTTATTTCGGGTATTTCTTTTATTATCTTGATGGTTTGCGGACAGTATTTTTTTGCAGAAGGATGAAAATCATCGTACCACTTTAAATAAAAACGTTTCCATCCGCGCCTGAAAAAGGAATTAAAGCCCATATCGTTGTATTTATCCGAGCCTTTTATAAGCTCTTCACGCTCCAGTTGCAATGCTTCATCGCGTATGGTTTGCCAGTTATCTTTTAGCAAACTAAGCTGCGGAAAATTAGCAGTGCTGATATATGGTTTATTTTCAACCGCCGACAGCGCATACATAGGTATGTTTATCGGCGCCATAAAAGTGGAATGGTCGGTTAGTTGCCTGAAAAACTTATACCTTACCTGCCCCCTGTAATGGACAATAATTGTTGAGACGATTAAAATGTAAAATAAGATAAATTTTACAGATAGCAGTTCAATAAAAACCTGGTGCATATCCCCCTCCCTTTTTTATTCAAAATAAATAGTTATGAAACACAAAAAAGGCAAATTGGTTTAGCAGGGCGCTATTTTTACATTTTATTGACGATTTGTCCGATATAGTCAGATGGTGAGCGAAGAGTTTCTACAGCATATGATAAATACGGATAAAAATGGCAATGCCATAAAAGGTTAATATCACTGTATTTAACACCAGCAACCAGTTTAAGTCTGGTTCTTTATACTTCTTTTTGGCACAGATGATGAGCAAAACAATAAAACCAAGGATCAATATAGCTGGAAATATCATCTCCCACTTATGACGAAATGCCAGGTAAATATGCTGCAATTTTGATTGGTCGCCTTGTATAAATGGCGGCACCAATGCTATCAGCAGCAGTAAAAAAAACAGGCGGACAACAATTTTCGTAACTAATCGGTTTACTTTCATTGGGGCAAAAATAGCGATATGCTTATTTGTCGTCCAAAATATCAACACAATTTTTACCCAATTCTTTTAAACGGCTGTCGAGGGTGTTTAATCCCTGGTCGTCTTTTATATTTTTATACAGGGTTTTTATTATGGCGAGTGTTTCGTCGCTGGGATCGCACGCCTGGGCTTTTTCAAGGTGCGGCAATGCTTTCCTAACGGCCTCAGTATAGGCCAGTGTTAGTTGGTGGTTTATGGTTGTATCAGATGCTGTTGACGCGCCCAATTGGCTTTCAATCCCTTTAGCTTTTTCGAGGTATAAATAACCTAATGCCCTGTGTACCACATAATAATTTGGCGTCGCAAGGGCAACTTTTTCGTAAAACGGCAAGGCTTTGCTGTGCTCATCGTTATCCTCATACATTTTGCCAACCGAGAAATAAAAATTTATCCTTGCTTTTTCAGGCAGTTTATCTGCAAAGGGCAGCAAGGCTTCGCCAAGTTCCAAAACTTTGTCCTGCTCGCCCTGTAGCCTTGCCAGGTTAAAATCAAGGTATTTGTTGTACACCGAGTCTGAATACAACGATTGGGCATGTGCGGCGATGCCAATTGAAAGCGAGAATAGTAGTAAGAATATTTTTTTTGGCATTTGTGTGTTGGTTGATCCCGATAGCTATCGGGAGGTTGATTAAGTGAGCGGTTGATTGGGTTGGGAATTCACATCCAAACATAATCAACTCATTCAACCTAATCAACCCTTAACTAATTTCTTCCATTGCTTATAGTCGGTGTGCATACAATGCCCGCATGGGCGATAACCACATTCAATAGCTTCGGCTTCCGAATTGAAGAATACCCTGTTTTCAGCTTTCATCTTTTTTCCTGATGAACAATTCAATGTGCCGTATATCTTTAACTTAGCATTACCTGCAAAAGCTATATCGCCTTCATCAAGCAATATTTTCAATTGCCTGCTGCGTTTAAACGTTGTATCGCCCAAGGAAGTATGCCTGATCATGCCGCATCATGAAAAATAATACCGAGCGTATGTCGCCGTCCGGCAGTAAGCGCACTAACCCCGTGTTTCATATTAACCCGGTAATAACCTTTAGTACCTTTTACCGGCCTGAAATTGGTTGTAAACATCAGCATATCGCCCTTTTTAGGCTTTAAAACAATGGCTTTCGATTGTGCCCTGGGTTGTTGTTCTATCAAAACAAATTCGCCGCCTTCATAATCCGTACCTGGTTCGTTTAAAAACAAAACTATTTGCATGGGGAAATAAACATCGCCGTATAAATCCTGGTGCAGGGTGTTATAACCTCCTTTTCCATATTGTAATATTAAAGGAGTTGGTCGGGTTTGGTTTTGTGCGTGACAAAGTGCCAGCAATTCCACTAAGCTTTCGGGGTAATGCTTACCGATGTTTAATACCCGCATCCAGTTATTGGCAATTGGCGCCAGTTTGGGATAAACATTTTCACGCAATTGCTGAATTACATCCGGCAATGGGTATTGGTAATATTTGTATTCACCCAAACCGAAACGGTAACGCTCCATGTTGATTGTTTTACGGTATAGTGTTTCGTTATTGTATTGGTGGATGAGACCGGCACATTCCGCATCGGTTAAAACGTTGGGTGCGCAGGCGTAGCCGTTTTGGTTTATATCTTCTGTTAGGGTGTCCCAATTTAGCTGGTTTATTTTTTGTTGGATGTTCATGATTTTCGTTTTTTATTTTTAATAGATGGCTGTATGAAATAGTATTTTGTTTTTACCCTCATTTTTGCTTGCAAAAGGGAGGGCGGACGAGCGAAGCTATGTCCGGGTGGGTAAACTATGGAAGCGACATTGACGCAAATGTATGGCGTAGAGTTAACTCACCCGGACATCACTTCGTTTGTCCACCCTCTCTACCGCAGGCGGTAAAGAGGGTAACGCAGAATGCGAAAAGATTTTTCACAATTACAACCACTCACTCAATCAACCTAATAAACCCATTCAACCACTCACTCAACCACCCCCACCTTAGCCGCTTCCCAGCCAATTATGGCCGATTTACGGGTTGCGCCCCAGTGGTATTGCCCGGTTTCCCCGGTTGATTTTATTACACGATGGCATGGGATTAAAAAGGCCACCGGGTTATCGCCCACAGCGCTACCCACCGCCCTGCTGGCATTAGGTTGTTGTATGGCTGCCGCCACTGACGAATAAGTTGTTAAATCGCCCATGGGAATGTTAAGCAACGCTTCCCATACTTTAAGCTGAAAGTTGGTACCTTTTAGGTGCAGTTTGATATTTGATAATTGCGACCAATCCTTTTTAAAAATGAACAGGGCGTTTTGCTGCGCTATATCAACCACCTGGGTATATTGTGCATTAGGAAACTGTGCATGTAAATTATTAAATGCTTCGTTCCTGTCATCGGCGAAAGCCATATAACAAATACCTTTTGCAGTTGAGGCTACAATGATGTTTCCGAAAGGACTTTCGGCAAAACTGTAATTGATAGCCAATGCTTTGCCGCCGTTTTTATATTCGGCTGGCGTCATCCCTTCTATGTTCATAAACAAGTCATGCAAGCGACCGGTGCCTGACAAGCCAGTTTCAAACGCCGTATCAAATAGCGTTGCCTGTTTATCTTTCAATATCCCTTTTGCATAATCCAGACTTAAATATTGCAAAAACTTTTTAGGGCTGATGCCCGCCCAGTCGGTAAACAACCGCTGAAAATGGAAGGGGCTTAAATGTACCTTTTCGGCTACCTCGTCCAGGTTGGGTTGCTCTTTAAAATTCAATTTTATATAGTTGATCGCCTCGGCTATCCTTTCATAATTTATTATTTCCTGTGTGCTCATAGCTTTAATATTTTATACAACAAATGTACCCATGTACTACAGGCTATAAAACCCGGAACTTGCTTTGTTTTTATTGGTTGATTATGTTGATTGGGTGAGTAAGTTGATTAAGTTAGATAATTAGTCTCTTCCGACCCACAATTATAATTTAAATATGATTTTAATCTGTTCCGATAAGCGCTAAAATAACAACGATTTATATTAAATTTGTAAATACAAGCAACGGATTATGGTATTAGTACTAAAAAAAGGCGCCACAAAGAAAGATATAGAAGCAATAGAAAAAATCATCTACAAAGAAAAAGCTCCCGGCGGTTTTAATGCAAAAAAGTATAACGGCATCATGAAGTTTGATGAAGATCCGCTAACTATTCAAAAAAAATTAAGGGATGAGTGGGAAAGAGATATTAGTTGATACCAATATCGCTTGTAAACTTTATTTCTCTGTTTTAAAATATTCCCCAAATCTTCACTCTTTTTTATCTCGATAATTACATTTGCTTCAACTTAAAATCACAGTTATGGTTAAATTTTTTACTATCCTATTTTTTGTAACAGGTATTTGTACAGCGGCCATTGCACAAACAAAAAGCAATGTTGAATTTGGTGCAAATATCGGCTATAATATTTCGTATATAAATGAAACGGGGTATGGCGATTTAAACAGTCCTACTGTTGGCGGCATTAACCTGGGTGTTTCGGCAGATTTTAAAATATCCGCCATGTGGAGCATTAAAGTAAAAGGCATTTACGACCAGAAAGGTTGGGCCGGTGGCTATTTTATCGATAAAGCGGGTGAAACCATCAATAATCCAATTTTTCAACTAAATTATATTACCGTCCCGGTAATGGCGACATGGCATTTTGGACGTACAAAAAACTGGTACCTTAACTTTGGCCCTTATGTTGGATTTTTGCTGAACGCCAACGAAACTTTTACCAATACCGATGTAAAATCTACTTTTAACAATACCGATGCAGGTATTGCTTTAGGAATAGGTGTTAAATTCCCGATCTCGGACAAAGTAAGGTTGTTTATTGAAGATGACGGCCAGGTTGGTGTGATAAATATTTTCAAAAACGGTACAAATGGTGTGATGGTTGAAAATGTAAGGTCAGGATTGAATATTGGGATTAATTTTCCGTTGGATTAAACTAAGGTTGCCTCATTTATTAAACTAATCCCGTTTATTTCTTTCTCCGTCGTTCCGTCTTGACGGAGAGAGGGATGTCGGGCGAAGCAATGACAGGGTGAGTAAATTATACGAGCGGCGTTAACGTAAATGCATTAACGCCAATGCATGGCGTGTTGACTCACCCCGACTTCACTTCGTTTGTCGACCTCTCTTCGGCAAGCCAAAAAGAGGGTGAGAAGATAAATTCATACTTAATAGCCCTTTTTCCAACCACTCACCTAATCAACCCAATAAACTTAATCAACCCAACAAACTCAACCACCCACCATATGCCCCTTGAAAAACGCCCATATCACCTCGCAGGCATCTAAATTGTGTGATACCGTGCCTACTAAAAACTTAGGCAGGTATTGCGTGCCGCCCGGCCATGTATGGCCGCCATTTGTTATGGTATAGCCGACTACCTCATTGTTTCCATAGCCTTCCCTGATTACACTGGTACCGTCATGAAAGGCCGCAGGTAAATTGGTAATGATAGGGTTATCGCCGCAATGATCGGCAGCGGCCCAAAGTTTTAATATCTCTGCGTGGCTGTAAACCGGGCCACCTGCCGAGCTTTTGATCGGGCCGCCGCCATAAGGCACCAAGGGGTCGTTTGTACCCTGGATGTACATTACGGGCATGGGTTTAACCGGCCGGTAGGCCATACCCTCATCCATAGATGCGCCGACAACAGCGATAGCCGCGATGCGGTTGCTCAATTCACAAGCAAGCCGCGAGGTTAAAAAGCCACCGTTGGACATGCCCGTAATATATACCCGGGCAACATCACCATGGTAAGTATTGATGATGTAAGTGATCAACTGATCGATAAATTTCACATCGTTGATGTCTTTCTTTTCTGCCGGGGTGGGCCTGCCATCATTCCAACTGTGGTTTATGCCGCTTGGGCAAACTATAATAAATTTCTCCTTTTGTGCTATCGGCCTGAAATCGGCAAAGCTCATCATGCCTTTTCCGGTGCCAAACCTGCCATGCAACGAAATTATAATTGGTAGTTTATCCTGTGTATTTGTTATTGACGGTATATAGGTTACAAATTCGCGACTGATGCCGTCTATGATGATGTGCTCGTTTTTTTGCTGCGGTTGTGCCCATGCAGTTAAAGTAAGAATTAAAAAAGCGAATAAGGGAGCGGATTTCATGGCGCTATTTTTAAGAGTTTGATAATAAATGAACAAAAAGGTTTAGCCAGCAAAGTTTGGCCGTTTTACCAAGGCTTCCTTTAATTTTGCAGGTTTAAATCTGATAAATATTTTTAAATTTAGCATGCCAAAAATCAATACTGGCTTCAACCTATAAATCAACACCTTGCTATGGCAAAATTAAAAATACTTGTGTTCACTATATGCTTGTTTCTCATCAGTGTAGTTGCACATGCCCAAACACCGCAAATATTTACAACATCAAACTCAAAGTTGCCCGATGCAAATTTATGGAGTATTGCGATAGACCACAACGGCAATAAATGGATAGGCACGGCAAAATTTGGCCTTGTTAAATATAACGGCGATACGTTTACCATATACAATAAAGATAATTCGCCCATTAAAGGTAACTATATCAGCGGTGTTTATGTGGATAAAAAGGATAATGTTTGGGTGCCGCTTAACGGCCAGGGAAATGGGCTTGCAAAATTCGATGGCTCGGCGTGGACGGTGTACAACGCCAGCCAAAATCCAGGCTTAAGTAAACCTGTTAACATGATAAAGGATGATGGTAACGGCAGGACATATGTAGGCACAAGTGATGGTATGCTGGTTTACGACGGCACAACATGGGCTAAACTGGATTTACCCGATGAACCGATACGCCGTTATAACGTTTTGGCTACTGATATCAGCAAAGACGGACGCATTGCCATTGGCCATGATAACGGCCTGTTACTATACAATGGTCAGAATTGGAAAGTACTCAACCCGGATAGCTCCGAACTCCAGTTGCCAACAGTAAGATCGGTTAAGTTTATGGATAACGGCGCTTTGTACATAGGTTATGGCGGCGGCTACGGCAAAGGCGGTTTTTCAATTTTAACGGATGGAAAATGGAAACACTATAATACCCACAATTCAAAAATACCCGACCAGATGGTGCGGGATATAGAAGTTTCGAAAGATGGAGAAATCTGGATGGCTACAAATGATGGGTTGCTGGAAATTGACGGCTATAATTTTATCCCCCTGAAATTTTGGCCAGGCAAATACCACAATGTAATTATGGGTATAGTTACCGAAAATAATAAAACGGTTTGGCTGGCTACGCCTTATGGATTGGTTAAACTCAATTAATATTATACCTGGTATTAAAATAATACCACTTAGCTCACTTTCCTCATTTTAACAATGCCAAGCAACTCGCCATCGGGCAATGCCGCATCTATGCGTTCGATAGCTTTATAGCCCATAGCGGCATAAAGTGGCACGCCTGGCAGGGTTGCGCCTAACTCAAAACTGGTAAACCCGCTATTTTGTGCCGCGGCTTCGCAAACATTAATAATGTGGCGGCCTATGCCCTGCCTGGCATAATCCGGGTGAACAAAAAAAGCCCTTATCCTGGCGGCATCATGTTCGGGGTCGAGCAACGGGTCCTCGGTTTCTTTGTGCTGGTCGCCGCCGTAAAGGGTGTTGCGTTTGCTCCAGCCGCCGCAGCCAACGGTTGTGCCGTCCATTTCCGCAATGTAATAAGTGCCGTCGGAGACTAATTGGGTATCTACGCCGAAAACATATTTTATGGCGCTTTCAATTTGGGCCGGTGTGTAATAATCTTTGCTAAGGCCACGAACTGATAAGGCTATCATTTCGTTGAGCGCCGGGATATCATCAAAGGTGGCGGGGCGGGTGGTGATTGGCATTATCTTTATTATTTTAGATTTGACAACTTTTAAAAAGTTGTCAAATCTACTTCGTAGGATTATAATTTTTTGTTTTTGTCAAATTTCCATTTTTATCAAACGTTTTCCACTCCCCTGTCTTTTTCTCGCCAATATATTCGCCCGAATCAAACAGGCTACCTTCGGCGTTGTAGCGCTCCCAAAGGCCTGCCTGTTCACCGTTTTTAAAGGAACCGGTTTGCATCAGGTTGCCGTTTTCCCGGTACCATTTCCATTCGCCGGATGGCAGGTTGTTCTCATAATTACCGATGGCTTTCAGTCTGCCATTTACAAAATAGAATTCCCATTTACCGGTTTTATTGCCATGTATGTATTCGCCCATGGCAGATACGGGGCCGTCTTTAAAATATTCTTTTAGGTGGCCATGTTTCAACTGGCCGTTTGCATCGCGTTTACTGTTTTCCATAACACCATCATATTTTATCGATTATAACTCAACTGCCACGGCACCCCAAACCTGTCGCTAAGCCAGGCGTATTTTTTACTGAAAGGATAAGCAGCCAGCGGCATAAACACAACGCCTTCGTGCGATAATTCCGTAAACAGTTTATCAATTTCTTCTTCGCTTTCGCAATCAATATACAACGACATTGATGCTGTAAAAGTAAACGCATGTACCGGGGGGCTATCGATACACATAAATTCCTGCCCGTTTAAAGTAAACTTAGCGCGCATCACCGTACCCTCGGCGCCTGCTTCATTGGCTTTGTAGCGGGTAATGCTGGTAACCCCTGAATTTGGGAATAACGAAATGTAAAAATTCATGGCTTGTTCGGCCTGGCCGGTGAACATGAGGAAGTTGGTGATTTTTTGCATGGGGGAGAATTAATAAAATCCTTCACTTATTTCCGCCTATCAAATCGAACAATATTGCAATTTCATAAAATCTACATAGAAATTTTGCGTTTTCGCCACACTTTTAACGGAATAGGCTTAAAGTTATCGTTCCAAAAATCCACATAGTATATCTGATACGTTTTAGCTTTGACCAGAAATCTAAAGTGAGGTACTAATTTCGATCCGTTGTCTTCTGAAACAGCAACGTGATAATAATTATCTAAATCCCCGGCTGTGTTTTCGATGTAAATAATATAAGGTCGCCCACGTTTTGTCATGTATTTATTATCCGCAACAATTTCAGGTAAGGTTTTAATCATTTGAATTACCTTTTCTTCGGACTTATTGGATGGTTTTAGGTTTTGAGAAGCAGCAGGTCGTGAAATAACAAGAATTAGTAAAAAAATAGGAATAAATAATAGTCTCATATAGATTAGCCCAATAAAGTTAAGATTAATTTCTAATTTATAATTCTTCTAAACCAGCATAACAGCATTTAGAACACTTTGTTCATTCTGAACAAAGTGAAGAATCTTCTGCATTTGCAATCTGCGCCAAGTAATCGCCCACTAATGCATAGTCCGTAAGTGTGGCGCAGAAGATTCTTCGCTCCACTCAGAATAACAAAAGGAAAAAAATCCGATCCGACAGTTATCGGGATGAAATTCGTCTCAAATCTCAAATCTCATATCTCACATCTCAATTCAAAAACCTATCTTTGCCCATGCAAGAAAAAATCCTCATTCTTGACTTCGGCTCGCAGTTTACCCAGCTTATAGCGCGCCGTGTCAGGGAGCTCAATATTTACTGCGAGATCCACCCGTTCAATCATTTTCCCGAAGTTGACAGCTCTGTAAAAGGTATTATCCTTTCGGGCAGCCCATATTCTGTACGGCAGGATGATGCGCCCAATTTCGATTTTAAAAAGTTTCACGGCACATTGCCAATTTTAGGCGTTTGCTACGGTGCACAACACATAGCGCATAACAATGGCGGCGAGGTTTTACCTTCCAGCACCCGTGAATATGGCCGCGCCAATCTACAATATATTGCCGACCATAACCCACTTTTTAAATTGATATTACCCGGTTCGCAAGTATGGATGTCGCATGCTGATACCATTGCAAGCATAGGTAATGATTTTGAAATTATTGCCAGTACTGACACCGTTAAGGTAGCAGCTTTCCATGTAAAAGGCACGCAAACCTACGGCATACAGTTTCACCCGGAGGTTACGCACAGCGTTGACGGCAAACAATTGCTGTTTAACTTTTTGGTTGACATTTGCGGCTGCCACCAGGACTGGACACCGGATTCATTTATTGAAACCACCATTGCAGGGTTAAAAGAAAAACTTGGCGATGATAAAGTAGTGCTTGGCCTTTCGGGTGGTGTTGATTCATCGGTGGCGGCGGTATTGCTGCACCATGCCATCGGCAAAAACCTGCATTGTATTTTTGTTGATAACGGCTTGCTGCGCAAGGATGAATACCAATCGGTATTGGATTCGTACCAGCACATGGGCTTAAATATAAAAGGCGTGGATGCCAAACAGCGTTTTTACGATGCGCTTGCCGGCTTAACCGATCCTGAGAAAAAGCGCAAAGCAATCGGCCGTGTGTTCATCGAGGTTTTTGATGATGAAGCCCATAAGGTGGAAGATGTAAAATGGCTTGGCCAGGGTACAATTTACCCGGACGTGATCGAGTCGGTTTCGGTAAAAGGACCCTCAGCTACCATAAAATCCCACCATAACGTTGGCGGCCTGCCTGATTTTATGAAACTGAAGGTAGTTGAACCGTTAAATACCCTGTTTAAAGACGAAGTGCGCCGAGTTGGCAAGGCTTTGGGCATCGATCCAAATATTTTAGGTAGGCACCCATTCCCGGGCCCGGGACTGGCTATCAGGATATTAGGCGATGTTACACCGCAAAAGGTTGCAATTTTGCAGGAAGCCGATGCGATTTATATCAACAATTTGCGGTCGGGCGGTGTTTATGATAAAGTTTGGCAGGCTGGGGCAATATTTTTGCCGGTGCAGTCGGTAGGCGTTATGGGCGATGAGCGTACTTACGAGAACGTAATTTGCCTGCGTGCCGTGGAATCATTGGACGGGATGACCGCCGATTGGTGCCATCTGCCATACGATTTGCTGGCAAAGATCAGCAACGAGATCATTAACAATGTAAAAGGTATAAACCGGGTAGTATATGATATCAGTTCGAAACCGCCTGCAACCATTGAGTGGGAATAGGTGGTTATTATTTTTAGCAATAGCACTGTCACTGGCCGCATGTTCACCAAAATTACGGCCGGTGACAGTGGGCCCCGCAAACAAGGGGGCCGAACAACCTGTTGCTAAAACGCAGCCGGTAACGCCGCCAAAAGTTGAAAAACCTGCCGGGCCAAAGGTATCAACCATATCGTTGCTATTACCTTTTGAGCTTGACCACCTGGCGCCAGGCTCATCATATACCAGCGTGAGCCTGCGCGAGGCAGATATTGCGCTTGATTATTACCGGGGTTTTAAACTGGCGCTTGATTCATTAACCGGGCAGGGATACAATTACAAGCTACAGGTTTACGATACTAAAAGCGATAAGGCGCAGTCGCACAGCTTGGCGAATAACCCGGCGGTGCGGAGGAGCGACCTTATTGTAGGCCCTGTTTTTCCGGATGATATGAAGGCCTTTACCGCCAATTTTACCAGCGTAAAACAGCCGATTGTATCGCCGCTTTCGCCGGAGTCGCCATCCACATTTAAAAACCAGCAGCTAATTACACTGATGCCCCCGCTGGAGTATCACGCCTGGGCAGCGGCAAGGTATATTAACGATAAAATACAGCCGGAGAAGGTATTCGTACTTAAATCGGGCTTTAGCGATGAAAATAAATACCTTATTCCTTTTAAACGGGCTATTGATAGTTTAAGTAAAAGGCATATTAAGATAATTTACCTGACGGTTATCCACGGTCAATTAAATTCACTGGCGCCAGAGCTTTCGTCCACCGATAAAAATGTATTTATATTACCGGCCACCGATCAGCACTTTTTATCCGTTACCCTGCGGGCTTTGGATACTTTAAACAATACCTATCCGGTTACCGTTTTTGGCCATCCCAACTGGATAAATTATTCGTTCTTGAAGGCCGACCTCTTGCAGCGCCTCGACACACATATTACATCAGCCGAGCGAATAGATTATAAAGCAGCAAATACCATTGCCTTTATGCGCTTATACAGGGAAACATACCATATTGAGCCTACCTCCTACTCCATCAAAGGCTTTGACGAAGGTTTATATCTTGGGGCCTTGCTTGGCGCGGATGACCTGAAAGATCTGGCCAAATCAGATTTTACGGGCCTGCACAATACTTTTCAATTGCAAAAGAAAGCTGGGCTTGGCTGGATAAATACCCACGTCAGCGTGTATAAATATGCTAACTTTGAACTGAAAAAGGTAGAATGAAGGCAATAAACCAGCTTAAAACGTTTCAGCGTATTTTGGATGAATATCCGGCCGAAACGCCACTAAGCAAATTTTTACCCGGCTTTTACCGTCAGAACAAACAAATGGGTTCAACCGACAGGCGCATTGCAGGCAGGTTGGTTTATAACTATTTCCGTTTAGGCAGGGCGCTGCCCAATTTACCGGCCGATGAGCGACTTTTTGCGGCCGAGTTTTTATGCAATACACAACTCAATTCATTCCTGCAACATTTTAAGCCTGAGTGGGCGGCCTGCATAGGTTTTGGCCTTGATGAAAAGCTGGCTATGTTGAAATCAGTATATGCTGATTTTAAGCTGGATGATGTATTCCCTTGGGCTAACAAGCTATCTGCGGGCATTGATAAAGAGGCTTTTTTGAAATCTTTTTTTGTGCAACCAGATCTTTTTATCCGCGTTTATAAAGGTTTTGAGCCACAGGTAAGGATGGCCCTCACTGCGGCCGAAGTTACTTTTAAAGATGAAGGCAATGGCTGCTTTTCGCTGCCAAACGGCACAAGGCTCGAAAGCATTATCTCCAACCCGCACTGGTACGAGGTGCAGGATTTTTCATCACAACAAACGGCACAGTTTTTTAAACCTCAGAAATGGGAAAGTTGGTGGGATGCCTGTGCGGCATCCGGCGGAAAATCGTTGCTGCTGCATGATACGGAGCCAACGGTAAAACTGGTGGTATCAGATATCCGGGAATCCATTCTAAGCAACCTTGATGAGCGGTTCCAGCAGGCAGGCTTGCTCAAATACCAAAAAAAACTCCTTGATCTTACCCAAAACAACGACCTTATTTTGCATGATTATGCATTCGACGGCATCATCCTCGACGCCCCATGCAGTGGCTCAGGCACCTGGGGGCGCACCCCGGAAATGATCAGCCAGTTTGATACCCATAAAATTGAGTTTTTTCAACGTTTGCAGCAAAGTATTGCGCGCAACGTGGTAAAATATCTAAAACCAGGCAAGCCGTTGATTTATATTACCTGCTCAGTTTTTAAAGCGGAGAATGAGGACATGGTAAATTTTATGGTGAAACAGTTGGGGTTGAAGTTGGAGGAACAAAAGGTTTTGAAGGGTTATGAGGATAAGGCGGATACGATGTTTATCACGCGATTAGCCCCCCTAACCCCCTAAAGGGGAGATTCCGATTTGCGGGTTTGAATAGGTATTTTAGTTCGGTTTTCAAACACCAAAATTACTGTAATATCCTTCTATGAAATGCATTTTTGAAGTTAGCAGCCGAACTACTTTGGCCGAATCAGCTGAAGTAAAACATGAAAAATTAATTCGTTTTCTGAAAACGATAGAGTCGCCCTGGGGAATACCAAAAGATATTGATATACCGTTTCCCGGTTTTGGGAAAGAGGCCACTGCAATATTAACGTTAAATAAATATCTGGCCAGCGGAGTAAAAATGACTTTATTTTATTCCTACAGAAATAGGTTAGAAGACGACAGTTTCTACGATGACAGAATATATGTTGAGTTTAATTCAAAAAAAATCGATTATACAGAATTGATAAGTGTGGTTTTCCCTCAATTTATAAAGGGTTTCTGTGCCTATACGGCAGTTATATTTGATCAACTGTTGATATACAAAGATTTTGAAGATAAAAGATTTGGAAATAACCGAAAAATCATAAGCAGAGTTTATCCGGTTAGTTTTTATGATGAAACGTTATGCAAGTTATTTTTTAAACGCTCACCAAAAAAAATTGCTGATTTATTGCAAGGGCACGTTTACAAATCAGAGGTATTTAATGATGGCATTCTAATCATCGCTGACACCAAACCTTTTTCAATTGTGGAAGCAATTGACTTTGAAAAAAAGATGAAAGTACTTTTAGGCTATTAAGAAAACAGCAAACAATTCTGTTCCCTGTGTAGTGCAAATTTGCTTTTTAATGTTAATTTTGAGAATACCTTAGTCAAAATGAAAAAAATTCTGATCCTTATCTGTATCCCGGTCTTTTTTATTTCCTGTAAAAAAAGCAATACCGCGCCAACTGCCACTTTAGATGTTGTGGGGAAATGGTCTTTATATTCGTCACAACAAGATCCCTCATCAGGAGGGTTGAATGTAAATGCCACACAGTACCCTTGTATATCAAATAACGTGTTGCAGATAAATGCTGATCATACTACAAGCACGAGCTATACAGGCACCGACACGTGTTATGTTACGCCGAATCTGGGCCCTTTGAGCCCCAGAACAAGTATCGGCATACCCGGACAATCCCCGTTTTCAGATATCTGGACCCTTAATGGCAATGACATTTACTTAGGTAAGGAGCATGGTGTAATTTCAAGTTCCAACAACCAATTATATATTACTACTATAGACACCATTAGTGGTCCTGCATATTCTTCTCCATTAATCATTAAATCGGTCGAAATCAAGCAGCAGTGAAGACCGTAATTGCAAAGCTTGTATTTCTGTTGATCTGCAATTCAAATGCCCCAGCGGGGCTGCCCGTTTGTAGCAACCAGCAATCACCTTTTTCGTGCCCCGTAGGGGTTACCCTTTGCCATCTTGCTTTTAATTGCTAAGTTTGATTATACCTTTATCATTATGTCAAATACCTACACTCAATTGTACATCCACTGCGTTTTTGCTGTAAAATATCGTAAAGCCGTAATACAACCCACCTGGGAAGAACGTCTTCACCAATATATTACCGGCATCCTGCAAAATAATGGACATAAATTATTAGCGATAAATTCAATGCCCGATCATTTGCATTTTTTGTCGGGCTTAACCCAAAACAATCCATTTCGGATATGATGCGGTTGGCAAAAGGCGATAGTTCCCAATTTGTAAACAATGAAAAATTCACCGAAAGGAAATTTTATTGGCAAGATGGTTATAGCGCATTTAGCAATAGCCGTACCCAAATTGATGCCGTTGTTAAGTACATCATGAACCAAAAGCAACATCATACAAAAAAGACGTTCAGGGAAGAATATCTGGATATATTAAGGCATTACGCTGTGGAATACGATGAAAAATACATATTTCACGATTTGTTAGACGGGTGAGGGGTAGCCGCTAATGCGGCAATATCCGGGGTGGTTGTTTTTTCTACAAACGGGTAGCCACTACGTGGCAAGGACATCATAAATGATAACGAATAAATCGGCCGATATAGGAAACTTAAAAACATTTATTATTTTAGCGTGCATATCTGGCCGTATTATCATTTCCTGAACGTTATCATCATAAAATGAAAAAAATATTACTAGCCTTTTTAATTTGCTTCAATACCCTGTTTTGTTTTTCTCAGACCTTTCCCAAAAAACAAATTTTAATACCACTAAGCAATGTTAATGGTGTTCCGTTTTATAAAGATGAGGAGTTGCACGATTTAGCTATTGATGGCTTTGAAATCGATAATAAAGGTAATTTTTATTTCATGGGTGGGGATAAAATGGAATGCCTCGCTGTCTTTTCTGCTGACAAACAAATATTTCGCAAAAAATATAAAGAGTGTCCAGACTGTCACCTTTATATTTACAAAGATACCTTATACACCTTCAACCGGCAAACCAACGATCTTATAGTTTTGAATTCATTAAACGGATCATTGATTAAAGTGTATAATCATATAACTTCAAAACATTTTAATTCATATGCTTTTGCCGATAGCAGTTTAATAGCCGAAATACTAAATTATCCAAATCGTAACTATGAGCAGTATACCTTCTCAGGTAAATATGTTAAAGCAGTTCCTAATTCTTATAATATTACCCAATTTACAATTCCCAAAAAAAATGCATATTCTGATTGTGCTTTTCTCGGAAAATGGGACAATAATTATATTTTTTGGGCTATTGTAGACGACAATGACTCTCAAATCCAAAAATTTTGGTTGGTAAATGATAAAGGAAAGATGCTGGCAACGAAATCATTACAAAATAAAGGCAATATTTTTGGACAAATTTATGCAGAAAACCCAAATGAACATCGAAAGGTAAGAAATGGGAATTTATATGTTTTAGGCCGAAAAGGCAATAATGCGTTAATTACAGAAATACCATTAGACAGTTTTTTTGGTAGGCAATAACCAATTCTATTCCTGGTTACTATTCATAGCGCCGTTAGGTGCTAAATATCGGTAGAAATTTAAAACGAAATATTTTACATGCCGTAGGTATGTAACTATTAAAGCGATGCTAAGCGCTAATAGAGAGTCGGGTTTCGCACCTACGGCGCGACTTTCTAATTTATTTATTTTTTCTACCAATATTTGACCCCGATGGGGTCGGAAAATTGAGATCATTTTTCATTTTTTAATCTTCAAATCAACACATTTTCAAATTACAAATGCGTATTACTCCTAAACAACTTTATCGCGATAGCTAATAAAATTATCCCAAACGCTTTTCTTAAAATGTTTAGCCCGGTTTTGCCCAGCAGCCTTTCGAGCCATTTTACATTTTTTAGCACCAGGTAAACAAACAATGTGTTAAGCACTATGCCTACCAGTATATCTGAGGTTTGGTATTGGGATTTTAGGGATAATAGGGTTGTCATTGTGCCTGCGCCGGCAATGAGGGGGAATGCTAATGGAACAATGGATACGGTTTCGGGCATTTCTTCTTTGAAAAATTTTACACCTAATATCATTTCCATGGCGATGATAAAAATAACCAGGGAACCTGCTATAGCGAATGAGGATACATCGAGGCCGATGATTTTAAGCAATTCCTCCCCGGCAAATAAAAAGCCGGTCATCAATATCAATACTGCTATGCTTGCTTTTTCACTCTGGATGTGGCCTACACGCTGGCGCATTTCGATAATTACAGGTATGGCGCCTATAATGTCGATGATCGCAAAAAGGATCATAGTGACAGAAAGTATTTCCCTGAAAATTAGTGGTTGCATGGCTTCGTAGGTTTTTATGCTTTTGACTTTAACCGAAAACAAAGCAAAAATGCAACTAAAATGTAGAAAGATGATAAAAAGAATATGCTATGCACCGAAATTGCCGCCGCCACACCTGCTGTTAACGGCCCAACCGTTTGCCCGATAGAGGCGTACGACTGGTTGATACCCAATATTTTGCCTTGTTCGGAGTGGTCGATATTATCGGCGATAATGGCATTAAGCATAGGGTTGCGCAAGCCGTTGAACAGGCCGTAGATGCAAAGGCATATGGAAAAAGGTATTAACAACGAGATAAAGCCCGAGATAAACATCGCCGCAAAACATAACACGGTCGACATCAGCAATATCATTTGCTTGGACGAAAATGTTTTTATAAAAAACGGCACGCTCAGCTGCATAATTATGCCGCAAATACCAAATCCCGCAAGGAAAAAACCCATGGTCAGCGGGCTTATTTTTAAAACATCCACACTAAAAGTTTGAAAACCAATGATCATGGTGAATTGTGCCATGGTGAGGAAGAAGCCTGTGGAAACCGCCGTGCCGATAGTTGGCCGCCTTATGGTAGTTATGAGCGTTTTAAACTTGAATCTGTCGTCGAAATTTAAGCGGGTTTGTTTACTGGTGGGATTGGTTTCCTGCAATAAAAATGCCGCTAAAAGGGTGCCGATCAATGAAATAGCCGCAGCAAAAAAGAACGGTGCCTGCGGACTTATTTTATTAAACACATCACCAATAAAAGGGCCGATCACAAACCCAAATGCTAATGAAGAACCTAAAATACCAAATCGCTTTGCCCGGTTTTGTGGTGTTGCGGTGTCGGCTACCATTGCCTGGGCTACGGATACATTGCCGCCTGTTAAGCCATCCAATATGCGTGCTGCAAAAAGTATCCATAACAACCGGGCCTCCGCGAAAAGCAAAAAAGAAATACATGTGCCTGCCAGGCTGATGACCAGCAGAGGCTTGCGTCCCCATTTATCAGAAAGCGACCCTAAAATTGGGGTTGCAAAAAATTGGGCTACAGAAAATGAAGCTGTTAAAACGCCAAGTGTTGTGCCTGTTAACCCAAAAGTTTTACCATAAGTATAAAGCACCGGCACTATGATACCAAAACCCAGGGAGTTGATAACGCATACTAATACTAATATCCAAAGGTTTTTATTGGTTTTCATGCCTTATGCTGCCTTCTCCAAAGGAGAGGGTTCTTTATTGTTATTTTTTTCTGCCTTTTAAAATCCCGTTTTGCCTCACCCTGCCCTCTCCAAAGGAGGGTTCTTTACACGCGTACTTCTCAAGTCCTCTCCTTTGGAGAGGATTTAGGTGAGGCAAAATCCCGCACAACAAAAAAGGTTCTGACTATCCAGAACCTTTTTTGTTACAAGTATTTATACTGTAGCAACGTTATTACTAATTAATATCAACTTATTGCTTTTCAAAATCTGAAGCTGTTGGCAATATATCACCGGCTTTGCCAAGCTTACTGTTATACCTGCTGTAAGTAAAATATATTACCAGGCCAACTATCATCCAGCCAAGGGCAGCAAGTTGTGTGCTAAGCGCCAAACTAATGATCATAGCTGCACAAATAAGGATACCTAATATTGGCACAAGCGGTACAAGCGGCGTTTTAAACGGCCTTACCAGGTTAGGGTCTTTTTTGCGCAAGATCATAACCCCGACACACACCACGACAAATGCAAATAATGTGCCTATAGAGGTAAGGTCGCCCGCGACGCTTTCAGGTAAAAACCCGGCAAATAAACCAACGAAAACAAACAATATCATATTGCTTTTATATGGCGTCCGGAATTTTGGATGAAGATCGCTGAATACTTTTGGCAGCAAGCCATCTGTCGACATCGTATAAAAAACCCTCGACTGACCTAATAGCATTACTAAAATTACTGAGGAAAAACCAGCCAATATTGCGATGGTAACCAATGTGGAAAGCCATGAATAGCCTGCCATATAGTGGCTGATGGCATAAGCCACCGATGCTTCTTTGCCAGCCTTCATAAAGTCGGTATATGGTGCTACACCGGTTAATACCCATGAAAACAGGATATAAAGTATAGTGCAAACAACCAGTGACCCTAAAATCCCTATCGGCATATCACGTTTTGGATTTTTTGCTTCCTGGGCGGCAGTAGAAACTGCATCGAACCCGATAAAGGCAAAGAACACTACGCCGGCGCCCCTTAGTACGCCGCCCCAGCCGTGATTAAAAAATGGTAAATAGGAATATAATTTTCCGCTTGGCTGCATTACCGGCGGCGCGTTTTCAGGTATAAGGTACGGTGTGTGGTTCACCGGGTTTATGTACTTCCAGCCAATTGCGATAAATACCAATACTATGGCTACTTTTATAAATACAATAACAGCGTTAACCGTTGCCGATTCCTGCGTCCCTTTTATAAGAATTGCGGATAATAAAAGTAAAATAAATAATGCAGGTAAATTGATAATGCCGTGATGGCTAACTCCGTTTACAAGTACAGATTCCATCGGCGAGTGGCACCACTCATAAGGTATTCGATGCCCGACCAGGTTATTCAGGTATTCGCTCCAGCTTATAGATACCGTTGCCGCACCGAGGGCATACTCCAATACCAGCGCCCATCCAATTATCCAGGCTATAATTTCGCCCATGGTGGCGTAGGCATAAGTGTAGGCACTCCCTGCAATTGGGATGATAGAGGCAAATTCGGCATAACAAAGGCCTGCAAATGCGCAGCCGACAGCTGCTACAATGAAAGAAATGGTTACCGCAGAGCCTGCATGTTCACCGGCTGCGGAGGCAGTCCTCACAAAAAGGCCCGCACCGATAATAGCCCCAATGCCCAGTGCGATAAGGCTACCCGCAGTAAGCGTTCGTTTAAGTCCCGCCCCTTCTTCAGATGAGGCCACTAATTGCGCAATAGATTTTTTTACAAATAACTTCATGTTCTAATTAATAAGATCAGTTTAAATAAGTTAAGATCAGTTTCTCCAAACGTAGTTAAATTTATTGAAAACATAAAGTGCAGAATGTAACAATGGGAAGGGAAAGAATTACAGAATAATAGTTTGGTTTTAAGTTGATTGGGTTGGGTTGGATTGGGGGTTGCTTTGGATTAAGTTGATTAGGTTGGATTAAGTTGGATTGAGTTGATAATAGATGATGGATAATTAGCTTATTGATTTTTATAAGATAGAAGAAAGTTAGCCCCTAAAGTTATTTGTAGAAATTATGGGCGTTCCCTTCGGGCCGGGCTGTACGCTCATACGCCTGCAGGCCTTATGCTCATGGCCGGTATCCGCTGCCATCCCTAACGCTGATCCAGGCATCAAATCACCTATGTATTAAGTATATACGACTCTTAATTCACGTTTAATAGCGTTCCAGTCCCTTGCAGTAGTTTTGCCGTTTATAAAATCATTATCCCGTTTTAATATTTCTTGCTTGTGCCGTTCGGTTAGCCCTATGATATCACTATCGCTCTGATAAACATATTGCATCCTGTCGAGGAATTCGACCAGCGCTTTTTCTTGTTCTTCGGTATGGGGGGTAACTATAACGGTCATTAAAAAATCTAATAATACTAGCTGTCAAATTCAAAATCAAAAAAGAAGTACTATAATAAACAAAGGCCGCAAGCGCGGCCTTTGTTTATTATTTAAAAAGATAATTTTTACGCTTTCTTATCAACCTTAACTATTGCACTGCTCATTGCCTGTACTTTAATTACTTTTTGAACAGGATGGTTCATGCTGGTTGGTTTTTGCATGCTTGTATTTAAATGCGGTGCAATTACCAGCGAAACGATTGACATCAATTTGATAAGGATATTCATCGACGGGCCTGAAGTATCTTTAAACGGATCGCCTACGGTATCGCCTGTTACTGATGCTTTGTGCGGTTCTGATTTTTTATAATACATCTCGCCGTTGATCTCCACACCTTTTTCGAATGATTTTTTGGCATTGTCCCATGCACCGCCTGCGTTGCTCTGGAATAAGCCCATCAGCACGCCTGACACTGTTACACCTGCCAGTAAACCCCCCAAAACTTCCGGGCCAAAGGCAAAACCGATAATAATTGGGGTAACCAGGGCAATAAGGCCCGGGGCTACCATTTCGCGGATAGATGCTTTGGTTGATATGGCCACGCATTTCTCGTATTCAGGTTTACCGGTGTACTCCATAATGCCCGGTATTTCGCGGAACTGGCGCCTAACTTCTTCAACCATAGCCATTGCTGCACGGCCTACCGCCGAAATAGCTAAAGCAGAGAATATAAATGGTATCATACCACCAACAAATAAGCCGGCGAGTACGTTCGCTTTGTAAATATCAATATGCTCGATACCTGCCACACCAACAAAGGCTGCAAATAAAGCCAGCGAGGTCAACGCTGCCGAAGCAATAGCAAAACCTTTACCTGTAGCTGCTGTAGTATTACCTACAGCATCAAGGTTATCCGTACGGTGACGTACTTCTTCGGGTAAACGGCTCATTTCGGCAATACCACCTGCGTTATCGGCAATAGGACCGAATGCATCGATTGACAATTGCATAGCGGTGGTTGCCATCATACCTGCGGCAGCAATCGCTACTCCATAAAGGCCTGCAAAATAATGTGCACCATAAATACCTGCTGCCAAAACAAGGATAGGCAATACAGTTGATTCCATGCCAACGGCTAAACCTGCTATAATATTAGTAGCGTGCCCGGTTGACGACTGCCTGATAATACCCAGCACCGGGCGTTTGCCCATGGCGGTATAATATTCGGTGATCATCGACATCAAAGTACCTACAACCAATCCTACAACGATAGCGCCATAAACGCCATTCTTCGTAAAATGTGAGGATCCTACTTTTAATACACCGTTAGCCAAATCGCGCGTCATATGAAACTCGCCGTCAGGCAGCATCCATTGTACTACAAAATAAGTAGCTATCGCGGTAAAAATAATAGAAGCCCAGTTGCCTATGTTCAGCGCCTTTTGTACGCTGTCGGTCTCATTTTTTATCCTTACAAAGGCTGCGCCTACAATCGAGAATATCAAACCTAAGCCAGCAATTACCATCGGTAATAATACCGGGGCTATCCCGCCAAAATCATCATTCGAAACTATTTCGCGGCCCAAAACCATTGTGGCAAGCATTGTTGCTACGTATGAGCCAAAAAGATCGGCGCCCATACCTGCTACGTCGCCCACGTTATCGCCTACGTTATCGGCAATGGTGGCGGGGTTGCGCACATCATCCTCGGGGATGCCTGCTTCAACTTTACCAACAAGGTCGGCGCCAACGTCGGCAGCTTTGGTATAAATACCACCGCCAACACGCGCAAAAAGCGCAATTGACTCGGCCCCTAACGAAAATCCGGCCAAAACATCCAGTGCTTTTGCCATAAATTCGCCGTTTACATCATGCCCCTGGCTTCTTACATAATAGGTGTAAAAAACAATAAACAGGGAACCTAAGCCGATAATTGCCAAACCCGCAACGCCCAAACCCATAACGGTACCGCCTGTAAACGACACTTTTAATGCTTTTGCCAGGCTGGTACGTGCAGCCTGCGTAGTGCGCACGTTAGCTTTGGTAGCAATACGCATCCCTAAAAAGCCGGCAAAGGCGGACAGAAATGCGCCGCACAAAAATGAAACCGCTATCAGCGGGCTCGAAGTGGTAACTGTTGTACCTGACCAGGCCAGTAATATCATGGCTATAACCACAAAGTAGCTCAGCACTTTCCATTCGGCCTTTAAAAATGCCATTGCCCCGTCGGCAATGTGACCAGCAAGCTCGTTCATGCTGGCGTCGCCGGTTTCCTGTTTGGTAACCCACGAGGCCTTAATAGCCATGGCTACTATACCAACAAGCCCTAATACGGGAATAAGATAAATCAGGTAAGCGTTTAATTGATCCATATTTTAAATTTGGTGTTCCATCCGCAATATGGCAGACAGATAGTTATAATTTTTAAAAAGTTTGCAAATATAATCGGTCGGACGCAAATTAGTAAATTAATTTCTTTACAATAGCGTGTCAATTATAAAGTTTTTTGAATAGTTTAGAACCTTCAACATTAAACTATAGATGGAACCACTACAAGGACAACCAAAAATGAAACATGAGCTGGGTTTGCTCGACGGCACAATGCTTGTTGCAGGCTCGATGATAGGCTCGGGGATATTTATTGTCAGCGCGGATATTACGCGTAACATAGGCTCGGCCGGCTGGCTGATATTCGTTTGGATCATCACCGGGTTTATGACCATTACCGCCGCAGTTAGCTATGGCGAGCTTAGTGGCATGTACCCCAAGGCCGGTGGCCAGTATGTTTATTTAAAAGAAGCCTACAATAAATTAATAGCCTTTTTATACGGCTGGAGCTTTTTTGCCGTAATACAAACCGGTACCATTGCTGCTGTTGGTGTGGCGTTTTCAAAATTTACAGCTTATTTAATACCGGCAGTTAGCGAGGATAATATTTTATTTAGCACGATGATCGGCAAGCTGCATTTTTCTATCAGCGCGGCTCAGTTGGTTTCAATCGTAGTGATAGTGTTGCTTACTTTTATCAACACCAAAGGCGTTAAAAGCGGCAAGCTTATTCAAAATACTTTCACTATTACCAAGCTGTTAAGTTTATTCGGCCTGATAATTTTTGGTTTTTTTGCCCTTAAAGGCGATGTATGGCATGCCAACTGGGGCGACGCCTGGAATATGCACAAATTGCTTCCTGATGGCAGTTTTGGCAGTTTAACAATGGCTGCAGCGCTTGGGGCGATAGCAGCATCAATGGTGGGTTCTATTTTTAGCAGCGATTCCTGGAATAACGTAACCTTTATTGCCGGTGAAATGAATAACCCCAAACGCAATATTGGCCTAAGTTTATTTTTAGGGACGCTGATAGTTACCATTATTTATGTATCGGCAAATGTGATGTATACTGGTGTATTATCAATGCATGATATTGCCGGGGCTGACAAAGACAGGGTGGCCGTAGCAGCTTCACATGTTATTTTTGGAAATGTGGGTACGTATGTTATCGCTGTGATGATCATGATCTCGACCTTTGGCTGTAATAACGGGCTTATTATGGCGGGCGCCAGGGTTTATTATACCATGGCTAAAGATGGTCTGTTTTTTAAGAAGACCGGTACTTTAAACAAGTTTGCTGTCCCTGAATTTGGTTTATGGATACAGGCGTTGGTAGCCTCGATATTGTGCCTGAGCGGCAGGTACGGCGACCTTTTGGATATGATCTCCTTTGTGGTTGTTATATTTTACGTACTCACCATTTTTGGCATTTATAAGTTAAGGGTAACCAGGCCTGATGCTGAAAGGCCTTATAAAGCTTTCGGATACCCGGTTTTGCCAGCCATTTACATCATTATGGGTATTGCTTTTTGCATATTGCTTATTATTTATAAGCCTGAGTTTACCTGGCCGGGATTGATTATTGTGCTTATCGGCATCCCGATATATTATATAACAAAATACTTTTCCAAAAATGAAGATCAAACAGATCTCGCTTCTTAGTTTACTTTTTATTGCGGGCAATGCTTTTGCCCAGCCGCTTGAGCAAAAACTGCAAACGGCTTTTAACAGGTTACAGGCGGATAGCCAATGCAGGTACGCATCGGTTTCCTTAACGGTGCTGGATGCTAAAACGGGCGAGCAGGTATTTGCGGCCAACCCCAATATGGGCCTGGCAACTGCATCTACATTGAAAACCGTTACCACCATTACAGCCTTTAATTTATTGGGAAAAGATTTTCAATACCAAACACAATTTGGTTATAGCGGTTTGATAAGCGCTGATGGTACCCTTAACGGGGATGTTATTATTAAAGGTGCGGGCGACCCAACTTTAGGCAGCTGGCGGTATGAAACAACGCACGAAAATTATATACTTAATTTGATGGTTAGCGCCCTGCAAAAAGCGGGCATCAAAAAAATTAACGGGCGCATTATTGGGGATGATTCTATTTTCGGTTCACAGTCGATTCCTGATGGGTGGATATGGATGGATGTTGGCAACTATTACGGCGCCGGAACATCGGGCCTTACCTGGCGTGAAAACCAGTTTGATATAAAGCTCGCTACCGGGAGGGTTGATAGTCCGATTGGCATTTTGCGCGAAGTGCCTGCCGTGCCATACCTTGATTTTAAAAGTGAGCTGATAAATGCACCATCAGGCACGGGTGATAATGCATATGCTTTTTTACCTGTAGATAGCAAGTTGATGTACCTGCGGGGAACGTATGCCGAAGATCAAAGTAAAAAAAGCATCTCCGTAGCCGTGCCCGACCCTGCCTATGACGCTGCGTTCCGGTTAAACGATACTTTAAAGCGATTAGGTATTTTGGTAAGCAATGATCCTGAATCAACCAAAATATTGACAGAAAAGAGTTTGCCAGGGCCTCAGATCGCAACGAACTTAACAACCATTTTATCGCCGCATTTAAGCCAGATCATTTACTGGCTCAATCAAAAAAGCATCAACCTGTATGCCGAGCAGTTGCTTAAAACCATGGCCTGGAAAGCAGGCAAACAGCCTACTACCGAAAATGGCGTTAAGGTGGAACATGAGTTCTGGAAAGCGCGCGGCATCGACCCGCATTCACTGAATATTGTTGACGGCAGCGGCCTGTCCCCCGGCGACAGGGTGACTACCTTAACTATGGCCACCATCCTGCAATCAGCGAAAACGGCTGACTGGTTTCCTGATTTTTATGAAAGTCTGCCCACTTACAACAACATGAAAATGAAAAGCGGCAGTATACTTAATGTACTTACCTATGCCGGCTACCAAACTTATCATGGCCGCGAACTTTGCTTTTCAATAATGGTGAATAATTTTAACGGCAGCAGCAGGGAGGTGAAGGAGAAGATGTTCAGGGTGCTGGATGAGTTGAAGTAGGCCCTGGCCTCCTGAAGGGGGATTTTTTGATTGCAGGTATTAATTTAACTTTTAGTCGAGACTAGTTACAAGTTCCGACAGACGAATGACACATTTTTTTTTAAATGATTGAATTAAATCCTCATTTGTTGCTTTCTTCTGAATTTGCCGAGGAATTGTCATCGTCACCCATAAATGGCACTAAGGCGCGGGGTGTTTATAATCCAATGCAGTTCGTTTTAAGATTAAGAGAAGATGTTCATAAACAATTAGAGGAGATTAATCCTGGTGTCTCTTCGGGGTCAATTTCAGATGATCAAATCCAAGCGTTTTCAACGTATCTACACGAAACAATTCATTGGTGGCAGCATGTGGGTTCGAATTTTGTACTAATATCAAGCTTAAAATTTCCGGCCCAGACACACATTGTCCACAGTGATTTAAAAGCTTTATTGAATAATACGGGCGCATTTAAATCAATTATAAAATTTGACAGCTTATATCCCGAAAATATACACGTCAACAAAGTATTAAATTATTGGCACGATATCGAATTTGCCGGCCAAATAGCGTTTGATCATAAAAGGATGTTTAACATCGCTAATAATCCATATTTTGATTGTTGGGGTCATTCTTATCATATTATGTGGGCTTCGGCAATATGGACGCTGGGAAGCACCTTTGACAAAGAGTTTTCATTTTTACCTAATATAAAAAAATGGGACGAGGGATTTAAAGAACTTAAAGAAAAAAAAGTTCAAGGCTTTTACTATGGTTCACCAAACGGAATCCCCCCAATTGGGACAAAGGCAATATTTGAAGGCCAGGCTAGATTTTCACAACTACAATATTTAAGTCGTGCATTTAACGGCAAAGGAGATCTAAATGATTTCGAAAAAGCTGGAATGCTTAAAGGAATTTATGTTGAAGCTTTCGATCTTTTCTTACGTATTATTGGTGAATCAACGCCCTCAAAAGCAGATGACCCATTAATAGGTTTGTTCCTGTTGGTATGCGACATAGCTGTTAACCCCACTGATGGATTCCCTTTTGATATCACCCAATATGAATCTTTCGTATTTTTAAATGACCCAGGGTACCGCTTTCTTATTCTTTGTCAAATGATCAGGGACAAACACCCCCAACTGAAATCAATCATCCGTGAATACTCAAAAGAAGAATACGTTGCAGTCAGTGCCGTATTAGCTAAGTCTATAAGTTGCTTTTCTCCTTATGAAAGTGCCAATTATGTTCTTCATTGGATAAAGAAAGAGAATATAATTAATGAATTACTTCAACAGGAAGTACTTTATAAATATTCATCAGAAAATCTTCCGATAAGATTATTCTTTTCAAAATTTTTACGCTTTCAGGAAGACAAATTTAAATACCCTCAACTATTTTGTTGGCCTGGGATGAATTTCGCAGAAATAAAAGGTAATACTGTTAACCTGTCAGAGGTTTATCGATTATTTGAAAAACATAAAGCTCTATTTATTGATGATGTCAATGGTAATATATATCATTCAGCAATTGATAATTATACTGAAAAGCAAATTGATGAAACATTTAATGATTTTTACGCATGGAATGCTTCTTATGACATGGTAAGAAAGTGGATTAACGAGGAGGGCCCATTTACTTTTAACTATGAATGGCTTACTTCAAAATTTTCGCGGGATCAAATGCGACAATGGGCATCTAATAATTTCGAGAGTTCATTTGGAGTTAGTCCTGATGAGTTTAAGATTTTGTAGCCCCTACTAATACTTTACATTTCCATACTAACAAGATAATTCTATTTCCTTTTCTTTATCAGTTTCCAATTCAACAGATAGCCTTACTTTAACGTTAAGGGCATGAAGTATCCTTAAAAAATTGGCAATGGTAACGTTGTTATAGTTTTTTTCAATGCGGCTGATCTGTGCTTTACCTACGCCAACCAAGCTACCCAATTCTTCCTGAGATAATTTTTTTAATTTGCGTACGTGTCTTATTACGTCGCCTAATATTTCTTCCTTAAGTTCAGCTTCATAAATATCCCTTTCGTGTGTCCCTGTTTCGCCAAAAAGTTCATCTTTTAACTCATCCAGTGAAACTGCATTATAACCTTTGGGTATCTCAATCTTACCGCTTGAAAGTCCCGTTTTCAAACCTTTAGATTTTTTCATCTGTAATAAATTTATTTATGTACGATTTTGTATATCAGCTATTAGCTAATTGAAAATCTCTTTTTATTCGTTCTGCCTTGTCAATCTGTTGTTGCGGCGTTTTGTCGCCCTCTTTCTCAAAACCATGTGTTGCAATAACGACTGTCATTTTCTCGTCTTTACTTCGCGTAAAAAAGGCAAATATCCTAAACCACTTATAGGAATCTGCTATACGAAACTCCCAAATATCATCCGTACCTGTAAGCTTTCTAAAATAATCTTTTTTAATTGTGCCCATTCGCACGTAGTCCATCGCTTTAACCAATTTCTTTTGTGCTGATTTCGGCATTGCTTTGATGAAAGCTTTTGCTTCGTCTAAAATCAATATATCATAGGCGTTCATTAATTAGATTGTATATTAAAGCAAATATAAATAAAAGTTTCTACATACAGAAACAAACTATAGTTTTGGTTCCCTAATATTAGTTGCAGTTGAAAACTGCTGCCATGCGCCACCACGAGTTACGCTCCGATAAACTCGCGGGCAATGTCATTAAGTTAAGAGATTAAGAGAATTAATATCGAATACCCAACACCGAATTTCGAAAAATGAAGTAAGAAAATTCGAAATTCGATATTCAAAATTCATTATTCGATATTAAATCCCTTCACTCGTCCTTAACTTAATGACATTGAACTCGCGGGAGCGGTGATAGAGACGCAATACTTGCGTCTTCCCACATGCAATGCCAAACATCCTAAATCCCCGATTTTATACTATTAAACGGCATGCCCATCCCATCAGCTGCATATTGGGTAAGCACTTTATTTTTTATGATGATGTAATCGCCGTTGGGGGTTACCAGCCATTTATCAATGCCATCTTCGGTTACTTTTTGGGGCACGGTTGCTGAAACTACTTTGGCAACGGAATCCAACTCGATAATATACAGGCTGTTCTTTTTGTCCGCAGGATCATTAAAAGGGATGATTACAGTATGGTTATAATCATCGATAAACTTTCCTATCACCGTTTTCCCTTCAATTTCTTTGGGCTGCAAGGCAAGCAGCGCCTTCGCCCTTTCAGTGCTTAGGCCGAAAATTTTAAGGCGCACAACTTTGCCTTGTTCGTCCTTTAAGGTATCGGTTGGTTTAACTTCAGTGTCTTTTATATACCTCGCCGATGCATAGTAACTATTGTCGCCGGCGCTAACATCGGTATTACCGGGAAGTAAATAATGTATGGCCAGGTTTTGTATTTGAGCACTATCTGTTTTTAACTTTCCCGCGATTAACAATAGTTGTTTACTTGCCATCCGGTTATCTATATGCACATTTACGGTTGTCAGCGTATCTGTCTTAAACACCTTCGAAACCGTATAATGGGGGACATTTTGTGCTTTTTTACTGCATGCAAAAAGTACTGTTAACAGGCAAATGGGTATTAAACTTTTAAAAATCCTTATCATAAATCAATCAAATAAAACGGTGGCCGGGGCTTTGTCACCTTATTAAAGTAACGTATCCGCCTATGGTTTTCTTTTCTTCGCCCGGCATGGTAAAGGTAGCTATCCAATAGTAAACTCCAAATGGTACGGGCTTACCGTTGTATTTTCCATCCCAACCATTGGTAACACTCTCCGACTGAAATACCTGCATTCCCCAACGGTTATAGATAATAACCCTATAGCTATCGGGATTAGCGTCCTGGTTGGGCCTGAATATATCGTTTACTCCGTCGCCGTTAGGCGTAAATGTATTAGGAAATACTACCGGGTCGCACTTATCCTGCAAAATATTTACATTGATCGTATCAACAACGCAGCCCAGGTTATTTGAGAACAAAAATTGGTTTATGCCCGGGCTTAAATTTTTAATGTGCTGGTTAAATTTATAGATGTCACTCCCATGGCTTATTTTATAGAAGCTTGTGTCGATATCTGTCACCGAAAATATTACTTCACCGGCCAGGTTGCAAACTGCATTTTTTACGTGGTAGGTTATATTCTGCTTGTTTATGGTAAAATCGGGCACGGTTACCGGCTGCTGGTATGTATTACCACCCGAAGAAACAATATAAAGCGTGTAATCGCCTGGCGCAACAAAATCAAAAATCCCGGTAGTATCACTTACATTATTCAAAGTAAAAGTATAAAAGGTGCCGTCAGGCGGACTTGAGGTAAACACTTTTACACTCGCCTGTCCATAAGCACTACACTCAGGTTGTATTTGTAGGTTAGTGACCTTTATCGGCGGACATGTATCCTGCAACAGGGTGCAGTCCTCTTCATCGGCTATGCAGCCGCCCGGGTTTAAAATGATAAAATGATAAGTACCTGCACCTAAGCCCGCAAACGTTTGGCCGAAATTATAAGTGGTGTTATTGTATTGAATTTTATAATTTGAACCGGTTGCATCTACATCCAGCGCTATTTTACCGGGTAAATTGCATACCGGGTTTGTTTTGGTAACCGTGATAACGGGGTTATTAATAGTATAATCGGGCACGTTAAAATTTATTGCAACAGGTGTTTCGCCGTCGTTGGCCGTAACTGTTATCTTGTAGTGGCCGGGTGCCAGCCCATCAAAAATCCCGTTTGAGTTTGCCTGCCCGGTATTCAGGGTATAAGTGTACTGACTTGTATGGGGCTCACATAAAACCTCGGCGTGGGCTTTATTAAACATACCACATTCCTGCGTAACGCCTACAGTATCCACCTGTATGGTTGGGGGTTCATTAAATAGGGCTACGCCCGCTGCATCGAGAATATCATAAGGTATTGAACCAATATTGCCTTTTACAACTTTATTTTGTATATCAAGCTGAAGGATACTGCCATCACTTGCAAAAGCATACATAATATTATTTCCGTTTACTACAGCGGTGGCCAGGCCGTAAATAGCCTCGCCTGGAATTGGGATATAAAGTTTGCTTTGCGGAGGATTGCCGATCTGTACTTTTACTATCCCCTCTGGCGCTGCCATAAATAATGAACCGTTGTAAAACGCAAGGTCGCCGCCGGAGGAGTAAGGCATTATACCGAGGTTAGTAAATTGACCGCTGTTAGCATCAATTGTAAATAACTGGGTACCACTGGCAAAATATAAAAGACCATTGCCATCAACAGTTAGGGCGTTGCCCCCGCCTGCAGCAATAAATTTGCAATTGCTGGTGGTTGGTGAATTTCCGGTGGTTATATCTGCAACATATAAATCGCCGCCGGGGGTAGTGTAATAAATTTTATTGCCTGATGCTGTAATAGAATAGTAAGAATTATTGCCACAGCCGGAAACAGGCTGCGTTGTTGGCCCATTTGGCGTCATCGTAATTAAAATAAGGGAACCCTGGTCTGTTGAAACATAAAATTGCTGGCCATAACCCTTAATTAAAAATAAAAGGAAAATTATTAAAGAAAATACTTTCTTAGTCATGGGTTAGGTGGAAGATGGATACCAGGCAT
>Ga0207029_10038_pt1 | contig 34149 bp, 29 predicted proteins | sample Alteio_BWMinCont_39_FD_153282 | JGI IMG/M metagenome (GOLD analysis project Ga0207029, IMG submission 153282) | Enriched cells from forest soil in Barre Woods Harvard Forest LTER site, Petersham, Massachusetts, United States -... | ecosystem: Environmental > Terrestrial > Soil > Temperate forest >...
ACGTGCAAGAAAAATATCGGTTATTTCTTACGTGGTTCCGCGATACTCTTAGGGTACATATCGCTTGTGCTTCTCGCCTGTATTTCGCTATCCGCACAAGTTAATACGGGCCGCATTCTGGGAGCCGTTATTGACCAAACCGGAGGCGCAATTGCCGGCTCCGCTGTAACGGTCACCAACTCGGAGACGGGCATTTCAAGAAATTTGACTGCGGATGCTGCGGGAGAATACAACGCTCCCAATTTGCCTCCCGGCAACTATGTGGTTCGTGGCACGGCCATGGGCTTCCAGGCGCTCGAGCGCCGAGGCATCGTGCTGGAAATCGGGACCGATGTTCGCGTTGACCTTCGGCTCTCGCCCGGTCAAGTCACGCAGACTGTTCAGGTAACCGAAGCCGCGCCCTTGATGGATACGACAAGCGCCACAATGAGTGGGACGCTGAACAGTACGACCATATCCGACCTCCCACTGAATGGACGCAATTACCAGAGATTGCTGGTACTCGCTCCCGGCCAGGTGCAGCAACCCGGAGGAGGAACGAATACGGAAGAGAGCAACGGGCTTCGCGCTGAGGATTCCAACTTTTTCGTGGACGGGCTGGATAATAACGAGCCGTTCCAGAATCAGAGCATCGTCAATTCGTCTGGGCCATCCGGCGATGCGGCCACGATCTTGCCCGTCGATGCCATCCAGGCTTTCAATGTGGAGACCAATCCGCCGGCGGAATTCGGCCGCAAAGCGGGAGCGGTCGTGAATGTGGGCCTCAAGTCGGGCACGAACAACATTCATGGGTCGGCCTATGCCTTCGGGCGAGACAACGCGATGGACGCTCGAAACTTTTTCAATCCGCCGCCCCTACCGGTTGCTCCCTTGAACTTCGAGCAGTGGGGCGGGACGGTGGGTGGACCGATAAAGAAGGATAAGCTCTTCTATTTTGGCACGTTCGAACGGGAGACCTATACGGTAGGGGATTCCTTCACCGCCAGCCTGCCAACTACCGCTAGCGGCTTGTCAAATGGCACAACCATTAGCATTCCGGATGCTGAGGCGGCGCTGAGTGCGAAGTGCGGTTCCGTTGCTGCTTTGGCCCCGGACTGCGGAACAGGTACGTTTGTCCCCAATGCGCTGAGTGCGAAATTGCTGCCGCAATTCGGGTCGAACTCCGCAAACAGCAATCTTGTGCCTCTGACCTTCCCCAACGTTATCGGCTCCTACAGCGTTCTGGGAAAGATTGACTATCATCCTAGCGATCATCATACGATAGCCGGCACTTATTTTCTGGGTAACGGAAGCCTGAACGCTCTGACTTCAGCGCAGATCACTCAGCCTTACTTTACGAGCCAGTCCGGCATCCAAGGAGAGTTTGCGACCGGTAGCTGGACTTGGACCCCCAATTCCAATTGGGTGAATGTTCTCCGGTTTGGCTGGGATCACTATAATCAATTCGATCTCGCAGGAGATCACAACACGCCTGCGCTCAGCTATGGGATGAATACGGGCATAACCAATTCACTCCTGCAGGGCCTGCCTAACATCAGCGTATCTGGATTCACGCTGGTAGGCGGTGGCACTAATTGGCCAGCCTTACATGGCCCATCGAGCACTTACGACATTGTCGATCAGATGTCCTATTTACGCGGCAAGCATGCTTTTAAGTTTGGAGGTGAGGTCCTTTATTACAATGCCGCCGACGCGAAGTATAATAAAGGTAGAGGTGAATTCTTTTTCTCAAAGAATGATCTTTTCTCGGGATCCACTCCCCTTGAGACTTTTCTCGCGGGGGTTCCTGATCATGCCGTGCTCCTGGAAGGCAATCCAAGTATAAATGTGAGCGAGGGGGATTACTCCGGCTTTGCCGAGGATGTTTGGCGCTTGACTTCGCAGGTGACCCTCAATCTAGGCCTGCGTTACGAATACTTTAGTCCCATTGGGGAGTCAAATAATAAGTTGGGCACTTGGGAGCCAACAGTCGGATTCGAGCAGCTGGGGGTTAATACTAATTCCGTTTACAATGGTGATCACAAAAATTTTGCTCCGCGTTTGGGTGTGGCCTGGGACGTTGGCGGGCAAGGGAAAACTGTCCTTCGCGCTGCTTATGGGATATTCTATACAGATATTCCGTTTGGTGCCTTCTTCTCCCAAAGTCTTCCCAACGCGGCCACACCCGGCTTCCAAGCGATTCCCACCGGCTATACCGCCGTTTTGCCGAATGGAACCACGCAGCCAGTTCTACAGGGGGGCACTATTGCCACAGCCGGGGTTACTTTTGCCGGTTCGTCCCTCGACTGGGTTCTAGCGCCAGGCGGGCCTATCTTTCCGGCAACGGCTACAAGCGCATTCGAGTGCGGCAATGGCATCGGTGTGAACCCCAGCCCTTGCAGTATCATGGTTGCCAATCGACACCTGGTTAACCCCCTGATCGGCACGTGGAATTTGAGCGTTCAGCACTCTTTTGCGCCCAATCTTTCCTGGGAAATTGGATATGTCGGCAATCACAGCTCGGACTTGCCGGGACTTCAAGACATCAACCGGGCGCCACCCGGTTCAGAATCGGCCGCAGCCGGCTCTCCCTGTCCGTTGACAGGCGCTGCGCTTACCGCATCAAATTGCTTGCAGGTGGCTCGTCCTTACTACTCGCAATATCCCTACGTCGGTTTTATTAACTACTTGACGAATCTCGATATATCCAATTACAACGCCCTGCAGACAACACTGACAGAGCGGAATTTCCACGGCCTATCTCTTCTCCTTGGCTACACCTATAGTCACGCTATAGACGACATGTCCCACTACGCCCCCGGGTCTTCTCTTCCTCAAAATAGCTTTGCTCCGTCCCTCGACTATGGCAACTCGGATTTTGATATTCGGCATCACGTCAGCTTATCCGTCACCTATAACATCCCTGGAAAGAAGTCGCCCGCGCAGCTTCTGGAGGGCTGGTCGATCAACTCGCTCGTGCTTCTCCAAGGTGGACTACCTTGGAATGCGAAGGATGGAAGCGACAACATCAGCCTGACCGGTGAGTTTGAAGACCGCTGGGATTTCGTGGGGAATCCAAGCGACTTTACTGCAGGCCTCAACCGAATTCCGTTCTACCCGGGCAGCCTGGCCGGCACTTCCGGGATGCCCGCCGCATGCACAAACGCGGCTGCAGCGAACGGTGCTACGTCTTCTCTGGCGCAGTTTGGCTGCTATGCACAAGGCAATTCGGTAATGTTCGCCCCCGCGCTCGGAAGCTACGGCACGCTGGGTCGCAATGTGTTCCACGATTCTGGTTTTCGCAACTGGGATTTTTCGGTGTTTAAGAACTGGAAGTTTAAAGAGCGGCTGACAGCCCAGTTCCGAGCCGAATTCTTCAACATTTTGAACCACCCCAATTTCGCAAACCCGGGTTTGGTTGGCAACAGCGATCCTTCTGGAGCGGCATTCGGCTCTGAAAATTCCACGCCGGATGTGGCGGCAACTAATCCAGTTCTAGGAACCGGAGGTCCACGCGAGATTCAATTGGGATTGAAGCTGATCTTCTAGAAGATTAGCTGCTCAGTTAACGTCTCCGTGTCGCATCACGGGACCGCGGCAATGCAGTCCGTCTTTTTCAAATGCACCAAGCTGGGTGCGGAAGGCACGTTCTCTGCGATGACCCATCGCGGCTTGATTGCCTGCAGCGCCTTAGCATGGTGGAGCGTGAGGTTCCCACGCTCGTCGTCCAGCGAACTGTGTTCAAAGAAATCGGCGAGGCGAATATGAGCCAAACATCCCTCAACGTAAATGGCCAAGCGCACTCCGTGGATGTCGATTCGGATTGTCCTCTTCTGTATGTCTTGCGAGACGATCTCGAGCTAAAGAATCCCCGCTTTGGTTGCGGTCTCGGGCAGTGTGGCGCGTGCACCGTTCTTGTGGATAACGTGCCAATGAGGTCGTGCCAATTGCCGGTCTCGTTTTTGACTGGGAAGCACATCGTCACCCTGGAAGGCCTTGGGACGCCCGAGAAACCTCATCCGGTTCAAAAAGCTTTCATCGAAGAGCAAGCGTTCCAATGCGGCTATTGTTTGAATGGTTGGGTCGTGACTGCAAAGGCGCTTTTGGACAAGAATCCAAACCCGAGCGACAGGGACTTGGCGAATGCGTTCAATGGCCTCGTATGCCGGTGCGGCAGCTACATCGGAATTCTTGCTGCTGTCCGCCGGGCCGCGCAAGAGATGAAAACGAGGGATAAGCGATGAGTTCGAAAACTGGGATTTCGAGACGCGATTTTGTGAAGAGTGCGAGCGGTCTGCTAATCGGTTTCAGCCTAATCGACTCTTCCATTGCTCCGGAGTTCATGGCGGCAGCTCAACGAGGGGCGGTCACGGATCCCAAGGCTGCTCGGTTGGACGCGTGGCTGCGTGTGCAGCCCGATGGTATTGTGCGAGTATTTACGGGAAAGGTAGATGTGGGAGTTGGTCTCGAGACAGCATTGGCTCAGATCGTTGCTGAAGAACTGGACCTCTCTCCGGATCGTGTCGTTGTGGTTATGGGAGACACTTCTGTAACCACAGACCAAGGAGGGACCAGTGCGAGCAGTTCCATTGCGCAAGGAGCAAGGCCGTTGCGCAATGCTGCAGCGGCTGCGCGAGTGCTGCTCATGCAACTCGCTTCCCGCCGATTCGGTACATCGATCGATGAGCTTCAGGTTCGAAATGGAATCATCAACGTGAAGGGTGACCCGTCGAAAACCGTCTCATACGGAGATCTTGCTGGATCCATGGATCCGAACGAAACACTCAAAGTCTCTGGCAATGGTGGCGGGGTGAATGTGGAAGGTCCGGGCAAACCGAAGGATCCGTCCACCTACACCGTGGTTGGACAGCCACTACCTCGCCTGGATCTGCCGGCCAAAATCTTCGGACGCTTCCAATATATAACCGACGTTCGTGTGCCCGGCATGCTGCATGGACGTATCATCCGCCCAGCGAGCGTCGGCGCGAAACTGGTTCATGTGGATGAAGACTCCGTCAAGGGAATTCCTGGTTATGTGAAAATAGTGGTTACGAAGGACTTTGTGGGTGTGGTCGCGGAGAACGAATGGGCCGCAGTTCGAGCTGCGAAAGCACTCAAAGTCACATGGAGTGCGCCTATACAAGCTTTTCCGGAGCAAAAGGAGTTGTACGAGCACCTCCGTTCTGCAACTCCCAAGGCGAGCCGTGAAACGCTGAAGCATGGCGATCCAATCGGAGCGTTGGCCAACGCGGCGAAGAAGCTAGAGGCGAGGTACGACTTCCCATTTCAATCTCATTCCCCGATGGATCCTGGGTGCGCGGTGGCCGACGTACATATGGACGGCCTGACCACGGTGTGGTCCGGTGGACAGAAGCCGCATTATTTGCAGAAAGGTTACGCAGAACTTCTCGGTGTTCCTCTTGAAAAAGTGCGGGTGATTTGGGTGGAAGACGCTGGCTCCTACGGGCGTCCGGGGTATGAAGACACAGGTGCGGATGCTGTGCTGCTTTCACAGGCCATGGGTCGGCCGGTGCGCGTGCAGTGGATGCGTGCGGACATGACTGCATGGGGTCGCAAGGGTCCGGCGGCCAGCTTCGACGTGATAGCGGGATTGGATGAGAAAGGCGGGGTCACAGCCGTCCAGTTCACGTCCCGAGCGTTCTCGGCCGCGCAGATACACTTTCTGCCCCAGACTGCGGGGAATTATCTGGCATCGGAATTGATCGGAATGCCAATCACCGGAGGCGCCGATGAGTTCATCGAATGGGGAAACAGAGCGCCTGCGTATGCATTCGAAAATTTGCAGGCGGTGGCGCACGTCGTGGCTGGCTTTCACGATGACGGGGCATCCTCTCTCGGCACGACTCACATGCGGGATCCCAATGGACCGGCAACTACGTTCGCTGTGGAATCCTTCATGGATGAACTCGCGGCGGTGGTGGGCACCGATCCGATCGAATTTCGATTCAAGTACATGAACGACGTTAGGGCGAGAGCCGTTCTCACCGCTGCGGCAGAAAAAGCCGGTTGGGACACCCGCCCGTCGCCCAAGAAGAGTGCTGGAACCGGGGACATAGTCGCCGGACGCAGCATCGCGCTTGGTGTTCGGAACGGAACTTATATCGGAACGGTTGCGGAAGTGGAGGTCAATCGCCGCACGGGAGCGGTACGAGTCACGCGCTTGGTATGTGCGCACGACTGCGGCCTAATCGTGAACCCGTTGAGCCTAAGGGGAGTCATCGCAGGCAATCTGGTTCAATCGATGAGCCGCACCTTGAAAGAGGAGGTGTTGTTCGATCGTAACAATGTTACGAGCATGGATTGGATAGCGTATCCGGTGGCAAGATGGTCGGACGTTCCGGCTCAGGTGGACATCGTGCTCTTAAACCATCCGGAAATTGCACCGAGCGGTGCGGGCGAACCGTCAAGCCGCCCCACACCAGCCGCGATCGCAAACGCGATCTTCGATGCTACGGGCGTTCGGCTGCGTCAGGTTCCCTTCACGCCGGTTCGGGTCAAGGCCGCCCTTTCGAGCGCTTAAAGATAAGCGCGGTGTTTTCACGCCAAGGTTTCGAAAAGGGGTGTCGTATTCGCCGGAGATGGTATTTCGCTGCCGATCTCGACATCGCGGAAGATTTGCTGCCGGGCACCGCCATTGAGACGACCAGTCCGGAGACGAGACGACGGCGATCGGGTCGAAGAGAAGCGACAAATCGTCAAGGGGACCTTTGAGGTCGGCGCGTTATCTGGCGCTCCCACCGAACCGCGTTACTATACCGACTTCGCTTGCCTTAGCCGCGTACCCTGCTGGGGTATAGTGCCCTACAGGTTATAGCGGGACATAATCGAGGACGACTTCAAGCGGGAACCGTTTGCTCGCCTTCGGCTCATCGGAATAGTCTGACAGCGGCGTGACGCTTACAGTAACCTTGCTGCCGTTGGCGAGTTCCACCGGCTCCTGCAGCCAGTAGCGCCGGAACCACTGCGGCCGCGGTCCGCGCAGCCGCAAGAGCGGCAAATCCGTGCCGGAAGGCGTGATCGCGTCGACATTCAGTGACTCGTACCCGCGATCCAGCATCGGCCGGAGTGCGACGATGCGCGCGGCCCCCGAAAGCGTGCCCACAAAGGTGGGCGATCCGTTTGGGTTGTCGTCGGCTTTAGGCCGATCGATCGCGAACGATTGCAGCTCGCGGCCGGAGGGCGGCGGATCGGCGAAGTACAAGCCAATCGTGCTCTTGTCGGAGACCGCGTTCTGCTCCTGGTCGAAGTGTTTCTTGTAGTGAATCTGCAGGTGGATCTTCGAGCCGGGCGCCAGCCGAAAGGCCGCATCGCTCGGCGCGGCCGTCGCGTCGCTTCCAGGCTCCCACAGCGCCAGCACGGGACCGTTCTCGATGGTGATAACGGCGTCACGCACGATCGACGCGGTCCCAGGCATCAAATCGGCCGCCCTTACCCATTTCGTGTCTGTCAGACTGGTTGGCAGCGAGAAGTCGAGGGTTTCCTCGATCGTGCCCGGCGCCATAGTATGCTCGATGTCCATCGGAATCTTGAGATCGGGCGGGCCGAGCTTCCACTGCGCGTTGAAGGGCACCGCCGGTAGCTTCGTCTCGAGATTGCCCTCCGGCGTCCCGCCGGATGCCCATACGACGATCATATCGATGTCTCGCGAACTGATCGGGTACCCGCCTTTGACCGGCCGGCTGGTTGGATCGACCGGCCAGGGCGGCATGCGGCCTGCGGTAAGCTCCTCGCGGATCGATTCAGCCCACGGCGCCGCGTCGGCGTACGTCATGAGCGACATCGGCGCAGGCCCACCTTTGACGTGGCAACCGGAGCAGTGATCCCGAAGCAGCGGGAAGACGTCCTTGTTGTAATCGTACTTCGAGGTCACCGGTACGTGCGCATCGATATGCTCGGCGACCGCCGCGAGGAAGAAAACACTCGCGAACGCGATAACTGCGTACGGTCCGACCGTGCGACTGATATGTCTACCGAGTTCCATAAATTGACTGAATGTCCGCGATCGCTGCAGAGAAGTCCCGATACAACGGCAGAACCGCCTCTTTGTTGCCGAGATCACCGGCTGCGTCGATCTGCCAAGCGGCTAGCGTCAATCGCTTGACCGCGCTCGCCAGCTTCGGCCGCTGAGCTTCGGGTAGGTCGTTAATGTGGCTTTGCTCGAGCGCCAGGGCAACGTCCTTCGCGCCGATGGCGGGGTACCACAGGCCGCTCAAATTACCTTCGTCGAGCAGCATTTTCACAGATTGCGAGCGCTTGGTCAGCTCGGCGACCAGCTCCGGCGTGGTCGTGGGCAGCGTCTCTCCCGGTCTGACCGCGCTGGAGTCAGTAGCTGGATACAGCACCGAATCGACCATCACGACACCGCCTATCTGCGCCGATGGTGGCGGAGTCGAACTCGGGGTAGCGCCGCCCGAGATCGGCTTTGTGGCGGCCGTTGCAACCGGTGCCGAGGCAGCAAGAGTACGTGGAGCGGCGGTCGGCTCCTTTGAGTAGCCGGCGAACGTGAAATCGAACACACGTTCCTTGTCGTCCGGTTTGAACTTTACCCGCAGCTCGAAGCCGGCTGGCAGCGTCGCCCCCGGCATCAGCGCTTCGAGCGTGTTGTGATCTTTCGTTCGCCCCGTCTTCAAACCAATAGGCGTGACGACTTCCTTCCCGCTCGCGCCGTTCTTGATGACGGTCGCAGAAAAACCGGTGACCGCCAGCGGCCGGGTGAAGTCGTTGTAGAAGTAAACGCGGAAGACGTTCGGTTGTAAGAACGTGCCCTCGAGATGGTGCCAGCTGTCGTCGGCCATGAAAAACTGCCCGCCGTGACGCGGGTTGTGGTCACCGTGTGGACGCCGCTCATAACTCCTGATCCGCGCACTCCCGTCAGTGCAGGTCCCCAGATCGAGCTGGCGGACATGCGCATCGTTCCTGCAAGTGAAGTACAGTCCCGCCGTGATCGGCACCAACTCGCTCCTATCGACCGGGCAAACGCCCGGCTTGTCTTGGATGAACGACAGGAACTTGAGGCAAGAATATACCGTCACGAGGCGAACGGGAACAAGAGGCATACCGGTTTGCGGACACTTCCCCGGTTTGTCCTCAATGACGCTGGATTCGGCCGCTGCCACCGCCATGTCCTCACCCTGGGTGTTGCAGACATAGGATAAGGGAGGCAGGGCGTTTACGTTTGTGACCTTCGCTGGGACGACACGAACCTCATACAGCTGCGAGAAGTCTCCGTCGTAAACTTTCGCGGTGATGTGATCCCCGACTTTAATGATCGGAATCTCAGCCGTATCCACGTGATAAGTCATCGTCATCGTTGCCATCCATCCCGGGACATTCTCACCGTTGACGGTCAGCGTTCCAGCGCCAATATCGACCTTCTCAACCGTGCCGCGAAACGTGTGTTCTTTCTTATCCCGTGGCTGTGCGGTGGCTTTTTTCGATCGTGAGTCCGAGGCAGGCCTCGAGGCATTGCTGGCTAGTTGCCGTTGTTCGACATCAGCAGCACTACCCCGAGGAAGGGCACCGATCGTGTGAGGCGCCGGCCAGCGGAGACCCAAGATCACGAAAAACATGACAAAAACCGCGACGGTCGGACTCATCTCCGTCAACTCCACTTTAGCGAAGCAGTATGCCAGGACGTCTTCCGCGAGATCCTGGGGGAGGCAGAATCACGACTGGCGCCTGCGGGCCTGCCATCGTCACAGCCGTCATAACTGCATGCGAACGCAATCTAGAACTGAAGTGCCTGGACTTGCAGATGGTCCTCATCTCGCTACCTCCTGGACGAGGATTTCGAACGGCCGATTTCACACCTAAGAGTTTTACGCCACTTCATCACGCAACTCAAGCCCGAGTCAAACACCTTCCCCGTTGAACAGCCCCCGCCGGGAACGAGTACTTCTCCAGCGTGAAATGTGGCTCAGTTACCAAGTTAATTTCACTCCATTTTGTTAGATTGAGGTACGGGGTCAATCGCTGTTCCGCGGCCCGACACGGTTCGGTAACCCAAGTCATCGTCCCTCCCTTTGGGTCCGCTCACCTTGATGAATTGAGCCTTCACTGTCTCTCGCCGAGGGCAACGCGACGCCTAAGACCAACAATTCCGGCCAGCACCCGCAAATAGCTGCGGCCCGAAATCACTTCATTAGAGAAACACCCCCAAGAATCTACTCCGCTAACACCCACGCACTTTTGTTGGGTACTACCAAAAGTTAGCACTAGCTTTCTCTCCCGATCGGCGTATGGTTCGCCTCGTAGTACACAAGGAGTTAACATGACCTCGCTTCAATCCCTGTGGTTTCTACCTCAAAGGAGACTCATCATGGCAAAACCCAGCAAGAATCGCATTCGCAAGACCGTTGACGTCAAGGCAGCAGCCGCTAACAATACGCAACCTGTGGTTGAGGCTCCGGTGCCGGAGACCCCAGCGGCTACCAAAGTTGTACCAACCACTCCTCCGCAACCCACGAGCACTTCCGCCACCGGACTGGGAGCCTACTATGCCGGACTGGCGGGAAGGCCCTCTAAGCCTTCAGTGATCTACGTCTTCACCAAAGCCGGATATGCGCTGTCTTGGGTTCAACGGGCGGTAAGGTTGGGCATCACTCCCGAGGAACTCTGCGAGCAATTCAGAACCGATGCGGCGGGCGTCAAAGCGAAGTGGGCTGTTCTCACCGCGAAGAAGGCATGAAGTTCTCGCTCGGTCAGATTGTGGCGACGCCCGGAGCCATCGCAGCAGCGGCGGCTTCGGGCGATTCGCTTTTCACCTGCCTTGCCCGCCACCAGTCGGGGGATTGGGGAGAAGTTGACGAGCACGACAGGAAGGAAAACATACTGTCCCTCGAAGATGGGTTCCGGTTGATGTCGGTCTACACGCTCGGCACTGGATTCTCACCGAGGGTGACCGCTCGTCCATCTGCGTTCTCTTGCCCGACGAATACTAGCGCTCGCGTCTCTATTCTCTGAATCTTCCCGTCGATTAGGTCTGCCCCTCGATCAGTGGGGAAAATAGGTTAGCTAATGTCGATTGCGGACAGCAGTTGAGCGGCGAGAGTAGCGGAGCGGCTCTCCCATTGTCTACAACGGATTAGCGGTCAGTCGCGTTACCGGGTGCCCGGCTCACTCAAAGCCACAATTTTGCCGTCGAGGACACGATCTCGGTCCGAATCCACCAGACCTCGCCACATCTGACGTCCTCGGAGGTAGCGATCCACCCCGGTTTAAGCCTTGGCCTCTCCACCTACGTTACAAATAATGGGCTTGCGACGCGTTCCGTAGCCTAAAGCGGTAGCCGCCGCCTGTCTTTTCTGGTTGGGAGTGCATCCATACACGCGACGCCTAGGGTCCCCTTTCGGATCTGACTGCACCGCCCCGGTGCCCCACCCCGGCCCAGGGTGTGGGGGTTGCAGCCCATGCCTGGCAGCTGAATCCCAACAGCCAGAGTGGCAGGACGTACCTCATTTTCCTTTATTCCGCGGCGATTTGCCGCGCTTCTTGGCCCGCCTCTTTTGCCCGGTCTCACGCCACCATTTCAGTGCGTGTTGACGGTGGGCATATTCCATGCAGGGACTCAAGTCGCAGTATTTTTGGCTGCTACGCCCCTTCAGGTAATAAGGGGCGGGGCAATCCGGATTTCCGCAAACGCCAGTTTTCCTCGCAGAACAATCACGTAGGAAAAAATAGCGGATAAATTTCCACATATCATCGGTGGTCAAAAGAATTTCAGTTGGCCCACGTGTGTGACCATAGGTTCCCAAGGGGTTCGGCCCAAACACCCAGACACCAAAATGGTCACCACGGTTGTCCCACCTGAGCGCCTCCTGCGCATGAGCCACGCGGTCCACGTCCGACATGCGGGGAGGGGCGAAGAGCCATTCTCGGCGCAGAGTCTCCTGATTTTTTGCCATCTGCGCAATGCCCTGGTCGAAGATTCCACCGTCTTGGTAGGCATCTCTGAATCCGCCGTAGGTTCTAACGAATTGCTGAGCGAGCTGGGGGTCTAGCCGCAAACCCGGCACGGGCCGTGTAATCCGCTTCCCTTGCTCGTCGTATGTCGGGAGATTCGCAAGCGCGACATGAGGCGCTTCTTTCCAGGCGTTCTCGTTTATCGTCCGGCTCCCGTGACTTCCAAAGATATGGCCGTCGTCAATCCTCGTCTTCCCTGGAGCAAGCAGTGGTAAAACTACGACTCCATACCTGCCTCCTATTTCGAAACGCCTGTCTGATCTCATCGAGCGAGACTCCTGCTTGACTTATGTAATATATTGACACCAAGCAGCTTGACTCATACAATAGCCTGGGTAAAGCAAGCGCAAGGATTGCATACGATCACCGGGATGTAAAGTGAAAGTCGCGACGTTTTCAAAGGCCGACGTTACAGAAGGCGCGTTGCTCATTATTCCCGAAAACGCCTGGTCAGATTGCCACCTGCGGGCGGTCAGCAACCAAGTTTGTTGTGGGACGTAACTGGCTCTGCGAGGAGCGTTACGAAATATGGCCGGAAGTTAAGAGGGGGCGCGAGGAGCGCCAAGCAAAGTGGAGGAACGCGTATGCCCGTCACTACCGTTGAGTCAAAAGTGAAGGCTCCGACTAGGCAGCAGATAGAGCAATTAAAGGATGAAATTCGCGAGCTTCTTCCCGCCTACCAGTCACGACGGCTCGAACTGGGAATGAAGCTGCTCCAGCTACAGGAGATGCTAGCGAATCACAACAAGGGCCAATTCACCGCGGTTGCCACGGAAGAATTGGGGATCCCACGCTCAACGGTGTACGACCTCATAGATTTCGCCAAGGCCGAAATTGAGCGCGTGCAGTTTGAGTTGTCCGAAAACCGGACAAGTGGTGACGACACCGTAACGGACGTCGACTTTAGCAGCCCTGGCCTTGCTAGGTTCTTGCGCATTGCTTATCCCGGCGGCAACGTGCCTAACCGAAGGCCACCAGCCCCCAAGCCGTACATCAAGCAAGTGTATTTCAAATTTGTTTATCCGCGCGAAAAGCGACTACAGGTCGCCGCAGCGTGGAAGGTCCTCAAGGGCCACAAGGCTGAGTTGAAGGAACTGAGTATGAAGATCGCTGAGGAGGTCATAAATGCGGCCGCTAAGATTGAAAAGATACCTCACAAGTGAGCTGGACGAAGCTCTCCGATCCCCCGTCCCACAGCAGGCCCGGCCGGAGGATTTCGACCCAGAGAACCTGGTAAAGCCATACGAAGATGCTGAGGCATTCAAGGAGGACGGCTCACTACTGTTCAGAGTGATCGCCAACGCCTTCGAGCTGGGACACGTCGCACGCGCCTACGAGCATCTCAAGACCGTAAACGGCGACCCGACTTCCAGGCCGGAAGTCACGGGCGGAGGACAGGAGACACGAAAGCGGACAGACGGTTCTGCGTCCAACATAAAGGCTTCGTCTCCAGAGAAGGTTGCGGAGTACAAGAAGAAGGGCTCAAAGGCTGATTTTCTCGGCTACATGGATTGGCAGCCACGTTTCCCCTATTGCCGTCAAACGGCGTGGACGGCCAGGAATCCCGAAGTTCTAAAGAATTGCTGGCCGCTCATCAACGCAGCGGACCGAATCTTCAAGGACCTCATCCCAGACCGACACGAGTTCCAGGCGGACCACATCGACGAGCATTTAGATTTCACGCTAGGCGTAACAGCGTTTAGCACGATGACCGTCAACAAGAAGCTCTCCACGACATATCACCGGGACGAAGGCGACCTGCTTGGCGGTTTCGGCGTGATGTTCACGCTGGGAAAGTTTACGGGTGGGCAGCTGGTGTTTCCGGCCTTTCGCTGCGCTGTGGATTACCAGCCGGGGAGCATAATTCTGGCGGACGTCCACGAGACACACGGAAACCTAGACAACATCGTCGGGGACCGGATCACCTGCGTGCTGTATGCACGAGAAAACATAAATAAGTGCGGGACCGCAGAGGAAGAGGAGGAGAAGGCACGAGGTATGGCCGTGCACGCGAGGGAAGACTGAGAAAGTGACGACCATACTAAAGCGAATGCAGTATTTTTACGTCTAGCAACAACCACATTTGTGACTTTTGACCGCTAGCTAGGTATCAGAAACGGAATTCCGCAGTATTAGCCATAGAGCATCCGGCCACCTGCTGTGGCTGACCTTCTTCGCGGGAGCGATCCACACAGGGCCGGATGCGTAAGTAGCTCCCGCGAAAATCACGACATTTTGGGCGGGCAGCAATCATAAGCTCGAGGACCTTGACCCAAGGAACTCATCGGTCGGGCACGAGCGACGTGGAGGATTTGTGAGCTTTAAGGACATCGCGCTGCCCTATGCCCGCATGGGCTTCCCGGTATTTCCTTTGCTCCCCAGAGAGAAAGTTCCTCCCGCATCAATGGGCGCGTGGCAAGACCGGGCCACTACAGATGAAACGCAAATCCTCGCTTGGGACACCGAGAACCCCGACTACAATTTTGGGATAGTGGCTAAAAATGATGGTTTCTTGGTCCTTGAGTTTGACATCCAGGGCGGCATGAAGCGCGCAGCGCAGGAAATGGGACAGGTGATTCCTAAGACCCGTACGCACATCAGCGGCAAGCAGCGCGGGCACTTTGTTTTCCGGCAGACGGACCGTACGCGGGCATTAGGCAATCGCTCCGCTAATCTGCCCGAGGGTGGCGAGTGGTTCAGCTTCCGTCAGCACAATCGCTACGTAGTGGGACCTGGTTCCATTCACCCCAATGGCAAACCATACAGGATTGCGAATGGCGGCGACGTAGATCCCATCCCCTGCCCAGATTGGATTTGCGACTTCGTGGAGCGCCATACACAAGCCAACGCCAGGCGGCCTGATAATCGCGTGCCTGTGGCTGATGATTTTGATTTCGACGATTTGATGCGGCACTATGGCATCGGGATTGTTGGTGAGCGCGACCACTGGCACATCACCGAAGTCTGCCCCATTGCGGGTTACCGCCACGAGCACAGCACCTTCACCGGATTCTTCTTTGATGGCGAGTACTTGGGCTTCAAATGCTTCGCGCAAGGCTGCGCGGGCAGTGGCATGACTATTGGTGGAGTGCTGCGCCACTTGAACCAAACTCACGCGGCGTATCCCAAGCGGATTTGGCCCGATGAAACCGACCTTGATGTCGACTGGGTCGATGCCGCAGAAGAACCCATCGAAGAAATCCCCGCGACAGTTGAAGCAGCCCCCACCGCAACGCTCACGGCTGAGGAATTTCAAGAAGCCTTGGACGAAGCAGCGGGAACCAAATATCCCGAGTTGCGATTCCCTTACGACGCGCTGCGACCAGGCCGCTTGAAGGATTTGGTAGACCATGCGTGTCAGGGCGGATTACCACCGGGCCTGGTTTGCCCTGCAATCCTCACGTTGGCGAGTTCTCTTCCTGTCCATGACACGATGGAGAGTGCACGCATCAATGCCTACACCTGTTTGCTCGCTATGGTGGGAGCGGGTAAAGACACAGCAATTGACCGCGCTGTAGCGATGCTCGGGCTGAAAGCTGGTTGTCAATTCACAGCTTACGCGCCCAGCGGCGAGCGTTCGCTTTCCAATCTGCTTGGCGACAGACCAGAAAAGCGCGGTAGCGATAAGCGGATTGCCGGGCCGAAGCGCCACTGCATTATCACGTACGAGATTGAAGACACGATGGCAAAGAGCCGTGGTGAAACCTCCTCGCTGCTCCAGGCGCTCCAATGGATGTACGACCACAACGACAAAGTGTTTTCTGACTCGCGTAGCAGCTCGATTCAGACCGTGAATTGTAGATTGTCTTGGCTGACGGCTCTGCCAGTTGGTGACGGCGAAATTGACGAAGAGACGTTCCGCCGCGTCTTTGGAGAAGGCACCAGTCACGGATTGATTTCTCGTATGTGGTTCGGTTTTGCGGAGGAGAGGTTTGATCGTCGTCGCAGCCGTCATTGGCAGGCTCCGGTTGACGGCGTGTTCGCTAGCACGGTGGAGCTTGATGGGATCCAAATTCCACAGGAAGAAACACAGTCCCTCTTCGGTCAGTTAACGTGCAGTCGTGTTGAGGGTTTTGCTCCTGGCATTGAAGAGCGTTACCTCAACTGGGCACCCGGGAAGGATTGGTCGGGTCGCGACACATTTCACATTTTGAAGGTCGCGGTGCTCACCGCACTCGTCAACGGCCACCAGCGTATGGAGGTTCCCGATTGGGAATTTGCCGAAGCCTGGATGGAGTGGCAAGGAAGGATTCGGAAGACCTTCGCAACGGGCTGCGCTCGCAAGGTTGAAGGCGGTCAGTTCAACGAGACGGTCATGCGTGAAATGGAAAAGCGCACCGCGAAGCTCAAACGATCCGGCAAACAAGGTAAAGCGGGCAAGATCGTAGACGAGGACGGCAAGCCGCTTTATTTCATCCGGTGGAAAGCGATGGCGAACGACGGGCGCTGGTACAAATATGGAGTCGACGTGGAGAAGCAGGTTGATGCCCTGGTGCGCATGGGCGCACTGGCATATCTGGTAGCGCCCGATGGCGAATCAGATAAGGAAGAAACGGACAAGAAGTGGGTAAGGCTTTTAGGTAAGGCGAATGGGGAGTAAGGCGGCTTTACCGGACGTTTTTGGGAATCAAAGCTCGTCCTATCTCGGTAAGGCGACCACGCCTTACTTAAAAGCCTTACCGAAGCGTGGTACGGTTCAGCAATTTCCAACTAGAGCTAAGTATTTATATCTAAAGGGGTTTATTCTTCTTTTAGAATATAACCCCCATGTTCGGTAAGGCGGTAAGGCTAGTAAGGCGTGAAACAATCACCTACTGGCTGCATCCACTCTGAGTTCCCGGTACGCTATATAGCGCCTTACCGCCTTACTGAGCGCCTAAAAAGCATCTCGGACGGGGGATGACACTTCAGAGAAAAGGGCTGCGGCCGCCCGTTCGGTTCCCCGGCCTCGGCCCCGGCGACACCTAAAACGTAAGCTATAATGCCCGGACTATGCCCAGAAAGGAAAAGGCCGGACTGATTGGTGCCATCGCCGTAGTCTTCATACTCGTATTGCAATCCATTGAGCACTGGACCGTTCTTGATGCCGTTCTTACTGGATTGCGCGGCATGGGCGCGGGAGGGGCCTTTATTGTTGGAATCCTCATGTCTCGACTAACGCCCTTAGCACTTGCGATTGCCGCCATAATCTTAGTGTTTGAGGGACGTAGACAGAAATCCGATGATCGGTGGTCGCCAGTTCCGCTAAATGCAACCCAGATAGCCGCGCCTCATATCGAGCAGCACGTGCATGTAAGCGAGAAGCCGGTACCGCAGCGGATTGCTCCAAGGGCGGCGGTTGTAAAACCAGCGCCGAATCTGACTTTAATCTCCTATCCATGCATTCGCATTCGCCAGGATGGCGCGGAGCAGGGGTTTTACGAAAGCAACGACCCTGAGGATTTCTATGCGATTAAAGCGTGCTTCCGGAACGAGTCCGCGGCAAGCAGGAAAGTTGCGCCAGTCTATGGCGTGAGGGCCGCAATCATCTATCGGAATGGAGAGAAGCAAGAACTCGGGAACGGAATCGCAGATGCATGTTGGATAGGAGATCCCGGAAGGATCGATTTCCCGTTGGATCAAAGCCATTGCGTGATCCTGGCGATCGTTGGAGGCGACGGCGTCATAGGTAACTTTTACAGGCGTTCTGTACACGCCCATTGGGGTATGGGAACCGTTATCGAGAGCTACCGAATAGCTGAAGAGTTGAAGTCCATTGAAGTGCGTCTACTGGGAGGAGAGGAACCGTTGATCAAGCCAATTCTCTTCGATTTCTCTCTCATCGATGGCAAGCCAGAAGTTAGGGTGCCGCCCCTAAAGCCGGGATGGGTCCCACCACGGCCTCTAGAAACACCCTGACTTTCCAGCACATTTCTATTCTTGGTCGTCGCCTCGCCGAACCCAAACCGTGTTATTCCTGCTCCCGTCCCGCGAAAAGCATTTCTCCCGTTTCAAGCCCCTTATCCCGAACTAATCTCTCCGTTGCCGGAGACCGGCTCCTCGCCACGCCGAACCATGTTTCGCGTGACGATATGGCCTAGCCAAACGGCCGCTACCGACTTTTCTTGCTGAGGCGGCTAGCGGCCGATTAAATACGATGCTCGCTTGCCCGGTTTAAGCGCCGCCCTCCCCGCTTGCGTTGGAAACAATGCAGTTAGGTGATGCGGTTACCGAAACAGCCGTAGCCCTGGCCCTCACGCCCTCCGACACGGATCAAAGGGCCTCCACCAACCGCGTTAGCGCCGCCGGAGCAAGGTCTCAATCGTTGGTTTTCGTTTGGCGATTGTTAGCGGTCGCTTATTCCCGAAGTAATTGGAGACATTGGGAATACTCAGCACGCATCACTCGCGAGCAGAAGGAGGTTCCATTTCACATCCTTTCGAGATCGAAAACCCCCGGCTGGGGTGTGATGCCGGGAAATGTGAGGCAACACGATTTACAGTAGAAGGTTATCGGGCCGCAAAGAATCCGAATCAAGTGATCAGGTATATTATGGAATGTGTTGAAGTAACCGACTTAGAAAAAGCAAAAGTTACATTGGATTGCGTTAGGGTTCAAGCTGGGGAGGACTATGACATAAAGGTATGGCCCGATGCGATTGTCTTTCAACCTCCTCCGCCGCCGACGGAGGGAACAAACCACGGTGCCTACACCATAAAGTCACAGAAGGAAGAGAAGAAAGACAAATAATCTTCGCCCGTGAAGCAGGACGGACTATCCTATAGCCCGTAATCCGAAAGGTGATTGCCGGGCATCATCACGTTCGTAATTGAAACGCAGAAACGGTGATGTGCTTGCTGAACCCAACTCTCGGCGTCCTCAGCGGCAAATCCCAATTCAATGAGGTAGTCTACGAGGGCAGCGGGGCCAACTATTTTGTAGGGTTGCTGCGCCCCATTTTTGAAGCCCGCATATCTAGCAAAGATGAGATTGTATCGTGGCGTGACATTTGGGTCGCCGGAATTCAGCCAAAAAATATCCAAACTACCTTCAACTGTCATTTCCTCAACCATTGCTAGGTCCTCCTTGACCGCACCCTAGCACGCTGTTGCTCCCTCAGTCAATTCCTGGGGTGGGAACAGATGGGCGCGACGCTAACCTGGGCCGCGTTTGGATTGCTTTACCTAGTGATTGCGATTATGGAAAATATAACGGAAAGATGATACGAGGATAGCTGCAACCTGATAGAGCATTCCTTTCAAATAGCCGCGTTTATCTGAAGGAGCAAACGCTTCCGTAATGTCTACGTAGGGTGGCAACTTTTGAAGCAAGTTATTCCGGAAGCCTCGCGCCGCGCCTTCGCCTTGAGGACCAGACAATAAAACAGCCGCATGAGATGGATTCAGCCATAGGGCGGCATCAGTCACCACAAAGTCCTGATGTCCCGTTGTTGGATTTGAGAGTCGAATTTCACTCACAGGAATGGGCAAAACATAGCAATTGTGTATAGTTGGCTTTTTCTTTTTCCATTCATAATGAGACAACCTGACGCGCCATGGACTCGTAAAATATTTTCGATCTACCGACCATCCACGAGAACGAATATCTTGGAGTGATATAGCGGCTACCGCCAGCTTCCCATCTGGCTCCAAATGATCGGGGTCTAAAACTGTCCGTAAGACGATTTCATCCGCCCGCACTAAACCCGGAGAAAACCAGGGCGCGGCAGATTTGCGTTCATCGCGATGTGGTTCTTGTGGCACCTGTGAGGTTCTTAGACAGCGGACGCAAAATCCACTAAACTTTTAGGAATGCCGTCCTTGACCGGAACCTCATCGCCAAGAATTGGCTGACATCCTTCCTTTGCAGCATAAAAGGAAAATTTTCCGTTGCCGTAAAAACCCAGGTCAATCCGAAAATTTGACCCTGTCCATTGGAAATTCACTTCGCCATCTGAAGCAACATGAATAGCGGGCTTTACGATGCGATTTAGAGGTAATGTAAGAACAAAATCCTTTGCATTTTGAAACGCATTTTCACTGGGCAGCGTAGTATTGGGCTGCGAAGGCGCTGTGTATTTCGTTTTTAATTCACTCAGGCGATCAAATAGCTCCTTGGTCGGACTGCTTTCTGAGGCAAAGTTCGCAGGTACGTTAACGTATATGGTGTAGGGAGTTTCACCGAGGACGATCAGACTGCCCCCAGCAGGCGGAGCATAGAACCTTACGAATCCCGGGGTAAGTGTATTGTAGAAATTCATGTTCGTATAGCGCATCAGTAGTTCGTCATCCCTTCAAGCCGATAGTCGCGAGCATTTCATCGTTCAGCAGATTTTGCAACAGGTCGGCATTAGCCGTATGCTGCCGATCCAAAATTGCATCTAGAGAAAGTTGGTTTCCATTTCCTCTCGTAAGTTCGGCAATGGATTTGCACGGATTTGAAAAATTGTAAACGCTATTGTGATCCACGATCACACCAGCGACTGTCTGTATCATGCCGCTTGAAACATTCAATTGATTTAGGGTAAGGGCATCGCCATATAAAGGCTCAAACCACCCGGAATTGGAATGCCACTGATTGCCCCGATCTAGAATTCTCGTTGCTACAAACTTATTGTCAGGTCGGAACAATATACCAGCATTCGCCTCTTGTGGTGCTCCGTCAAGTGTAAAACGATCAATGTAACGAAGTAGGACAGAGGTAGCAGGACTTCGCTCCAAAACAGGTAACTTCTCTAAACATCGTGTTACATAGCCTATCGCTTGTGGTTTCGTTTCCTTCCAAGAGGTGTATTCCAAAAAATGTACGGAGAGCAGATTCGCCATCACCCGGAGTACACGTACCGCTGATCCGTCGGGCTTGGGCTTTGTTAAATTGAAACCACTTAGAGTGGATGCGGAGCTAAGGCCGGGCATCATAGATTGCTGCGGGCCAAGGTTTATCGTGACCAACTGCAGAGGCTCAAATTTGGGAAACTCGTCCGCAAATTCAGCTTTTATCGCTTCGACTGACTCGCCAATTTTTTGTTCGAAGGGCAACGCAAACTGAATGCCGATATTCATCTCGACAATCGAGTTCTTGCCCGCGAATGGTAAATATCTAGCCATAAAGGCTCTTGGCAGGACCTATAGGAGACGCCAAAGTATGCTGTGAAGTTGCCCGCCACCTTGTATCATACAATATGCTGCGAAGGCCACGAAATCACAGCAAAGGGTCGAAAGGTACAGGCGAACGGCATCCTCTAAAAGCCGTTCCCGGCCTGATTAAACTTTCACCGCCTGAGCTACCCGGTTCGCGTAATTCCTGTATTGGGGCTTCTTCATCTCAATCTTCGCCGCATACCGCTTCAAGGTCGTCAGATCGCAATGACCCAGCCACTCTTGAACCACATGAATGGGCACTCCGTTCGCGAGCGCGTTCGTTGCGAAAGTCCGGCGGAACTTGTGAAGCGACCATTCACCGGGGAGCTTCGCCCACTTTACGATAGTCTTCAATTTCCCCAGGAAGTGACCCTCCGGCCCACCGTCCTTATTCACGAAGATCGTCCTGCGGTTCGGATACAGCACTTGATACGTCTTCAAAGCCTCTACGAGATCGTCCGAGAGAGGAATCTCCCGCGATTTGTGATTCTTGATGGTGAAGCCCATCTTCGGCTTTTCGTTCACCGTGTAGGTTGAGGCTTCCTGTTCATCCGTGGCCTTCTCATCATCCTGTTCTGCGAAGTGAATATCGGCCCAAGTCGCAAACGCGACTTCCCTCTCACGGCACCCGGTCCGCAGGAAGAACTGATACCGAATACGCTCTTCGTCATCGCAAGCAGCGAAGAATTTCGTGAGTTCGTCCTCGCTGTAATAATCAACCTCGGGTTCCACGTAGGCCGGGATGTCGCCACCTTTGCGATGACCCACAGCCCGGAAAGCAAAATCAACCTCATGCTTGCGATTGCTGAGAAACGTCCCGAGAGACTGAATCCTGTTGAAGACGGTCCGAGGCTGGCTGTTGAGTTTCTTTTTGTAATGGCGGATGAGCGAGAAGATGTCGGCCCGGTCCACTTCATCCAGCCAGACCTTCCCACAGATCTTGGCGAATAGCTCAAGCTCCCACTGCCACCGATTGAGGCCGCGCTCATCTGTTTGGGTAGAACGCTCCAGGAGGAATGCCGCTATGGCTTGGGCCAGGGTCACCCTTACGGCTGGAGAAGATTGCTCTACGAGCACCCTCTCTCCTGCGAGGACCTTCTCTTGCCGCATCTGTGCCAGGAGAGCGGCAGTCGGGTCCGTACCCACGGCTTTCCAGACTTGCTTCTTTCCGGCATACCATCTGATGTAGTAGACACCGCCTGGGCAGGGGAACTCTCGGCCCTTACGGTTGCGGCCAATTCCTGGCTTGAGCCGGGCCTGCCCTGCGTAGGCTGCGGAGACGGTACGACGACGCCCCCGCTCTCGGTAGCAGATAAGGATTGAAACTGTGGTGTTCATAGCTCTCCTTTTGATACGGCCCGGAGAGCAAATGTAGGCTTTTTAGTAGGCCGGAACAGTAGGCCGATGGTCCCGCGTTGCTGGTACCATCGTTTTTATTGGCTTATTTAAGAGTTGGCTGGGAGGCCTGGAAAGGAGCCCTAGAAAAGCTAAACCCCAACAAAACCAAGTAAAACCAGCATTTTCAACTGTCTTCCGACTATCGCAGTTCCTCTACAACGGTAGGCTACGGTGTGTTCTGGTACGTTATTTTAGTAGCCTAGTAGCCCTTATAGTGCGTCTCTCTCAAAAGTAAACAGAAAAGTAGCCGCCCGCCAAAGTTTCTAGTAGCCCTACCCCCTCATACCGATAATTACCGCATTCCCGAAATACGGGTATTACGTTGTATGGGTAGCTTTGAACAGCTCCTAGAGCGCAAGTCCGCCCTCAGCCCTCAAGAGGTAGCCGCGCTCCTCGGTAAGAACGAGCGTACGGTGCGGAATTGGCTCAACGCGGGCTTACTCCCCGGCCATCAAATTCACGGTCGCTGGGCGGTTGATCCTGGTGTCCTAGCCGTCTGGTGGGAGGGTAAGCAGCGGTAGCTATTTGGCTTTCTTCTTGATTTCTGCCCAACGTGCCTTAGCAGCGAGAGACATCTTCTTCCGAGCCGAGGCGGAAATCTTCCGACTGGCCTTCTTCACGGTCTTCACCGCTTCGCCCGACATTGCTTCGATGGCTCGTTCTACGCCAGAGAGACGCTGCTGGAGCGCCTTCCGTTCCTCGTACAACACTTTCATTATGTCTGCCAAGGTCAATCCTCCCGGCCGAAATAGTAACACAAGGATGCGGCTGCCTTCTTGCGTACCCATCCGTCCAGGCTCCGCAAGCGGCTAAACGCGGGTACCTTCCCCGGTTTCCGGCTTAACGGCGAGTAGCGGCTTAACCCGGCGAACCTGTTGGTCTACCTAGACGAGCATAGGAACTATTGAGTTCGCTGCGCTTGCGCTAACGAGGTTGGTCGGGGCGCTGTTGAAGCAGGCTTGGGTGCTCGGGCTTAGGCGCGGCTCCTGTTACTTTCCGCGCTACCAGAAACCGAGCTCCGCCAACTGACACGACGAGGGTCGCCAGCGTGTGGACTTTTCCGTATTCTGGCCGACCATGATGTTTCCAACCTTCGGCCTGTCCGGCTGACGGGAGTTCTTGATTCTCTTTGCGTCTTCGCGTCCGGCGGTCTTCGCGGCGTCTTGGGTGGCAAAGCCGCCGTCGCGCTTCAGTACGACGTTGTTGGAACTGCGAATCTCGTAGAACCACGACATGATGGGTGCCCCTTTCGGCCCAATAGTCTAATTTGTCATAGTTTCGGTCTGTCTCTTACGCGCCCAATACAGACTGCCGAGATTGCCTACGAAATGGAAGAAGAACATTGGAAGCACGGACCCGGACGATAGAAAGAGAAGAGCCGATATGGTTCCCTTAAGAGCCACGGCAAGGACACCGAAAAGACGGTATCCGTAATGTACTGCCGCGAAGACGATCACCGTGATTGCAATAGAAATCGGAGTTGAATGTCGGGTCGTGATTAGAGTGATGAGGCAGAACGCGATCCACAGCTCTTCCGAAAACGCTCCCACGATAAAAATAAACACCCAAAGCAGCACTGGTCCTCTTCGGACGTGATACGAAAACGGACTTGAGCTATCGCGGGGAATAGATCGGCTCACTAAAGCCTGGATCGCGAAGAGCATGGCCCCCGCTGTTATCCCAAGCACAGTATTGGTCTTCCATTTGTCGAAATGCAGACCCAAGCGCGAGGCTGCAATGGAGTTCCTCAGTCCCAGAAAAGCGATAGAACTCAAGATGAGGCCATCCCCGACAAAATTACCGTAGCGGCTAACGGTTGCCGCTCTATCGCTCACATGTTCAGGCATTGGCTTCAAACCATGATGGAAAGCCCAAGTGAATTCGATCGGGTTGAAGGCAAAACCTAGCACGAAGGCGACAGGTAAAGCCGCGAGGGCCAGGTAAGGAGTCAGAGGAGACACATCAACTCCCTCCGGGATTATGAAAGTCATTGTCCACGATCATTTCGGGCACCATCGAATTATTTTCCCCGGTTTTGGTCTCCCACAGTTTATGAACCTGATCTGCCACGCAAATTTAAGGAAGCATCCTTTGGCAAGTAAATTTCGATCTTGGGTGGTATTACGTACCTTACCAGGCTTAGTGCAAGATACTGGACGGGTAACCAGGCCACTATGACGGCATAAAGCAAATGGAGGCCGCTGAAACCGATCACACGCGAAACAGCTGCTGAGATGAGAAGATTAGCCAGTCCAATCCAGCCAGCGTATGAATTCGGCGCCTGGAGTTTCGTGTGGCAGGACGGGCATGGGAAAGGACCCGCTGCGAGGATATCCTCGGTTCTGAGCGGAGCGCCACACTGAACGCAACTTCTAATTGGTATCTTCATCAAAACTTGTTGTCCCATATCTTGTCCGCAACCCAACTAACTGCTTTGCCGACGGCATAGCCTGCAACACCCGAGAGCGTCGGAGGGGGAGCAGAAGCTCCGGGACTCGCACCAGCGATGACTCCTTCTCCGAATTGAACGACTTCATTAGGGTGAGCAGCCAGAGTGGCGTTAACCGTACCATATGCCGCAGCCGCCTCGGGGGCTGCGACCGCAGCAACCACTGCACCCTCCACGCCAGCCACAGGCGCGAGGATATATTTCTCCCCTGCGGTCGTTTCGCTGGAAACCTGTCCTGAAACCTGTTTGATATATTCCGGTGAGCCAACTGCTGGCGCACTTGGGTTCTGCTTCTCATTGACCTGCTGGTCATGTTGCTTTAGGTCTTGCTGGTATTGCTTTTGTTCTTGAGTCTGCTGCGTGTTCTGCTTTTGCGCCTTTTCCGCATTCTGTTCGGCGCAATCATTGGCATCCATGTCGCACTTGCCATGCCCATTGGGATCGATGTAGCGTAGCGGGTTGTTGCGGACGTAGGCGTACTTGTTGAGGGTCTGCGGGTCGTTTATGTCGGCATAGGGGAGTGGGCCGGGCGCTTCGATGTCCAGGCCTGTATAGGCATCGACGATTCCACCTTTGAAGTCGTCGACTTGCATGAAGCGACCGAGGAAGCTGGCGTATTGCCGGGCCATGAAGTAATCGAGGCCGGATTCGCTGTCGTGTTCTTTGCCTGTGAACAAATAGTGATTACCGCTTGAGGAAGAAACGGAGCGTTCGCCGCCGTAGGGATAGAAGTCGTCGTCGTCGAGAATAGTCCCGCTCGAATTCGTCACTACACGCGAGCTGTGCAGGTCATCAGCGAAATAGTAGTCGACGTTGCCGGACGAATCGCGACGGGCGATTCTCTTGCCGTTGAAAAAGATATACTCGTTCGTGGTGGTGCCACTGCTGTCAGTCTCGGCAAGCGGATTGAGACCGGTGTCATACCAGTAGAGCGTTCCGCTCGATTTCTCTACGCGCTTGTCGTTGCCGTCATAAGTATATGTAACTCCGCCCGCCGAGATGAGACGGTTCTCGGCGTCGTACGTGTACGCAGAGCAGGAAGACACGCCGTCCATGTTACCTGCAGCATCGTAGCAATAGCCACTCGTTGTGACACGGTTCGTGCTTGTGCTTACGGTGATGCTCAAATTCTCCGTATTGGTGCAGCCCGTATACGAGGAGGAAAGGCTCGCGATTGCCGACAGATTCCCGTAGCGGTCGAGCGTGTACGCTTCGCCCCAGCAGTTCGCGGGGCTGGTCGCGTACGTCGAGGCCGCTGCTGTCGCGACGCGGTTCAGGTAGTCGTATGTGTAGGTTTGCGAGCGCGTCGTGTCGCGATTGTTTGCGGCACTCGCGACGTTCCCGTTGTCCGAAGAGCCAGCATTGAGTCCGTATGTGAGGTCGAGCACATTGCCGATGTCTGTTGAGTCGGCACAACTGGTAGGCGAGGTTCCGGTATTCTTTACAGAGATGCGGCACGGCTGCAAGCGGTTGTTGTAGTAGAACTGCGACACCAAGCTGGAGCCGTTCTCCAGCAGTTGCGGGGCTCCCTGAGGAGCGTACGTGACGTAGTATGGTGAGCTGACACCCACCACATAATTGATGCTGTCCGTCACGTCCTTAGCCGAAAGTGGCCGCTGAGCGTCTCCGGGTTGGTAGGTAATCGTGCGGCCACTGGGATACTGAATCGTGGCAACAGAACTGTCTAGATTGTACGTATACTGAATATTGTTGGTGACCGTCCCAATCGTGCGCTTTTCCTCGCGGACGTTGCCCACCTGATCGTAGGCCCAACTTGTTGAGCCCGAGCCATCGCTCATGCCCGTCCGGCGATTCTTGTTGTAGCACGCGGTGGCCAGGTCGAGACAGCTCGTCGCGTCGTAGGAAAAGCTGACCGACGGCGTCGAGTCGGAGTAGCTCTTCCCGGTCAAGCGGTTCAGGGAGTCGTACGTGTATGTGGTCGTGACAGTGGATGAGCCGGTTTGATTCTCCAAAGGCGCAACGCGGCGGCAGACTGCGCTTGGATCGCCGCTGCAGAGTGAGCCGCCTGACGTGGTGTAGTAGAAATTCGTAGTGCCGGATTCGGGATCGACCGACTGCGTAAGGCGCGAGAGCATGTCATAGCTGTAAGTGCGCGTTTGGCTTCCCTGCGTGACACCGGTCAGGTTGTTGTTCAGGTCGTAGGAATAGCAGGTGCCCGCGTACGACCCAGAGGTTAGACTGCCGCTAGATGGGTCGGGCTCATCGACTTCGATCAAGCGGCCAAAGCCGTCGTACCAGTCTTGGAGCACGCGGGAGGCTTCGTCGATATGCAGGACGGGGTAGCCGATTCCGAAGCCGGAGCAGAGTTGCGAGCCGACCCCGCCATGGGAGCTAACGGCCGCGCCGTAGTATGTGTAAGTGACGCTCCCGTCGGGGCGCGTGTCTTGTATCCTTCGGTTAAGGCCGTCGTAAGTTGGATAGGTTTCGGTGCCGTCGGTGGGCAGGGAGCTGCTGCGGTGAGGATTTGTGACTGTGTAAACGCGACCGTTGGAGTCGTAGGTTGTGCCCACGGTGGTCGGACCGTCGGGATCGCTCACAAGAATCTGGCTGCTCAAACGGTCCGAGGTGTCGAGCAGCGTCTGGTCATGGCGGCAATCGCCGGTACTGGCCGTGCAACTGATCGATAGGGTTGTGCTCGTGATTCCCGTTCCAGTATCGACCTGCGTCTCCGAACCGCTGGGATAGACCAAGTACTTCCAACCGCAGCAGGAGGAGTTATAGGAGTTCGGGAAAATGGCGCTGGTAGGCCGATTCATGGAGTCGTAGAAGTGAAAGTACGTCGTCTGGCTGTTTGGATCGGTCGAGAGGCCTTTCTGGCCGGTTCCCCAATAATACCCATAGGTGGTCGCCAAGGAATTGGGTAGGGTGACGGTTTTCACGTATGCGTTGGTGGAAGTTGAGGACGTATACGTGGATGGAGGGTTCGACGTGTTTCCGCTGTCGGTGAAGAAATTGTCCGCGTAGCTGTACGTGGTCGTGTTGCTATTGGTCCAATCGGTTTCGGTGTGGAGCTGGCCAGTGATGTCATAGGTCATCGATTTGGTCAGGTAGTTCGAGGTGCCGCTAATCAGCTTCTGGACTTGTGTCAGATTGCCCCGCACCGTATTGCTGCTGCTGTAGTTCGTGTCGTCGTGCTGGGCGATGCCAGTCGCGCCGCTCGCAAAACTTGAACCGTCATAAGCGTTCAGCGTCTTAGCGACGGTGTTTCCGCTACTGTCCGCGACCGTTACGCTGGCCTGCCGATTCAGAATGTTGGTTGTTGGCGAGGTCGAGCCCTCATTCGCGTAGCTCGTGCCGGGTCCACCCAAATACGTAATCGTGGTGGTGCGATCCGGATTGCTTGAGGTGTTCGAGCCGAAGTTCCACTCCTTGGTCAGCGTCAAGAGACCAAGCTTATTGCTGTCCCATGTGTATTTCGCCGTTGCGCTGACGCTGCTGCCCGGAACTGGCAAGGTCGTCGTGCTACTGAGTTTCGTAACGTTCATCGCCTCGTACCCAAAGCAGGGGGCATCCGACCCGCAATTTTGGGAAAAATCGAAGGTTTGGGTTCTCGTGGCGAGCAGATTCGCTGATGAAACTGACTGATTGTAATAATCCACTTCAATCGGCCAAAAGCCATTGTCCTGCTGAAAACTATAAACTCTATTGTCGCCGCTGGGCGCCGTCACCGTAAGCGTCTGGATGCAGGCATATGGCGAGGTGGTATGACAGGTGTCGCTGGTATTGTGGTCGGCTTGGAAGGAATACCCCCACGCTGTAGTGCTATCTGGAGTGGTGCGATAGCGGATGGCGCGGTTGAGGTTATTGAAGGCGTCAAAAAGATTTGCGAATGAATACTGGATCTCGCCGCCAGTAGGCAACGTCATAGAAGTCACGAGACCGTAGTTCCCAGCAGTCGTTCCAGAATCATAATTAAACGAATAGCTGGTGCCGTCCGGCAGCGTCACTGACTGCACAACCGTGATCGTACCGGACCAATCGTTGCTGTTGCCAAAGAAGTTGGTGTGCACATTAATGGTTTCGAGCGCAACCGTGTAGGTGCTCGTGCCTGCGGTCCCGTGCGAGTTCGTTGTTCCTTGCGAATTCAACACGTCGTAATAACATATTGTCACACCTGTGTTGCTGCTCACCTTGAGAACATCTCTCCCCAGGTTATCAGTGAAGTCGAGACCGCAGGGCCCGGTGACCGTCGTTGTGTATGAGTTGCCGTTCGTATCGCCGAAATTTGGGGTGATCTGGTTCCCGTCGGGATCCCACACAGTCGCGCTCTGATCCGATCCCACCGTCATATAGAATCCGGAAGCGTCGACGGCCCAGCCAGATTCGGGAGCAGGTGTGTACTGCGTATAATTGTTGCAGGCCGTCGGGAGCTGGTAACCCTGGCGGAGGTTAAAGGGGTGCACAGTCCCGTCTTGTTCAGCATATGTGAATGAATTCAGCAAGGCGTTGGTGGGACCGCCATCCTCGCTGCAATAACCAGAGTCCGTCTCAATCCAGCTAGGGCTGCTATAGGAGGCGGGGGCGTCTGCCGATGTGACGAGTCGCCATCCACCACCACCGGCAAACCCACCGAACCCACCGCTCACGTTTCCGTGCCAGATGCCGCCTCCGGGGCTCACCCCCCAAATAGAGCTGTCGTAAACAAGCGCGGCCTTGAACGTATGGCCGCCCCGCTGCGGGAAAGCACCTAAAGGAATCTCAAGATGGAGGTCGCCGGTCGCCGCATTGACGTATCCGTTCTCGACGGGCAGCGTGGTGCTAAAAGGAGGAAGTCCAATGTTCTCGAAAGGGTTTGTCGCCTGACCCTCGATCGCGGTCACGCTTGGGCCGAAAAGGAACGCAAGGCCAATTATCAGGAGGCTCCAATGATGACAACGAGCGCGGGAACTATAGGTTGACTGTGCGCGAGTTAAAGGTGCAGGAAAATAATTGATCACGACTTTCCTCCAAGTCTTCGCTGTCACGCGATCCGCCACGCCATTTGTTTGATCCCGCCTAGAACTGGAACGCTGAATCCTGTAACCCCGAATTGAAGGCGATGTCCTTTAGTTGGATCACCCAAGTCGGTGGCTGGCCATTCCACTGCTCACTGATTAAGAAAGGTACGAGGATGCCGTTCATGCTTGTATAATTCGAATAATGCAACTGACGGACCGCACCCTTCTTGCCGGAATCTTGCGTCATGATCACTTGAAACGACGACACGTCAACGAAGAAGTCCCTGGTGCCGAAAGAGACGGCTACGCCCTGCGTATCAGATCCCCCCGCCAGGGCACGCTGGACTTGAATGTGGTGGGTCGAATGACCGTCTATTTCCGCTACTCCGTCGTACGTCAAATTGTAGGTGGGATTCTGCAGGGCAACCCGCAGTAACAAGTACGGCAGGGCCAGACTGCTGGGATTGAGTGGGGCTTGGACGCGCGGATGCTGTACTGTTCCGTTCTCGTCCTTCGTAGAGGTCTGGCCATCGCTAATGGCTTGTGAACGAACACCGGTTGGCAGGCTCTCGTCCATTCGGAATTGACCCCAGAGGCGCCCGCTGAGCGTCACGCTTCCCTGCATGTCCTGGTTGGCGGCATAAGCGATATTCCCGGAGGCGGTGTAGTCGTTGATGGCAAAGATCGCCTGGATTCCACCGGCGACGGTGACGGCCTGATTCAAGACGCTGACGGCCTGAGGGTCCTTGGGCGCGGGAGTAAAAGGCACGGGGATGCCCTGCGGCACTTGCTGAGACGTGGATTGAGTGACTTGCGCATTCACGTTTAGTGCGAAGGAGAAGAGAACAACAATGGAAAGTGCGATTGGCGGCACGATAGCCTCCTAGCTTAGGTTGACTGCCCCCCAGACTCGGTCGGCCCGATACCGAAACGACAAGTCGCGTGCGGCGTATTTACGTCTGTCGATACAGTTTGTCAAGTTATATTCTTGTCAACGAGAACGGTTTCCACAAGCAGTTCATCCAGCAGAACAGTTTTTAGGGGGCAATTGTCTCCGGATTTTATATTGAGGGTCGACGTGCCGATTCGATTGCAGCATCAACGAGCACAAGAATCAGCAATTTGCGGACGCGCTGCGTGCTGCATCAGCAACAGGAATTTGTGCCGTACTTTGTGATGTAACCCCAGGAGGCTAGCTCGTGCAAGTGCTTGCGAATCGTTCCACACCCTGCCAAGACCCAACTATTCCGAAGCCGCCTACTCAATTCGCGCGATATAGCTTGCACTCACTCGGTGCCGTCGCTTCCCACGTCGTCTTCTGAATTGACACGGTAGGGGTCTGGAGTTCGAGTCTCCACCCCGCGGAATTTGGACCACCTGCTTCTCTCAGGAGCAGTTGGTTGACGGCGCGGGCTGCCGGCTGCCGCCCTTGTAGACCTGTCGTTGGTTCCATTTGCGAATTAGTACGGTTGCCCGTACGGTTTCGAACCTCGATTCGAATTCTGCTAAGCGAGGCTTAGGAGTCGTGGCACCCCACGAAGGCCCTGTACCCACCCCTTGCAAAATGCTGCGCGGAGCCTCATCTAGTTCGACTCCCAGTAAATGCGAGCGCAACAAGGGAGCGTGGAACTCCATCTTAAAGCGCAAAATAGTAAAATATGCTTAGCCATTCAAGATCGCCACGCTCGGTCGACTCGCCCCCCCAGCCGGGGGTTTTAGATCTCGGAAGGATCTGAAATGGGACCTCCCTCAGCTCGCGAGTGATGCGTCCGGAGTATGCCCCATGTCTCCAATCACTTCGGGAACAATCGATTGCTAACAAACGCCAAACGAAAACCAACGATTGGGGCCGTGCTCCGGCAGCGCTAACACGGTTGGTGGAGGCCCTTTGATCCGTGTCGGAGGGCGTGAGGGCCAGGGCTACGGGTGTTTCGGTAGCCGCATCACCTAACTGCATTGTTTCCAACGCAAGCGGGGAGGTCGGCGCTTAAACCGGGCAAGCGAGCATCGTATTTAATCGGCCGCTAGCCGCCTCAGCAAGAAAAGTCGGTAGCGGCCGTTTGGCTAGGCCATATCGTGACGCGAAACATGGTTCGGCGTGCCGAGGAGCCGGTCTCGAGCAACGGAGAAATTTCTGCGTGGTAAGGGGCTTGAAGCGGGCGAAAAGCCTGTGGGGGCTGAGAGGGACGATTCGGAACCAGTGACGTGCGCCCATTCGATCTCAGCTTGGTCGCGCCAGCCGCGAATGAATCCTTTGTCCGAGCGCCTCTTTATTCAATCGCAGAAAAAGGACAGATCTTTCTTATAGATTTGCGCGAGTTGCCGAAGCTCGACGAAATCTACACGCCTCTCGCCCAGTTCGCATTTTGAAATAAACGAGTGCGCTCTGCCCAGGCGCTTGGCAACCTCCACCTGAGTCAATCCGGCCTGCTTACGAGCTGCGATCAAGCGGACGAGGAAGTTCTTGTAGGCCCTCTGGTAAGCCGCGTCTCTGGCATTCACCCCGAATGTATATTCAATTGTTGACGAGTTCCCCAAAATGGGGAATCATCTAACTCCCCAAGATGGGGATGTCGCTATCTGCGCGGAACGGCCTTGTAAGGACTGACGGTTCGGGCGAGGTGTCATGGAAGGAGGTAACGAACAGCGGGTTCAGCAGTTCGTGAGAGATTCCAAGAACATCTTGAAGGCATACCTGAACGAATATGGGCTGGTGATCTATAGCCACAAAACCACGCTGCGACCCAATCTGGTGCTTTTCTACGGAATCAACCCCGGATATGACCCAGCACGGCATCATCGCATAAGATGGAAAATTCGCGAATCCTTAGACTACTTCGCAGATGGTTTCAAGGTTCTGGAGGCTGAGGCGAATACCGACCGGGACAAACTGCCTCGCCCCGAGCGGCTCCACGAACATCTCAACCTAATCGATGACCAGTGCTGGCCGTACCCAAGCTTTACGGCGGATTACCGGATGGGCCGAGCACCCTACCAGCAGCACGCGCGAAATCTATTACGCACAATCGGACGTCCTGACGCCCTCATTACGAATTTGCTCTTTGGTCAGGCGGCAAGGACTAAAGATATACCGAAAAACCAGCCATTTGATGAAGCGTGCTGGAAGGTTCACGAACTCATCCTCCAGATTGCGAAGCCAAATGTAATCGTCACTTGCGCCACGGTCGTGGATAAACGCTTGCGCAGACAATTGGGCCTGAACCTTGTTCCTCCTGCGCGGGACTCGGGGTACGGGCCACCTCACGCAAGGTGGACATGCAAGCAGTGGGAGGGAACTTGGCGGGATGAAGCCACGATGGAGCGGCGGATCGTCGTATGCCAAATTCCTCAGATGGCCTTTTTTGACATTACAGCCGAGTACAGCAGAAATAGCGGGGCTTTGGAATGGGCTAAAGCTGTCGTACAACGAGCCACGGAGCATCCGTAGCTCGGGCTAGTGTGCTCCGGCGTTTGCCTGCCAGCGCCTGAACGCTTTGACGCTCAGTAATGCGGTAAGGCGCTATATAGCGTACCGGGAACTCAGGAGAGGTTCAGCCAGTAGGTGATTGTTTCACGCTTTACTAGCCTTACCGCCTTACCTGACATGAAGGGTATATTCTAAAAGAAGAATAAACCCCTCTAGATATAAATAATTAGACCTGTCAGGAGATTGCTCAACCGTACCACGTCTCGGTAAGGCGTTTCGGTAAGGCGAGCACGCCTTGCCGAGATACGATTCTCAAAACTACCCAGCAAGGCCGCCTTACTCCCCATTCGCCTTACCCAAAAGCCTTATCCACTTCTTGTCCGTTTCTTCCTTATCTGATTCGCCGTCTGGCGCCACCAGATACGCCAGCGCACCCATGCGCACCAAGGCATCAATCTGCTTCTCCACATCGACGCCATACTTGTACCACCGCCCGTCGTTCGCCATTGCTTTCCACCGGACAAAATAGAATCGCTGGCCATCCTCGTCCACAATCTTGCCAGATCTGCTGTGCTTGCTGGATCGTTTGAGCTTCGCGGTGCGCTTTTCCATTTCACGCATTACCGTCTCGTTGAACTGACCGCCTTCAACCTTGCGAGCGCGGCCCGTCTTGAAGGTCTGCCGAATCTTTCCTTGCCACTCCATCCATGCTTCCGCAAATTCCCAATCGGGCTTCTCTATCCGCGGGTGATCGTTGATCAACGCGGTGAGTGCAGCGACCTTCAAAATGTGAAATGTATCGCGACCGGACCAATCCTTCTCGGGTGCCCAGTTGAG
>Ga0207029_10046_pt1 | contig 33310 bp, 22 predicted proteins | sample Alteio_BWMinCont_39_FD_153282 | JGI IMG/M metagenome (GOLD analysis project Ga0207029, IMG submission 153282) | Enriched cells from forest soil in Barre Woods Harvard Forest LTER site, Petersham, Massachusetts, United States -... | ecosystem: Environmental > Terrestrial > Soil > Temperate forest >...
ATGGATATTATGCGCACTCACCCGATGATCATCATCGGGGGAATCCTCCAGACGAACCCGTTCTACGTACCCCCCGACCAGTTTTTACAGGAGTTGCGCGGAAGCCGGGTTGCGCTCGATGGATCGCCTTCAGCGGCGAATTGATGTGTCTGAGGACGCAAAACACGGCGATACAGAAATCAGGCATCTGCGAAGTTCCATTAATGACCTGATCAGCCTCCAGACCCTGCCCGTCATCTGGGACGGACGGGAGTCAGGCAGTATTGTCAGCACATTGCTCGACGTACTGGTAAGCATGCTGCGACTGGATTTCGCCTATGTCCGACTAAGCCATTCAATCAATGGATCACCAGTGGAGTTCCTTCAATTGGCGCAACGTCGCGCTCCCCAGCCGCAAGTTTTGGAGATCGGGCGGGCGCTCGACCGCTGGTTGACCAACGAATCCGTCGACACGCCACTGGTCGTGACGAATCCGGCGGGCGGCGGCGAGGTAAGGATCGCGCCCTTCCGGCTCGGACTCACGGATGAAATCGGCATGGTGGTCGCCGGCTCGAAGCGGGCTGATTTTCCGACGCCGACCGAAACTCTTTTGCTGCGGATGGCGGGAAATCAGGCGCTGGTCGCGTTGCAAGAAGCCCGCCGATTGCACGAGCAGAAGCGCGCCGCCGGGGAACTCGAACGCCGCGTGGCGGACCGGACGGCGCAACTGACCGCCGCAAACGAAGCGTTGCGCCAGTCGGAAAAAAAATATCGGACACTCTTTGAATCGATCGACGAAGGTTTTTGTACCGTCGAAGTGCTGTTCGACGAAAACACTCATCCCATTGATTACCGCTTCCTGGAAGTCAATCCGTCGTTTGAAAAACAGACCGGGATTCAAGACGCTCGAGGCAGAAGAATGCGCGAGATTGCCCCGCATCACGAAGAACATTGGTTCGAGATTTACGGCCGGATAGCGCTGACGGGCGAACCCGTGCGCTTCGAAAACCAAGCCGCACAACTGCACCGTTGGTATGACGTTTACGCTTTCCGCGTCGGAGAACCGGGGGAGCGAAAGGTCGCCATCCTTTTCAAGGATATCACGGAGCACAAGCAGTCCGAAGAGGCTTTGCGCAAGGCGCAGGCGGAACTGGCACACGTTAGTCGGGTGACCACCATGGGTGAACTGGCCGCCTCGATCGCGCATGAGGTCAATCAGCCGCTCACGGCCGTGGTCAACAACGCCAATGCCAGTCTAAGCCTCCTGCCGAAAGACGTCCCCAAACTCGAAGAAGTTCGAGAAGCCCTGGCGGAGATCATTGACGATGCCAATCGCGCGAGCGATGTCATCGCGCGGGTTCGGCAGTTGGCCAAAAGGGCGCCCGTTGAAAAATCGCTTCTGGATTTAAGGGATGTCGTCCAGGAAGTCCTGGCGCTGGCTCGTCACGAGTCAGCGGCGCGCCACGTCACGATCCGTACCGACCTTTCGCGGCACTTGCCTTCCGTCTGCGGAGACCGCGTGCAACTCCAGCAGGTTTTGCTGAACCTGGTGATGAACGGCATGGATGCGATGAACCTGGTGGAGGAGGCAAAGCGTGTGTTGATCATTGGCGCGTGTTGTGAAGTACAAGCTGGAGTTACCAGGACATTGGTGAGCGTGCAGGACTCTGGCACCGGTGTGAAACCCGGGCAAATGGACCGGCTGTTCGAAGCGTTCTACACGACGAAACCACAAGGGATGGGCATGGGTTTGGCCATCAGCCGCTCGATCATCGAAGCGCATGGCGGCCGGTTGTGGGCGGAACCGAATCAGGGGCCCGGTGCGACTTTTCTTTTCAGTCTGCCGGTTGCGGGCGATGCCGCGTCATGCGCCCCCCTGCCTATGGGGTGAACACCCCATAGACAGAGTGAAATAACTAACACACATTTATTGGCGTGCATTAAGCACAAAGTTTGTGGCGTCACATTATGCGTCCCTTCGGAGAAAATGAGATGCTGCAAGTGAGTCAACCTGCAGAAACATATAAAAGTTATGGGTGCTAAATCCCCGAAATCAAACCATAAGAAATCCGCAGCGAAAAAGGCCAAAACCAGCGGCACCGGCAAGAAGAAAAAATAAGCCGCCGCCGCCAGGAAAGCCGTTCGCAGTAAAAAAATAACCGCGTTGAAGCATACATTTTAGCGGAAATACTTTTATTTCTCGCCGTGTGCGGATTTGGATTGCCAAATGCGCACACCGTAAATGGTTCAATCCCGGGGTGATTCCCATGCCCATTGTCAGCGGACGTTTAATTAATCAGTTACCCATCATGGAGATCACCACTACCAGTTCGATTAACGGTGCCTGTGAGGGCTTCAAGAAAGACCGTGTCTTTGAATTGTTGAATGGGGCAAAATGGCAGCAGACCGTTGAAAAACTCACCCTGCACAAGAGCTCAAATGCCGTTGCGCAAATCTGGACGGAACACAAGCGCAACTATCTGACAATCATTGGGATGACGTCAATGGTGGAAGTTAAACAGGTTTAAGGATCACGGAACTCAACTCCCCGCGCAATTTTCAGACAGACTTTCAGGTATGCGGCCGCACTGAGTCCATCTCCACGGTTGTAAATCGGTCCGGGTCGTGCCCTGCCCTGCCGGCGCGCCTGCGGATTTTGTCCCGCTAGTTCATCATCTCATCCCGTTTCTTCTCCGGCTCATCCCAAGGCTTGCGACCTTCCAGCCCAAGCGGTGTGTAACTCTTAAGAATGAATGACATTTTTATGAAAAACGAACCGCAAAATACCCGCCCGTCAGGAGCCAGTTTGATTGGCTAGGATAATTGCATTGAAATCAAAACCATGGACCGATTATGACTTATCAAGCTCAAAATATGTTTCGCAAATGGCTGTTTTACCGAATGTGCCTGGAATCAGCTCCGAGACCTGATCATTGGCAACCAGCCCCGCGCCCCCCGGCGAGGCGCCCCGGCGGCCGGACACAATCCCAGCTGTATCAACTCAAACGGAAGCTGCTCCGTATCGCCCTGGAAGAAACCGACGGCGAGGCCGGACTTTTCAAGCAGATCTGCGGCGCCGCCAACCAAGCCGCCGAACTGGCGTGGACGGAGTCCTGCCCGCTGCTGATCTTTCCATGCCTGTTTGAAGAACTGGTTCAGGCCGCCCGCGAGCGGAATCAACCGGAACAAGCGAGGTAATGTGAGGAATTTCGCTAAAGAGCCTGTCTGAATATTCCGCGAGGTGCTGTTTGCGAGGAAAGTTCACGATCCAACCGGTTGCATAAAGAAGTTCAACCATCGAACGGTTTCAACTGTAAACGAATGACACCTGGTCATTGTCTCACTTCACATGACGGGTTTGAAGGTGCGCACAAACGCCGCCAGCGATTCAATTTCGACGGCCGATAATTTTTTCTCAAATGCGGGCATTAACCCCGGGCCGGTTTTGATGGCATGGACGATTTCTGCATCCGAAGTATCAGTCTGCCAGTGCGCGTCGGTGAAATTCTGTGCGCCAAGGATCCAACCATGAAAGGTTCGGCCATGTCCATTCTGGCCGTGGCAGGTGGCACAGTTCTCCGCGAACAGTCCCCTGGCATCCACTTTCTCTTTCGGAAATTCCGCCTGTTGCAAAGCGAGGGTATGAGTCGAGGCACAGCCGGACGCCAGCCCGGCCAATCCGGCTAGGACAACGTTAACTATGGCGTTTCGATTTATCATGCCTACGACCCGTGCCCTGTCATTGGACAGTCAACGTAAGCCGCAGGAAGATCTGTGCGTTGGTGCCTGTGGGAACGCTGAAAATGTGCTCAGGCGGCGTGGCGGAAGGGAATCCGGTGTCGGCGACTGCACGCCAGTCGTTGGGTTGCATCGTCCCGCTCCACTGCGCACCATAGGTGATTCCACTCACCCCGTAGGGTTCAATAAAGTCGAAGAAAAGATTGCCGCCATTGAACTGCAGCTGCGGGAGTTGGCTCAAGCTCGCAGTGCCGGGATCCTGATACGGTCCGAGAAAGGCGAAGACCGCAATATTTTGAACTCCAGTGTTATAAGGATCCGCACCAAAGCCGGCCGTACCGCTGGTCGAACTGCCAAACCATGACTGTTGCCAGCTTTGGGGAGTCGCCAGCGTGGTGAAAATGCCGGTCGCACTGTAGCTGATGCCCTGGTTGTTGGTTGCGTAGGCAGCGTAAGAGTAATCAGTCCCCGGCAAAAGGCCGCTGACATTGACCGTGAAGACACCTGTCGTCCCGGTTCCGGTGGCGGTGCTAGCCACCCCGTCGCCGATCTGCGGGTTGCTGTCAACCGCCGTGGGCGCATAGACTACACCGATCCCTGTGATCCCTGTTCCCCCATCGCTCTCCACAATGCCACCGAGCGTTGCCGTCGTGGCGGTGATATTTGCGGCCGTGGGTGTATCCACCGTCGGTGGCGCCGGTGCGGCCACGGCAATCTCCACTACGGCGTTGGAGCTGGTTCCGTTCGGACCTGTCAATGTGTAAGTGAAGCGGTCGTTGGGGGTGCCATCTTCGGGATCACTTCCAGCGCTGATATATCCCGGTTTGGGTGTATAGGTGAATGATCCATCCGCGTTCAACACAAACGAGGATGCGTAGTGTGGCGGTGTGACAAGAACCGCGGAGACGCCGTTAATGAACTCGGCATTTTGAATGAGCGTTCCAGCCGGCTCGCTAAGCGTCTCCTGATACGGCGTTGAGAAGGTCAGCTTGGCTGACAGAAACGCCGCCGTTTTCAAGGGAAACGGCAGGGAAATCTGCCAGGTCCCGCCCCAAATTTGGTCAGTTAAATAGGCATCCGGGCCGATGGCCGTGATGGCCGAGCCATCCGGCGAAATGGTGACCGGCGGCGAGATGGTCCCCAGCGCCTGCGGAATGCCGTTTGCGGAAAGAAGATGGTCCAGATAACCGCTGCCGTTGCCAACCGACCAGAAGGCCGGGAAATAAAGATCTTCGATGCCAACTGCTTCGGTTCCATCCGCCGTGCAGGCGCTCGGCGCAACGCCTCCGGTATCCTGGAACCCGGTCGTGGTGTTGTAACGGAAGCCCACCCACCCGTTGAGCTCGGTGAGCTTGCCAAAAACAGTGGTGCCATCATCGCTGATACACGTCGGTTCCAGGTAATAGGTGTTGGGGTGGCTGGCTGGGATCCCCATATCCGTCAATCCGTTGGTGGCATTCCACATAAACCCGTGGATGGTTCCGTTGTCCAGCGAACTATACCCGGCCACCACGGCTCCATTGCTGTTGATCGCAGTCGCGTAAGTTTGATGGTTGGTGCCGCCCAGGAAACCCAGCGAAGTAAATGTCCCGCCGGCAATGTTGAAGACAAAAGTTTCGACCGTGGCGCTGTAGGGCGTGCCGTCCTGCACGAGCAGGGTGGTTCCGTCTCCGGAAACAGCCGTGGCGCTCACCGTGATCGCCCCCGGATCGTCTGGCGGGGCGGGAACGACGGACTCAACGCCATTAATCCAATAGGCCGCCACCTGCTTGGAAACTCCGTTCGTCGTACTCCCGGTCACCGAACCGGCCACCACCGAACCGTCATGGCTGATGCCCGTTGGGGAACCGTAAATCTGCTTGGAGGTGTCGAAACCTTGCGCGACCGGAAGATCCACCCAGCCCGTGTTGGTCTTGTAGAGCGAAGGTGTGCCGAAAACGGTAGTGTATCCGATGCCGTCAATTCCGGCATAGACGCCGCCATTCGCGGCCGCAACCGCATAGTGAAGGTATTCGCCCATCTTAATTTCCGAATATTGGGCCTGCAGCATCGTCGGGACGCCCGTAATGATCAGTGCCAGGGTGCGAAGAATGGTGCGTCGCATCCGGGCGAATTGGAAGAAAGCAATAAAGAGGTTCATTTTCATGGCCTGAAATTCTGGCTTTGGTTTAACTGAAATTAAATTACCCCCCGCCCGCAGGTGCAAATGCTTACGCGTACGAGAGAGTACGTCCTCGCTAACTCCTACCAATAATTACTCTTACCGCACGGCGCTGTCAAGTCGCAATTTTCGGCTGACAGCTAAGCTCTTGAGCGACAATTGGCCGCCAGACCGCGCATTGTCTGATCTGGCGGGGTGCTGGTTCTCCCTCAGCCCATTGCGCCATAGTTCTGTCATATAAATGTGACAAGAAAGCCGAAAGTCTCACCGTCCTGTCCCGCAGCAAGGCGGAGGCCGTTAGGCGGGACGCTTTGTGCCCATGTTACAAATGAGCGCTAAATCACTTTAAACTTGTTTTTGTTTTGGTGAGGCGTAAAAGTTGCTGTCCAGCAGCAAGGGCAATTATTTGGCTGAGAAATGTTTAACCAGACTTAACGATGAAACCCAAAATCAAATTCCTGATCACGCTCGGTTTTATCGTACAAGCCCTCATGCTTTCGGCCTCTGGCCAGTCCGGTTTGGTCTTCACCAGCCTGTATTCTTTCACCGGCGGAAATGATGGCGCAATTCCCACGGCCGCATTGGTGCACGGCAGCGATGGCAATTTCTACGGCACGACTTTTAACGGCGGCACCAACGGCGCTGGCACGGTGTTCAAAATCAGTACGAATGGGGTGCTGACCAGTTTATATTCATTTAATGGAAACAATTCTATAAGCAATAATGGCGTGAATCCACAGGCCGGGCTGGTGCAGGGCAGCGACGGCTATTTTTATGGCACGACCAGCCTGGGCGGCTCGAACTACAATGGCACCGTGTTTAGAATCAACACGAATGGGGCGCTGACCAGTTATTTGTTTACTGGCGGGGGTGATGGTTCAGAACCCGATGCGGATCTGGTGCAGGGCAGCGACGGCAATTTCTATGGCACGACTGTCGTGGGCGGCACGAACGGGGCTGGCACCGTATTCAAAATCAGCACGAATCTGGTGTTGACCAGTTTGTATTCCTTCACTGGAGGCAATGATGGCTCAGCACCCTTTGCCGGGCTGGTGCAAGGCAGCGACAGCAATTTCTATGGCACGACTTCCACCGGCGGCACGAACGGCGCTGGCACTGTGTTCAAAATCAGTACCAACGGGGCGTTGACCAGTTTATATTCCTTTGGCGGGAATGATGGCTATGGTCCCTATTTTGGACTGGTGCAAGGCAGTGACGGATATTTCTATGGCACGACTCCCAACGGTGGCACGAGCAACTATGGCACTGTGTTCAAAATCAGCACCAATGGGGCGCTGACCAGTTTGTATTCCTTTACTGGCGCTCATGATGGCGCACAACCCGAAGCCGGGCTGGTGCAGGGCGGAGACGGCGATTTCTATGGAACAACTTTTCACGGCGGCACAAACAACGCCGGCACGGTGTTCAAAATCACCACCAATGGGGTGCTAACCAGTTTGTATTCATTCACCGGCGGCAATAATGGCCCATATCCGAACGGGTTGGTTCTCGGTGGCGACGGCGCTTTCTATGGCACGACTGGCACCGGCGGCACGAACAATATGGGCACCGTTTTCCGACTGGCCATTGCGCCCCAATTGACCATGACTGTTTCAGGAGCGTTAGTTACCCTGTCGTGGTCGACTAATTATGCCGGGTGGTATCTCCAAAGAACTGTCAATTTAGGCGCTGCTGGTTTTGTTCGGATTACCCTTCAGGCACCGCCAGTCATTGTCAACGGACAATTCGTCGTGACCCTTCCCTTCACCGACCCGCAACAGGGTTATTACCGGCTTAGTTCACCATAAGCGTTTTTGACTTGATTGGCCTATCATGACAATTGAAAAGGGTGGAAAGCTGGTCACACTTATGTTTGCCATTAACCGAAGATGCCGCTCCGGACGGAGCTGGAAACTCTTTTTTGATTTGTTCTACAACGATTTCGCGCCTACGGCGCTGCCCCTGGCAGGTTCAATTGCGAGCACAGCCTTGGCGGAGTGGTAACGAAATCCGTGTCAGTTGACCTGCAGTTTGAAATATCGGGCGGGTTCGTCGGTGGAAACGGCGTTGGTGAAGGTGGTGTTGCCGTTCACATCAAAATAGTTAGTGGTCGCGATGGACCAGTTAGGCGCGGCGAGATTGGTACAGGTGAGCAGCCAGCAGGGGTCATAAGCAATACCTGAGCCGGCGCCGATGATGATGTTGCTGCCGTCAAAGCTGGTGCCGCTGATGACCGGCGGCGTGCTGACGGCCGGGAAAACCCGGAGAACGCCATCCACATTCAATTCGTAGGTATCCCAGCGGAGTGCGGAAAAGGCGGGCGGCGCGGCGGGAACCAGGCTGCTGAAGGCCCCGGAATAATTTGCGGCGCTGAACAGATGGAAGGCGTAAATGCCGCCGGTCAGCTTGCCCGTCAAATTGGTGAGCGACAGGGTGCCGCCGTAAACCAGATTGGTCACGCCGGTGATGGTGTCGGATGGGCTGGTCCCAGGCGTGTTCACCGCGTTTAATTTCACTAAGGTTGTGGATCCATTGTTCAGGGTCAGGTTGCCGTTGATCACCACATTGCCAAGGTTGGTGGTGCCGGGGGCGATGGTTCCGCCGTTGCCCACCAGGACATTTGCCCTGACCGAGCCCGAGCCGGTAAACAGGGCGTTGCTGGAAATCATCAAACCTTGGGGACTGCCACAGGTACCGCCCAACAGGTCCAGGGTTGCCGCGTTGATGCCGTTGCCCACGATCAAGGGCAGCCCGTTGTTGATGTCGATCGTCAACGCTTGTAGCGTGCCACCGTTGAAGTTGAATTGGTTGGAGGGGCTGGCATTAAACGCCACGTTCAACATAACGCAACTGATCAGGCCCGAATTCAGCGTCAATGTTCCGCGCTGGTCGCTCATGCTTCCGGAAATGGTGGCGCCATCGTAGGCGACGATGACGCTGCCGCCGTTCACAATGAGCAAATTGTTCATGGAGCTCCCGGTATATCCAATGTCGAGATTGCCCGTGTCCACTGTGCCTCCATCCGCCACCACCAGCTGGTTGCTCGCGCCGTTGTTGCCGATATACAGGTCGCTGTTACTCCATACCGAACCCGATCCGGAAATCAGCGCGTAGCATTTGTTGTTGCCGGCATTATCGCCCAGATAACCTTTGCCATCCACGACCGTTCCCCCGTTGGTGATGAGCAGTTGCGCGCCGAGGTCGGCGACGTGGAGGTCTGCCAGATTTTTCCAGAGCGAATTGGTTCCGGCCACGATGACGGTGTTGGGCTTGCCGGAGCCATTCTCGATATAGCCGTTGGCGTCCACCATTTTGCCGCCGCAGGTGATGGCGAGGACGTTGGAAAACTGGCCGAAATCAAGGTCGCCAGCATTGGTCCAGACCGAGCCGGCGCCCGTGACGGTGGCGGTGGTAAAAGTTCCTTCGATCACGGTTGGTTGGCTCGATGATACTACCGCCAGGGTCGCGCCGTTGCTGACAACGCATTGATTGCCGGTGCTGGAATAGCCCATCCGATACGACTGGCATTGCGCCATGGAATTGGTGTCAGCCACGGTGAAGGTGTTGGAAATGGAATAAACCCCGATGTCGAGAACACTGGAAGAAGTGAATGCCCCGCCGTTAATGACCCTGATTTGTTCACGGGCGATGAAGGCGATGTCGGCGCCGAGGTAAGTATACCCACTGCTCCAGCGGGAACCGGCACCGGTGACAAGCACGAGGTTGTTCGTCGCTCCGAAGCCGTTTCCCACCTCGCTGACTCCACCACTGCTGAAGACATTGCCGCCGTTGGTCACGATCAGGACGTTATTCGCTCCGCCATACCCGACTGTTAAACTGGTCGAGTTGGTCCAGAGGGAGCCAGCGCCGGAGACCAGAACGACATTACTGCTGCTGGAAGCCGACTGGCCGATGGAGCCCGCAGTGTCGGTGAGCACGGCGCCGTTGAGAACGTCCAACTCGTTCCCTGAACTATTCTGACCGACATACAGGGTTCCACCGTTGTTCCAACTGGAGCCGGCACCGGTGATTACCGCCAGATTGTTGGAGCTGGACGGTCCAGTGGTCCCAAGACCACCGCCATTACTCAAGAGCTTCCCGCCATTGGTAATGATCAGCAAACTGTACGGTCCATAACCTCCAACCGCGAGGGAGCTGGAATTGGTCCAGATCGAGCCGGGCCCGGTGATGCAGGCGGCGTTGTTACGACCGGGATTCGGCCCGATCACACCGACCGACGAAGCCACCACGCCGCCGTTGGTCACAATCAACTGGTTGTTCCCGCCGCTGGAAAGCCCGACATAAACATAAGTGGATTGGAAAAGCGATCCGGCATCCGATACCGACTCGACGTTATTGCTGGCCGCGGCTTGATAGCCAACGTCATTGTAAATGGCAGTGGCGTTTCCGCCGCCAAGGATGTCTAGTTCATTGAAAGAACCGGCGTCTCCAACGTGAAAGTCTGCGGCGCTCGACCAGCTTGAGCCGGTTCCGGTGATGGTCACCTGATTGCTTTGGGCTGCGGAATTCAGCCCAATCACTGCATTGCCGCTGGTGTTAGTCACCGTCGCGCCGTCGGTGATGACCAGCAGGGTAAATGATCCATTGGTGCCGACGATGATGCCGCCAGTGAGATTGGTCGCCACATTGTCCAGGACATTTGTCTGGCCGTCCGCCACAAGTTGCGCCTGAGTCAAGGTCGGAATCAGTAGAAACAACGAAAGCAGGCAATGAGTGAAAAAAGCTGGCAAATGCCCGGAGGCTCTGCCGGCTAACTGACATGATTTAGCGTCCATGGTTCGATCTGAGAGATTGGATTTAGTTTACACGGCCAACATCCCAAACCAAGCAAAAAAGCGCGAAATCAATGGTGCATCTACTTGCGCGGCTTTCGCCGGCGGCTCACCATGCAACCGTGCAACCGTATCCGCAACCGCAACCGACACCGCCCGAGGTCCGGCACATACTCGCGCGTACCCGTCGTCAGGCGATGGATTGGAGCCTCGTCCTTGCCAGTCAGGGAATCCAACACACTGTGAACCGGGATGAGGCCACCGGCTGGACGCTGACCGTTTCGGCGGAAGACTACGAGCAGGCGCTCGCGCAAATCCGCCAATACCGTTTTGAAAACCGCCATTCGCGATGGCGACAACTTGTCTTTCAGCCGGATTTCTACTTCGAATGGACCAGCCTTGCATGGGTCGGGCTGAACAGCTTCTTCTATTGGTGGAGCGAAACCCGTGACGATCTGCGGTCAACGGGCATGATGGATGGAGCCGCGCTGGCGCACGGCGAATGGTGGCGATTATTCACCGCCACGTGGTTGCACGCTGACATTGCGCATCTGGCGACGAACATGGTGTTCGGCTTCCTTTTTCTAGGTTTGGCCATGGGCCGTTACGGGCCGGGTCTGGGTTTGCTCGCCGCCATCCTCGCGGGCGCGGGCGGCAACCTCGTTGCGTGGCTGGCGGCTGGTGGAAACCATTACAGCCTGGGAGCGTCTGGCGTGGTGACCGGCGCGCTGGGTTTGCTGGCCATCCCCTCGGTGGCACTGTTAAAACGACGAAACGCCAATACCTTCAGGCTGTTTACCGGCGGCATTCTGGCCGGGGTACTTTTGTTTGTGTTTTTGGGCTTGAGCCCGGGGACCGATGTCGTCGCCCACCTCGGCGGATTCATCACTGGCTTGCTGCTCGGTTTGCTAATGACCGCCACTCCTCGGCTCGTCCACCAACCCCGGATCAATCTTGCCGCCGGAATTCTTTTCGCAATCCTCGTGATTCTGCCCTGGTGGCTGGCCCTCAACTTGCCAAATCCTGCGCGATAGAGCGCTTTAAAAAATACCGTGGCTAATCGGAGCGAGGATTTTTGGTGTTTTAGCAAGGCTGAGCGAAGGAGCATGCCATTCATGGCCTGTGACTGAGCGAAAACGAAGCTAAAACCCAAAAAGACCGCTTGCCCATTCATTTCTGGCCGGTTGGCCACGGTATTTTTTAAATCGCTCTTAACTCAAACCGGACGGGGAACTGACCGGCGTATCAAACAAGAGGCCGCGGAGAGGCGGAGGTCGGAATCGGACGATGCCTTCACTGGCTGCCAGCCTCAATACCCTGATTTACAAGGGTATTTAAACATTGGTTTTACAGGGGTTCAAGCACTTCTAGATACGATCCAGCTTAACCCGGCACATACCCGCCACACACCTGCCGCATACCCGGTTATTGAAGAAATCGTTGAAGGTTTCGTTGAAAGTTTTTGATTCGGCAATTTTCTTGAAAGACATTTGCAGGTCTGCTTTGATAAACACATGGAGCCAGCCGAGATAAAGCTTTCACCCATGCACGGGGTCATGCACGTTCAGTTGTATAATCACTGTTAGGCATCGCAGCCTCACATCTTTTTATGGCCGACGAATTAAGTCCAAAAGAAATCAAGACACTGAAATCGCGATTCGTTGCCGCAGAGTGCGCGGTCACGGATCTTGACGATTCGACGTTCGAGGTCGTTTCAGATGATTTTCCCGTGAGGACGCATGTCTATGCGACGCCGTATTATCTTCAGCTTGCGACCAACATCCTCGCGAAGCCGAAGCAGAGAGTTCCCATCGAGACGGTCAGAGAGTTTCTTTGTGCCATCAATCTCAAAGCGAGCCTTGTTAAGTTTACGATGGATACAGGCAAGCCAGACGCGCAGACGGAAGCGTGGCCGATTCTTGCCAGCATCAAGCTCGTCACTGGAGTCGCAGGAGGAGACTACCAAGCATCAGCCATTAAAAACTTGTTCCTGCTTTGGTTGCAAGATATAGCGGATTTGATGGCGGAGCCGCCCAATGGTTTTGAGATTCATCCGATGATGGATTTGGAAAGGTTGAGCGATGCCTAAGTCGCCGGAGCCAACGCCTATTAGCCATCGCACTTCCGCTGTCGCGGGCAACGTCGCAAATACGGCGCGGCTCAGCTTTTTTCGTTAGGCTGCATTGCGCCATGAGACTTACTCGCCACAGATTCAGACTTGCGATTGGAGTGCTGATTTGCGCTATCGGTCTGGTTTTGCTTTTCGTTCCAGCGAGGCTGGTCCCAGGCTGCTGGATGGTGCGGCGTGGTTGTTCATCGGCGGTTTGCTTTGTTTCGTTCCAGAGTTCCACTTGAGATTTAGCCGAGACTCGTTCCTGATCTGCGTGATTGGCTTACTCATGGTTTGTGCGGGCACCTTTGTTACAGCACTCGCGGTATTGTCGCTATTTGGTTATCGCGCGCATGGCTTGTCGCCTTTTTATATGTATATCGGTATCGGAACGTTGTTTATTACCGCAGGAATTGTGGGCGGATTTGATAGGAAAAATGGAGCCTAACCCGGGCGAGTATCCTCACTATTGACACTGATTATCTAAAGCCGACAATTCGGCGATAATATTGCAGTGATCGTGAAAACTCATCACCGCGATACGCCGTTCCGAGGGGAGAGAAGCCGACGGCAGCCATCGAAATGATGGCAGCGACGATACTGCCAGAGCGCTCCCCTCAAATTGATGCCTCTATCGTTGGATGAGGCGGTAAAAGCGTGTGGGGAAGTTGCTGGCGCCGGGGTCCGTGAGGTTGAAGTGGTTGGTCATAGCGGTATTGGTGGTGAGCGGAACCCAATTGACGAGGTTGGTGGAGGCTTGCAACAAGTAGTTACTGCCTGTCGACCCCAGCAGCCCCAGCTGGAACTGCCCGTTACCCAGGAATCCCGCCCCGGTGAAATAGAGCGGCTGTACCTGGAACAGTGCACTGGACGCCACGCTCTGGTTGTAATTACTCTCAAACGCGGTGGCCGAGACGGTGGTCGTGTTGAGCAGCTTAAACGGAGTTGCATAGCGCAGTGAGTTGGTCGTGGGCAGTGTGTCGTCCAACGTGTAGTAGACGGCGGCGTTGGCACCGGGCGGGGTCAGCGTCACGTTGACCGGGGCGTCGTAGCTGCCGCCGTTGGGCAGGATGGCGGGCGGCGCCAGCGCGGGCGTGCCCGGCAGGCTGTTGATCCAGGCGGTAACCACCGCCACTGTGTTGGTGTCGATCAAGTTCCGGAAGTCCGGCATTTGGATATCCTGATCCAACGTGTTGATCCGTGACACCAATACCGAACGCCAGACGTCCATCGCCTTCACGATACAGGCGCCATCAGAGATGCCCAGCGGGAACGCCGCCGGATAATTGGTGATATTCTGTTGTGCCAGCGGCGTATCGTATCGCGCGTCCCAAGTAATCCCCTGGCCACCGGGCTGATGGCACTGCTCGCAGTTGGCGTCCAGGTAAGAGCGCACCCGATCCTGCAGCGAAGCGTTCGCATTTGTCATCGCCGACAGCCGGGCATAGCCACCGATGGCCGTTTCACTGATCGCAGGATTGAACAGGCCGAGCCGGTTGAGCGTGCGCAGCTGGTTGTCGGTCACGCCGGTGGCGGAATAAGTCAGACTGCCGTTGAGCTGCCGCGTGTTGACGCCCAGCACATTAACGCCTGCAGGATTGCCGGCGACGGGTGTGTTGTGGCATTCCCGGCAATCGGAAGAACTCGCGTAATACCACGTCTGCGTCCGCACCCCCGCCGCGTTGGTAATCATGATGTCCTCCGACAAACTGCCTGACAGCAGGTCGGCATCACTGTTATCCGGCCGCCATTTGTAGTTCACACCATACACCGAGCCATTGTTGTCGCGCACCAGCAACTCTGTTTCCAGCCGCCGCACCGTGGCGTTGGTCTCGTTGACTACCAGGTCAAAGTTCTTCACAAACACACTCCCCACCGGGAACGTCCAATAATCTGTCGACTGAAATTGGATTTGTTCGTCCGGCGTGATGACGCCGCCGTGATTGGGCATCGCCATGAGCCAGCTGCTCAATGCGTTGTCCTTCCATTGCGGCGAGCTGGGCGCATACGGGATCAGGCCTGCCGCCGGCGTGCGGTTCGTGGTATTGCTGAACGCACCGGTGCCCGAGAGCAACGACGGCAGCGCGCCGTCGAGAGTGGTCGGCAGGTTCAAAAACGCATGCGCGGTTGCGTTACTCGTCAGTCCGTAAGCCAGGCCACTCCCGTTGCTCACATAGATGTTGACCGGTGCCGACGTGCTGCTCAACCCGCTGCCGTCCACCGCCACCGCAGTCAAGGCATAGGTGCCCGCGGCCAGCCCCGTCACAGTGAGGGTGTAAGGCACATTCGTCACGCTCCCGAGATCATTGCCATTGGCGTAGAAACTCACAAAACCGAGCGGATTGTAAACCGCGTCGGCATCGGCACTGATGGTCACGCTGGCGCTGGCAATATAATTGGTCGCATCGTCACCAGGTGCCGTCAAAACCACCACCGGCGGCGGATTGGTGTAGGGATACAACTGGGTTTGCGGAATGATGGCGTTGGGCGTGGAGGGACTGCTCCAATAGAGTTGCGCTTCTGCGCCACCCGTCTGGTTGAAATAGTCGAGTTCAACATTATAAAGCGGCTGAGCCGCCAGGCGCACACTGTTGCTCCAGGTGTTCGCGGGTTGATTCGTCCATTGATTGATGAGCAACTGACCGTTGATAAACAGGCGCGCGCCGCCGACAGCATGGGTGGAGAAGGTATAAGTCTCGCCGTATTCAGGCTGGAAAGTTCCCGTCCATCGCACGACAAAATTGGTCAGGCCGATGGACGGAGCGGGCGGACTGCTGGTCCAATTGAAATTGACGGCCGGGTCGGTGCGCTGGAGCGTCGGTGCGGTGGAGAACGAAGCGTTGGTGAAAGCGGCGGCGGTCAGGTTAGTCCAGTAAGCGCCGAGCAGGCCGGTGCCGGTGCCGATGGCCGAGCTGTCCACAAAGCCGGCAGTCGCCACGGCGCTGTTTGGCGTTCCCATTTGGGCGGCGATGGCTTGGACGCTGGCACTGTTGTTCAAAACAAACGGGCCGGTGTAAACGGGTGAATTGGTCGTGGGCTCTGTGCCATCCAGCGTATAATAGATCGTCGAGTTGGGCGTGGCATCGCTGATGGATACGACAGTTGAATTGGTGAAGAAACCGCCGGGGGGCGAGATGACCGGGGTGGCCAAAAAGAGGCTGTTTCCGAAAATGGAGAGTGTATATTGGCCACCGACGAAGACTTTGCCGTTCATCGCGGTGACTGTGTTCATACGCACGGCGGGACCCGGGTTGTCGCGGCCCAGATTCTGGCTCGAGTTATAAAGTTCCACCGCAAGGTTGGTGGCGGCATAGGCGTAAAGAACGGCAGGGCCGGAACTGCCATACGCATCCGGCGAGACGGCCCACACGATACCGTTGTTGAGGCCGTTGGCGGTGACGATCGGAGTGCCGCCCGGAGCATTGATGGCTTCCGAAGTCTTGGAGACAGGTGTGGGATTGATCACGGCGTTGGAGATGTAGAAGGCGCGCATGACATCACCGTTGCCTTGATAATAGATGGTGTTGTTGAAATAAGCGGGAGTGCTGCGAACGGCACCAACGGCGCCATTTAGTTCCTGCACGATTTGATTGTCGCTCGCCGACTTGAAATGTCCCAGGTTGTCACGGTCCACCAAATGGATGGTGCCCTCCTTGCCCGCTGCCACGATGAGATGCGGGTGGGCTGTGCTGCCTGCCGAATCCGGCAGCAAAATGATGCCGCCCGACCCGAGGTCAAGGTCGGCGGCAGCCAGGTAAGCCTGGTTGTAAGGCGAGAAATAATCGGCTACCTGAAATCCGTTGGTCGTCGAGAGTTTTACGATGGCATCGGCATAATCCCCGCCATTGGTTTGCTCACTGAAACTGCCGTTGGCGGTTGCGAAATAAACGTTGTTGCTGGCATCCAAGCATAACCCGCCGCCGCCCATCCACAGCGCGCCTTCGCCGGCATTGACGCCGAAGGCTGCCACGGTGGCATTGGGCGTGGTGTTGAATGCGGAGGTGAGGGCAAGATTGGTGGCGTTAAAGCCGAAGACCCAGCCGTGATACGGGTCAGTGTCCTCATAACTGCCGTAAGCAATGTAGACCGTGCCATTGGCATAGGCGAGGGCCGGGCGCTGGTTTTCCTGTCGGGCGTCAAAACTCACAATCCCATTGGTACCGTCGACGCCGGTTCCAGCGATGGAGTCAGTCACCACCATTGGACTGAAGGGTTGCTCCATGCCGTTGGTGATGTTCAGCGCGTGGATGCGATGAAAATAGTTGGTGACGGTGGCCGTCACTTCGCGGGTATGCACACTGACATAAAGTGTGCCGGAAGCCAGGTTGATGACGGGCGTGCCGGTGATGCCCACTACCGGGGTGATATCGCCATAGTAAGTGCCTTGATAACGCGTGCCAAATTCGCCGGTGTAACTCGACGCGGCGGTGCCGAATTTGACGTGCCAGAGCAAGCCGCCATTGGTCCCGGTGTTATTGTCGGCGTCAAAGGCATAAATGCTGTTGTTTTCCGTCGCCACAAAGACGGTATTGTGCGCACCCTGGGAAGGAATCTGCAGGCCGTAAACATAGAGCGGCTGGGCGATGACGTTGCCGTCCGTGGGGTAAGTGATCAGTTTTCCGAAAGTGGTTCCATTCACGGAATTGGGAGTCAGCAGCACTTCGTTGGTGTCGGCCCCCTGCCGCGTGTTGTCGTAGTGATAGGTCAAGACATTGAGCGCCGAGGGATTGGGTGGCGGCAGAATCGTCAGCGCGGCTGGCTGGCTGGTGCTAACGCCGAAAGCATTGGACGCAACCAGGGTATAATTTCCCGCCTCGGAAGGCTGGAGCGACGCCAGCACAAGGCTGTCCCCAGTGGCATTAGGAAGATTCACGCCGTTGTGCTGCCATTGGAGCCGGATCGGCAGAGTGCCGGTCACCGAGGCTGTGAGCGTAACCAATCCGCCCTGGTAATTGGTCGCGGCCGGCGGCGTTGGCTGTTGCAGAAAAACGGGCGGCGTCGAGGGAAGGACGGCGATGGTCAGGGACGGGCTGGTATTGGTGGCGTAGAAGTTGGCCGCCACAACGGAGTAATTGCCGGAATCGGTGACCATCGTGTACGAAATCACCAGGGATACGGCAGTGGCTCCCGGGATGTTCGTGCCATTTTTCAACCACTGATACTGAAACGGCGGCGAGCCTGCCACTTGCGCAGTCAAAGTCAGCGCGGTACCGGAATAAACCGTATTCGATGGCGAAGCCGTCGGCTGCAACGGATAGTTGGACAAAGCAGCGGACCAGCCGCCGGACTGGTAAACCTGTAGTTCTGCCTGGGTGAGCGCGGCATTCGCGATGAGCAGGTCTTCCATCCAGCCTTTGAAATTGACGTCCGCAGTGGTCTTGCCCACCACGAAGTTGCCGCTTTGAACGCTTGGCGGGGTCGGTACTCGGGAGCCGACATTGACGCCGTCCACATACAAGATTTCATTGGTGCCGTCCCAGGTGACAGCAAGGGCATGCCAGTTGCCATCGGCCGGATTGCTGGCCAGGTTGTCGATATAAAAGTCATTGTTAAACCAATAATCGTCCAGCGCGTCGCTATTCCCCGACAGGTCACCCAGGCGAAAGTTATTGGCGTCACTCGTATTGTTTACTCCCCAGCCGATAAATCCGCCTGTGTTCGGGCAACCGTCATCCACTTTTTCCCAGACGGCGATCGTGAACGGATTGGCGTTGGTGGGCGTGCCCGCAGGCAGCATCCCCGTGGCCGTGGTCAGGGTGCTGTTGCCGTCAAGGTAAAGTGAACCGCCGAAAGGTCCCGCACTGCTGTAAGCGGGCTCGCCCGTGGCCGTGACCAGTTCGTTGTTTTCGCCACTGTCATCGAACCCGAGGTTGGCGGAATTATTGAACTGCCAGTACGCCACCGTGACGCCGCCGGCAATCGGGGAGGTCACGGTAAGCACCGCGCCGGTCCCGGTGACACCCAGGAATGTGGCTTGCACATTGGCCGTCCCCGGACCAACGGCGGTGACGAGACCATTGCTGTCCACCGTCAGGACGGAGGGGTTGCTGCTGGCCCAATTTGTAACCGAGCTGGTCACGATGAGATTGGTCAGCTGGGAAAAGGTCGCCATGGCGACTGCCTGGTCCAGCGAGCCGATCGCCAGCGAGGTATTGCTGAAGGTGAGCGTGACGGCGGTGGGAGTCAAATTGGTGAGCACGACATTCGGCCCGGCAAGCGCACTGAGAGAAACGTACAAAGGCGACACCGCGCCGTTCCAAATGCGAACCTCATCCAGCGTGCCCGAGAACATGGGATCGCCGCCGAATTCGTCCCGCCCAAACCAGTTGTTGTAAGTGTCGCCATAATTGGACGGGGCCAGATTGGTCGGGATGCTGGCAGTGGCCATCTGGACCCCGTTCAGATAAAGCCGGGCCGTCGTACTGGCCGCGTCATAGGTCACCACGGCATATTCTTCGGTGTTCAGCGGCATGGCACCGGCAGAGTCGACCACATCGATTTCGTCGGAGCCGGTGAGGTTAAAGGCGGCACGAAAATCACCTCCACCGCTATGCGGGATCAATGAGATGTACGCGGTGCCACTGGTAGGCGGATTGCCCTGACCGGCGGCGCTGTCTCCGAAACACCATGCCTCGGCCCATGGCGACCCGGCATTATCAGTAAGCCAGGCCTCGACGCTGATGGAGAGGTCATTGGTGACAATGCCATTGGGAAGCGAGACATAACCGGACGGATTTGCCGAGTTACCGCCTCCCGGCAGGTCCAGCATGTTGTTGGTAAGATACGCATTGCCGACCAGCGTTCCGTCCGCCCCGCCTACGGAATCGTTGGCATTGCCGTTAAAGCTGTAACGATGCTGGAGAGTTTGGCCGGAACACTTTGGAATCAGCCAGAAAAGCACAAAAATAATCGCGGGCGCCTGTTTCAGGAAAAACAGGTAAACGCGGGAAATCATTTGGTGAATATACTATAATAAAATCATCTTTAAAGTAATTACTTAGAGCCTGACTGAAAATTGCGAGGGGTGCGGCGGCGAGGGATTTTGGCTGTGGGCAAGGCGGCGAGGGAGGAGCACCTGTCCGCCATAGCCTTGGCGACGGCGGATCCCCGTAGTAGGCTGTGACGACCGAGCCAACGCGGCCCACAGACAAAAGACCCGCCGCCCGGCTTGTCCGCCATAGCCCGAAGGGCGACGGCGGGAGGGTAAAAACCAAAGGGACACACTTTTCCAAGGAATTCAGGCCCGATGTCGTCGCCCACCTCGGCGGATTCATCACACGCATGCTCCTCGGCTTGCGTTTAACGGCCACCCCTCGTCTCGCCCACCAGCCGCGGATCAATCTTGCCGCCGGTATTCTTTTCGCAACTCTCGTGATTCTGCCATGGTGGCTGGGCCTCAATTTGCCAAATCCGGCGCGATAGAGCGTTTAAAAAATACCGTGGCCAGCCGGGGCAAGGATTTTAATGGCCCGTCCGGCTCTGACTTTTAGCGAGTGGCGCCGATCATCGGCCTGTGGTCAATTCGCGTCGTTGCCACCCTCGGCCTGTCCGCCATAGCCTCCTCGGCGACGGCGGATGCCGATCATCGGCCGCACCTCGTGCCGAAGGCACAACCGGAAGGTAGCCAGACACGAAGTGTCTGGTAACCGTTCCCAAAACGAATTTCCGTCCTGAGGGGACGGCGGAATGCCCTTCGTCCCGAATGATGCCAATCATCGGCCTGAGCGAAAACGAAGCTAAAACCCAAAAGACCGCTTCCCCATTAATTTCTGGCCGGTTGGCCACGGTATTTTTTAAATCGCTCTTAACTCAAACCTGACGGGGAACTGACCTGTGGTATCAAACAAGAGGCCGGGGAGAGGCGGAGGTCGGAATCGGACGATGCCTTCACTTGCTGCCAGCCTCAATACCCTGATTTACAAGGGGATTTTCACGTTGGTTTTACGGGGGTTCAAGCACTTCGCGACACTATCCAGCTTAACCCGGCACATACCCGCTGCATACTCGGTTATTGAAGAAATCGTTGAAGGTTTTTATTCCGGTGAAAACACTTGAAAGAAATTCGCAAGTTTGCTTTTATAAGCTCTTGGTATCAATCGGACTAACAATGTCACCCGTGCACGGGGTCATGCACGTTCAGTCGCATAATCACTGTTAGGCTAAAGGGACGTATATGCTGAATCGCGTGAGAAAAGACTATTCTCGGATCTGGCGTCGGGTATGTGTCGGCTGGCTCGGTTGGACGGAGGCCAGATTTGATCGGCTCGTTCGCGCGTTCGATGCGAAGCTGGCCGCGATTGACGGAGGCGCTTGGTTTTACCATGAGCCACCGCTATATCACATACTGCCCCTGCTCTTGACAGATGCATTGCAGGAGCGTCTGCACAAAGAGGTACGCAAGCACAGGTATGGCACGCCCGAGTGGGTCTATTTTCGCAGCGAGATGCTTATGGCAATCGAGGGGGTCCCCATAAGGTCTGGCCGGTTTAACTGGGCGGCAGCTAAGGAGCGGGCGGAGGAACATCTGGCATTGTACAGAGAGAAGTTTCCCTCGCCCAAAACGGTCACTGATTATGAGAAATGGGTTCTCAGCTTCTACAACCCTGAGCTAACAAAGCTACTGCATGCAACGGCGCGATGAGAGCCTTATTACATTTCCGACGACTTGGGCGCGCCGTGCCTGAGGAGTTTCGTTAGTCGGCAGCACACGTCATGCAAACTTGTCCATCCTCCGTCGTGCAGTTCAGGAGCTTCGCTACTTGCGCAGCGAGCAGCCGGGCCGGAAACTCCTTTGCCGCCCAGGTTGTCATCGCTGCTGGTATCAAATCGTCAGTCATAAATCAGTCAATCTCATCAGGGCATAGGTGGCGAATCAATAAACGAGATTTGCTCCGAAGTCGGGAATTGTTCCGGCTTTGACTTCATTACTCCATTCATCCAGTTTGCCATAATCCATTGTCCAAAACTTACGACAAAGACCAAAATATTGCAAAACCACTTCTCGCTGGCCTTTTTCAAGCAAGTCCTTTGCTAAACTCATATTGGGTCCAAAACTGTCCATTCCTGGAGAACCCGGACTCTTGCCTGCCGCGAGCAAATACTGTCCCGCTTCTTGAACATGCCCTTCTCGTAAAGCGATGCGCCCAAGCACCAGATTACCGTCTTGGATCGCGTTGCCGTAATTCCAGTTGCTTTTGAAATCGGGAGCCATCGTCAATAATTCCTTAGCGAAGTTACCGGCATTGTCGATGTTGCCAACGTTGAAGCTTTGTTTGGCAGCATCGTCGAGAAAACAGAATCTATCTTCATTGTTTGTGGCTTCAGCCAATTTCTGTGTCGCCACTTGCAAACGACCTTGCGCCGTAGTGGGATATTTATGCCCCACCATAAGCGGCAACAGTAAAGGAACTATTACCAGTGCCGCTAACAATAATCCGTTGAGGCAGATAGCAATGAGTGCCAACGCACAAAAGCCTTTATGTTGGCGTCTTTTGATCATAACCAACCCCACAATACCAAATGTGAATCCCAGAATAATTACCACTAGAGCACACAACAAAATCAGCACAATCGTTGTCATTTTCGTGTGGCCATCAGACATTAAAAACCAGAAAAGAAAGGCGTAAAGGCAAACCGAAATCAGTGGGGCTATGATACTTAACACCACTGCGAATTTAGCGAAAGGATGGGGAGCAGGGGGTTCTTCCAAAATTGGTGGCATCTCGCTCATAATCTGGCGCCGCCTAGACAGTTTGGCTGGAGATGAAAGCGAATAAGGTGTTTGCTCTCCGCAGTAACCGCGGGTTGCACCGCGTTAACGGTGCCAAGCCACAAGTTGTGGGACTCACGCCCCAGACGACGAAGGAAAGGAAAGCAGACAACATGAAGACATACATACTGCGCAACGCCAAACCTGTCGAGCCGCAAAAACCAATCCGCTTACCGTGCCCCAAACCGGCAACCTCTGCCGCGCCAGTGGGCCACTTTGAGCGATCGACGGTGAAAGAGTCCTATAATTATGACAATCAGGCGTTCACAGACGGTTTTTGATAGGTGATTGTTGTATTCGGGTAAGCTGACAATGGGTCGGAATCGGATTCAGGTCTCGAAACATGAACGCTCTGCACGCTGGCAATTGTTCTTGTGAACCGGCCGGTCATCCGGGCCGGTCTCGGTTTGGGTGAGGTTGCACCAGACGTGACAGGGGGTTTCGTGTTCGCCTTCCTTCTCGGCGAAGGCTTCGCGCGGGGACGCACCCACGTAGAGGGTTTTGGTCCGGAGATGTTTGCAAAATGTCGGGTCACTCATGGCGTCAACCTTTCAATCGGAGCAACGTGCGGCGGATCAATGCATGCGCGAGTGGCACTTTGTAGGCGTTGTGCTCCAGCGGATGCGCCCCGGCCAGAATCATGTCCGCCGCCGTGGCTGCGCTGATTTCATCGAGTCCCCTGCCCTCCAGATACTGATTGGCGGCATCCACCTGGTGCGGCACGGGGGAAATGCTGCCCAAGGCCACGCGGGGTCGGACTAATTTCCCATCCACGTAATCGGCTGCAGCCGCGCAACTGACGAGCGCCCAGTCGAAAGTGTGCTTGTCGCTAGCTTGCAAATAGGCGCTGCGCGGACGGTTGACGGGAATTTCCACGCGCAAGATCAGGTCGCCCGTCTGGAGTGAATTATGGGCGAGCCGCATTTTCCAGGCATCCGCGTAAAATTGCGCCATGCTCCAGCGCTGTTCCTCCCCATTGCGCATCACCACGGCGGTGGCGTCGAGCGCCGCGAAGGCAGTGGCGAGGCTGGACACCACGGGGCTGATGCAATCGTTCCCGGAAAAAAGGCTGTGGTACCGGTTATCGCTCTGGCGCGCGTAGCACAGGTCGCCGTCCTTTTTGAGGCATTTCACATCGCGCTGCCGATAATACCAGCAACGGGAATGCTGGGCGAGATTGCCGCCCACAGTGACGACATTGCGGATCTGGGGCGAGGCGATTTCGGCGGCCGCGTCGTGCAGGCCGGGAAACGCGCTTTGAAGATCCGCGTCCTGCTCGAGGCGGGCGACGGTGACGAGCGAGCCGATGGTCCAGAATTTTTCGCCGCGCTCAATCCGGTCGAGGTCCGGCAGCGACTTGATGTTGACGAGGATGGCGGGGCTGTCGATGTATTCCTTGAGGCGTCCGAGCAGGTCGTTGCCGCCGGCGAGATAGGCGCCGCAGTCCGCGACGAGATCGCGAGCGCTGCCGGTAGAAAGGGCGGTGGCGTATGAGAATGTATTCATGACTTCATGGCGGGCGGAACTTTTCCGAGGGCGGCCAGCACTTTGGCGGGGGTGATCGGCAGACTCGTCACCCGCACGCCGATGGCATTGGCCACGGCGTTGGCAATCGCGCCGGCGGTGGGGACGGTGGACGGTTCGCCGATGCCGATGACACCGCGTTCGGGCATGTTCACCAATACCACCTCGATTTCCGGCACGTCGGCAATCCCGGGCAGTTTATAGGTCTCAAAATTGGGGTTCAGCATGACCCCGGACAAAGTGTCCAGCACACGCTCTTCATAGAGGGCATAGCCCATGCCCATGATGATGCCGCCGTTGATCTGGCTTTCGAGAGTGAGCCGGTCAATGATCAGGCCGCAATCGTGGACGCCGACGATTTTGAGCACGGTGACGAGGCCGGTCTCAGTATCCACGGCGACCTCGGCAAATTGCACCCCGCAGGCATGATCGGCAGAAAGGCCGGGCTGCCACTGGCCATGGACGGTGAGCGGCGACACGCCCAGGGTTTTGCAGGCGGCAAACCAATTATCGCCGCGGGCATCGGCAAGGCCGGACCGGGACTGCAACTGACTCAAGGCGTTGTTGCAGATATCGTAAACGGTGGGAGAAACCGAGGCGCAGGTGGTGCTGCCGCCGCTGCCCGGGCCGGCCGGGAAATTGGTGTCGCCCACGCGCACGGTGATTTGGGACGGCTTGAGGCCCAGGATTTCGGCGGCAACGATGGCGATGACCGTTTTGGTTCCGGTTCCGATGTCCTGCACCCCCAGACGAAGCTCGATGCTGCCGTCGGAACTGATTTGGGCCTCCCCCTGGGTGTCGCGACTGCCGCCGCCCGCGGGCCAGGCAGCCGCGGCGCAACCGATGCCGGTTTTCACCACCCCGGGCGAACTCCCGGGTGAGCGATATTTTTCCTTCCAGCCGAGCTGTTCGGCTCCAAGCCGGTATTCGTGCTGGCGAATTTTATTGGGATCGTTCTTGAGGCGCAGTTCCAGCGGATCAATGCCCAGTTTGACCGCCAGATCGTCCATGGCGGATTCCATGCCGAAGGAGGCGGGAGGATTCCCCGGGGCGCGAAACGCGCGAGACGAACCGGCGTTGACCGCGACGGAGAACTGCTTCACGCGCGAGTTGGGAACCTTGTAGAGATAAGGCGCCTGAATGTTCGCCCCGCCACCGCCACCGCCGCCGTCGCCCCCGGCACCGATGCCCGCCGTGCCGTAATTCTCCATTTCAAACGCGTGCAATTTGCCATCGGCGAGGGCGCCGATTTTGATTTTTTGAAAGCTTGAGGGCCGGTTGCCGACGGCAAGCGCCTGGTCAAAGCGGGTGAGCATCAATCGCACTGGAGCCTTGGCCTCGCGCGAAAGCCGGGCGGCCATGACTCCCTCAACACCAGCACCAAATTTTGCGCCAAACCCGCCGCCCATGTAATCGGTGATGACGCGAACCTGGCTTTGGTCAAGTTTCAGGGCGCCGGCCAAGCCATCACGCACACTGCCAATGCCCTGCGTGGAAGCCCACGACGTCACGCCGTCATCAGTCCATGAGACGGTGCTGCCGTGAGTCTCCATGGGGTTGTGGATTTGGACGGGGGTGGTATAAAAACCTTCGATGACGGCGGCACATTCAGGAAAGGCGGAGTCCACACTGCCGGTCTCGCGCACGCGCGGGGTGGAGGCATTTTTGGCACCTTCCCAGACCTGGGCCGAATCCGGCTGGCGCGCATCGTCCTCGGAGACCACAAATTGATCTTTGGGTTCGGCTTTCACGACGATGGCGCGCAAAGCGTCGAGACAGGCTTGTTTGCTGGTGCCGGCGACCGCGGCGATTTCTTCACCGTAATAGCGGATCGTAAACGGGGCGTCGCGCACGACCAAAGCGGCTTTGATTCCGGGAATCTTGCGGGCCGGATCGAGATCGACCACCAGGATTTTGGCGGCCGGCCATTTCGAGCGGAGAATCATTCCGTACAACCAGCCATCGGCCTGAATATCCGAGGAATAGCGGGCGCGCCCGGAAACTTTGGCGGCGGCATCCACGCGGGTGGTGGACTGACTGATGTATTTATTTTGCGTCGGCCAGGTCGACATAATTCACCACCATGGTTTTATTTTGCTGCTCAATCCCGGCCGCCTGAAGAATCGCGGACACAATATGGGGATGAGTGCCGCAGCGACAGAGGTTGCCGGCACAGCCGTGCTTGATTTCTTCCGTGCTTGGGCGGGGATTGTTGGCGAGCAACGCCGTTGCGCTCATGACGAAGCCGGGGGTGCAATAACCGCATTGCAGCGCGTCTTTTTCGACAAACGCTTTTTGCAGCGGTGATAATTCTCCATCCAGCGCCAGGCCTTCGATCGTGGTAATCGCGTGTCCCTGCGCCTCGATGGCCAGTTTTTGGCAGGAATAGATTGGCATCCCATCCAAATGAACGGTGCAGGCGCCGCAAGCAGCGCGGTCACAGCCTTCCTTGGCGCCGGTGAGACTCCCATAATTCCGCAGGGCGTCGAGCAAAGTCACGCGCGGTTCGAGCATCAGCTTGAGCTTTTGCCCGTTGACGGTGAGCGCGACGGGAACGGCGCCGGGGCCGATGATTTTTTCCGCGTTCGCCTTTTCAATTTCCTCCGCCACGGCGGCCGTCTGTGCGGCCACGGCGGTCACGGCAGTGGTGCCCAATCCTTTGAGAAACGTCCGGCGCGAGAATCCCCTGGATTTTTGGCCGTCCGCTTTTCTTCCCTTGGTTTCAGCGTTCTTCATGTGCCGGGTGTTTTGCTGGTTATCCGTTTGTAATCTTCCGGGGTGTCCAAGTCAAGGGCCAAGCCGGGATCGGTTACAGGGCATTTGACTATCGAGGCGTCATTTTGTTTCAAAAAAGTTTTTAAAGTTTGCGCGTCGGTATTTTTCAACTGTTCAAAGGCGGATCGCGGGAGCAAAACCGGGTGACCGGCGCGTCCTTCATGGCTTGGCTGGCAGATGGCATTCGAGTGCCGGGCGTGGAACGCGACCAGGTTTCGGAGGGTTTCAGAATGGAGATGAGGTTGATCCCCGAGAACAATCACCCAACTCGTCAGACCGGGCTGCCAGCCAGGCCAATGGGCGGCACATTGGATGGAACTGAACATACCGCGCTCCGGTTGCGGATTGAAGATACGGTTCTTACGCGGGAAGCCCAGCCGATCCAATTCGCCAGAGATCGGTTCGTCATTGGGCCGGCAAACCACGGTAATCTGGGCGGCATCCAAAGCCTGCCACTGGCGGATGAGGTGACCGATGATGGTGGTTCCGTCCCAGGGCAGCAGCAATTTGGGTTGCCCCATCCGCGAGGAGGCACCCGCTCCGAGAATAATCACGCCCATCCTGGAAGCGCTGTCGGTTGAGCTCGAATGGGTCATAAATATTTTCAGCGGCTGGACTCAGCCGCGCTTGGCAGCCAGTAGTTCAGCACGTTTTTGAATATACTGACCCATAATGCTCACCGCGATTTCCCGGGTGGTCTGCGCGCGGATGTCCACGCCCACCGGACAGGCGACCCGGGCCATTTGATCGGCCGTGGCAATATTTTGCCGGACAAATTGTTCGCGAATGACGCGCGCCTTGCGGCGGCTGCCAATCATGCCGAGGAAGACAAACGGCTGGCGAACCCATTCGGCAAGCACCAAGGCATCGTGCTGATGACCGCGCGTGACGATCAGGCCGAAGGCGGGTGATCGGGCCGCGGGTTCGTTTAAGAGTTCGTGCCAGGGACCGACTTGCAAGCGGGTTTCGGCCGGAAAGCAGCGGTGGTTTGCCAACTCCGGCCGGTCGTCGAAAACCGTCACGTCAAAATCCAATTCCAAGGCCAGCGGCACCACCGCCTGCGCCACGTGCCCGGAGCCGGCAATCCAGAGCGGGCAAGGCGGGGAAACGGTTTCGCGGTAAAGCCATTCCGCCCCATCATTGAGCGCCGACGTTATCGAGAAATCCTTTTTGACGCCCCACGAAACCGGCGCGGTCACGTTGACCAGCGTGGGCCATAACGCCGCTGCCTGTCGCGCCCGGGGGAGGATCAAACCGGTGACGCTGCCGCCGCAAATCAATCCGTCGTCCCAGCCGAAATCGTGGTCCAGCACCATCTCAAAAGCGGCGGATTCCCCGGTTTGCAACGCGCGCAGGGCGCGGGCATGAACTTCGGCTTCAAGGCAACCGCCGCCAAGGGTTCCCAGGATCCGTCCATCCTGAAAGAAAAGCGCCTTGGCGCCGACGCGCTGCGGGCTGGAACCCTTGGCGCCGGAAATCAGGGCCAGGGTGAACGGCTGGTCGTCGCTCAACGCAGCGCTGAGTTGTTCGTAAAATCCCTGCATTGGCACTCCAAATCAAGCCCCGCCCAGCGCGTTGTTAACGATTTGCCGGGCCTCGGCGACGATCGCTTGCAAATGTGGTTCATCCCGGAAACTCTCGGCGTAAATCTTGTAAATGTTTTCCGTGCCGGAAGGACGGGCCGCGAACCAGCCGTCGGCGGTGACGACTTTCAAGCCGCCGATGGCGGCGTTATTGCCGGGGGCACGCGTCAGTTTGGCGGTGATGGCCGCACCGGCCATGGTGGTTTCCTTCACGGCTTCGGGCGACAGTTTTGACAACTTTGCTTTTTGCTCCGGGGTGGCGGTGGCATCGATCCGCGTGTAGTAGGGCTGGCCAAATTCGGCGGTCAAATCGCGAAAATGTTCGCCCGGATCCTTGCCGGTGGTGGCGGTGATTTCCGCGGCGAGCAGATTCATGATGGGACCGTCCTTGTCGGTGCTCCAAACCGTGCCATCGCGCCGCAGAAAACTGGCGCCGGCGCTTTCCTCGCCCCCAAAACCGAGTGAACCATCGAACAACCCGGGCGCAAACCATTTGAAACCGACCGGCACTTCGTACAGGCGGCGGCCCTGCTTTTTCACGACATGATCAATCATGCTGCTGCTCACCAGGGTCTTGCCGATGGCCACCGCGATCGACCACTGCGGACGATGAGTCAGCAAATAATTGATGGCGACAGCCAGATAGTGATTGGGGTTCATCAAACCCGCCGAGGGGGTCACGATGCCGTGCCGGTCCGAATCGGGATCGTTGGCGAAAGCCACCCGGAATTGGTCTTTGAGCCGGACCAAGCCCGCCATGGCATAGGGACTAGAGCAGTCCATGCGAATTTTCCCGTCGTGATCCACGCACATGAACGAGAACGTCGGGTCGAGGACCGGGTTCACCACCTTGATCTCAAGACCGTAAACGGAATTAATCGGCTCCCAATAAGGCAAGGCGGCGCCCCCAAGCGGATCCACCCCCAGCTTCAAGCCGCTGGCGCGAATGGCGTCCATGTCCACCACGTTTTTCAGATCGTTGACGTACGGAAGAATGAAGTCTTGTTGATGCGTGGAGGCGGCAGCCAGGGCCTGGGCGTAGGGGATCCGTTTCACTCCGGAATTACCGGCGCGCAGCAGTTCGTTGGCTCGATCCTGCACCCAGCGGGTGACATCCGTGTCAGCGGGACCGCCGTTGGTGGTGTTGTACTTGAAGCCGCCATCTTCCGGTGGATTATGCGACGGGGTGATGACAATGCCATCGGCAAGGCCCGTGGTGCGCCCGCGGTTATAGACGATGATTGCCCGGGAAATAACCGGCGTCGGCGTAACCCCATCGTTTTGTTGAATCACCGTCTGAACGTTGTTGGCGGCGAGGACTTCGAGGGCGGTGCGCTGGGCGGCGGCGGACAAGGCATGGGTGTCGCGCCCCATTTGGAGCGGACCGTCAATCTGGCGGCTGGCCCGGTAATCACAGATGGCCTGAGTTATGGCAAAGATATGCGCTTCGGTGAACGTGCCGTTCAGCGAGCTGCCCCGGTGTCCGCTGGTGCCAAAGGCGACCATTTGATTCGGGTCACTGATTTCCGGCTGACGTTGATAATATTCCCGTTCCAGTTTTACGAGATCAACGAGCAATTCCTTTGGCGCCGGTTTGCCTGCGAGCGGTGAGATTGCCATAAAAATTTTGTTAATCGATGTTAGCGAACACGGTCGAAGGTTCCAAATCTCTTTTCAGAGACATTCCGCGGTGCTCGCATGGTCATCGCGGCCAATCCGGTTCTCATTCCCCCGAAGGGACCAGCCCGGACTTTTCCACCACCAATTGGAGCTTGGTGTTGCTGGCAGGCAGTGGCTAAACTTTTTCTTGAAGCGCGCTAATTCTTTAAGCCGGCCAGTTCCTCTTCGAAATCGACGATCTGTTTGATTTGAACCAGGAACCAGCGGTCGATTTTGGTGAGCTGGAAGATTTCATCAACGGTGAACCCGGCCCGCAGCGCGTGCCGGATGAAGAAAATCCGCTCGGCATTGGGAACGGAAAGTTTGCGGGAGATGACGTCGCGCGGGAGGATATCGCGGTCGCCGTAAACTTCAGTGCCAATGCGCCAGGGTTTGCCGTCACCGCCAAGGCCACTGCGACCGATCTCGAGGGAGCGCAAACATTTCTGGAGGCTTTCCTTAAAGGTGCGGCCAATGGCCATGGCTTCCCCGACGCTTTTCATCTGGGTCGTCAGGGTGGGATCGGTCTGGGGAAATTTCTCGAACGCAAAACGTGGAATCTTGGTGACGACGTAATCAATGCTGGGCTCGAAGCTGGCGGGCGTTTCCCGGGTAATGTCGTTTTTGAGTTCGTCGAGCAGGTAACCGACCGCGAGCTTGGCGGCGATCTTGGCGATGGGAAAACCCGTGGCTTTCGAGGCCAGGGCCGAGCTGCGCGAGACGCGCGGGTTCATTTCGATGATGACCATGCGGCCGTTTTCGGGGCTGACGCCGAACTGGATGTTTGAGCCGCCCGTCTCAACCCCGACCGCGCGAATGACCGCGAAGCTCTGGTCGCGCATGATTTGATATTCCTTGTCGGTGAGCGTCTGAATCGGGGCGACGGTGATACTGTCACCGGTGTGAACCCCCATCGGATCGAAATTTTCAATGGAGCAAATAATGACGCAATTGTCGGCTTTGTCGCGCATCACTTCCATTTCGTATTCCTTCCAGCCGAGCAAGGATTCCTCAATGAGGACCTCGTTCACGGGTGAAAGTTCAATGCCGCGCTTGGCAATCTCAAGGAACTCCTCGTGATTGTAGCCGATGCCGCCCCCGGTGCCCCCCAGGGTGAACGCCGGACGGACGATCAAGGGGAACCGGCCGATTTTTTCGGCAACGGCGCGGGCCTCATCCATATTATGCGCCACTCCGGAGATGGGAACATCGAGGCCGATCTGCAGCATCAAATCCTTGAAGGCCAGACGATCCTCGCCCTTGTGGATGGCTTCGGGCTTGGCGCCGATCATTTCGACGTCGTGCCGCTGGAGCGCGCCGTTTTTGTGCAGGGCCATGGCGGTGTTCAGGGCGGTCTGGCCGCCGAGCGTCGGGAGCAAAACCAATTTGCCCCGGGCGCCGAGCCTTTGCATTTCGGCTTTTTCGCGCAGGATGATTTTTTCGACGGCCTCGGCCGTGATGGGTTCGAGGTAGGTGCGGTCGGCAAACTCGGGATCAGTCATGATCGTGGCGGGATTCGAGTTGACGAGGACGACGCGGTAGCCTTCCTCCTTGAGGGCTTTGCAGGCTTGCGTGCCGGAGTAATCGAATTCACAGGCCTGACCGATGATGATCGGTCCGGCGCCGATGATGAGGACGCTATGGATGTCGGTGCGCTTGGGCATAAATCGAGACGGCAAGATGAAACACGGATTGCGGGCGCGACGAAAGCAAAATTCCATCCATCCCCGCCTCCGGCCTGTCCGCGCACCGATAAAAACATTGCGTTTTCACTCGATTATTGTAGTATCTTTCTGGCATCAAGGACGCACTCGAGGATTAAAAACCATGACAGATTCGACAGAAAGCTTCTGCCGACACGGCCAAAATATTATGAAGACAAACTTGATACAAATCATCTCCGTGCTTGGTTGCCTCGTATTGATCACCGGCTGCGCATGGCGGCAACCGGGGAAAAACCTCCCGCCGCCCGCGCAAGTGTCCGCGCCCGGGCCCTCGGCCAATGTGGCTTACTTTCCCAGCGGCACGAAGGAAGGCAGCGGTTTATCGGTGGAAAAGACGGCACCGGCGCAGGTTTTAGTCGGCCGGCCTTACGAATATACCTACATGGTCAGCAATATGTCAGATGCCACATTGGACAACGTCGTGGTGATCGACCGCGTCACCAGCGATTTCACGGTGTCGGAATCCGAACCCGCACCCAGCAGCACGGCGGATGGCAAGGCGACTTGGAATTTGGGCGCGCTCGCGCCGAAGGAAAGCAAAACCATCACCGTCAGGGGAAGCAGTGCGGATGAGGGCATCGTTACCACGTGCGGCTGGGCGAGCTACAATCCGGTGCTATGCCAGGACATCCACATCGTGAAGGCGAACATCGCCCTGACCAGGACGGAACCGTCTGATGTTGTGATTTGCGATCCGATTCCGACCACCCTCACGGTCAGGAACATCGGCAGCAGCCCGCTGACGGGCGTGAGAGTCACTGACACCCTGCCGGCGGGAATGAATGCCGGCGGCGAGACCAACCTGACGTTTAATGCGGCCTACCTGGAAGCGGGTGACAGCACCAATTTCCAATATAACGCCACGGCGACCTCGACGGGCGCCCTGGTCAGCAATGCCAAAGTCACTTCGAGCGAAGGCGTGAGTGCCGAAGCCACGGCAACGACGACCGTTCATCAGCCGGTTCTGGCGATTACTTGCAAGGCTACCGACCGGCAATATATCGGCCGCAAATTTGACGTGAGCTACACGGTATCGTCCACGGGTGACGCCCCGTCGGCGGGATCAAAACTTGAGATCACGATTCCGGCCGGTATCGACGTTGCCTTTGCGGGCACCGGCGAAGTCAGCAACGGCAAAATTGATTATGACTTGGGCACGGTGGAAAACAGCACCACGCAAACGGTCACAGCCACCTTCACCAGCGCAACGTCCGGCACCTTTGAATTCGCGGGTTCGGCGGGTGGGAGCTGCGCAGCGGTGGTCACCACCACCTGCGAGACCAAAGTGTTTGGCGTCCCGGCCATCCTGCTGGAAAAGTCGGATAATCCGGATCCGGTGGCGGTCGGCGACACGACCGTCTATACAGTCAAAGTCACCAACCAAGGCACGGCGGATGACTCCAACGTGGCGATCAGCATTGTGGTTGACTCGGAACTGGTGCCGGTGAGCAGCGACCAGCCGACCGCTACGATCAATGGGCAGACCGTGACCTTC
>Ga0207029_10048_pt1 | contig 32198 bp, 45 predicted proteins | sample Alteio_BWMinCont_39_FD_153282 | JGI IMG/M metagenome (GOLD analysis project Ga0207029, IMG submission 153282) | Enriched cells from forest soil in Barre Woods Harvard Forest LTER site, Petersham, Massachusetts, United States -... | ecosystem: Environmental > Terrestrial > Soil > Temperate forest >...
GTTTGGCATTTTAGTGTGCATATTATTTGGCTCCCATGAATCCCCCGCGGCACAGCCTATCCAATCTGCAAAGCCGAACATTTTAATCCTGCTAACCGACGACCTTGGCTATGGCGATTTGAGTTGTTACGGGGCCACGAGAATTCATACACCGAACGTGGACCGGTTGGCTGCTGAAGGAATGCGTTTCACCCAGGCCTATGCTCCTGCTTCAACCTGTACGCCTTCACGCTACGGATTACTGACGGGAAACTACGCTTGGCGGGAGAAAGCGAGGCAAACGACGATCCTGGATGGTGATGCTCCGCTGGCCATTAACCCTGGCAGTTTGACCCTGCCTGAAATGCTTCACCGGGCCGGTTACGTCACCGGCATTGTGGGAAAATGGCATCTCGGTTTGGGTGATGGCCAGAGGCTGGTAGATTTCAACCAGGACATCAAACCCGGTCCATTGGAAGTCGGTTTCGATTACGCCTACATCATTCCGGCTACCGTAGATCGCGTGCCATGTGTCTGGATCCACAACCATAGGATCGTCAGTTTGGACCCGAAAGATCCAATCAGCGTCAGCTACCTCACGAATATTAGTCCCGATCCCACCGGGCTGCAGCGCTCGGATTTGTTGAAAATGCCGGCGGACGCGCAGCATTCCGGAACAATTGTGGACGGTGTCAGTCGCATCGGATACATGAAGGGCGGGCACACGGCGCGCTGGAAGGACGAAGAATTGGCAAAAACTGTGGTGGACCAGTCCATCGCTTTTATTGAAGAACACAAGGACAAGCCTTTTTTCCTCTATGTCGGCATGTTTGAACCGCATGTGCCGCGTACAGCTGAGAGGCGTTTTATAGGAGCAAGCCAGTGTGGACTTCGGGGTGACGTCATCGAGCAGATTGACTGGGAACAGAATGGGCACTGATAACCAGGCCAGCCACGCAACACAACGAGCACCACCTTGCCTTTGGCGGTGAGGTCGTCGAGCCGCACCGATTGGTCGTCAAGCGTATTGAGCGTGAAATCAGGCGCCGAACTTCCGACGCTTGGCGGACTGGCCTCGCTCATCATACCGGACGCCATTTTGTCCATTGGGGCGGTGTTCATGGCAGGCGCCATATTTCCCATTTGTGTTGTGTTGGTGCCATTCATGTTATCTGAACCCATGCCGCCCATTTGATTCGAGTTGGTGGTATTCATGGTATCGTGCGCCATGCCGTCCATCTGCGCGTTCACAACCAGCGGAAAAGCGCAGGTGAAAATGGCGAAGAAGTGTTTGCAGTGATTAATGATCTTTTTGAGTTTCATTTGTCGTTTTATTAATATGATAGTCGCTGCACTTCGGAAAACCTTACGGAGGTTTTGATCACTATCAGCGGAGGTTTTTCTCCGACCGTCAAACTTCAATCATTCATTGCGGACGCAGAACCGGGATTCATTCTCACGCCCGGCAAAGATTTTGTAAGGATTTCGATTCCCCGCACGACATGATCAGCGTGCCAGTCCGATAATTCTTTGGAGGCTGGTGCAATTGGCCGGCGTCCCCTCGCATCTGAGATGCAGAAAGGCTGTCCGGGCAGACAATGAAAAAAATCAAAATACACACAAACAATTAGTGGTAATATATGAAAAACATAACAATCAATGGAATCGTCGGTTGCTTTAGCCTTGGCTTGGTCCTGGTTGGGGCTAAAGCGAAAGCTGATGAGCCTAGCTTCACTTCCGATGCACCCGGTGTCGTTTACACCATGGACAATGCTGCGGGTGCCAATCATGTCCTGATTTTCCGGCAGGATGATCACGGTGCCCTGCAAGCTGCCGGCAGTGTAGCCACTGGCGGGACCGGAACCGGGGCAAATTTGGGTTTGCCGGATCAAAACGCCGTTGTTTTGAGTCATGATGGCAAATGGCTTTTCGTCTGTAACGCCGGGAGTGACGAAATCTCTGTATTCTCAACGGAGCAGGGAGGCCTGCAACTTGTGGACAAGGTCAGTTCAGCCGGCCAAATGCCCTTGAGCCTGGCGCTGCATCATAATCTTCTGTATGTGCTAAACGCAGGCGGACTTGTCGGTGGAAAAGACAATATTACCGGCTTCTTCTTCGTTGACGGCCGACTTTTGCCGTTGCCTGAATCGACGCGCTCACTCAGCGCTGACAACACCGGGCCTGCGGAAGTGGCTTTCACGCGAGACGGAAACAACCTGATTGTGACCGAGCGGCTCACGAATCTGATCGACACCTTTAACGTTGGTGACGATGGCGGGATCATCGGAAACCAGCCCCAGATCTTCAAATCATCCGGGATTGACCCGTTCGGTTTTGCGGTTAGTCGCAAAAATCAGGTCTTTGTTTCGGAGGCAGACCCCGGAGTGACTGGCGCTGCAACGGCGTCTTCTTACTCCATCTCCGATCAAGGCGATCTGAAGGTGATTAGCGCTGCAGTGGCAACACATCAAAGCGGTGCCTGCTGGCTCGCATTGACCCCGGATGATCGCTTTGTCTACACAGCGAATGCCGGCAGCGGTACACTTTCCGGCTTTAGAGTTGGACCTGATGGCAGTCTTAACTTGCTGGGAACGAGTGGTGTCGCTGCAACAATCGGCAGCGGTACTCATCCCGTCGACCTGGCTCCAAGTTCAAATGGCCGGTTTCTGTATTCTCTGGCCAACGGCAACGGCACTCTCGGAGCGTTCCAGATTGCCGAGGACGGCTCGTTAAAATCCCTCGGGTTCGTCAGTGGTATTCCGACGAGCGCTGCCGGTCTGGCGGTACAATAAGGGTGCAAGGTGCTCGATTGGAAAGAACCCACCGGCAGGAATGCCTGCCGGTGGGTTTATGTTCTGTCGAGCCAAGTCAAAATCGGTTTGCCGTATCGAAAAACAAGCACTCTCAATTTGGATAAAATGTAAAAACCCCTAAGGGTTCAATCAAAGTTCAGTTCCATCGGTTTCGGTACAAGTGGTGGAAATGATGCTGGCCAGTTTTCAGGGTCGTCTTGGCGACGCCTGATCTTTCTAATGTAATCTAATTTGTTTCTCGAATAGACCTCGTTACGTTCGCCTCTCAGTGCTGGTTCGCCGCCACCCAAGGCTTTGGTTTCTCATCAAATTAATCATGCCTGCAGTAATCAGTCCGGCAATTGTGCATGAACTTTTTCAAGTTCATCCGTTTTCATCTTTTGATGGTGCAATTAATACACACATTGCGCCCTTGTTGTGAAAATCATCAAGTTGCCCCTGCGTTAAATAGAATCTGCACGGCAAGACGATGTCAACAAATGGACTTTTATTATAACTTGTTGAGATCACAACTTGACCTTTTGCATTCAGTCCTTCGATATGCAAAAGTGCTTTGACTTCACCAGCATTTTTATCGAATACCTTGATTGGCATCAAATCAATCATTTCAGGAGCGAAGTTTGTTGAAAGCCATTGTGGCTCAGAATTCATTTATTCTTCCTTTTTTCGCATCTGACATGATGGAGGCGCGTACGGCGGTCACTGGCCGTTCAACCGGCGGAATCTCCAGCACAGCCATAAACCGCTCTCCGGTGTCATCTGGCCCTTCGCGAGGCGACCAGGCATAAGCCCTTTTGCTTCGCGCCAACAAACCCCCAGATTTCGTCCACTTCGAGGTTCTGGCATCTGAGGTGAGAAGCATGCACAGGGTGGACACTAGGACAATTTATGCACGCGCAGTCAACGCCCAGAATGGGCCGAAGCCGCGGCGTTCGCATGGATGCTGATTCACTAATTCAACGAAGGCCTGCAGGGCTTGATCGGATTCCCGCCATTCTGAAATGGTTGGTGCGGGCATCGCAGACAAGCAAACAGCCGGAATCCGGCCAGCCCTGTTTAAATGTTTAGTCGTGATATCAGGAAGTGATTTTAGATTTTGCATTGACAGGTTTGTCGCTGTCAGAGAAAAATCCTTACGTGGACCATGATTATAAGTTGCCGAATCAAAATTGCAAATCTTTGTAAGGATTTACCCTAAAATCGATACTGATCCTATGTGGAACTCAATCACCGGCAAATTTATGTCCAACATATTTGATAATACCATAGGCGGAAGCGCGAGATGGAGCGCTGACTTGCCGGCCTTTGACCCCACTTCCAACCGGACTGTAAAAAATGGAGATAAAATCGGACAACGTCCGGTGTTTAGCAAAGTTTTCCGCTGGAAACCATCCGATTCGAATGCGCAGCCGCCTGCTTGCGTCCTGTTGGCTGGTACGTTTACCGGGTGGCGCGCAGTGCCATTGATGCGAGAGGCTGTTACAAATACCTGGCAGGTCACGCTTCATGAAATTCCTGGAAATCGTACCCACCGATACATGCTGTTAGTGGATGGCGAACCGGCTCAGGACAAGAACTGTGACGGGCTGGCGGTTCCACAGGGCGCCCAAGAGCAGCAGTTTCAACTACTGACAACCCGGGGACCTCGTATATTCCTTCTCTTCGCGCAAACCAAGTAATAGCGAGATCTGAAACACACGGCCCCAATAAGGTTCAGGCATTTCGTGTAACGGATCAATAACAGCGTCAAGCTCGTCTGTGCGCGTTTCAAAACGATGCTTTATAATCTATCAACTCATTTGTACCGAGCGATCTTACAAACCCAACGTTTGCAGCCGAAGTCATAGCAAAGACGTGTGCTCCTGCCATCGTCACAAACTGGACGGCGAACGTTCCCGTTCCTCTGGCGGCACCTTGAATGTGAACTGATTTCTACTCCGAGGACTGGGAATCGCGCTGATAGGGTTTCTGAGCCTATTTTATAACCTCAGCCAACCCTGAGTTGGTGACGTAACTGGAGAACTGATATGGGCTTTGAGATGCCGGGTGACTGGCCTCTGCGATCATGCTCTCGAAAACCGGGAGGCTGCGGGCGCCGACGAACCGGCGGCGAACATTGCCGTTCGCATCGACAATCACGGTAGTGGGCAGTTCGCCACCGTTGAAACGGCCGCCAACATCATCGTTTTCATCCAACATCACGGCATAGTTAATACCGCGCGAATGTACCGTGCGGATTACCTTGTCGCGAATTTTTCGCAACAAGTCCGCCGCCCGAGGATCTTTCGGGTCAAACTTTTGGCCGTCGTCGTCACCGCCGATATCACCGTCCTCGTCCGGAACCAAATCCAGCGACACGCCCAGGATCACCAGATCGTCCAGGTGTTCGGTTTTTAAGGCGACCAACTCGGGAATTTCACTCATGCAAGCAGTGCACCAGGTCGTCCAAAAGTTGATTAACACAACCTTTCCGCGATAATCGGAAAGTCGAACGAGCCGGCCATCGATGGTGCGGAGTTGAAAATCATCCGTGGGCAAAACCAGCTTCAGGCTAGTAGCTTCCGCCGGCACAGCAAGTTGTGGCGGCTGATACTCACTTTGGTGCTGTCGCCACCACGTCCCGGCTTTCTCTGCCGCAGCCTTGGTCTTGGCCGAACCGTCTGCCGAGAATTCCTGGAGGCCGGTCGTTTTATCTTCCACCAGAACCGTGTCGACGAGCTTAACACCAAAGCTGTCGCCGGACCACTTTTGCAGTAGTTTGGTGCTCATGGCTACCACGCCCAAATCAGGATCATCCAGCAAAGCAGCCGCGAGCGGCGCGCCCACGCTGGGGGAGGCATGCTTGAGGTAGCGCAACCCCATGTACCGCGATTGCGGGTCGGCGTCGCGGAGCAACAACGCGGCTAATGACAACAGGGCGGGGTCATTGCGGGACTGCATGATCGCAAAGGCAAGTTCGCGCACGTCCGTGTCGGGATCGAGGGCGGCCGAAAGCAGCAGTGAATGAAACCTGGTCGGCAGCGATCGTTGGGGAGGAAAGATCCGGCGCAATTCGTCAATGGCCACTTCGCGTTGGATGATTTTGCCAGAATTCCAGGACTTGAGAAGTGCGGCTTGCGGATCGGAGGACTGCTCAATCATGTCCGACACCACTTCAGGCGGCGGCGCTTCGTTCGCCAGGGTCGTGCGATCCCGGATCTCTTCGCGGATCGGCTCGCGAAGAAGCCAGGCGATGCCGACGATTGCCAGGAGCGGCAGAGTGAATTTCCAGGAGGGCATTTTCATTGTGGTCAATGGTGAGCGTTATTCGCGTTCGGTAAACTGGCGCGGCGATCCGGATTTTAATCCGATGTTCTGTTCATAAACGCCAAGTTTGACGGTGCTCGTTTCCCGGCGTCCGCGGAACTCGTTGTTCAAAAGTGCCAGTCGCCGTTGCGCCATTTCGGCCGCGGGCAGGTCGGGAAACCTTTTGATGATGATATTGAGGGTTGACTGCACGACCACAATGTCCGCACCGAGTTCGATTTGAAAGGTCGCCAGCAGATCGAGCCAATGCACCACCTGTTTCGGCTTGTGACCTGGTTCATTGATCAAATGTTCCAACTCCAGTTCAGCCAAATCGAGCCGCATGAGGTCCCGCGCATACAACGTGGCCAGCTTCTCGCGCACCTCCGCGTCACGCGGATGCCATTCGAGATGCTGGACGTACTCTGTCGCCAGCTGTCCCGGCCCATTTTCCTTCGGCTGCAAAAATTGAGTAGAGTCCAGCAATCCGATGTCTTGCACACCTTGCGGAATAACGACCTTTTGCCGGTGCTGCTGCGACAGCAGGATTTTTATTGTCTCATCCAAATGACCCAGCCGTTGTTCAGCCTGTAAGGCCGCCGCGGTACCAGGAAAACGCCCGACAATTTCCTGCAAGGTCACCCGGGCTGAATCTGAGTCCAGCGCCAGGTTCAAATGCCAGTCCGCGAGTTGAATCAGCGCGAGAATAACCATGTTTGACGGGGTCTCCGGCCGGTCGGAAAACTCAGTTAAAGTATAATCGGCGGCTGGCAAATCATTCAGATTCTCGGCCTGAATAGCGGCCAGCAGCATTACTCCCTCAAAGTCGTTCGGGAAACGCTCCAGCTGTTGGCAGACTTCCTGAATCGCTTGCTCATATTGGCCACACTTACGCTTGCTGATGGCGATCGAATAATAAGGTTTTGCCTCCGGCGGTTCGTTGCCTCCTGTAAAAAGCGCCGTCAAGGGATTGGTAATGAAATCAAGAATGGCATGGCGCCAGAGGATGTTGATTCCCAAACCAAGGATCAGCGTGATCATCAGGGCAGACAATGCCGCGCCTCCGCCCTCATTAAAGGCTGGTTTTGCCACCGCAAAGCCCACATAAAATATCAACAACGTCAGCAGACACCTGAAAGCCAGCTTGACCGGGGTTTCAAGGTTGGTTAGAGAACGAAGATATCGCGCGAAGTTCAATTTCATTTCATTCTTTCACCCGGCGGTTTGATCGGTTGCCGCCGGGCTTTTGATTGCTGTGAGCATGAAGGTTTGTCGCTGCAAAAATCGAAACCTTACAGGTAATAAATGTGATGCCAACTCCCACACCATGCCGTCGCCACTTCGCGTCGAGGGAGTAGGATCGCCAGCGGAGGGTCCCCGCCCTTGCCGCCAGGCGTGCGTTCGCGCAAGTTGAAGCACTATTGCATCGATATCAACCGGCAGGTTAAGCGATCATCCCCATGAAGCGCGAACAACAGGGACATTCTCAGAGTCCCCTGTCAATTAAAGCACGAATCTTGTCCTCATCGGTCAACCAGCTTCGTTGTAAGGTTTGATTTCGCCAGCGAACGTGCTGACGGCAGCGAAGTTTAGCGCCACAATGAAGGCGGCGAATAAAGGAATATGTTTAATCATATGTTGTTTGATTCTTTGCTTTATTTCACAGTTTGGCCAATCTTTGGTTCATGCACTCTTCAGAGACGTTTTTCCTCGAATTCCAACCAACGAGAATAGCTTTTGGAAACGAGCGGCATCAGAGCGTGACTACCTGTGTCGCCAGTCCAAGATTGAGCGTGAGCGCACCTGCACGGCTCGCTACAAAGCCGTGGAAACTTACCAGTCACGCGAGACGCGCTGCGTAACTTGAGGGCGAACTTATCAGGAGCCGGACGGCCCCGAGGGTTGAATTCATAAGACAATTGCAATCAATTTCGCTTCAAAACCGTCAGTCCTTGCGGGATTTGAGCGCGCGTTTAATCCGTTCGCGGGCTTCCGGCGGCATGGCTTGTTCCTGACGATGATCGTGTTCATGGCACTGCGCCGCGATCTGCAAAAATTTGATGTGCTCTCCATAACGTACACACCATTTACAAAACGCAAGGTGGAGCCGCAAACCAAGCCATTGCGACGTCGAAAGCGGACGATCAAGCGCATCGGACTGCAGACGGATCGCCTGTTTGCAATTGGGTAAAAGCGCGCGGATAGCCTTAATGAGCCTATTCATGACTAAGGTGGGTCGACAATGATCTCGAATTCTTACAGAAATTCACAATTTTCCAAACCAGTTCGTTTCCAGACAACGCCGCAAAGCCATGCGCCCTCGATGCAGCATTACCCATAAATTGTTCTCTGAAATGTTCAGCAGCGCACATATCTCCTTGGTTTCAAGGCCGTCCACCTCTCGCAGATTGAAAACGGTGGCGACCTTTTCTGGCAGCCTGCCTGCGCAATCATGGTAAGTTTTCCAAAAGCGTTCATTGTCAAGGCTTTCACCATAATTCGGCCAGACCTCGGGACCGAGTTTATGAATCCAAGAGCCCGCGCCACTTCCGTCCGTGACAAAACGGTCGCTTTCTTCGTCGCTGTAAAATTCCAAATCGGTGAATGAAGTTTCACGGTTTCGGCGGCGGAAATCGTCGTAGATTTTGTTTTTTAAAATTCCTACGAGCCAGTATTTTTCCTCGCTGCGGCCGCGAAAGCTTTTTCCCCCTTTAATCGCGGCCAGGAACGTTTCCTGCACTGCATCCTCAGCCTTGTTGGGGTCACGTAACCGGGTCAGGGCATATTTGAAAAGGAAGTTACCGTACAAATCTACCCACTGTTCCGGGTCGGATAGGTCGCGTGGTGTTTTCGCGGCTGCTCGGGGCAAATTGCTGTCGTCTTCCGTTCGTTTCATTACACTTTGTAAATAATGAGTCGCAACGGCAGACGAACCCTGACAAACATTAATTCGTCATTTTTGTAAGGCATTTTTGCCGACGGCGACCAACCTTCTAAATTAGAGGGAACAGATCAATTGGATGGGCTTCCAATTCATTTGTTGCTTGTTTCCGTCCCTGGTTAAGTCCGTGAACGATCACATACTCGATTTCATTGCGTGATTGTTAATGACCACAGATCTAGTAGAAACCAGGTTGGGGCTCTGGTTTTATTTGCCAATTCGGCACCGGATCGCGACGGCGACTGACAAAAAACACAACTCAGAAGGGACAAATATTTGAAACCAACACCCACACATCGTCTGCACCGTAAGCGGGGATTGAAGTTTGTTTTCTGCTTTTGCGGCTTGGGTTTTTTGTTTGCATTGGTTTCCTTGCAGGCATTCCCCGGATTATTTGCCAAATTTGACGACCCGGTGCGACTTGGCGCGTCTGTCCATCTCGTTGTGACGAATGGGTTCACGATTCGTTGGGCGGAAAAGACTGCGATGACCAACCGAGCCGGACTTCATCTCGTTTTTATTCATGGAACGCCCGGCGGCGCGGGTGTCTGGGCGGCTCAATTCAACCCGCCGCTCTCAAACGTGAACCTGTTTGCTTACGACCGTCCGGGTTTTGGCGAGTCAAAGCCCGTTCGCGCTCAGCCGCATTTGCAACAACAAGTGGACGCGCTAATGACCCTGCTGGCCTGCACTACGACCAACCGCGTTTTATTGGTCGGCCACAGCTACGGTTCACCCATTGCGTTGCTGGCTGCCCTGGAACACCCGGAGGAAATTGGCGGCGTGCTATTGATTGGCGGTGATGTGGATCCGTCGGAGGAAAAGCCATGGACTCTGCAATATATTTTTGGCTGGCGAGCAACGTCCTGGCTTGTGCCGCATGCGCTGCGCCAGTGCAACCGCGAATTGCTTACCGTGCGTGCCGACCTGACACAAATGCAAAAGTGCCTCCCTCAACTCGCCGTGCCGGTGGTGATGCTGCACGGCGACCGCGACCCGCAAGTACCTGTGGAAAATGTGGGATGGCTGGAGCAGCAGCTCGCCGCAGTGGGGAAAACCAACCTGTTCGCGAAGATCATCCTCCCCGGGGTGAATCATTTCATACCGTGGGAGCATCCTGCCGAGGTGAAACGAGCCATCCATCAACTGGATGAAATGGTCTCCGGCCGAAAGCTCCTGGCCAAGCCGCACTGATTCGGGGAGGATTGACGGTTTTCCATGTAAGTTTTTGCCCTCGCCGCCGAAGAACAAGCACCATTTAAACTTAACAAACAAAGGCAAATTATGAGAAAAACCAATAAAAAGCCCCGAATCTCGGAAGCCAGCTTTTCGCCGCATGAGCATCTAGCTTGCGAGAAGGAGATTAGGCGGCGGGCTTACGAAATATGGGAGGGGTCGGGTGGTAGCCAGGGAACGGAGCAAAATGCTGAACGAAAGGGTTGCTAATATGTAACCCAGCGAGGCATATTAGTGGCGTTTTATCAAGATCTTCGACCACTCACAATGACTCTGACTCTTCAATTGCGCGTAATTGCTCGCTTATGAAAGGTGAACAGGCTTTCAACTTCACTCCGTGCGACTTCAGACTCACTAGTAGTTTTGATCCTTCCAAATCGGCATAGGTAACTTGGGACAAATCGAGGTTCAATACGCGTCCCACGTTTAAAAACGCTAAGCAGGCCAATTGCAATTCATTTACCCATGGACCGACAATGCGACCTTCGAGCTTGACCGTTAAATCCCGGCCGGAGTTTACAGGTTGTGATATTCTCAACATAAAAATGCAACTAGTGAATTCATGAATCGGGGTGGGGATCTGAAATGTTCTTTGCCGGCTTGCCCCAGCCCTTATTTGGCAGCGCAATCAAGTCGCTTTTGCCACTGCCTTGTCTTCGGCCCGTCTCGGTCGACTTCCGGCGAGGCAAATTCGTTCAGTGCGTGTTTCCGTCGCCTAAAAGATGAGTGCCATGCGTTATAGCTGCACCAGCACGCATAACCGCAGCCACGTGGATGACTTCGGCAAGTTGCTCCTCCGTAGCACCAGCTTCCAGCGCTGTTCTTTTGTGTAACTCAATACAATAAGGACATTGGGTGGTGAGAGCGACCGCGACGGCCATTAATTCCTTGTATTTCTTGGGGATGGCGCCATCGCTAAGGGCTGCATGGTCATATTGCCAGAAAGCGCTGGTGGAATCTTTGGCCAGCATGTCAAGTTTCTTCAACCGATCCAGGTGTTGCATGGAATACATTTTTATCCTTTGGTTCTTTGATTCACGGACATTTGTTCACGATGGGTTGCCAAAGCCCAAAATCGTATCCGGACTTCGGCAACCGTGTTCATCGTGACTCCTCTCCACGCAAAGTCCATGCCACGAAGCTGCAATAAATCAAAATCGTCGGAAACATCAATGTTGCCGGGCACTTTTGTGAGCCACAAAATCCCCGTTCCCCTCCCCCGAAAATTCGTGGCCGCTAAATGTCACGGCCGGCCACGACGAGTCGCGGTTCAGAGTATTGAAATCGCGTTGCGCCATTTGTTTTCAGTGGCGCGGATGTAAGGTCTTGAACTACTTCGCGACTATCTGTCATGAAACATCAAATCAACGCAAGCGTCGGCGCGCCACGAAGTGGGACGCGAATCGAAGTTGCCATCCAACCCGGTCCGTGGCAGCGACCAGAATCCATTGAATTAAAACCGGTCAAGGAGTCCGACCAAAGGGCCTTGTTCGTCCAAAGCTTGATTCATCCTGGGCATGGCGTGCCCTGGTCAGCTTTAAACGATTAAGCGTGGAGCTTCAATGTTTGAGGCTACGGGGCTTTTTTCAAACGTGCTCAAATATGACGACAATTCTTATGTGCTATGCTTTGCAACAGCGTTCTTGGGCAAACATGAACGCTGCGATGACGGCAATCAAGAGGGAAAAACAGCAGATTTCGCTGTTGAAGCTTTACCCTTGGAAAATGACTGGTTTTCAAAGTGAGATCAAATCTTTGTTAAAGCGTTGAGCAACATTCCTCGAAACTTTCCATAATCCATCCAACCGACAAAGGCCATTTCCATGAAACTGGCCTTATCCAGCGTGGTGACCTGGTTCTGCTAGTGATCTTTGTAGGCGGGCTGACGTGGGGTGCGGCAGTGATTGAATGGTAGCCGCCACAGCGGCCTCTGGTTTGTGGACATCTAGGAACCTCTCGTGGTAGGCCAGCTTGCGGTGAAATATTAACTCCCGGACGTCTGCGTTCCATTCAATATTGCAGAAATACCATATCCCTTCGGGCGTGCGCTGCCGTTCAGATGAGTACGAGCCGTCGTACACGGCGCCGGCCACTCCACCAAAAATATTCAGTTTCTCCAGGAGGTGAGTTTCGAGTTTTGCCAGGGCGTAGTCCTGCTCGTCCACCCAGGCACGGCCTGCACCGCGGTTGATCAATCGGTCAATGAGACTGTCGTCCGGGACACGCTGCTTTGGCGGCTTGAAATCAATCACCAGCATCGGACGCCCATCCAATATGTCACGCCCGACAACGGTCAATTGAGCGCGGGCAAGAACATTGGTCACAAGTTCGTCCACGTCAATAAACTGGTCGTCCGCCTCTTTGGCCGTGGATTCGGCAGGACTGTAGGCCGGGATTGGCTGGGCCGCGATTTCCGGGGGCGGGCTGTTTGTGTTGAAACTCTCTTCAATCACGCGGGACCGACCGCTGGAATAGGTGACTTCGGTTATTCGTGAGCGAAAATAGACGTAGTGATGGTTAAAGGCAGATTGGTAGTATGCCTCCTTGCTAATCACCCTGGCGGTGTGCTCGAGCACGGATTCGAGCGAAGGCAGCGATTCTGTCGAGTTGGTTTGCCCCTGAAGCAGAGCAGGAACCGTCAGGCATGCCGTTAGCGCGATAACATGAAACCGGGTCTTTATCCGATGGAATACATTAGATTCAGAGGTTGCACATTTCATTTTGTTAGTTGGGGTTAGGGCAAGGAAACGCTTACCATTTTCCACTTTTTTTGACGGGTTTCTCACAGTTGCCGTTCGCCTTGGGCCAAACCAGCCCCAACGCGAGGAACAATAATGATAATGTTTTCATATGCCAATTAGTCGGGGCAGATTTTAGAACCTTACGAAAGGTTGCAATGTTTATGGGATTTCTTCGGGTGGCAAATCAAACAATCGGCGCAACTCTTCGCGGACCATCCTTGCCTCGGTTACAGAAGCAGCTAGCTGTTCTGCGGACGACCTCAAAGCATTGGCGCGTCCGTCGAAATCGTCGCCGTAGTCGGCCATCCTCTCATCGCGTTCCACTTCGCAGCACGAGCGTGCTCTTTTTGTTATGCTTTTGCCTGTGGCTATGTCGAAAAGCGGTACGAATGTTCACAGCCGTATCATTGGCGATGAATGATGATTTTGCTGCCGCACACATCGCAACAAATCAGCTGGTAAACCCGCCAAGCCGACCCCGCTGAACGCAGGATGCATTGTCACACGACTAATCTTGGTGGGATTTATGAAGCCGACTCCGCCTGATTCCGTGCGAAAAGGAATTACAGGCAAATCCAAAATATGAGCCAAGAACTGGGGTTCGTCCCAAATATTGTCCTGAACCACTGTTTGTAGCTTCAGATTGATCATCCAGTCTCCGATGGTATGGATTTCCAGATATGACGTGATTCCTGCCGTCGTGGGAAAATTCTCTCCGTCTGCACAATCAGCGGTATTTGCGAGCGCTCCGCCACGAAATACCTCTACGCCAGCTTCAACTATATCCAGCCAACCAGGAGGCAAAAGCAATGACGGGGGCTTCGGAGTCTGGGCTACAATCAAGTCAATAGTTCGGCACGAGACGGTGCTGACGCTTCGCTCCGATGCCAGTGTGAGCAAAGGCTGGGTGAAAAGTCGAGGCGTGATTAGCTGGCTTAAAATCTTGTCGATGTTATCTTCGTGGTCCTCATAAAACTGCGTGTGCGATCCATTCTCGGAGCGAATCTCGATAGTCAAATCAATGTTAGTTGTTTTCATTTTATAGTTCTTATTCCTCGTTTAACCACTCGTCATTCACCAAACCAGAGGCCTTTTGGCTTGGTTGTTCCGCATATTTAGCATCGGCGTGGAATCCTGCTTCATACAGAACTCCGATCGGCATTTCGATTCTTATCGCTTTCCATTGTTTTGACATAGTTTTTTCCATCCTAGCTTAGGCTGCAGAATTGCCCACCCGTGACAAACTAATGAGTGATATAAAACCTCAATGTCGGTGTTTGTGATTGTGGGTATTGAAAAGCCGGCCGAAGGCCAGATATGTATGCCAGAAGCTCCATCCCAAAACCCAGCAGACAAGGGCGAAAACCGCCAGAGCATAAAGAGCGATGAATATCATAATATATTATCAGTTGTTAGCCTGATGAATAGTCGCGGCAGGACGCGAAACCTTTCATGTTTTCGGCGAATCAACTTTAATTTGCCGAAACCTGCACGAGCATAATTAATGAAATCAGCCATACTGCCGGCGCAATCGCGGAACGATCAGGCCGATTCTCATCGCCCCCAGCGAATAAAAGAGAACGAAGAAGCCGAGCCAAGACGGCTTTCAGAAGCGTCGAAGGCCGTGAGACACGCGGAAAGTGCTCGCCGATTGGAAGAGCTGAGAAGGCAACTCTGGTTAGTTTTCCCCAATCTTTGGACCGCTGTTGCCTTCGGTCTCTTATCTCATCAGTAACGGCAGTCCGCCGACCGGCACCACGGATGACGCTGTTAAGATCGATCGCCACAAGCTCAAAGAACGAATCAAGATGACACCGCAAAACAGTGAAAGGTTTTGTGCCATGCCACGACTAACTGTTGTAAGCAAACTATAAAAAGTAAGAACTTAAGAAAACAAAAACTATGAAAACAATGAACAAAATCATGATTATGTCGGCGGTTGCGCTGGCGATGGCTGTAATACCTGGTGTCAAAGCAAGCGGGTCTTTGCTTTCGCCTCGTGCGCAGGGCAATCAAATTAAAATTGCCAGCGTCTCGATGGAAACCGAAAGAATAATGCCTGATCAAGGTGTATTGCTGTCACCACGCGCCCGGGGAAACCAAATCGTAAAAGTGGCAGGAATGGACAATGACCCAAACCTTGTAACACTTTACAGTCATTTAACTGTTTCGCCCCGTGCTTTGGCGCAGTATCCTGCGCGAGTCTATCAGACTGCCCCAATCAATTGATCTTGGCAGAGCAAAGGCCGACACAATTCATCGGGCGACAAGTTAACATCTGCCGTCCGAATGGATTTGAAGTGCTACGAATCGTCTGGAAAATGCAAGCATGTTCGCGAAGGCGTGTACGAACTGCTGGTCGAGGCTCCGCGGCCACAGTGTTTCAGAGAACGAGCACCAGCACATGATTGGCGTCGACCGCGTTGTCCATGGTGTAAACGACGCTGTGATCATCAGCTTTGGCCGTCGATCCGATCAAGGCAAGGCCAAGTCCCAGGCCGCCGAACGTTTTTGTGAATACTGAACGATTCATAATTGATTGTCCTACTTTAACTATTTCTTTGCATGTTTCCCCGGACTATTGCCTCACGCACAAGCGCAAGATATTCCGGTGTTCAATGCTGGCAGCCGGGCCCGCTAACCATTGGAGCCAAGCCGCCGCACCCCAACCCGTCGGGCAAAAAACGAAATCCTTACAAAATTAATTATTCAGAGGGTGGCGGGTTGTATAAGCCCGCTGGCAGGCGCGCGCAGTTGTTCCTTTACTTCACGTCAAAGCTTTTGTGACGGCGACTCGGAACATTGAACCATTTTCTGTAAGGTTTTACGGTATTCCCCGACTTAAAGAAGTGATTCCTCGCTATTTTGGTGGAATACCAAGCAAACTTGATGGATTGTTGTCATTGGGTTTCCCAAACCCAACGGGATTGAAGCATCAAGCCCAGGGTTGGCTTGTCGCGCCGGAGCTTTGCGAAGGCGGACGAGAAACGAGCTACCCTGGGTGAGAATCGAGAGGGATCGCAATCCTGGAGGGATTGTATCTATGTTGCAATGGATTTAGATTCAACCCCCTTGGGGTTGTGAAATATTATTGCTATAACCCGGGGTAGGCCCTCAAAGAATCGGGCCAACCCCGGGCTGAATGAGTACAATCCTTTCAGGATTGAAGCGTGGATTTTACAGCGCATCGAGACATAAATCATTTTGATTCCGCTGAAAACGGCGAAGAAGCAAAGAATAAACCAACTAACTGAAATAAGAACATTGGAAATAATATGAACAATAATGTGCAGGTCGGAATCCTGGCGACCTTGAAAGCCAAGCCGGGCAAAGAAGCCGAAGTCGAAGCGTTTTTGAAAAGCGCGTTACCCCTCGCCAATCAAGAAGCAGGCACCATCGTCTGGTACGCCCTCCGTTTGGGGGCTTCCACGTTTGGCATTTTCGATGCCTTTGCCGGGGATGCCGGACGCGATGCCCATCTTTCCGGACCCATTGCCGCGGCGTTGATGGCGAAATGGAAAGATTTGCTGGCCGAACCGCCGAAAATCGAAAAGGTCGACGTTTTGGCTGCAAAACTTAGTGGCTAGCATCCAAAGCTGCTGCGCACGCTCCAGCCCGATTCCGACCTTCCAACCTTCGCCGACCCGATGGCCAGATACAACTGGCAGGCCAGCGAAGGTCGTGCGCGCTTTAGATAATCAGTGTCAAAAGTGAGGACTGACACTTGCCCGGAAACCAAAAGCAAAAAAAGTCATGCCAGAAAAACGAACCGAACTATGGCATGACCCCTTCCATGACCCCTTCCATGACCCCTTCCACGGGCTTCATTCTTAACGATCCAGCGAGGTGTTAGGCCTCTTACATCGCTTCAACTTGATGAAAAGCTCAATAAGAGTAGCCCAAAACACCCCAGTCAAAATCCAAACTGGGATGATGAAAAAATCCGGAGGGCCTCCATGCCAAATAAAAGCTGCAGCGATGAAAGGCCATGCAATCACATCCCAGATAACGGATATAAATAAATGCGGCTGGGTGTCATCTAGGAATCCAAGTGCGAGAAAAAACAGACCGAAAACCAAGGCCATTGTGAAAATTGTAAAACCAATAAATCTAATCGCTGGCACGTTCGGCGACTTGTCCGATTGCTTGTCCCACCTGCGAATGGTCTCAAAAAACATTCGCACTTGCTTTTGACGTGCCAATTTGTCTAAAAGTGGCTCCATATATAATAGTTCAACGACCCCAGAGCTGAGCCGCGCCGGACCGGAAACTCAGGACGACCTGCGGCTTCTCGATAAACCGGGACGCCCAAACGGCGACGGCTCTGGCGATTTGGTTAGGTACCTGCTCGTTTTTCATAATCCCTCCACAGAGTTTTGAACAAATCCCACTCTGCTTTCTCTCCTGTGGCGCGCTCTCGAATAAGTTTAAACCACTGGGACGCTCCTGGATCATCCGGAGCCAGTGTATCTATAATGTATTGTTGAAATGCGACGGGAATGGCACAACGCTTGCATTCAACCGCCGTAGCGTAACCAATATCAAAAGCTACAACATCTCGAAGGTAGCCGTCACGATTGCCAAAATACAAGGCAGGCTTCTCAACGATTATCCGGAATAATGGGTTTGTGTCCATGTCGGTCAATGCACCTGTTATTCAGCTTTTGCCGGATAATATATTGAAACCGACGTTTCGGCAAATCCAAAAGTTGTAAACCGTTCAAAATCAACCATTCTATTCCTGATTCAGCGATTGCCGGATAGTATATCATAATCGAGGCCTACTCACCCACCACATCACCGCCGCCCGCCTCCCCTGCGCGGCGTCTACGGTTGCCGATATCAATGACTGATACTTTTCAGAACCGAAGGATCTGAACAGAGAACGGAGGGCACAGAGCAGAGATATGAACCCCTTTCCAACGTGGACGAGGTGGACGAGGTCAATGGTTATGCATGGTTCGCGGCGGAAACGGTGCGAATTCTGGCTGATTATTTGTGCCAGAATTCACTGACCCGGCAGATTCGAAGTGCGTGGTGCTGGTGAATTCGTTTTTTTATGAAATTACTTTCCTTTTTCCGCGACCAGCTTTGGCCAGGTGGCAATTGCAGTGGCGAGGTTGTCTTTTTGGTTTTTATTGAAAGCATCGCGAACGCCCGGGCTGTGCTGTAACAGCAAATGACCGTCAACGACTTGAAACGCGTCCACCTCAATCGAGGCGAGATGCCCTTTGGCAACTCCGAAAGCACAGTAACCTCCAAAAGCTGGTTCGTATTTGCCAGGATGCGCGTCGAACAACGCTTTGTGTTCCGCGGTGGCAAAGCGATAAACACCGCCGTGATAAGTACTCTGGAAATCGGCTGTTCCTTTGACCGGCTTGTTGTCGGTAAAAAAAGCAACGGGGTCGTAGCCTTGCAGCGCGACACCGGTTTTATCTGTGTTGACCAATGTTTTGTCTTCCGCGAAGACTGGCAGCGCCAGAACCGCAACCGCTAACAAAAGGAGAATCTGTTTCATATATGATGGTTTGTCGTAAATAAAATGAAGACCTTACAATGTTTTCAGACGAAACAAGCCAATCGCCGCCGGGCCCGGGCCGCTTCGTTAATGGCAAATTGGAAAGATTTGTTGGCCGAACCGCCAAAAATCGAAAAAGTCGACGTTTTGGCTGCAAAACTTAGTGACTAGCATCCAAAGCTGCTGCGCACACTCCAGTCCGATTCCGAATTTCGCCTCTCAGCTACTGCCGAAAATGATTTGCCGTTATCAATGACTGATGCTTTTCAGAACCGAAGGATTTGAACAGGAGAGAACGGAGGGCACAGAGCAGAAATATTACAATATCAAGAACTGACCCCGGGGTTTTGGCTCTGGTTTGCGCCATGAAACGCCGTGGCAATCCGCGAGGTTTCGCGGCCACAGGCCCATGCTAAACGAGCTCGATATTATCCCGCGACAAAAAATGTCCATTATTATTGGCTTTTTCTTCCATTTCTCAAGTTTCTGGTTTCGTGGCATATGCCCTGCAATTGAGTTGGTCACTATGAATGTGACTGGACAAACAAATTCAAATACCGGCGACAACACCGGACTATCAAGCGATTGGGTTGAAGCTCATGTTGACTATCTTTTTAATTTTGCCGTCGGCCAGGTGCGTGATCCGGGGGTCGCCGAAGAACTGGTTCAGGAAACCTTTCTCGCCGTCCTCAAATCAAAGAATAATTATTCCGGCCGTTCGTCGGAACGGACATGGCTCGTCGGAATTTTACGTCACAAAATTTACGACTATTTGCGTAAAACCTGCCGCGAACGGGCCGTCCGAGTGGAACCGCTACCGGCGAACGACGAGCAATCATTGGATGAGTCCGTACTGTGGCTACATGACGTTGCCACCGAGTGCCAGTCGCCCAGCCGCCGGATGGAATTGGGTGAATTTCGTGACAATTTGGAAATCGCCCTCGGCAAATTGCCGCCGCGCGTTGCCCAAGTGTTTCAGCTTTACGCCATCGAAGAACGTTCCAACCGCGAGGTGTGCGAACGGCTTGAGATTTCCGAAAGCAATCTGTGGGTAATGCTGCATCGTGCACGGCATCAACTGCGCGAGCATTTAAGCGATTGGTGGTATCGCGAACGCTAAACTTTTAATCCGCCGCCTCAAAATCCCATGCTAATAATCTCTCAAATCGAATCGGTTAATCAAGAGGTCACCCTGAGACTCGAAGGCCGAATGGTCGGGCCTTGGGTTCGCGAAGCGCGCGAAACTTGCGGAAAGCTTTTAAAAAAAGGCCGGATGATAAAACTAGACCTGACGGAAGTTTTATTTGTGGATCAGGAAGGCATAAAGTTCTTAAAAAAGCTCATTTCCCGCGATGTCACCCTGGCTGGCTGCTCATTGTTCGTCAAGGAACAATTGAGGTCGGCAAAGGACGAGTGATCCGCATTTCACGAAAACCGACCAAACTGCCCAGAGATTTTAAAATCCTCCAAGAGACCTCTGCAAATCATTCCGCCGACCGTAGCATCGACTCAGGAGAGCGCCGCAAACACCTGAAAATTGAAGAATGCGGCTTTCTGCCGAAAGCCGCTACGCCAGTTTTGCAGAGATCTCTCTAAGGGTTTGGCCTGGCAGTCGTTTTGTGGCGTTTGATGCCGAGTTTTTGCATTCGGCTGCGAAGCGTGCTTGGATTCATTTCCAGGATTTTGGCCGCTCCGCGCTCGCCTTCGATCATCCAATTTGTCTGGTTCAATACGCACTCGATGTGCCGCCGCTCAACGTCATCCAGCGAAGCGCCCTTACTGATTTCAGCTTTTTGATTTTCGCCAGCCGGTTTTGACTCACCGATCTGCCCGTGCCGAACGACGTTGCGTGAGGGTGTATGCGATTCTCCACCAAGGACCAGCATATTGCCCGGGGACAAAATCACCGCGCGTTCAATAATGTTCTGCAATTCCCGGACGTTCCCCGGCCACGAATAATTTGTCAGCCAGTCCATGGCTTGCTCGCTTACTGAGCTGATTGACCGACCGAGTCTTTTGGCACACTTCTGCACGAAGAACATGGCAAGCAAGGGGATATCGCCCGCGCGTTCGCGCAAAGCCGGAAGGCGCAAGGGCACCACGTTGAGCCGGTAAAACAAATCCGCGCGAAATTTTCCAGCGCGCACCAATTCCTCCAAATCGCGGTTGGTCGCGGCGACGATCCGAACGTTGACCTTGATCGTCTTGCTGCTGCCAATCGGTTCAAATTCCTGCTCCTGCAAGACACGCAATAATTTTACCTGCGTGTCCGGCGGCAGTTCGCTGACTTCATCGAGAAAGATGGTGCCGCCATCCGCAAGTTTAAAGCGGCCTTCACGATTGGCGATGGCGCCGGTGAAAGCACCCCGGACATGCCCGAACAATTCGCTTTCGACCAGCCCGGCTGAAATCGCGCCGCAATTCACTTTCACCAGGGCACGGTTTTTTCGAGGACTGCGATCGTGAATCGCGCGCGCGACCAGCTCCTTTCCTGTACCTGTCTCACCGAGAATAAGAACGGTGGAATCGATTTTGGCAATTTGATCCACCTGCCGCAGCACTTCCAGCAAGGCATGGCTGCTCCCGACGATTTCAGTAAAATTATGTTCGCTCCGGATTTCCTCCTGCAGATAGGCGTTCTGGGCTTCGAGCCGGGCTTTTTCGCGTTCCATCAACACGCGTTCGGTGATATCCAGAAACATTGTACGAGTGTAAGTGCCGCCGGGGTCAGGCCGCGACCACCACTGAATCCATAGTGGTTTGCCGTTGTCGTGACGGCGTAATTCAAGCACCAAACCGCTAGTGTCCGTACCGCGTCCAACGGACTCAAACGCCAGCCGCATCCGGCGCTGCGCCTCGGGCGTATCCGGCACGAAGTCTTTACCCGAAGCCGTTGCCACATCTTCCGGCTTGAGGCCAAGAATTTTCAGCGCCGCGCGGTTGGCGCGGATGAACTTGGAATCAAGGCCCTCGTGAACGTAGGCAATCGGTGCCTCCTCGAACAAATCCCGAAAACGCTCGTCGCTTTCGTCCTTCCGACGCTTTAAATCTTCGAACGCGCGTTCGCGTTCCAACTCCACGGCAGCGCGTGCGGCAAAAGTTTCAAGCACTGCCAAGGCCAACGGATCAGCCGGCATGGGCTTGTCGTCGAACATGACCAGATGGCCGATAACGCGCCCGGATGAACCACGTAACGGCACGCCCAAATAACTTACCGTGCCCAGGTCAATCATGCCCCGATCTTCAGGGAAGGCCTCCGCGAGCCGGTCAGGGACATGGCAGACACGCCCCTGGGCCACTTCCATACACGGCGTGCCAGGCAAATCATATTCAAAAGAATCACCGAAACTGTTGTCCTGAAAAAATGCCAGCGAGCGAGCCCGAAGATTAGGCAAACATTCGGCGATAAAAGCAAAACGCACGTGAAGTCCACCGGCAAGATGCTTGACGAGCAACCGAAAAAATTCCGTGCCGGTCACTGCCGCCGTACCTTGAATAATGGCGCGCAGCAACTCCTCAGCACGCGCAGGTGAAGTCTCAACACACTCATCAGACTGCGCTGCCACCGACCGCTTCGCTTCTCCAGGTTTCATCAACAGACGCGGGCGTTGTAACGCAACGCTCACGCGAAATGTAATCAATCCCGAGGGCAGCAACAAGGACAGACGTTTGACGACATTTTGAGGGGGCGCAGCTTGACACTGCCCCAGGGAAATGGGGGGGGTTGACAGGATGATCCGCCGTCGCCCTTTGGGCTTTGGCGGACAGGCAGGGTGGACGAAGAATGACGGGGCAAAGCGATAGTTTTTTCACGGGGGAGGTGTCAGGATGCGCCATTTTGAGGAGAAAAAGCTGATTTAGATATTCCTGGCACAGCCCATATTGATGGCACTGCTGGTGACCTGGAATCAAAGATGTGGCTGGCCCGTCTCCGGATTTCGGCCAGTTCAAAAAGTATTTTGGACGGCTGTAAGGTTTTGATGCCGGCGGCGACCAAGTTTCAGTGACTAATTGTTCATCAGGTTCCATGATATTTATTACGGCAGATAGAAGTTAGCAGGCACATTTCAGGCAATGGATATTATCAAAAACACCCGTGAATCGGTCCGGCTGCTGGTCAGTTCGGCGGCCAGCTATTCCTCACGGCTGGCGCGGAACGTCGAAGAAATCCATGCCGCGCAAACCTTGCGCTTTGAAGTTTTCAACCTCGAACTTAACGAAGGTTTGGCGCAATCCTATGCCCGCGGTTTCGACGAAGATCCGTTTGACGCGGTCTGCGATCATCTGATTGTCGAACATCTGCCGTCGCAACAAATCGTGGGAACTTATCGTTTGCAAACCGGCGTGAAAGCTCAAAAGAATCTCGGCTATTACTGCGCCTTGGAATTTGAGTTTGACGTTTTTGAGCCGTTGCGTAGGGAGATGGTTGAATTGGGGCGCGCATGTGTCCATCGGCAGCATCGCAATCTTGTCGTGCTTGGAATGTTGTGGAAAGGCATCGCCGACTACGCCCGCCAGCACAGCGCACGCTATCTGTTCGGGTGCAGTTCCCTCACGACTCAAGATGCCGCGGTCGGCGCGTCAGCCTATGCTGACTTGTGCCGAAAACATTTGGTTGAGCCAGCATGGCGGACGCGTGCTGTACCGGCTTACGAATGCCCGCTAAGCCAGCTTGCGGCCGAGCCGACACCGATCCCAAAGCTACTTCGCGCCTATCTAAGCATTGGCGCCAAAATTTGTGGCCCTCCAGCGCTGGATCGCCAGTTCAAGACCATTGATTTTTTGACATTTGTCGATTTGAATGCGCTGTCACCCCTGGCGCGGCAACGGTTTTTAAGCTGATTTTACTTATCAATGTGATCCGCCACAAAAGGCGCTCGATTCCGACCTCCGCCTTTCAGCTCCTGCCAAAAATGATTTGCCGATATCAATGACTGATGCTTTTCAGAATCGAAGGATTTGAACAGGAGATAACGGTGGGCAAAGAGCAGAAATATTCGTTGGGATTGGGAAACCAAACGACAACAACTCATCAAGATCGCTTGGTATTCCACGGAAAATAGCGAGGAACCGGACAAAGGATATTTCTGATTGTTCATTGGCCCTTGGCTTTTTGTTCATTTCCTGAATCTGTTTTTCCACGATGCGAATGGCCTTGTGCATGCAAATGCTTTCACGAAGATGCCGCTCCTGACGGAGCTGGAATTTCTTTGGGAACGGGTTTTCTACAAATATATCGCGCCGACGGCGATGGGCTTCACCTCAAAGCCCCCTGGAAAATGCGGGTTTGCGACGCAGGAACGGCAGAAAATCAGAGTTGTCTTCGGTGAAATGCAAGGCGTGTGGGGCGCATCTTGCACTGCCCCGGGGGGATTGGGGGGGGTGACAGGATGATCCGCCGTCGCCCGTTGGGCTATGGCGGACAGGCAGGGTGGACGGAGAATAACCGGGCAAAACGAAAGCTTTTTCACGGGGGCGGTGTCAGGATGCGCCCTGACGTGTGTACCTGCACCTTTTGTTTTCCCGGTCGCTGGAGCGATTTTCGTTTGGGCCGCCCTCAGGGCTTGGGTGGTCGGCCTTACCAAGACCCAGGCCGATAGCCTGGGCTGGAGCTGAATCGCGCCGTTGGCGCTAGCGCCAAAAGCCTTGTCGCTTGGACTTTTAGAGCGAAATGAAACGCGCAGAAGGAAAACTGATTCGAGATCAAAAAAGATGTGGGTAATGACAAGAAGCGAGGCGGTGCATCAGCGGGCGTGGGGCAGGCGTTGGATGCTGTGAGAGGTTTTCATGATGCGGGTTCCGCGATCTTCGCGTGTGTCCCTGGATTTGGAGAAAATGTTGTCCCGTTTTGGCGGCTGGGGACTTTCAGAGGCTTTGGCGGGGCGAGGTTGGTGCACTGCTTTCGGGTAAACCGGCGTTTGGAGGCTGGCGGCAAATTTACTGATGATAGGTTTCATAATACTTGTTATCTCTTATTCCCGCTCCATTCCTGTGGCTGTATTGCGGAGCCGGGTCAATTCGATGAAGGGTCGTTTGCCGCAACACCTTGGTTTTCGTGCCACTGGTTGGCCGGATCCTCCAGCGTCTTGATCTGTTCCGGCGTGAGTATCGGCTTGATTTTTACGACCGCGGCATCGCGAGAGGGCTGCAGGCCTGCCCAAACACCCTGCAACTTTTTGCGGGCGGCCTGAATTTGCCCCGCATCCCGCGCTTCGCGCGCCCGGCGATCCGCCTCGAGCGCGGCATCAATCCGCGGTTGGTTGGCGGTCTGGTATTGCGAGCTGGTGTCGGCAAAATCATCCTCAATTGGTTTCAGCTCAGCCTTCTGGCCGCTGGTCAGCTGCATTTTTTCCTTCAACCCAGGCGGCAGGAGGCCACGTTCGCCTTGGGACCGGTCATTTTCCGGGGTGACCTGACACTTCACGCTCAGGATGAGAGGTGGCGAAAGCGTGTTGGTGGTGTTGCTCTGTGCCAGCAGGGTTAATGTGGCCACCAAGAGCGAACTTGGGAGGGCAAAACGGATGAAAGTTTTTTTCATGGCGCCAGGATGCTTTCGACGGGTTTCTTGGAATTGCCCGATTCCGGCGGCGTGGAGCCGTTCAGCCACGCCGGACTGCGCTCGACGGCATCGGTGCTCAGTTTTACATGCACCTTGGAGGAGTCATAACTAATCTCCGCCACCTGACCCGCCGGTATCCGCACTTCCTTGCCGGTGAAGCGATGGCCGACCTTGATGACGAGTTCGCCGATCGCCCAGCTTTTATCGTCCACCAAAAAATCGCTAATATGGCCGACGATCCCGTCGGTGGCCTGAAGATGATAACCGGTGACGGCCAGAGTGCTGCGCAGATGTGCGTCCGCGCGGACGGGTTTGGGGCCACTCGCAGCGGGTGGCTGAGCCGGGTCGAATTTGGGCGGCAGTTCCAAAACGGGAAGACTGCGTGTGCCACCCCACAAGCCGTCGCCTTCCCAATAATACGGCCAGCCATAATAGCGGTGATACAGTTCCTCATATTGGCGCGACACGGGCTTGTGAGTCGCAATGGAAGGGCTGTTCTTGATCTGTTCCCGGGTCAGGTTCACGCCCAGGAGTTTATCGTCGTGATGGAGACCGTTAAAAGCATGCGGCGAGAGGAGCACCTGCCGGCCGGGCAGCCAGTTACCAGTATCGGCGACGAGATAACGCACGGCCCAGCTCTGGTCGTTGAAATAAAAATCCTTCACGTGGCCGAGGTCGCCGTCCGACGCTGCCAGTTTGATTCCGTAGAGATGTTTGACGCTTTGTAACATAGATCATTTATCTTTCGTTGAGTTGGTTAAACGGTTGTCGTCAAATTCGACCCAGCACGAGCAGGATAATCAGAATCGCCACCACCAGACCGAGACCACTGCTGGGGTAGTAACCCCACGTCCGGCTGTGCGGCCAATGCGGCAATGCGCCGAGCATCATGAGTATGAGGACGATCAATAAAACGGTGGCTAACATAAAATTCCTTTCAGCGTTTGATTGTGGTTTGCCGGGTCATTGTCCGTTGTGGTCTTGATGATGGTTGTCTTTCTGGTTTTGACCCTGGTTCCCCCCGGACGGTTTCCAGTTCTTCGGGTATTGTTTGACCACCGTTGCGTGGTGTTCGGCCGGGGAGTCATGAAAGCTCATCTTCACGGATGGGGAAGCCACCAGGACGCTCTCCGAGACCTCGCGCGGCGCCGACCGCGCCACCCAGGCGTTGCCATCGCGGTAGGCGTATTGGTGCCGGCTGACGCTGTAATAACATTCATACTGTGGGTAATAAACATAATCGTCCTGCACGGCGAAGGTTTCCGGCTGCGCGTAAACTCCCACGCTCGGACCCTCCACATAGCCTACACATCCGGTGAGAACGGCTAAAACCGCCATGCATAAGCCGAACCGAACGATGTTGGTTTGGAAAGGATTCAACTTGGTATTCATTACTTAAAAGTAGCCTGACTCGCCGCCAGTGGGTATGGGGTGTAACCCCACTGGTAGAATCACGGTTCAACCTGGCGGTCAGCCATTTCATTTTTATGATGGTGTGAGCGGACTTGCGACCAGAATGATCCCAACCATCCCGCACCTTTCAGAATGGTTTGCCACCAGGGAGTCTTTTCCGCGGTGGGCGCCGATTTATGGCGGCGAAGAAAGGACACCGCGGAAACCAGCGCCACGGCGGCGGACGCAAGGCGACCCACGGTTTTCGCCCGGTGGGTGAGCGCGTGGACCTCGCCCGCCAAGTTCTCCCAGTCCGAAATCAATTGCGCCCGGTTGAGTTCACTTTCGGCGATCAACAGTTGCTTCCGGGATTCGAGGTCCTTCATGCGAGGATTTTTCCCAGGCTTTCGCGGTCCTTGCGAATTTGGTCGAGTGAGGCGGGCAAGGTCTGCCAGTTTCTCATCAGTCCGATGAGCCGGCGATGGAGGCAAAACCCGGCCGCCGCGTAAACGGCGGTCAAGGTCAGCAACACGGCGACGGGCGACCAGGCCCAGAGCAACTCCACGATGGTCGCCGTAAACGTCAGGCCGGCGAGCAGGCCAAAGGTGGCCACGCCCAGCGCCAACAGCAAGGCGTGCAGGAGATGCTCGCGCTCCTCCTGCACTTCCACCGTCAGCAATTCGACCCGGTTTTCTCCGATGGTCGCCAAACGCAGCGCGAACTGCTTGGCCGTCGCGCTGAGTCGGGCGAAACTGGCGGTGGTGGATTCCATACGTGAATCAATCGCCGTTCCGTGAGCAGCGACGGCTGAGCAGATAGCCGACCAGCACTCCCACACCGACGCCAATGGCAATCGACTGATAGGGATTCTCGCGGACCGTTTGGTCGGCGACCTTTGCGCCGGCGACGGCTTTGTCGCGGACGGTGCCGGCGATTTCCCTGGCGCGTTCGAGCGCGGCAGCGAGTCTTTTGCGAGCCTCGCCGACTTTTTCCCCCGCCACATCGGCGGTGGCGGCCATCAACGCGCGGGCGTCGTGAGCCAATTGTCCAATATCTTCAGTAACGGCTTGTGTTTCTTTGTTCATAGTTTCGTGTTTTTTTGATCGGTTTCTTTTTTTAACGGCAAATGTTCTGCGTCGTACAGATGGGCCGCTTCCGGTGAACTGGCCACGTGCAAAATTGAATTTCTGCCGCCAAAGGGATTGGCCACGGATTCCGTGGCCCGAGGATCGGGGATCCATTTACCGTCCACCACGAGGCAATACTCGTAAGTGCCGGGCGCGAGTGACGTTTCCTTCCACCAATTGCCGGCGCCGGAGGAATGGAGGGATTTGGTCTCGGGTTTCCAGTGGTTAAACGTTCCGGCCAGGCAAACGGCGGAGGCGGTCGGATGCGTGAACTCAAAGCGAACGGGCACCAGCGGGATGCCCGCATTCAGGTTGTTATTGTGATTGTGTTTCATGTTGGTAATTCATTGGGCGGTTGTGCTTTTAATGTTTCAAAATATTCCGCCTCATGAGCCAATTTACGCAGCGACGTTGGAGGACTGCCATGGGGTGTTCACCCCATCTGCCCGGCCTTCAATTTGATTTCTAAAAGTGGAAAGCGGCGCCAACGGATTTAAGACTGGCGAGGTCTAATGGACCGTCGGAACGCGAATGTCTCCTGAGTGGCCAATGACTCCAAAGACGGATAACAGCCAGACCACGACGCAGATCACGACGACAACGTTCAGGATTTGTTTGATCTTTCCGTCCATCGGCATGTAGGAATTGATGAGCCAAAGGATTACCCCGACGACAATCAGCGTTATGACGACAGGAATCAGTGGCATAGGGCGCCTTTGGCAGGGATGGTTCGGCTTTGGTTCATGCCATCAAGTTAAGCCCGACCCAGGCATGCCACCATGGGGTGTTACCCTACCGGGGATTCGAGAATTATCTTTTGCCGGACTACCGCACGATGACCACGGCCGGACGCACCACGAGAATGGGCGGGCCGATGACGACTTCGTCATGATCATGATGCCGGTATCCCTCGTGCCCATGTCCTTCTTCGGAAACCAGACAGCCGGTGGTGCCGAGGAGGGAGAGAAGGCCGGTTAACAACAAGAATTTTTTCATTTTAAGGATCATGTACCAGAGAACCTACGAGATGGATGGTGGGTTCTCCATGGGGTGTTACCCGATGGGCCGGGAGTTGGTGACACCGGAGTCGTGCCTCCGCGGGACAAGACTCGGTTCACACGAAGGCACGAAGACACGAAATGAAACGCGCAGAAGGAAAACTCATTCGAGATCAAAAAAGATGTGGCTAATGACAAGGGTTGCGAGGAACGAAATACCCGGCTTATTTAACTGGCACTTGCGGCGGGCGCATTGGTGTCAGGGCGGCCAGAATGGCTTTTTGCACGATCGGATTGGAAAGATTTCCCAAGTGTCCCCCCTTTTTGAAAACCGTCAATTGTTCCGGCGTGAACGTGTTGTGAAGCCAGGTCAAGTCTTCGTCTTCCAGCAGAAAGTCGTTTTGGTTGTCGATGACGCGGATGTCCGGGTTGGCGCGCAGTCCGGTTTCGTAGGTGCGAAGATCCCCCGCTTGTTCCAGGGCGGCGGTGGGCGAGCTCAAACCACGAGTGGAATAGTAAGGAACCACAAATTTCTGAAAATAATCCTGGTAGGAATAATTCAGGATTTCCTGATATACCGGCTCGCGCCGCATACCCCAAATTGGATGATGCAACACGCCCTGATTGTTCCGCCGCTGACTGCTGTAAATAATGTCGCGCAGCACGAGACGAAAATTCAGGCCGATGAGAAACTTGGATTCAATGGCGTCGAAGGGCAGCGAAGTTTGCGGGGTGAGGGTGCTCTGGCTCAGGGCGGCCACTTTCAAAAACGTATTTTCCAGGTCGTCAGTCCGTTCCGCGACGGGCCAGCCGAGCGGCGCCCGGTAAAATTCATCCAGCTTGGCAACCCCGTGGAGCATTCGCACCGGGGTATTGATGGCCACGTAGCGGTCGAATTTTAACCATGGCAACTGGTTGGTCGGTTGGGTGGCGGCGATATATAATGACTCCAGCGCGCCCATGGAATAACCCATCAATGCCTTGTTACCCAAACGGTGCGGGTAAAGCCTGGTCAATCGGCGGTCAATCTCGGTTAGCGCGGCGTACAAGTCATGGCCATCCACCGGAAGATAGGCCGGCAGCGCGGCGGTCGAGGCGTGTTCCATGAACTCGGCATTGAACGGGCTGCTCACGACCACGGCAGAAAAGCCATTTTTGTAGACCAACTCCGCCAGCGCGAGCGAAGGCTGCGCCAGCCGATGGCCGCCCAAGCCGGGGATGATGTAAACCACGTTCGCCGATCCCGGTTGCAGCCAGTAGGTGAATTTCAATTTTTTCCCGGTCGCCGGAATCCGGACCGACCGGGTGGTGGCGTGACTGGGGAATTCCGGATCCTTGAACGTGAAAAAAACGGATTCGAGGGTTTCCAGCGAAGATTCGTCTTGTTTTCCCTTTACCTGAAAATTCGCCACCCGGTTGGCGCGGGCAAACGTCCAGGCATATTGAACCTCGGAATAGGGATCCATTTCCGCCTGACTGAACCGCACATACTCGCCCACGCTGTCTGACAGGTTGTTATACATCTCCGCGTAGGCAAAATAGGTGTATGGCCCCATATAGGTGAGCGGGTCATCTGCCACCAATTTGTACGGCGCGATGTAGAGCAATGGATTGGCCGCCGTGTCCGCCGCCAGACCGACGGTATCGCGCTCGTTGCTGGGCCCAAAAATCGGCAGCATGATGAAGCACTGCGGATGCCAGCCCCACTGGCCAAACGTCTGGCCGAAATCAGCGTCTGATTTTGGAATTTTCCATTTCGTGCCCACGTCAAAGTACCCGACGATGCCAACGGTGGTGTTGCAAGCGAACCGATAGGTTTCATCCCGCGCGCCGCCCCATTTGCCCTGGAGCAGATTGTTGATCAAACGCCCGGGGTAAGTGAGATTCTTGCCAATATTGCTAATGCCGGTGCGGACTGGCTTCGGAATGACGAACCGATAAACGCGGCTGGTTGGCAGGATGACCTCGGTCATCAGACCCACATTGAAATCCCACATCACCCGGTTGAATGGCTCGATTGGATCGGGCACTGACTTGGGAAGAACCACGATGTCGTTTACGGGCGGTTTGACCACTCCGACAGCTGGCTGCTGCCCGAAGAGAATCAGGGGACAGCCCAACAGCAGGCCCACAACAACTTTACTTTTCAAAACCGCCGCCTTTCTGGTTCTGTTCCGATCGACTTCCGGATTTGGGCTTCCCATGCAAACTGGCGATAAGCGTCTGGCCGGCAAGCGTGATTCCTTTTTTCGTTGAAGGCTACGATGACCGGATTGAACTGACAAAACCGGATACTAATGCCGATGCATGCGCCTTCAATCCAAAGGATTGGGATACCGGCTATTGGCGGCAATGGCGGTGAGGCACGGGTTGGCCGCGGGCGGGGGAGGGGCACGGGTTCTCTCATGGAGTGAAAAGAACACAAAAGCCGGACGGGCGACATGGGGTGTTTACCCCGCTTGTGCGCTCACGGCTGAAGACGATTGTCCTGCGGCTGAACCAGCCAATTGGCAGGCGGCGCCGTCTCTCCCAAACAGGCATTGGTCTCTTGGAGGACTTCTTTCACCGAGGCCAGCAGTTCATGGAAGGTGTAAGGTTTGAGCAGGACCTTGGCCGGTTGCAGCGGGTTGAAGCGGGTAATGTGTTCAGCAGGAGAGCTTCCCGTGGCCATGATGACCGGCAGAGCCAACCGGGCAACATGGAGTTTCATGATCAACTCAATGCCGGTCATTCGCGGCATATGATTGTCCGTAACCACGAGATCGTAGTTGCGCCGTTGCAATGCCTCCCAGGCGGCGGCACCATCCTCCGCTGTGTCCACCTGGTAACCGGAGTAAGTCAACACTTCGGAATTGACCCGGCGGATGGCGGCATCGTCTTCCACCACCAGAATGCGCTGGCGGAGATTGGGTTTGCGGCCAGACGGTGGATTGACCGGCTCTGCGCTCGAGCAAGCGGTATTAGTTGTCATGGCCCTATTTTATCGACAGAAGATTTGCCCGCCATGGGGTCTTCACCGGAGATGACCTTGGCAAGCCAACGGCCAATGCATTGTGGTTGAAACGGGGGGATGTCCGCGGTTTCCCGATTCAATGTTTTTGGACTAATGCCCCTTCTGTCAGGTTGCCGGAGGATGATATTTCAGGTGTTCCTTCACCACCGGGATAATCCCATCCACATCTTCCTTGATCTTTCTCTTCTGCGGATGCCCTCTGGAATCACCCCAATCGTCCGAATAATCGCGGTTCCGCGGGAAAATCAAACCGCTAATCAGGACCAGGGCAAGATCAGCCAAAATGCGGGGGAGAGTTTTCATGGGTTGCTCCTTTGTGAAGGTTCTCAGTCAGCTTCCTTTGCGAGCGAAGCGCTGCACTGCAAGATGCCTCCGCCCACGAATAGGAAATATTTTTCATGGTAAATAAAGTGTGCCACCGGGAGCGTGCGGCGGCTATGGGGTGTTTTACCCATATCCTCGCGCCCGACAGGGGACATGAGCGGATTGAACAGGAGGGAACAGAGGAAACAGAGAATTCTTTTCGCTCTCCGTCCTCTCCGTTTGCTCCTGTTGAATCAGGGGGTTCATTTCTTGTTTCCCTGGCAAAGCCCCGG